>Ga0116221_1002374_pt1 | contig 12267 bp, 7 predicted proteins | sample Sb_taG_5_FD_88965 | JGI IMG/M metagenome (GOLD analysis project Ga0116221, IMG submission 88965) | Peat soil microbial communities from Weissenstadt, Germany - Sb_50d_8_FC metaG | ecosystem: Environmental > Terrestrial > Soil > Wetlands > Peat | place: Germany: Weissenstadt | collected 2010-09-21 | reverse complement strand
TCTTCAACGTCCCGGATTTGGTATCAGCCGGCTTTGAGCCGGCGAGTACGGAAACAACCGGCTGAGGGTCCGCGCCCCTACACCTTTTCCGGCACCACAATCTTGCCTGCAGCCGCCTTCCAGGCGGCTCTTCCTCCTCCAGAAGAAACCTTCGTACGGGTACGTCTATGCAATATGGGGGACATTGCCCCGGTACCGCTTCCTGAGCGAGGTTAACCGCCTTCGGCGGGTGCGCGGCGTAGAAGTGATGCGGTCTTGAGGTCTTGGTAGGGCTGGCTCAAATCCGTGCCTGTTTTATCCGCGTTCATCGGCGTTCATCGGCGGCCATATTCTTTTGCTTGGGTTTTTCGCCTGGATGACCACATATTACAGAAAAGACAGAGAATATATGGCCGCTGATGAACGCCGATGAACGCAGATAAGAGCAGACGCCTGAGCCCGGGAACGCGGAAAGCCCGATCGAACCCTTCCGAGGACGGCGTCCTGACCGATTTTGTCGAGCTTGAAGTACTCCTACGCAAGGATTCGTTCAATTGGCCGGCCCTTCCGTGAAACGTGCACTCTTGTGTCGCGCACCCGCCTTCGGCACTGTAGTTGACATCCACAAAACGTAAAGACATGCGGCAAATGCAAATTGAATTAACGCTAACCCTTGACTCCTGGCCCTGACCGCACTAAAATCGATCCAACCATCTCGATTAACCAAGGGGTTTTTGTTTTCGGCCTACGTAAAATTCAGGGCCTACGTTTTTGGAGCTGACCATCAAATGAGGTTAAGTTCTCGACCTTACTACGTAGCGGCAAGGCTACAAATCCGGACCCGCGTCCACGCTTTGAAGGGGGAGTATATGAAGTCCTTTTCCACGCCTCGTGAATTAAACGCTCGTCTTGGCACTCTGCTCTGCGCCTTGGCGATTGTCACCGGCGTTGCTGTTCCAACCGCAAAAGCTCAATCCAGTATTGCCGGCACGGTAGTGGGCCAGGTGCACGACGCATCCGGCGCCGCCGTTCCGGGCGTTTCGGTGAGGATCGTCGATCTGGCTACCGGCAATTCGTTCGCGACATCTTCGAACGACACAGGGCGTTATGAATTCGCCACCGTGGCGCCGGGCAAGTACGACATCAGCTTCAGCAAATCGGGGTTCAGCGAATACAAGATCCGGTCGCAGGACGTGAAGATCGGCATCGTGCTGACGGCCAATGCCACGCTGGAAGTCGGCACCACGGCCACCACAATCGAGGTGACCGCGGCGGTCGGCGCGGAGCTGCAGACGATGAACGCGACCGTCGGCAACACCATCAGCCAGCAGTCGCTCATGGCCCTGCCCAACCTGGGCCGCGACGCCACCACGATGGCCGTCCTGCAGCCGGCGACAGCGCCGGGCGGGCAAGCGGCTGGAGCGGTCGCTGACCTGAACACCTATCAGCTCGATGGCGCGAATATCACCGACGACATGGGCGGCAACGTCACCACGTACCAAACCAACTTCAACGGGACTGGCGGTACGCAGACCGGCGGCACGCCGTCCGGCGTGATTCCCACGCCCATCGAGAGTATTGAGGAATTCAAGGTTTCGGTCAGCAACCAGACCTCGGATTTCAACAACTCGTCGGGCGCCCAGATCCAGATGACCACCAAGCGCGGCACCAACCAGTTCCACGGCGCCGCTTACATGTTCTACTACGACAACGCCATCGGGCAGGCGAATACCTGGGGGAACAACCACACGCCGTTCTCTTTTGGGAGCCTCACGTTCCCAGATACGCCGGTGGATTATCCCAAGAACCATCGCAGCCGCTTCGGCGGCTCGCTCGGCGGCCCGCTGCTGCCCAAGAGTTTTCTGGGGGGCAAGTGGTTCTTCTTTACGAACTATGAAGGGTCGCGCTTCCCCAACGCGGGGCTATACAGCACCAGTGTGCCCTCGCCCGCGCTGCGCGAAGGGATCATCCAGATCCCGAATTCCGCGGGTGTGTACCTCCCGTACAATCTCTCCAACCAGACGATCAATTTCAACGGCCAGGCGCTGGCGCCGGCACAGTGCCCCTCCGGACCCTGCGATCCGCGCGGCACGGGCCTGAACCCGATCGTGAGCCAGATCTGGAACAACCAGATCCCGCTGCCCAACAACCCGCTCGGCGGTGACGGCTATAACACGCTAGGCTTCCTGGGCACCATCCGCGCGCCGCTGACCACCAATAACTACGTGGGGCGCATCGATCACGATTTCGGCGATAAGGAACATTTTTATGCTTCCTACCGCGACTACAAGCTGGTGAGCCTGACCACCAACCAGGTGGATATCGGCGGCGTGCTGCCGGGAGACAAGCTGGGCGTCCCAGCGGCGCTGGCGCCCCGGCCGCAGCAGCCTTCCTTGTGGACCGCAGGCCTGGTCAGCACCATCAGCCCTTCGGTCACCAACACCTTCGTCTTCGATTACCTGCGGCAGTTCTGGCAATGGAGCGACGCTTCCGGTCCGGCCCAGCTTTCGGGACTGGGTGGCGCGCTGCAACCCGGCGGGGAAGGCGGCGGCCTCGGCCCCGGGTTCATTCCTTACAACGTGAACTCACAGAGCGTGAGGCAGCGTTTCTGGGACGGCCAGGACAAGTGGCTGAAGGACGACGTCTCCATGATCAAGGGAAACCACCTGTTCCAGTTCGGTGGATCCTACGGGCGCAATTTCGATTACCATTCGCGCAGCGATAACGGAGCTGGCGTGAATAACCAAATCACTTACGAGAACACGTCCTCCGGAGTCAACTTCAATCCTTCTCCTACCGTCTCCTACATTCCGAGCACGGTTCCCTCGTCACAGAATACGAATTATCAGAACTACTATTCGTATGTGCTTGGAATTGTCAGCTCAACGCAGGTGATGTACACCCGCCAGTTGCCCACCCTATCTCCGTTGCCGATCGGCACGAATGCCACGGACCAGTCGATTATTCCGTATTACAGCGTTTATTTCCAGGACACCTGGCGCATGAAGCCCAGCTTCACCCTGACCTATGGTCTGGGCTGGAACCTGGAAATGCCGCCTTATGAGCTGCAGGGCAAGCAGGTGGCCTTGGTGGATGCCTCCGGCCAACCGGTTTCGGCGCAGCCGTTTCTGGATCAGCGCAACAATGCTGCGCTCGCCGGCAATGTCTATTTCCCCCAGCTCGGCTACGAACTCGTCCGCAACATAGGCAGCGGACTCAAGTATCCGTATAACCCGTACTATGGCGAATTCAGCCCGCGCGTGTCCTTCGCCTGGAATCCGCATTACAGCGATGGCCTCATGGGCAAATTGATGGGCAACGGCAAGACCGTGATTCGCGGCGGATACAGCCGCATCTTCGGCCGTCTGAACGGCGTCGACCTGGTGCTCGTCCCTCTGCTCGGACCCGGCCTGCTTCAGGGCGCAACCTGCGTGAACCCGCTCTCGAACCAAAGCTGTGGCGGCAGCGGCAACGCCAATCCGGCCACCGCGTTCCGCATCGGTACCGATGGCAAGGTGGCTCCTCTCGCCTCGGCGAGCGCCACTCTGCCCCAGCCGTACTACCCCGGCGGCTTGAATCCAACCTCGGTGGACGCCGATACGCTCGATCCCAACTTCAAACCGGATCGCACCGACAACTTCACCCTCACGATTCAGCGCGAATTCAGCCAGCATATGAACCTGGAAGTGGGCTACATCGGCAAGATCATCAGGAACGAATTCCAGAACCTGAACCTGGATTCGGTGCCAATCAATACCACCCTCGGTGGCCAGAGCTTCGCCAACGCCTTCGGGCAACTCTATTCGCAGATGTACTTCAACGGAGTGCTGCCGGCGAACGTTCAGGCCCTGCCGTTTTTTGAGAACGCGATGGGCGGGGCCACCTCGGCGTTCTGCAAGGGCTACGCGAATTGCACGGCCGCCGTGGCCGCCAACTACAACGCGTTAATCAAGGAAACGGCGGTCTCCGACCTCTGGAACAACATGCAGTCGCAGAGCAGTTGGATCCTGGGTCCGACGACTTACAACACAAAGCTGAACGGCGGGAACGCAACGTCCACCTCCATCCAGTTAAATAACAGTCTGGGATGGGGGAACTACAACGCGCTGTTCGCCAGCTTCCGTACCAGCGACTGGCACGGCATTACGACGGCGTCGAACTTCACCTGGGGCCGGGCGCTGGGTACGGCCACGGTGGTTCAGGCCAGTAGCAGTTTCACCGCCCTGGACCCCTTCAACCTGCATGCCAACTATGGCCCCCAGGGCTTCGACTACAAGTTCGTCTACAACACCAGCATGTACTATGACCTGCCGTTCTTCCGTAACCAGAGCGGGGTGCTGGGCCACATTCTGGGCGGCTGGACCATCGCCCCGCTGTTCCAGGCGCAGAGTGGCGCTCCCTGGGGCATCACTTACAGCGAGGGTAGCTGCACCGGCTGCGAAGCATTCGGCCAGGTGACCACGCCCGGCACGGCGTCGCTCAGCTCCAATTCCAATCAGCATGCGGAAAACGCGGTCGGCTGGATGCCCTACACGGGCCAGCAGAGCGCGCACTACGGCGTTGGCGGCGGCTCGGGAACCAACCCGGTTTTCGGCGCCAACTCGGTTGGCACCCAGTTGCACGGCGGCATCAACTACGGCATGAATATGTGGGCGAATCCGGGCGCGGTTTACGGCGAATTCCGGCCCTGCGTGCTGGGTATCGACACCAATTGCGGCGGCGGCGCCGGTCCTTTGCGCACCCTTCCGTTCTGGAACCTGGATGCGCAGATCGTGAAGAATCTGAACCTCTACAAAGAGCGCATGGGCGCTCAGTTCTTCTTCACCTTCACCAACATCCTGAACCACTTCCAGCCGAGCACGCCGACGGGCAGCAGTCTCACCAGCCCGACGAGCTTCGGCCAGATCACGGGGCAATCGAATAGTCCGCGGTCGCTGGAGTTTGGCTTGCGCCTGCACTTCTGAAGTAGCACAGGCATCCTTGCCTGTGTTTGTGGCTATGCTGCCAATTGTGGGGCAGGTTGTCAACCTGCGGGCCGACTGCCAGTCGGCCCCTCTTGTTTTTATCCGTGCTCATCTGTGGCCCCAAATATTTTCCAGTTCCAAAAATCCAGATTTATTTTCCCCATGTTTTCAATCACTTGACTCTCTGAAACTCCTGCGGTCGCAATGTCTGCATGGTATGTGTTGAATTGAGGAAGGAAAGCGAGCCTCACGCCCCCCAACCGGGCCGTGAGGCTTTTTTATTTCTTCCCGCAAAGGAGGTTTTACCAATGGCCACCGACAAACAAACCGAGGCCAACCGCCAGAATGCGCAAAAATCCACCGGGCCCCGCACCGCCGAGGGCAAGGCCCGCTCTTCGATGAACCACTTTAAAACCGGCATCGACGCCAAATCCGCCATCATCCCCGGCGAAGACCCCGCCCAGTTGCAGGCCCTCGCCGACCGCATCTGCGCCGAATTAAAACCCGCCACCGAGGCAGAGCGCCACCAGGTCGATATCATCGTCCGCTGCGATTGGCAGGCCCTGCGCTATGTCCGCTGCGAAGCCGAGATCTGGAGACGATCCATGGAATACTCCATCCGGAAAAACGAACCCAACCCGATGGCCGAAGGCTATTTCCTAGCCCCGAAGAACTTAGGCCGCCTCGACCTTCGCCTCGAGAAGAATGAGCGCCTGTACAACAGCGCCCGCCGCGAACTCGAGCGTCTCCAGGCCAACCGCTTCGCCGCGGAAGTTTTTGAGGACGGCGCGGCCGAGTCCACCCCGCAACCCGCTGAAACCGAAGCCCCAGCCGAGGAATTGGGTTCGAACCTCCAAAACGCCCCCGAGCCCCCCGCCACCCCGTCCCAGGCCACCGACCCCACCCCCGCGACCCCGAAATTCGGTCCGGAATCCGCCTCCGGCCCCCTCGGGACCCCGGACGAGGCGCCGCCGAAGAGCGCGTAGGCTCCGGAAGAGCCCGCGTAGGCAAAAACGAGCCTGAACCCGTGGGGCAGGCCATCGTTTTTCGTGGCCTGCCTTCCTGGAAGAGCCCGCGTAGGCCGACAACGAGCCTGAAACCGGCTCGAAATTCATCCGTGCTGCCGTTCGAATGCCGGAACTGCGTTCAAAAGTCCGAAACACGCTTGACAACAGTGTTACGAACGCAATAGAATCCCAACCAATGTGGTTCTCTGTCCCACGGAGGGCAGAGGGGTTTCACCTACGTAACTTTTTGGAGGGAGGGATACATGAGATCTAATCTCATTGCTAACGTGGAGTGTTCTGGGTCGGTACAAACGGAAGGGATACGTGCACTCGGTTTCGCCGGCCGTCTGCGGCCGTCTTTCGGTCTGGTTCTCTGTCTGGCGCTGTTGCTGGTCCCAGCGGTTTGGGCGCAATCCGCGGCCAGCGGATCGCTTTCGGGTTTAGTCACCGACCAGCAAGGGGCGACGGTCGCCGGCGCGGGAGTCCAAATCGTCGATCCCACAACCAACATTACGAGCAGGACGACAACGAATGATTCTGGGCGATACATCTTCGTCAACGTCGAGCCGCACAAGTACACCGTCACGTTTACCAAGCCCGGATTCTCCACGCAACGCGTCGGTGAGGCCAATGTGCAGGTGGGCCAGGTATTGACGATCAATGCCGTCCTCGAGGTCGGCCAAATCACCAGCGTGGTGGAAGTGACCACTGCGCCGGGCGCCGAACTGCAGACGGTGAACGCGACCATCGGTACGACGCTTTCCGGGCCGTCGTTGATCAATTTGCCGATTTTCGGCGCCGACATCTCCAGCCTGGCGATTTACCAGCCGGGCGTTTCGCCGGCAGGCCAGGTCGCCGGCGCCATGTACGACCAGAACACGTTCCAGCTTGATGGCGGCAACAACTCGAACGACATGGACGGCAGCATGACCGACTACACCGGCAGCTACTCTCGCAACGGCTATGGAGGCTTCGGCAACCCTCCCAGCGGCGTGCTGCCAACGCCGCCCGATACGATCGAAGAGTTCAAGGTGTCCACGTCGGGCCAGACCGCCGATTTCAACGGCTCCAGCGGCGCACAAATCCAGATGGTGACCAAGCGCGGTACCAACGACTTTCACGGCAGCGCATACTACTACTACAACTCCAGCGACGTGGGCGGCGCCAATAGTTGGGATAACAACCATACGCCTTCGGGAAACCTGGGCTACACGCCGATCGCGATTTCCCATAACAATCGGTACGGCTTCACGGTTGGCGGCCCGATGCTGCCGAAAATGCTGGGCGGCAAGACGTACTTCTTCTTCGGCTATGAAGGCTTCCGGTACCCGCAATCGAGCATCCAAAACAAGTCGGTTCCGACCGACACCCTCCGCGCCGGCGTCATCTTCATCAACGAAGGCGGCACCTATGTGCCCTTCAATATCAACCCTACCCCGGTCACGGTCGGCGGTGTCACGTATCAGCCCGCAACCTGTGGCGCCGGCCTTTGCGATCCCCGCGGCATCGGCATGAACTCGCTGGTCCAGCAGCTCTGGACCAAGTATATGCCTGAGCCTAACAATTTCAACTTGGGCGACAGCCACAACGTGGAGGGCTTCCAGGGGCAGGTGTCCCTGCCCGAGAAGACCGCTTTCCTGGTCGGCCGCGTGGACCACGATTTCGGCGACAAGTGGCGCTTCATGAGCAGCTACCGCTACTACGGGCTGACCCAGCTCACTACCAACCAGTTGGATATCGGCGGCGCCCTGCCGGGCGACAAGCTGGGCGTGATAGCTGCCCGTGCCCCGCGTCCGCAGAACCCCGACTTCCTGGTGGGCGGATTGACCACCACCATCAATTCGACGACCACCAACGACTTCCGCGTGAACTACACCAAGATCTGGTGGCAGTGGGCCTCGTCGGCCGCGCCGCCGCAGCTCCCGGGCTTGGCTGGCGCAATGGAAATCGGCGGCGAAACCTCGCAAGCGCTAATCCCCTACAACGTCAACAACCAGAATACGCGGCAACGCTTTTGGGATGGCCACGACCTGTTGTTCAAGGACGACGTGGTCAAGATCAAGGGCACGCACATGATCAACTTCGGCGGCAACTATCAGCGCAACTTCGACTACCACCTGCGCAACGACAACGGGCAGGGCATCAACACATCGCCGGTGTACCAGATCGGCAGCGGCTCCGGTATTGCATACTCCTCCGCCTACCAGCCCGTGGGCATCCCCGCCAGCCAGCTCTCGAACTGGAACAAGTACTATTCCGAGGTTCTGGGCATCGTCAACCAGCCGCAGCAGTTGTTCACCCGCACCGGCGCCAACCTGACGTTGAACCCGGCGGGCACGCCGATGTTCGATAAGAGCACCATCGACTTCTATAACGTCTATGTCACCGATTCATGGCACATCAAGCCGACCCTGACCTTGACTTACGGTTTGGGCTATCAGCTTGAAATGCCGCCGGTGGAGCAGAACGGCAAACAGGTGGAACTGGTCGATACGAACGGCCATCCGATCCAGTTCACCGATTATTTCAACGCCAAGCAGGCGGCTGCGCTCCAGGGGCAGGTTTATAACCCCATCATCGGATTCTCGACGATCGGGAACGTGACTGGCGCCAGCCACAAGTATCCCTACAATCCGTTCTATGGCGGCGTGAGCCCGCGCGCGGCCTTGGCCTGGAATCCGAGGTTCGACAACGGAATTCTGGGAACGCTCTTTGGCCAAGGCAAGACCGTGATCCGTGGCGGCTACGGCCAGATCTACAGCCGTCTCAACGGCGTAGGGCTGGTGTTGATTCCGCTGCTCGGAGTCGGTCTCGGTCAACCGGTGTCTTGCATTGGCGCATCGATGACCGGTCAATGCCTGGGCACTGGCGGCGTGACTCCCGCCACCGCATTCCGCATTGGAACGGACGGTCTGTCCGCGCCGATCCCGACTCCTACGCAGACGCTTCCCCAGCCGTCCTACCCCGGCACCAACGGGTCACCGGCGGCGGGCGCGGCTTCGGTGCTCGATCCGAGCTTCAAGCCGGCCACCACCTATAATTTCAACTTCAGCATCCAGCGTGAAATCCGGCCCAAGCTGCTGCTCGAAGTCGGGTATATTGGCCGCATCATCCGCAACGAATGGATGCAGCGCGATCTCGATGCCATCCCCTTCATGACGACGTTGAATGGCCAGAGCTTTGCGCAGGCTTATGCCAATAGTTACTTCGCCCTCGCAGCCGGCGGCACGCCCGCTCCTCAGCCGTTCTTTGAATCCGCCCTCGGCGGAACGGGATCGCCCTTCTGCAAGGGTTTCTCGAGCTGCACCGCGGCGGTCGTCGCCAACCCCGCTATGAACGGCCACATCACCCAGACCGAGGTCTTCCAGTTGTGGTCCGCCCTGAGCGCGGCGAACGGCTGGACCCTGGGCCGTACCATTCCGAGCAGCCAGAGTGCCGCACTCCCGTCGGGCCAGACCTCGGGCATTTACGCCGACGACAGCTCGGGGATCGGAAACTACAATGCGGCCTACGCCCAGTTCACATCGAGGGATTGGCATGGCGTCACGCTGACTTCCAACTTCACCTGGGGCCGCTCGCTGGGCACCGGCAACCAGTCTCAGGCGACATCGACATACACAGTGCTCAACCCCTACAACGTGCGGCAAGGGATGTACGGTCCTCAGTCCTGGGACTACAAGTTCCTCTATTCGACGACTTTCCTGTGGTCCGAGCCGTTCTTCCGAAACAATCACGGCATCCTCGGACACGCTCTCGGCGGATGGCGGCTGGCGGCGATCTTCGCTGCTCGCAGCGGCGCGCCGCTGCAGATCGGTACACTCGGCAGCGTGGGCAATGAGTCGTTCGGGGAAACCCAGACAGGCGGTGCCTTCGATGGAGCGGTCCTCGCCGCCAAGTTCACCGGCGGCGCCTCGGCCCACTACAACGTTGGCATTTCGGAAAGCGCTTCGGCCAATCCCAACGGTGTCGCCGTCAATGGCAACGCGGACAACGGCGGCAACAACATCAATATGTTCAACAATCCATTGGCGGTGTTCAACCAATTCCGGCCTTGCATTCTGGGCTTCGACACGTCGTGCGGATCGGGAGGCCAGATTCGCGGACTCCCCAACTGGAACATGGACGCGAACATCGCCAAAGATTTCCGTCTCTTCCGCGAGCGCGTGTTTGCGACCATGTCGTTCCAGTTCGTAAACGTCTTCAACCACGTTGCGTTGGGCGATCCGAACCTGAATATCTCCAGCCCCCAGGATTGGGGCGTGCTCGGCTCCAACGAAACCGGCCAATTGAACTCGCCGCGGAACCTGACGTTTAGTCTGCGGCTCCGGTTCTAAAGAGCAGGAGTTAGGAAAGCCCGGGCAGTGGGATAATAGACAGCGTGCCCCTGCGGAATCTCCACATGATCCGCCGTGTCCGGCCCAGCGAAATGGACCGTAGCTTCGACGTCGAGTTCTGGCAGCGTCAGGGCCTCGATGCAATCTTCGACGCTGCCATCGAGTTGTTCACCCTGGCCTACGAGAACCAAGGAGAGGATCCTGCTCAACTCCGGCTTGCTCGAGTTCTTAGACGTGTTCCTCGAGAGTGAGATCCGATTCTTGGTGGTCGGCGGTTATGCGGTGATGAAATACACCGAACCGCGCATGACCAAAGACATTGATCTGTGGATTGACACGACACCGGAGAACGCGGAGAAGGTCTATCATGCGCTCGCCCGTTTTGGTGCGCCGCTTGTTGGTTACTCGCCTCGGGACTTCATTGATCCAGACACCTTCTTTCAGGTGGGAGCGACCTTCCGGGTCGATCTGATTACCTCGATGCCGGCCGGGCTGAATTTCCCGGAAGCTTGGGAACACCGTGTCGTCGGGCACCTTCATGGCAAGGCCGTCCCCTTCATCTCCATGGAGGACCTCATCGCTACAAAGCGGGCCGTCGGACGTCCACAAGATCTGCTCGATTTGCAGAACCTCCTCAACGCCAGGGGCCGGGGCCGGTAACTCGAAGCGGGGATGGGAAACGGGACGATGCATCGCGTCAGCACCCGCGCCCATCCTCGACTCTACCGCCGGCCCGCTTCCCCTCTGGAGGCCAAAACATTTTCGGCCTCCAATGTTTCCTTCGGAGGTGGGGCAGGCGCCCCGGTTTTGCGGGTCCGTTCCGGATTTCGGCTGCCAACCCCGCGCCTTCACCGGCAACTCCCGGGTAACGCCGGTGGGCCGTAGCGGCAGCGGCCTGCTCCGCCAAGCATTGAAACCCTCCGGCAGGGAGCGGTAGTCTCAGGTTAGATAGGCGAACCCATATGACTGTGCACCTGACGCCGGAACTCGAAAAGCTGGTTGCCAGCAAGATCGAGTCAGGCGAGTACAACACCGTGAGCGAAGTCGTTCGGGATGCGCTGTACCTGCTCGCACGGCGAGACGAGGCATCGGCCCTTCGCAAAGGCGACATCCGTACGCTGATCGACGAAGGATGGGAAGCCGCCAGACGCGGGGAACTCGTTGATGGCGACAACGCATTCGACCGCATCGACGCCGAACTGGAAGCCATGGAGCGCTCCGCTCCGAAATGAAGAGTTTCGCTCGCAGGCATCCGGGTGTCGGGCAACGTGCGGGAAGATCTTACGGACCGCCCGATCAAATTCTGGCCAGTCTTGCCCGACCGCTCGGTGCACGCCCTGGGCGATACAGTAAACTCACCCCGCCACCCGCCCATCACGTCACTGGTTTGCCTGCCTTGACATCCCCCGCCCGTCTGCTATGCTTCCAACAGGACAACATCTAAAATTTCCTCCTATGACCGTTCTCGTAAAAACGCCGAGCCTCAATGTTCCTGAAGCCATCGCCAAGAAAGCCGGCATCAGGCCAGGCGATTTAGTCGAGTTCATCGCTGGCCGGGGCACCATCACCATACGAACAGCCACCCTCCCCAATGAAAGCCGCTTCCCGCTCTACACGCCGACCAAAGCCGAAGCTCGCTCCATCGCCAGAGGCCGCGCCGCTTACGAACGCGGCGAGTACATCACCCTTAAACAGCTCAACAATGAACTGGACGCTGCTCGTCACAAAGCCCGCAAGAAAAGCGCTCGCAAAGCTTCCTGACAAAGACCAACGCCACATCCAGCAAGCCTTGAACGCCATGGAAGCCGACCCGTTCAATGGCGACATCAAACGCTTGCAGCCTCCTGCCTGGCGCAGGCGTGTTGGCAATTACCGAATCTTCTATGACCTGTTCCCCGGCGAAAAACGTGTCGTGGTAACCTCCATTGAGCGCCGGACATCGACCACCTACTAGAACTAGAAAGCCTAACGGCCCTCCACCTC
>Ga0116221_1002373_pt1 | contig 12268 bp, 6 predicted proteins | sample Sb_taG_5_FD_88965 | JGI IMG/M metagenome (GOLD analysis project Ga0116221, IMG submission 88965) | Peat soil microbial communities from Weissenstadt, Germany - Sb_50d_8_FC metaG | ecosystem: Environmental > Terrestrial > Soil > Wetlands > Peat | place: Germany: Weissenstadt | collected 2010-09-21 | reverse complement strand
CTCCCGCGGCAGGTACGGACGCGCACATTCCAGGATCTCGTAGATATCCGGCTCCTCGCGGCCCGCGAAGTCTTCGTGAAACGGCTCGGCCAGCACGTGCTCGTCGCGCTTCTGCACGCGCTTCCGCACCCAAGCGCCCAGCGCTTCAGACGTCCAGATCCGTCCCGCCAGCTTCAATTTGCGGAAGTGCTCGGAGTTGGTGTACCAGATCCATTCCACCAGGTCGGAGACCCAGGCTTCCGCGCCGTACCCTTCCAGACACTGCACCAGGTTCTCGTTCGAGAACGTATTCAGGCGGCAGAAAATTTCGCCCACGATGCCGATCAGCGGCGCGCCACCCGCCCGCGTCGCCACCTTGCGGAAGCGCCCGCGCGCCCGCACCATGGACTCCTTCAACGCCTGCAGTTGCACTGGAGGCTCCGCGGGAGTCTCCTCGAGCGTGCTGCAGAGATCGGTGAGCGATGCCTCGTAAGCTGCCTCGGCATCGCCGCGCCGTTCTTCGTAAGGCCGCCGCATCAGCAGCAGCTTTTGCAGCAGGTCCGCGCACAGCAGCGCGCGCCAGCCCGTGCGCACGAATGGACCCGCCAGGCTCCCCAGCCCCGCATACGCATTCTGGCTGGTGGGCGAAAGAATCTCGACATCGCGCCATCCGTTGGCATCCAGCACGTGCCGCAGATATGGCGCGTATTGTCCGAACCGGCAAGGACCCTGCGCGGTCGGCATGAAGAACGCGACTCGTCCGGGATCGGTCTCCGGACGCTCCAGCACCTTCACGAAATCGCCCACCGTCACCTTGGCGGGATAGCATTCGTCGCCCGACGTGTACCGCGCCCCCAGTTCCCGCGTGCGGTGGTCGGAGGGCGGAGTCGGCTCCGCATCCAGCCCGATGGCGCGAAACGCCGACGCAAACGCCCGCGCGCTGCCGTAAGCCATCGGCGGAATATAAATGCGCTTCGCCTTCAAGCCACACGCCTCACCGCCGATCGGGTGCGCTGACGTGGCGCAGGCACTCCTGCCTGCCGCGTCGGCACTCATGCCGACGGGCTTCGGCACTGTCGCACAACCGCGAGAAAGTGTCGAGACGCCCGGAACGGGTCCGCAAACTGGAAGTCTCGACACGGCAGGCACGGGCCCAGAGGGCACCCCCTGCGCCACGGGGGTTATTGGATGGTCGCTGCCTGGTAGCATCGCAGAATTCCTTTGCTGTCGAGATACGCCTCGCACCGCGTCATATACCCCGCGTCATTTCCATGCCCGTCGAATTGCAGAATCAGCAGCGGCGCGCCGGCGGCCTCGCGCGCGAAATGCTTGATATACGAATCCGGCCCGCACTTGAAATTCGTGATGTAGACCAGGTGCAGGTTGGGACGCCCGGCGGCCATCCGCGCCGCCTCCAGGATCTTCCGCCCCGAGATCCAGAACATGTTGTCGTGCAGATCGCCGATAGGCTCCCGTCCGGTCACCAGAAAATCCAGCGGGATGACGTTGGCGCCGTAGCGGTGCCGCAGCTTCCGCGGAATATCGCAATTCACCCCGCGGTCGTAGATGTTGTAGCCGCGGCCCGCCAGCACCAGGCCAGGCTCGCCCGTCTCGTCCAGGACTGCCAGCGCCCGCCGCCCCGCCTCCAGCAACCGCTCCTGAAACTCGCGCTGCGCCCGGTACGCGGCATCCACCGCACGGTCGCTGGCCCGCCGCGTCACCCCGATGCGCCGCATGGTCTCCGCGAGCCCCTTCTTCACCTGCGCCGGCCCGAGCTGGAAATGCAGCGTCGGAATCAGGAATCGATGCTGGTGCGGTTCGAGCGCAGGCGCCGACCGCAACACCCACGGCAGCGTCTGGTTCCACGGGCAGTAATGCGACGCGCACGATTCGCCACCGCCCTCGGCATCCGCGATATTCGGCACCAGGACGTAGTCGACTCCCGATTCCAGCAGCGCCTGCACGTGCCCGTGCGCCACCTGCACGGGGTAGCAGGGCTGCGCCACCGCCAGCTCGATGCCCGCCGCGGAAATGCGCGGATCGGTGACCGCCGAAAGCACGGTCGCAATCCCCAGCTCCGCAAAGTACCCGCGCCAGAACGGCAACTGGTCGATCATCGTCATCGCGCGCGGCAACCCGACCCGCAACCGTAGCACAGGCATTCTTGCCTGTGTGCCTTCTTTCAGTAACTCCTCCCGCAACGCGAACAGATCTTCGATTACAGGCTTCCGTCCCGTAGTCGAAGGCTTACGGAACTTATCCGAGCACTTATCGCCCCAGTAACTCTTCTGCCCCTCGATCACAAACTCCTTCATGTCGCACAAATTCGAGCATGCCTTGCACACGAAATCGCGCGACGAAAGCTGCAGCTTGCCCAAATCGTACCCGCGGAAACGCGTCGCGCCGCCCGTAGCCTGGTGCCATTGCCGCGCGATGAGCGCCATCCCGATCGCGCCCATCACCCCGTTATACGGCGGCACCGTGATCTTCTTGCCGAGCAGGCTCGCGAACGCCGCGGTCACCGCGTCGTTGTACGCCGTGCCGCCCTGGAAGTAAATCGCGTTCCCGATCTTGCGCCCGCGCACCACGCGATTCAGATAATTCAGCGCGATGGAATACGCCAGGCCCGCCACCAAATTGGGCACCGTCTCGCCCTTGTGCAGCCAGCCCGTAACATCGCGCTCCATAAACACGGTGCAGCGTTCGCCGAGGCGCGTGGGAGCGCCGGCCCCCAGCGCCAGCTTCGCGAATTCGCCCTTGATGCTGATCCCCAGCTTCTCCGCCTGCTCCTCCAGGAACGACCCGGTGCCCGCGGCGCACGCCTCGTTCATCGCGAAGTCCACCACCACGCCGTTTTCAATCGAGATGAACTTCGAATCCTGCCCGCCGATCTCGAAAATCGTATCTACCGGCTCGCCGCCCAACGTGCGGCTGATGTGAATGGCGCCCGTCTTGTGCGCGGTGATCTCGTCGTTCACCACATCCGCGCCCACGAACTCCGCGATCAGCTCGCGCCCCGACCCCGTAGTGCCCGCGCCGCACACGCGCAGCTTGCGGCCCCAGATCCGTTCCACCTCCGCCAACCCCTGCTGCACCGCCTCGATCGGCCGCCCCGCAGTGCGCAGGTAGACATCGTGAATCACGGCGCCGAATTCGTCGATCGCCACCACGTTGGTCGAGACCGACCCGATGTCCAGCCCCAAATAGGCTGCGATCGGCTCCCCGCCCGCCGGGGCCGCGTACACCCCGACGCGGTCGCGCAGTTGCACCACGTGTTCCGTGGAGAGCGGGTGCGTGTCCTGCACCTTCTCCTCGGTATCGTGCTGGCGGAGCCGGTGGATCTCCAGGATGGAGCGCTTGCGCGGCTCCTCGGCCTCCAGAATGGCCGTGCCGATGGCGCCGCACCAGGCGTACTCCCGCGGCACCAGCAGGTCGCCTTCGCCCAGCGAAAAGGCCTCGCGCAGCGCGCCCGTCACTCCGGCATTCTGCGAGACCGCGCCAATCAGCGCCACCGGCGCCTGAACCGGCCGTCCCTTCACGATCGAGCTTTTGAAATTGCGCGCCACCGCGTCGCACAGGCCGCGCAGAATCTGTGCGGGCGAGTAGCCCTTCTGCTGCGCGTGGATCATGTCGCTCTTGGCGAACACCGAGCAGCGCCCCGCGATCCGTGCCGCGCAACTGGCCGTCGCGACCACCTCCCCGACCTCTTCCACCGAGTACTGCATGCGCAGCGCCTGCTGATCCAGAAACGAACCCGTACCCGCGGCGCATTCGCCCGACCGGTCGTAGTCCAAAATGTTAGTGCCGGCCAGCCGGATGTACTTGGAGCTTTCGCCGCCGATCTCGAACACCGTGCGGACCTGCGGGTAGAACGTCCCGACCATCCGCGCAATCGCCTTGAATTCGTTCTCGAAAAACAGCCCGAGCACTTTGGCGATGGTGCGGCTTCCGGATCCGGTTACGCGGATGCCGTCGACGCGGTCTTCGGGCACGGTTTCATAGAATTCGTGCAACAGGTCGTAAGTCGACTGGATGGGGCTGCCGGAAATGCGCCGGTAGTCGGAAAGCACCAGCGGACGGTCATCCAGCGCCGCCATCCGGAACTCCGGCCGCGCCGCGCAGAGGGCCTCCAGGATGCCCCGGTCGTCCGGTTTCCCCAAAGCGGCCAGCTTGAGACTGATGGCCCCGATGTCCAGACCGATATTGATGCCCATTTCGGTCCAGTTTGACGCAAATCGCGGCGCATTTCAAGTAAATCAGACCCCAAAAGCTCATATCTGCATCCATCGGCGATGTGCCGGGGGTGAACAGAGCCGCGGCCGTGAGGGAGCGAGGCTCCGCCAACCCCCTAGAACTCCGCGCGAATCATGAACTCGATACGCCGCGGCGCCCCGGTGCCCACCGCGCCGGTATTCAAGATCCCCGTGATCCTCCCGAAACTGGCGGACGACGTGTTCCCCGATGGGTTGGCGTATTGCGGGTGGTTGAACAAGTTGTAGCCCGCGGCGCGGATGTTGAGTCCCAGTTTCTCGGTCAACCGAAACCGCTTCTGCAGCGAGCTGTCGATCTCGTACGTCCCCGGACCGTTGGCAATGTAGCGTCCCAAGTCCCCCCACGTCCCGTTGGCCGGCGTCGCGAATGCGGCCTTGTTGAACCAGTCGGTGATCGATTGGTCCACGGCGTAGATGGGCTGGCCCGCAACATAATTCGGGCGCTGGCCGGAAGCATTCTGGTCGGGCAGCGTGGCCGCCTTGCGCGTAATCGTGATATTCACCGGCAACCCCGTGCGCGCCCCCACGATGCCCGCCAGTTCCCATCCGCCGAAGATCTGCGATCCCAGCCCGCCGTTCAAAAACCGCTTCCCGCGGCCGAACGGCAATTCGTAAATGGCGTTGGTGGTCAGGGTGTGGCGCACGTCGATGTTCGTGCTGCTGCGGTCGCACGCGCGGCAACTCTGGTCCTGAAACGACACGCTTTCCCCCGACCCTATGGAGCCGTCCGTGATCCCGTGCGACCACATATAGTTCATCTGAAACAGCAACCCGCGCACGAACCGGCGTTGCAGCGACGCCTGCAGCGCGTTGAAGTTGTTGTTGCCGTCGTTCGCCTTCAAGCCGAACGAGCTGAAATTCGGCAGGGGGCGCGTCCCCGTCAGCGGATTGATCAGGTTGATCGTATAGCGCGTGAACAGGTGATGGCCCTCGCCGCCCACGTAGCCCACCTGCGCCACGAAGTCCTTGGCCACCTCGTGCTGCACCACAAAGTCCCAGTTCTCGTAGTACAGGTCCTTGCGATGGCGGTCGATGGCCTTGGGCGAAAACAACTGGTTCTTCGGATCCAGAAACGCCACCAGCGGGAATCCCAGCGCGGGGAAGTCCGACTGCAGCAGCGAGTACCGCGGCACCGCGCTCTCCGCCGGATCGCTGAAATCGTCGTTCTGGTTGCCGCCGTAGTAGATCCCGAAACCGGTGCGGACGGTGGTCTTGCCGTGGAACATCCCGGGAGCCCACGCCAGCCCTATCCGCGGCCCGAAATCCTTGGTATTCGGATCGTAGTAGGGCGTTCCCTTCGGGCAGTACCCGCCGCAGCCCAAGATGTCCACCACCGCGGAGCGATTCAGAATCTCGTGCATCACCGAGTAGTATTCGTAGCGCAGCCCGAGGTTCAACGTCAGGTTCGGCGTGGCCTTGAACTCGTCCTGCGCGTAGCCCTGGTAAAAGGTGCGCCGGTTGCCCACCACTCCTTCGCCCTGCAAGTAAGTTGCCGACGCTGCGGTGTTGTTGATAAAGTCAGTCGCGGTATCATAGCTGAGCGTGGAAGTAGTCAGTGTGTTCCCGGAGTTATTCAGCCGGATGCGCCGGATATCGATGCCCGTTTTGAAAGTGTGCCGGCCGCGCACCAGCGTCAGGTTGTCGATGTGGGAGAACGTGGTACCGACCTCGGTATCGAGCGACGTGTCACTCACGCTGTCGAAGGGTCCCGGACTCACTGCCACGGGGGCGGTGCCATAAGTGAAGTTATGATAGTTGGCGCGATTCACTCCGAACTTCGTCTCATTGACCGTAGTCGGCGAGAAGATATGCTGCACTTGCACGACGAAATTCGTGGGGATGTGCGGAATCACGTTGTGATCGCCCAGAGCATCGAGGGGGACGTCGATATACGCGTTGTCCACGTTGTACCGCGCGTAGGCCGTGGTCTTGTCCGAGAAGCGATAGTCGAAACGGAACATGCCGGCATCTTCGCGCACCGTGTCCGTGGCCACCTTGGTGACTTGGTCGGTGATGCTGTCGATGGGAGTCTGCCCCAGCGGATAGGCGTCCAGAATCGGTTTGAGCACCGGCGACGTAGCCAGCACCTGCGCGCGAAACGCCGCGTTCGGCACGAAGTTGATGAACGTCTGCCCCAGGTCCTGGCGAAGGCCCTCGTAGTTGGCGTAGAAGAATGCCTTGTCCTTCACGATGGCGCCGCCAAAACTGGCCCCGAACTGGTTCAACGTAAACGGCGGGATGCTCGATCCGTCGAACGGCGACCGCGAATCCAGCGCATCGTTGCGCACCGCGTAAAACGTGCTGCCGTGATATTGATTGCCGCCGCTCTTCGAGACCACATTGATCTGCGCGCCGCCTGCGGCTCCGCTCTCCGCGGTGTAAACGGCGGTGCTGACGCGGAACTCGGCGATGGAATCGAGCGCGATATTCAGGCGCGTATCGGCCTTCTGGGTCTGCTCCTGCACCCCGCTGGTATCGATGCCGTCGAAAGCGAAGTTGCTGTCATCCAGTGAGTGCCCCGCAAAGCGGATGCTCCGTTGTGCGCCGTCTCCGTAATTGATCGCGCCGGGAGCCAGCAACATCAGGCTGGCCCAATTGCGTCCGCTGATCGGGATCTCCTTGATCTGCTCCGATTCGATGGTGCCGCCGACCTCGGCCGATGTCCGGTTGAGGGTCTGCACTTCGGCGGTCACCTCGACCTTCTCCGTCATGGAGCCCACTTCCATGCGGGCGTCCAGGGTACGCGGTTGACCCACCGCCAGATCCACATTCGCGAACTCCACCGGCTTGAATCCCTCCTTGGAAAAACTGACCTTGTAAGTGCCGATGGACAGCGCGGGCAGTTGGTAAGTTCCCGCAGCGCCGGTGAGCGTCTCGCGGCGGAAGCCCGTGCCGGTGGACACGGCCACTACCGCCGCGCCCTGGATCAGCGCGCCCGAAGCGTCCATAACCGTGCCGCTGAGCGATGCGTGATCGACCTGTGCCGCGAGGGGCAGGGCGAGTAGAAAGACCACAAAGCGATGGATTGTCATTTCGGCTCCAATTCTACCGATTCAAGATGAATGGGCTATGAGCCTTCGGCTACAAATCGGTTACTGAGCCGGGCAAGTTGTAAACGTGGGGCGGGCGCCCTGGCAATTGTTGAACCTCGCACAGTAGCTGATACAATCCGCCATATCAGTAGGAAGAGAGTCTCAGATCCTATTTCCCGCGATCCTCCGGAACCATTCCCACCCAATGTTCGTATTTCATGGTTGTAGGCCACCGCGGCTCGCCGCGATGGTCATCACCGCTTTCAGGAGAAAGGCAGGATGTCGTTATTTCAGGATGTTCATTACGGCCTTCGCGCCCTGGGAAAAAATCCGGCGTTCACGGCCGCGGCGGTGGTTGTGCTGGCGCTCGGCATCGGCGCCAACACGGCCATCTTCAGCGTCGTCAACGGCGTGCTGTTGCAGCCACTGCCATATCGAAACCCCGCACGGCTGGTGCAGCTCAGGGAGAAATCGCCGGACTTCTCCAGCATGTCTGTCTCCTATCTCAACTTTCGCGACTGGCAGGCCGGCAGCCGCAGCTTTGCCGGTATGGCCGCCTACCGGTGGGAGGATTACGACCTCACCGGCGAAGGACAGGCCGAGCACCTTAGTGCCAAAATGGTATCGGTCGATTTCTTCCGCGTCCTTGGCATCCACCCCGTGTTGGGCCGCGATTTCGACCCGCAAGAGGACATTCCCGGCGCTACCCCGGTGGTGGTGATCGCGGGCGGCCTCTGGGAGCGGCGATTCGGCTCCAGCCCGGGTGTCATCGGGAAGCCGATCACGCTCGGCGCGCGCGATTATACCGTCGTCGGCGTCGCTCCCGCGGATTTTCACCTGGAAGGCAAGGCCGACCTCTATACGCTCCTCGGACAGTGGGACAGCATCCTGGTCAAGGCTCGCGACATGCATCCCGGCATCCAGGTGGTGGCCAGCCTGCAGCCTGGAGTTACGCACTCCCAGGCCCGGTCGGAGATGGAGGCGATCGCCGCTCACCTCGCCGAGGCCTATCCCCAATCGAACGCCAAACACGGCGTCAACGTGGTCCCGCTCACTCAGGTCATTGTCGGCGACGTCCGCCACACCCTGCTGGTCCTGCTGGGCGCGGTAGGTTTCGTGCTCCTCATTGCCTGCGCCAACGTAGCCAACCTGCTGCTGGCTCGCGCCGCCGGCCGCCGCAAGGAGATGGCCATCCGCACCGCGATGGGCGCCGGCCGCGGCCGCGTGGTCCGGCAGTTGCTGACCGAGAGCGTGGTGCTGGCATTCTGCGGCGGCGCGGCCGGACTAGCCCTTGCCAAATATGGCGCCCGGGCCGTGATCGCCGCCGTGCCGGGCGGATTGCCGCGCATGGAAAACATCGGCGTGGACGGCTGGGTTCTCGCCTTCACGCTGGCCGTATCGCTGCTCACCGGAATTATCTTCGGCCTGGCGCCGGCCCTGCAGGTTTCCGCCTGCGATCTCAATGAGACCCTCAAGGAAGGCAGCCGCGGCTCCACCGCCGGCCCGCATCGCCTGCGAAACCTGCTGGTGGTTTCCGAAGTGGCTGCCGCCCTGCTGCTGCTGGTTGGCGCCGGCCTGATGCTGCGCACCATGTGGCGCCTCAATGCCGTCAACCCGGGATTCGATCCGCACCGCGTGCTCACGTTTTCAATGGGCCTCCCAGCCGTCGATACCGCCAGTCCCGAACGCATCCTCCAGTCCCTGGATCGCACCATCGAGCGTGTCCGCGGCGTCCCCGGCGTCGAGAGCGCCTCCCTGACCACGCTCATCCCCATGGCGGGCAACGACGACGAAATCCCGTTCTATGTCAACGGGCGGCCCCGGCCCACTTCGCAGGGCGATATGTTGTGGTCCCTCCTGTATGCCACCGGCCCCGGCTATCTCGAGACCATGGGCATTCCCCTCCTGCGCGGCCGCTACCTCACTTCCCGCGATACCCGGAACGGCGCGCGTGTGGCGGTGATCGACGAGGTGATGGCGCACAGCGTCTTCCCCAATCAAGACCCGCTCGGCCAGAGCCTGATCGTGGCCGACCTTGGCGGCAGCCTTCCTCCCGAGCTCAGCCGGCCCATGGAAATCGTCGGCGTGGTGGGACACGTGAAGCACTGGGGCCTGGACAACGATCTGACCGCCAGGGTCCGGAGCGAACTGTACCTGCCCTTCGTCCAGATTCCCGGTCCGTTCCTCAAGGGTATGGCCGGCTCCAACCACTTCGTGGTACGCACCGGCAACGACCCTTTTTCCATGATGGCGGCCGTGCGGCATTCGGTTCTCGAGGCCGGCGCCGGCCAACCGGTTTTCGACATGCGAACCATGGACCAGATCGTGGCAGCCTCCCTGGAGGGCCGGCGCTTTTCCATGCTGCTGCTGGGCATCTTTGCGGCGCTCGCGCTGCTGCTGGCCGCCGTGGGAATCTATGGCGTGGTCGCTTACTCCGTCGCGCAGCGCACCAATGAGATCGGCATCCGCATGGCGCTCGGCGCCAGGCCGCGGGACGTGCTGCGAGTGGTGGTCTCGCAAGCCATGACGCCCGCCCTGGCAGGCGTGGCAATCGGCTTGGCCGCCTCTGCCGGGCTGACGCGCCTCATGGCCAACATGCTCTACGGTGTAGGGGCAGGCGACCCCGTCACTTTCCTGGCCGTTGCGGGTGCGGTCGCATTCGTGGCGCTGCTCGCCAGTTGCATTCCTTCGCTCCGCGCCATCAAGATCGAGCCCACGGTCGCCTTGCGCCACGAATAAGCGAGTTTGGTGGGCCCTGAAGGATTTGAACCTTCGACCAACGGATTATGAGTCCGGGTTTCGGGCGTCCATGCCGTCCATCGAGCCATCGCCTGTCCACAGTCGCTTGCCGGGATGCCGGGCGCCTTGTTACTGTTCATTTCGGTGACTTCTTCTTGACTCCACCGGGATTCACTTCGGCCGCATCGACCGTGAAGTTGCTCGGTTGGTCGAATCGCTGTATCCCAATTTTCTTCACTATACTGACGGCAGCCGGTAAGAACGATTTGCCGTCGGAAGCAGTTGGAATATTGGTGGCAGTGAACTGAAATTCGAGGTATATGCCCCACAGCCCTTCATGAACGTCCAGGTTCTTTATCAAGATCTCTGCAAGTTCAGTGTGCTCGAACGAATAGAGTCTTACTTCAGGCATTATTTGTCCTCTGGCTGTCGCTGATAGTAGATCGTGGAAAGGCTGAACGGTACGGGCGCGGAAGAGTTGGAGCCCGAGACGGCAATGTCAACAAACGAGCGGCAATAAGGATACTGCGAATTGTTGCCCCCGGTTGGCCCGAAGGGGATATCTCCGATGCAAATAACACCTGTCGTAACGGACTGGTGCATTCGCATGGCATCTAAGGCCCACACGTCGCGTGGTCTGCCAGCCTGCTCCCAGCACGTGGTAAAGATCTCTGAAGTGATCGGCCCCTTTGTGTTTTGCGGGTCGCCATCGTCATACGCTACGATTGCGGCTTTGATTCCCAGTGCTCTTGAGTACTTTGCAATCGTCCGAAGAGTGAGGTTCTGTGGGTTGTTCAAAAGCTTTGACACCGCTCCTTCAGACACCTTTAGCCTCCGTGCCAATTCGATTTGGCTGATCGGAAGAGAGCCCATCTTCTTCTCGATTTGAGCAATGAAGTCGAACGCCATCCTATGAGCAAAGGCCTCGCTGTTCGCTTCGGTCCAATGCTGTTCAATACTCGATTCCATGATAGTTCGCCTCTTTAGCCAAAAAGTTCCTTTGCTGCCCGCACGACTGCGGGCAATGTCCTTACCCTATTGATGTAGTCCAACTCTGAGAAGTCCGTCTCATCGTGCTTTTGTGAGTGCAGCACGAGTACGCACGCCTGAAAGGCCCGATCGACCGCCCTGGGATGACACAAGAAGCCGTAGAGCCGACGCTGGGCGCCGGCCTGCTTCCATTTGAAGACGAAACAGGCTTTATACTCCTCAAGGTTCGGCCAACCGTGGAAATATTTGTCGCTCGTCTGTCCACCCAACCAGTAATCGAATCTACTAAGCAGGTCGCGCTTGTTCTTCTCCTTGAGGTTGTCAAACACCTTTTTCGCATCAATCCGCTGCTCCTCTTCGCACTGGAGAAAAGCGATCCCCCGGTGCGGGTTGCCCCCAACGCCTTCAACCGGGATGACGGAATACGGCATAGTGCGCAGTTGCAGCCCACTATCGGCAGTTTACCCTGATCTCAAGTATTCGTCAATTGGGACATTGCCTATACCCATAGGTATAGTACCACAATTCGGTTGGCCCGGTTGCTGTGGGCTATTCTGGCCCAAAAAGAGCGGATGCTTCCGTGTGATCCAACGATAGCTTTCATGGGTGCTGGGGCAGACCCTATTCGCGGCGGCATGGTCGAACCCGGCGCGTGCTGGCACAAGACTGGGTTCGTCTTCACCACGACAACCGAGCCCCGCTGGATGGCTCAACGGTTACGCATCGCTTCCGGGCTGCCCTAAAGGTGGCCGGACTCCGAAGAATCCGCTTTGATGATCTTAGGCACACGTGCGCCACACTCCTGCTTGCCCAGGGCGTTCACCCGCGGCTCATAATGGAAATCCTCGGACATTCCCAGATCGCTATCACGATGAACCTGTACGCTCACGTCATCCCGGCCATGCAGAAGGAAGTCGCGTCACAGATAGACGCAATTCTCACTGCACCAAACGTGGTTGCCACCAAACTGGTTTGCGATAAGATCAATTGATGTCGAAGCCCTGAATCTGGTGGGCCCTGAAGGATTTGAACCTTCGACCAACGGATTATGAGTCCGCTGCTCTAACCGCTGAGCTAAGGGCCCGTACTTCTTACTGTCAACTACCGCCGCGGATTTTGCAACTCGCCGCGCTCCGGCTCTTTACTCATGCCGCAAAGCCTGGGTCGGATCCACCTGCACCGCCCGCCGCGTCGGCGCCACACAGGCAACCATTGCGATCGCCATCAGCAGCACAGCCAGCCCCGCAAACGTCCCCG
>Ga0116221_1002372_pt1 | contig 12275 bp, 5 predicted proteins | sample Sb_taG_5_FD_88965 | JGI IMG/M metagenome (GOLD analysis project Ga0116221, IMG submission 88965) | Peat soil microbial communities from Weissenstadt, Germany - Sb_50d_8_FC metaG | ecosystem: Environmental > Terrestrial > Soil > Wetlands > Peat | place: Germany: Weissenstadt | collected 2010-09-21 | reverse complement strand
TGGTCAGCGCGTCGTAGATATCCGCGATTTGCATGACGCGAGCCAGCATCGGGATCTGGTCGCCCCGCAGCCCGTCGGGGTAGCCCGAGCCGTCCCAGCGCTCGTGATGGTGGCGAATGATGGGAAGGACCGGCGCGAGCGACTTCATGGGGCGGCAGATTTCTTCCCCGCGCGCCGAGTGACTCCGCATCACGATCCACTCCTCGGCGGTCAGCTTGCCGGGCTTGAACAGGATCGAATCGGAGATGCCCACCTTGCCGACGTCATGCAGGTATCCTCCCCGGTAGAGAGCCAGCAGACTCGCACGGGCAAGCCCCATGGCGACCCCCATGGCGACGGCCACCCAGGCCAGGCGCTCACAGTGTCCCGCCGTGTGGCGGTCCCTTTGTTCGACCGCTACCGCAAGCCCGAAAAGGATCTCCTCCGTCTCGCTGACCGTGAACTCGTCGAGGGCCGGTGCATCGGGTTGGCCGGCCGGTCCGAAGATCTCGCGCCACGACTGCGTACCACGGACCAGTACGGGCCCGCAGGAACGGCCGTTTCCAATATTCAGGGTTTGATTATCCGTTTTATAATCCATGGAACTGTTGGATATATCGGCCTGGATCTGAAAAAGACTAGAGTACTAAGGCGAAATTTGTATGTTTTAGATGTATTAGTGCCTCACCGCCGTAATGGCTCGCCATCCGGAATTGCCCGCGGCGTCATAGGCGCGTACGGTAATGACCGTATTGCCTACCAGGAGAGGTACAACTGCGGACCACGTAGAGGTGCCCGAGACAGTACCCGCGTCTCCGTTGGAGGTAGACCATTTCACGGCCGTGACCCCCACATTGTCGCTGGCCGTGCCGCTGATGGGGAGCGACGCGGAAGAAGTGGAGACGATGGTGGCGCCCGGCGATGTGATGGAGAGCGAGGGCGGCGTGGTGTCGGTCACCGGGGGCGTGGCCGGGGGTGTCACCGGGGGTGTCACCGGGGGCGTGACGGGCGGCGTGACCGGCGGCGTGACGGGTGGCGTGACGGGTGGCGTGACGGGCGGAGTGACCGGCGGAGTGACTGGCGGCGTCACCGGTTGCACGCCGGCGCTGCCGTAGAGGGCCTGTATGCCGGCGATGTCGTCGTCCGTGAGCCCGGTGGCAAAGTGATAGTAAGGATACATCACGGCGCCGGGCTGGCTGGTATGCCCCAGTCCGAGGGCGTGTCCCGCTTCGTGCAGGGCCACGGTGAACAGGTCCACGGTGCTTCCCACGTGCCAATCCTCGTCGGCGTTGAAATGCATGTCGCCGGCGATCGGCTCGGCGTCGGGCGGCGCCGGATAGAACGTGTGGGCCAGGACCCCCGGCGTGAACGGGTAGCCGTCGCCATGGTCGCCGCTGGCGAACAGGAGCGTGATGGTGCGCACGGCATCCGCCTGGCTGCCCGGCGAAAGGCGGATATTGGCGTACTTCTCCCATTCGCTGAAGGCTCGCTCGATCTCGCTGCGCACCGTGCTTTCGTCCAGCTTCGGCGTCACGGACTCGAAGAAGTATTGCAGTGAAACTCCGCCCCCCGGGTCTTGAGGCCAGCCCGTGCCAACCTCGACGTAATCGGCGATGGGCCCGGCATCGGTGAGGGCCCCGGCACATCCCAGCACGGGATTGCCCGCGACCAGGTCGGTCGAGGCGGGCATGATGTACGCCACGTCGTCGGACGCGGCCAGCCCGGCGATGTCGCTTCCGGTGACCACGAGCTGTCCGGGGAGCAGGTCGGGATTGTCGATGATGTCGAAGCCGTACGCCCCCACCAGCACGCGGGCATCGTCCATGGCCACGTCCGCGTGAAACACCACCAGGTAGGCGCTGGCCGAACTGTCCGCCAATGCCGGACTGATCTTGTCGGCGGCGGCGAGGGGCCCGGCCCAGGTCACGTCCAGACCCCGGAGATCGGCAGTCTGGCTGGAGGAGACCATCAGGCCCGAATCCGGCACATAGCCCAGGATGCGGATCCCCCGGCCGGTGAGCTCGGCGCGGATGACAGGCCCGGGATGAGTGCGGAATTGCAGGATCAGGTGCTGGTGCGCCGGCAGGGTCGCGAGGCCGGTGGATCGCCGCGGAGGGCACGGTCCCTTTCCACAAGCTTTGAGCCGGAGGCTGCCTTGCGCCCACCCGCCTGGGCTCAGAAGGAACAGCGCCAAGGCGACGGTCCATAATTTCATCATTTGAAGCTCCGATTATCCTTTTCGGGTTATCGGAGCATTTCTTGAGGCGGACGCCAGGGGGCGGCTTACTTCTTCTTACTGGTGTCCTCCGTCTTCGCGGGCGGCGGCGGAGGGGGCGGCGGCGTGTAGACCGGGGCCGGTGCGGGCCGCGACTCCTGGTGTTGCGGAGGCGGCGGAGGGCTGGCCGGCGGGGGTGTGGGCCGCGATTCCTCGCGACGCTCCGGAGGGGGCGGCGTGTAGACCGGGGCCGGTGCCGGCCGCGGCTCCTGCCGTTGCGGAGGTGGCGGGGGGCTGGCCGGCGGGGGTGTGGGCCGCGATTCCTCGTGGCGCTGCGGAGGCGTCGGCTCCTGCTGGCGCTGTGGAGACGGCAGGGTGTAAGGCGATGGTGTCGGCCGCGGCTCCTCCTGGCGTAGCACGCGCGGCTGATTGACCGGGGCCGGGAAGATGTAGAACGCTTCTGGTACGGGCGTCGAGGGATCCGGTGGCGGCGGGTTGGATGCCGAGGGCTGGGGCTCCGCCGGGGCCGCGTCTACGGACCTTAATTCCGCGCCTCGAATCGGCGTGGCGGGCCGGATCTCCAGCGGAAGCTCATGCCGGACGAAGACCGCCCGCTGGGCGATCTCCGGAGGCGGAGCCGCCACCTTGGTTCCGAGCGGGTTGACCCGCCCCAAATAGCTCGCGCGGGTTGGGCTGGCGTCCACCACGGTCACGGCCTGGACGTTGGCGGTTGCCGCCGGAGGAATCCGCAGGGCCGCCGGCGCCACCGGGCGGGCCCCCACAAAAACCTGCTGCGGAACCACGGTCAGAAAACTTCGGTTGATGTAAGAGACTTCGGCCTGGTTGCCGTCGTTGACTCTCCGCAAATACGCTTGGCTGGCCCGGTAGGCGGGGTGGAAGATCTCGCCGGGCCCCAGCGGCATCCACGCCGCAAGGCGGCCTCCCCGCCCCGCTACCGAGGCGCTCAATCCCGTGCCCGACAGAAACGCCACCAGCGCCGGCGCGTACACCGGACGAATGGCGCGATTTCCCGGCACCCACTCCCAGCCGTAGCGGGCCCACACCCAGCGTCCGAAGTGGAACGGCGCGAAGCCCCAGGGTGCGCCGTCAATCCAGGTCCAGCCCCACGGCAGGATGTAGGCCCAGCGGCCGTTGCGGTAGGGCGCCCAGCCGGCAGGCATTCCGGGCGGCACCCACACGGTCCCATAGGCGGCATCGGTGCTCCAGGTGCCGCACGCCGCCAGGTCTTCGGAGCCCACCATCTCCGGCGGCACGTAGTTCCCGGAGATTTCCAGCTCGTGTTCGGTCAACTGGTCACGGCCCACGCACCAGTCCTCCCACGGATCGGGGTCGGGAGGCTCCTGGATGTCCGCCACGTCCTGGTCGGCCACCAGTTGCAGCATGCGGTCCGGGCGAACGGTGAACACCCGCCCGTTGCCGCTCACCTCCGCCTGGCCCTCCCGCACGGTGACGGAGGTGGCATTGTGCGCGACATCGACGTCAATGCGGTAGCCGCCGGGCTTGAGGACGTTCATGGCGCCGTTGGGCGTATCGACTTCGATGACCTCGTCCTCGTCCATGCTGGGGACCCGCAGATACAGGGTCCCCTGCGAGACGCTCATCTGCGCCACGCGGTCGTCGAGATTCAGGATGGCGAAGGCGGTCTGCGGCGCCAGGTGGATGGAGGTGGCGCCGACGTGCAGCTCGGCGCGCGCCTCGCGGTCGGTCCACAGGCGGTCGCCGGTCGAGAGCGGATAGTTCAAGATGGCCGGCGCCCAATCTTCGACGCCCGGCGGCCGGAAGGAAACCGTACCGTCCAGATAATTGAGGCGCGCCACGCGCGCAGGCGGGTCGGCCGGTTCTTGGGCTACGAGCATTCCGGCCACCGCGAGAGGCATCCAACAGCCGATCAGAATCCGCAGTTTCATATGGCCTCCCTGCAATTCCAGTTTGAGAGTAGACCCAATTCCGGGTGGTGGCAATAGCACTTACTAGTCAGTGGGGAGTGGTTCGTTTGGTACAAGCTGTTGGCAGGCGAAAGCGCCTGCCCCACTCAACCATTCCCGGGCCATCTCGACGGATTCGAACAGGCGGAAGTAGTCCCCCCGGCTCTCCTCGGCAGCCATTTCGTGGAACCTGCTGCTGAACCGGACACTGCCCGGCGTACACACAACGGCCAGGCGGATGCGGTAGTTCCGCAGCTTCTGCAGGATGGCGCCGGCCTCTCCCGAGCTTAAGTCAAAGAACCTTTCGGTCAGGTTGGGCGCGTAGAGAAGGGCGGAATCGACGCCGTTCGAAAAGCATGCCTCCACGACGAGGCCGGCGTCTTCGATCGAGCGCATGAGCGGCTGCCCCGGCGGGCCCTCCACAAAGCGGGCGCAAGGACTTCGAGTCACGAACGAATGATAGCATCGGCCCGGGTCGACGCGCTTTCATGGCAGAATGAAGAGGACCGTCATGGCCGCCGCCCCAGCCGAAAACAGAGTCGTGCTACGCAACATCAGTTGGGAGACCTTCGAGCGTCTGTCCGCGGAGTGCGTCAACGTTGCCGGCACTCACTTCACCTACGATGAAGGTAACCTGGAGATCGTCTCCGTCTCTCTTGGCCACGAACTGCCACACCATGCCCTCGTGACCCTTGTCGATCTCACGGCCGAAGAGACCGAGCGAGATTTCGTGGGCGCCGGGTCTTCGACGTTTACGCGAACCGATTTAGCCAAGAGCTTCGAGGCCGATTCCAGCTTCTACTTCCGCCATGCCGCCGAGGTCCGCGCCAAAGACAAGATTGATCTTCCCATTGATCCTTCGCCCGAGCTGATCATCGAAGTGGACATCACAAGATCCTCCCTCAACCACTTCCCACTCTATGCGGCGATCGACATCGCGGAGATCTGGCGCTTTGATGGGGAGCGCGTCCGCTTCCACCGGCTCGAAGGAAGCGGCTATATCCCGATCGAGGAGAGCGTCGTTCTATCGCCCATGACCGCCGCCCAAGCTACCGTCTTCGTCGAACGGGCTCGCCACGAGAAAGCGCCCGACTGGTGGCGCGCCGTCCGCGAATGGGTTCGCGCGCGGTGCTCTGCCTAAGTCACCGTTTCAGAAGTTCACTAACGTATCGCTGGACCGCTTGCTCACGCGCGCGGCTCCGATCAGAGCCGCGACCGTCAGGGAGCGGTTGGCACAGTTGTCTAAGCCATCACTGAAACGCCAGCGTAACCGGGTTGGAAGTTGTGCCATCCACCAGCAGGATCACCTGCTGGGATCTCATCCCGCGCAAGCCCTGCGGCAGAACCACATTCACCTGGTCGAGGCCCGCGAAGCTGCCTTGCGCGCCGGCAAACGCCACCGTCGCCGCGAAGCCGCCAATCGTACAGGTGGGCAGGGCGCTGTAGTGCCGTATGCCCGTTCCGTACAGCAGCAGGTAGACCACGTCCCCCGGCCCGCCGAGATAAATCGGCGACGCCACCCACAGTTTCTTTGCCGGATCGTAGACCGCCACGTCTTGCGGAGCGTCCTGGGTAAGGTCGGCGTGAACGAGGACGGTCTGTGCGGCCGCCAATCCCTGGCCCGTGCTGTCCAGGGTGAACAGCCCCGGAGCCACCCGCGACACCAGAATCGCCGCCGAGGTGGCCACCTGGTTGGCATTGGTCACGACCACGGTTGCCGGTCCGGTGGCCGCATCCGACGGCATCAGGAAGCTCACCTGCCCCGGCGAAACGAACAGCAGCGCCGCCGCGTGCGGCGCGCCGACAGAATCCGTAATGGTGACCGTGGTCCCGCCCAGCGGCGTGGTTGGCGGTCCGGAGGCCGAGGTGGTCGCGGTCGCCAGGTTGGCGCCGAACAGCGTCCCGATCTCGTCGGGCGCGAAGCTGGCCAACGCGTAGGAGGCAGCGTTCACCACGGTGAGGCGCGCCAGCGGACTGGATGTGCTGGCCTGGAAATTCGCATCGCCGGAATACACCGCCACAATCGAGTCCTGGGTTGCTGAAATTGTCGAAGGCATGGGCGTGCTCGCGGTTGCTCCCGCGAGCGTCACCGACGCCAGCGGCACGTTGGTGGTCGAGTCCACGAACTTCACGCTTCCCGTGGGCAACCCGGTTCCGGGAGCCGTCACCGTAACCGACGCCGTAAGGGTCGATCCCGAAGCCGTCAGGGTGGTGCTGGTCTGCGCCTGGGTCACGGTTTCGGGCAGCACCGCCGACGTCGCCGCGGCCGAGTTGGCATCGCCTGCCCAGGTGGCCTGAATCGGGTGCACCCCCACGGAAAGGTTCAGCGCCGTGAACGTCGCCACGCCTGACGACGCCTGCGCCGAACCCAGTGCGGTGGCGCCATCCAGGAATTGCACCGTGCCGGCCAATGTCGGCGATCCCAGTTGAGCGGTCAACGTCACAGGTTGCCCGTAGACCGTGGCGCCGGCGCTCGAAGTCAGGGTCAGCCCGATGGCCGCCTGGTTGACCACTTGCTGCATACTGGCGGTGCCCGCGGCATACACCGAGTCCCCGGAGTAGCTGGCCGCGATGGCGTGCGTTCCCACCGCGAGCGTGGCCATCACGGTGGCCTGGCCGCCGCTCAGGGATGCCGTTCCCACCGCAGTCCCGTCGGCCGACAACTGCACGCTGCCGCTGGGCGTGCCGATTCCCGAACTGGCGCTCACCCGTACCGTGAAGGTCACGGCCTGTCCGGCCGCGGATGGATTGTGGTCGCTCGAGATCGATACTTGCACTCGTCCCGCCAACGTCACCGCCGCCGAGGTGCTGCCGCTGAAGTTGCTATCGCCCTGGTAGACCGCCGAGACGCTTCCGCTCTGGGCGGTCGCCGCCAAGGTCGCCACGAAGCCCGTCCCCTGAGACGCAATCCCCGAAGTTCCCATCAGCGACGTTCCCTGAAAGAACTGCACCGATCCGGTGGGCGTGCCGGCGCCCGGCGGCAGCACCGTCACGGTAGCGGTAAGCACGCCGCCCGCGCCCGCCGTCAACTGCGTGCTGGTACTGGCCTTCGCGACGGTCAGGCTCAGCGGGTCGGCGGTGGAGCTACCGTAGTTGGCATCGCCGCTGTAGGCCGCCACCACGCTGTGCGATCCCGCGCTCAGAGGGGCCAGCGCCGCCGAAGGCAGCACCAGCGATGCACGGCCGTCTGTGCCCACCGGCGCGGAGCCCAGCGGCGACCCTCCGTCCGAGAACAAGATGGCCCCGGTGGGTGTCGCCAGACCGGTGGCGCCCAGCAACAGCGCGTTGATCGATACCGTTGCGCCGTACACCGGCGCGGACGGCGTGAATGCCGTGTAGATGCCGGCGGATGCCTTGCCCACGGTCACCTGGATGGTCGCCGTGCCCGGTGCCGTGTTGGCATCGCCGTTATAGGTGGCGCCGATGGTAGATGACCCCAGTTGCGAGAAGCTGGTGGAGCAGGCGGCGGTTCCATTCTGGAGGATCATGCCGGTGCACCCCGCGATGGCGTTGCCTCCGTTGCTGAAATCCAGGGTTCCGCCCAGTGGCGCGCTTCCCGGGCTCACCACCGTCACCGCGGCTTTCAGGTTCACCGGCTGGTTGATCTGCGCCGGGCTGGCCGCCAGCGCCACACTCGTGGCCGCCTTAGACACGACGATCGCGAGCACGGGCGCCGTCGCGGTCTGGTAGTTGGCATCGCCACTGTAGACGGCCGCGATGCCGTGGCTGCCCACACCCAGGGTACTCAGCGTTAGAGAAGCATGCCCGTCGGAACCCACCGCGACCGTGGACAGCGCGGTGGCGCCGTCCGCAAACGCCACGGTCCCGCCGGGCGTCGCGAGACCCGTGGCGCCCAGCAGCAGCGCGTTCACGGTGACGGTTGCCCCATAAGGCGGGGCGCTCTGAGTGGTCGCGGTGTAGAATCCCGGGACCGCCTTGGCGACCGTCAACGCCAGGGTGGCCGTGCTCGGGGCGGTATTGGCATCGCCCGAGTAGCTGGCCCCGATCGTCAGGCCGCCCACTTGCGAGAAGCTGGCACTGCAGGCCGCGCTGCCATTCTGTACCGCGATCCCCGTACACCCCGCGATGGCCACGCCCCCGCTGCTGAAATCCACGGTTCCGCCGGGAGTGGCGTTGCCCGGACTGACCACAGTCACCGCGGCTCTCAAGGTTACGGGCTGGCCGACCTGAGGCGCACTCGCCGTCAACGCCACGCTGGTCGCGGCCTTTGCGACTACGAGGTTCATGGCCGCCGCCGTCGCACCCTGATAAACCACATCGCCGCTGTAGGCGGCCACGATGCTGTGCGTCCCCACGCTCAGCGCACCCGCCACCACCGACGCCCGCCCGTCTGAGCCCACCGGAGCCGTGCCGAGCGATGCCGGCCCGTCCGAAAACGCGACCGTGCCAGTGGGGATCGGCTGGCCGCTCGCGCCGGTAAGCGATGCCGTGATGGTCACGGCCGCACCGTATACCGGCGCCGCCGGAACAGATGCCGTCGCGATGCCCGGCGCACCCTGGATTACGGTGACCGCCAGGGTGGCCGTGCTGGCGGCGGTATTGCCATCGCCGCTGTAGGTGGCGTTGATGGTGTAGACCCCGCTCTGCAGCGGCTGCGTGGTGCAGGTGGCGATTCCGTTCTGCACTGCCACGCCGGTGCAAATCGGGTTCGTTCCGTTGCTCATGCTCACCGTGCCGCCGGCGGCGCCACCCCCGGCCACCGCGACCGTGGCTTTCAGAGTCAGCGGCTGGCCGGGCTGCGCGGCGTTCGACGTCAGGGCCAGGGTGGTCGCGGCCTTTCCGACCACGATGCTCACCGCCGCCGCCGTGGCTGGCTGGTAGACCGCATCCCCGCTGTAGACCGCCACGATGCTGTGCGTCCCGACGACGAGAGTGCTGACCCCCAGCGAAGCGTGCCCGTCGGCGCCCACGGGAGGCGTGCCGAGCGATGCCGCCCCATCCGTGAATGCCACCGTGCCGGTCGGCATCGGCTGGCCGCTCGCGGCCACCAGCGATGCCGTGATCGTCACCGTGGCGCCGAATACCGTCGCCGAGGGAGTGGAGGCGGCCGTGATCCCCGCCGCCGCTTTGCCTACGGTCAAGGACAGGGTTGCCGTGCTCGCAGCGGTGTTGCCATCGCCCGAGTAGCTGGCGCCGATGGTGTAGACGCCGGCCGTCAGCGGTTGCGTGGTACATGATGTGGCGATTCCGCTCTGCAACGCCACGCCGGTGCAGATGGAGGTGGCGCCGTTGCTCATGGTTACCGTGCCGCTCGAGGTCCCGCCGCCGGCCACGGTGAGGGTGGCGGTCAGGGTCACCGGCTGGCCGGCCTGCGCCGCGCCCGGCGTCAGCGCCAGGGTGGTCGCGGCCTTCCCCACGACAATGGTCACGGCAGCCGCGGTGGCGCTCTGGTAGATGGAATCGCCGCTGTAAAATGCGCCGATACTGTGGGTTCCGGCTCCCAGCGCATTGGGGACCACGGAAGCCCGCCCGTCGGCGCCCACCGCGGCCGTGCCGATGGGCACCGGCCCGTCCGAAAACGTCACCGTTCCGGTGGGCATCGGCTGGCCGCTCGCGGCCGTGAGCGATGCCGTCAACGTGACCGCCGCACCGGACACCGGGGCCGCCGGAGTAAATACGGTGGTGATCCCCGCCGCCGCTTTGCCTACCGTCAATGGCAGGGACGCCGTGCTCGCGGCGGTGTTGGCATCGCCGCTGTAGCTGGCATTGATGGTGTAGGCGCCCGCCAGCAGCGGTAGCGTGGTGCAGGCGGCGATCCCGTTCTGGAGCGAGACGCTGGCGCAGATCGGCGTGGTCCCATTGGTCATGGTGACCGTGCCGCCCGCGGCTCCGCCACCCGCCACCGTGACCGCGGCTTGCAGTATCACGGGCTGGCCCGGCTGCGCGGCACTCGACGTCAGCGCCAGGGTGGTGGCGGCTTTCCCCACCGAGATGCTCACCGCCGCCGCCGTGGCCGGCTGATAGACCGTGTCCCCGCTGTAGATCGCCACGATGCTATGCGTCCCCGCACTGAGAGTGCTCACCCCCACAGAAGCCCGCCCGTCGGCGCCCACCGGCGCCACGCCCAGGCCTACCGCCCCATCCGTAAATGCCACCGTACCGGTGGGCATCGGCTGTCCGCTCGCGGCTGTCAGGGATGCCGTCAACGTGACCGTCGCGCCGTATGCCGGCGCCGCCGGCGTGGAGGCCATGGTGATTCCCGCCGCCGCCTTGCCTACGGTCAATGGCAGCGCGGCCGTGCTCACGCCCGTATTGGCGTCGCCGTTATAACTGGCGTTGATGGTGTAGGAGCCCGACTGCAGCGGTCCGGTGGCACACGTGGCGATTCCGTTCTGCAAGGGGGCTCCGTTGCAGATCGAAGTGGCGCCAGTGCTCATGTTCACCGTGCCCCCCGCGGCGCCGCCGCCCGCGGCGCTACCTCCCAAAACCGTGACCGTGGCTTTCAGGGTCACCGGCTGGCCCACTTGCGCCGGGGTGGAACTGAGGGCCAGGGTGGTGGGCGCTTTCGCGATCGTAAAATTAAGCGTTGAAGAGCTTGAACTCTGATATATGCCGTCGCCGCTATAGGCCGCGGTGACCTGGTAGGCCCCCGCATTGAGCGGCGCCAACGATCCGGAGGGAAACAGCAGCGAGGCCCGCCCATCCGCACCCACTGAAACCGGCGGCTGCGTCGCGCCGGCCATGGCGAAAGAGACGGTCCCCGTCGGCATCGCGACTCCGACCGCCCCGATCAGCAGCACACTGATCGTCACCGGGGTTCCGTACACCGGCGTATCGGGAGCCGACGCGATGTAAGTCCCGGCCAACACCTTCCCCACGGTCAACGGCATCACGAAAGAGCTGGGCCTGGTGTTGGCATCGCCGCTGTAATTAGCGGCGATGTTGAACGTGCCGAGCTGGGCAAAGCTGGTGTTGCAGGCGGCCGCTCCACTCTGTACGGGCAGGCCCACGCAAGTCGCGATGGGAGCGCCTCCGTTCGTGAAGCTCACGGTTCCCGCGGCCGTCCCGGTGGCCGGGCTGACCACCGCGGGCGCCGCGCGGATGGCTACGGGCTGATCGAGTTGCGCCGGATTGGAGGCCATGGTGAGTGTGGAGGACGCCAGATCTATCAGCAGGCTCAGGGTTCCGGACGAGGACGCCGGGTAGGTGCTATCGCCGTCGTAATGGGCGCTGATGATTTGCGTTCCGGACGAGAAGAACTTCAGCGAAATGCCGGCATCGCCGTTCGAGATGGGCTGCGGCGTGCCCACGACGCCATTCACGGTGAACGTGATGGTCCCGGTGGGCGTGCCGCCGTCCGACGCCGACACCGTGGAGGCCAGCGTGATCGGCGCGCTATAGACCAGCGTGCCGGCGGTGACCGACGGAGTAGAGACAATCGCTGTGGCCGCGAAAACGCGCGGCGCGCCAAATGCCAGGGCGGGCAGAAGCAGGTACGCCGGAAAGCGTTGCGTGAGCACCTCGACTGAATCGTGCTGCGGAGCCCCGATTGTTCTCAGGTAATTGGCGGGACGGGCGCGGAAGCGGGCCGACTCGTACGCGGGGTTCGGCGCGATTTCGAGCTTTTTGCCAAACGAAACCATTTGTTGAGTTTTGGGTGTAGATTCAGTTGGTTGCATTGTGGATAAAATGGGCCAAAGGGACCGGGGGCGAACGGGCGGGCCGGGTTCGCGCGGGTGCAGCTCGCGATGGAGGGCGCGGTTGTGTGCGTCCCCATAGCGGCGGGGGCGGCCCGACTCGGGCAGAGCGATTTGTGATTCTTTAGCAGACGAAGCCATTTGTTGAGTTTGGGTTTTAGATTCAGTTGGTTGCAGTGTGGATAAAACGGGCCCGAGGGCCCGAGGCGGGCTGGCGGGCCGGGTTCGGGAGGGCGCAGCTTGGGATGGAGGGCGCGGTCGTGGGCGTCCATGCGGCGGTGGAGGCGGCCCGGCTCGGGTGGAGCGACTTGTGACTTTTTAGCAGTCGAAGCCATTTGTTGAGTTTTGGCTGTAGATTCAGTTGCTTGCATTGTGGGTAAAACGGGCCTGTGGGGCCTGAGGCGGGCCGGTGGGCCGGGTTCGCGAACAGTAGCTTCGGCCGGGAGGGCGTTCCGTTGGGCGGGATCTTGCCGGACT
>Ga0116221_1002370_pt1 | contig 12278 bp, 8 predicted proteins | sample Sb_taG_5_FD_88965 | JGI IMG/M metagenome (GOLD analysis project Ga0116221, IMG submission 88965) | Peat soil microbial communities from Weissenstadt, Germany - Sb_50d_8_FC metaG | ecosystem: Environmental > Terrestrial > Soil > Wetlands > Peat | place: Germany: Weissenstadt | collected 2010-09-21 | reverse complement strand
TTGGCGACAAGGTCCAGCCCGGCGATGGAGGCCAGCGTGGCGGGGTCTAGAAATCGTTGAAGCATTAGCGGAGGTCCTTCTTCACCGCGGAGACGCGGAGACTCGGAGATGAGCGCGGAGAAAAACCAGAGAGAATCTCTGGTGGTGGTTCGAGCGCGGAGGGGGCGGAGATCTGTGGCGTTAGCGCGGGGCCGGTGTAATGATTCACGATTCTTTTCAAACCCTTTTTGAGGATCGTTTCGTTGAAATTGATGAGGAGACCGAGTTGCTTGCCGGAAGATTTCAGATAGGTTAGTACTTGCGCGGTGTGGATCGGCAACAATCCTTCGATTGCTTTGATCTCCACGATGATTCGACCCTCTACGACCAGGTCCATTCGGTAAGAGCAATCGAGCCTCAAGCCTTTGTAAGCAATAGGCAAGTGAACTTGCCGTTCAAAGGTTAGCCCGATCAGGCCTAATTCGTGACAAAGACACTCTTCGTACGCCGATTCCAGGAGGCCGGGGCCGAGGTGTCTGTGAACTTCAATCGCGGCGCCGATAATCTTGTCCGTAATCTCGTTATCCGGCATCGGGGACGGGGCGCATCCCTCCGCTTCCTCCGTGCCCTCAACTGTTGCATTGGAGAGATCACTCATTGCTTTTCTCAGTTTTTCTCCGCGCCGGTCTCCGTTCCTCCGCGTCTCCGCGGTGAATCTTAATCTCTAGGAGCCGCCTTCCACTCCAGTACCCTTTTCAAAATGTCGTCCTGTTTCAGCCGGTCGGATTCGGCGTGGAAGTTCAGCAGGATGCGATGACGCAGGACCGCGATGTATAGCGACCGCACATCTTCGTACGTCACGTGGTAACGGCCCTTCATCAACGCCCTCGCCTTCGCGGCCAACACCAGGAATTGGGCGGCGCGTACGCTGGCGCCGTAGTTTACGTACTTTTGGACGAAATCGGGGGCGCTTTCGTCACGGCTCCGGGTACAACGGACCAGGTCGATGGCGTGGCGGGCGACGCTTTCGCCGATTGGGACCATGCGGACCAGTTGCTGGAAGTCCAGGATTTCGCCGGCGTTGGTCACGGGGTCGGCGTGCGCGATGGTGGTGACGGTCGTAAGGTCAATGACCTTCATCTCTTCGTCTGCCGTCAGGTAATCCAGGACGGTGTTGAATAGGAAGCGGTCGAGTTGGGCTTCGGGCAGCGGATAGGTGCCCTCCAGCTCGATGGGGTTCTGGGTGGCGAGCACGAAGAACGGGTTGGGGAGAGTGTAGTTGTGGCCGCGCACCGTGCAGGCGCGCTCCTGCATGGCTTCGAGCAGGGCGCTCTGCGTCTTGGGGGGCGTGCGGTTGATTTCGTCGGCCAGCAGGACGTTGCCGAAGATGGGGCCTTCCACGAAGGTCCAGGTGCGGTGTCCGGTGCCGGGGTCCTCTTCGATGATGTCGGTTCCGGTGATGTCGCTGGGCATCAGGTCGGGGGTGAACTGGATGCGCTTGAACACCAGGCCGAGGGTCTGCGCCAGGGTCCGCACCAGCAGAGTTTTGGCGGTGCCCGGCAGGCCCGTAATCAGGCAGTGGCCGCCCACAAACAGGGCGATCATCACCTGCTCCAGCACCTCCTCCTGGCCCACGATCACGCGGCGCACCTGCGTCACGATCTCCGACTGGACCTTGCGGAAGCGCTCGATGCGCGACCTCAAAACTTCGGGCTCCAACTGTGGCGTCACGGTAGTTGACATGAGAATTCCATTCTTATTTCTTGACGGTGTCTTTGGGATTTCCAGATTCCGCGTTACTCAGTTCCAGCAATAGTTTCTGGGCCTGCCGGTAGCCCGGGGCGGTTTCCAGCGCCGCTACCAATTCGTCTTTTGCCTTTTCGGTTTCGTGATTCAGATTGTAGGCCCGCGCCAGGTCGTAGTGGGCGCGCGCCGGATCAATGGGCTTGTAGTCAACCACCGCGGCGAACTCGCGGACGGCGCCTTTCGCATTGCCTTGGTCGAACCACAGGCTGCCCAGCATCTGGTGCTGCTCGTAGTCCATGGGGAAGATGACGTTCAGGCGGTCCAGCGCCTCGGCGGCTTCTTTCTTGCGGCCGGCGGCTTCCAGTTGTTTGGCAAGTTTCAGGATGGAATCGGGATTGCGTCCGCCGGTCTTGACGTAGCGCTCCAGCTCGGCCATGGCCGCCGGCTTGTTGTCCGTGGCAGTGTAGGCCTCGGCCAGCAGCTCGTACACGCTGTGCTCCTCCACGTAGTCGGGGTACATGTCGCGGATGGCGGTGCCTTCCTTGATGATGCCGTCCCAGTCCTTGTTCTTGTACATCTCGGCAAGCTGTTTCAGGCCCTTCTTCCAATCCTCGAGGTGCGCGACCACGCTCTTCGTATCGGCTTCCAGGGAGGCCAGGAACTGCTTGTCGAATTCGGCCGGCGCCATTTTCAATTCTTTCCGGATGACCGTGGCGGTGTCCTCGTCATTGCCGAAATCGTGTAGCATGGCGAGGATTGTGTCCCAGCCCCACTTTTCGGTGATGTAATCGCAGATGCGGCCGGCCTGGAAATAGCTGACCACCACCTGCGGCGGGCTCACGGGGTGAATGAAGCCGCGATCGATCTCGGCCACGGGCAGCAGCTTGTGGTCCTTGATAGCCGCGATTTCATCCGGTCCGAGGCGGTCGCCCCACTCCGGGGAAGCGGTGGTCTCTTCGTGGACGGCGATTCCCTCGGTGAACCACCTTGGCACGCGATGGTTGGTCATCGTGAGCGTGAACACGTGGCTCATCTCGTGCCACAGGGTGGAGCCCCAGTGGAAACTGCCGGGCCTGCGGCCGGAAGGGCTGTCCATGGCAATGGAGTATCCGAAGGTGACACCTAGAACACCCCCCAGGCCGGGCATGCCGAGCGTGCGGACCGCGAAGTCTTCGTGGTCGGGATAGACTTCCACCTGAACCGGATGCTCCAGCTTCATTTTGTATTTCTTCTCGTAGGTGGCGATGCACCGCTTCATTTCCGATTCGAAGTACGGGTGCAGCAGATCCGCTTCCTTCTTGTGCAGCTTGAGGATGGTGTTATCGGTCTTGAAGGTGACGAAGTTCTTGTAGCTGTCCATCAAGGTCAGCGAGTTCTTGGTCGCCTTGTCCTGAAAGCCGTTATCCCAGCAGGTCTTGAGCTGCTGGTACGCTTCCTGGTCCTGGCCCAGGCGCATGAGGTTGATGCCCAGTTGCGAGCGGGCGGTGTATAACTGGGAATCCATGTCGATGGCCTTGCGGTAATACTGGATGGCTTCCTCGTAACGCCGGTTGAGGGTGAAGAAACGCGCGACGGTCTCGTATCCGCGCGCGTCGTGGGGATCGAAGGCGGTTTCCTTCTTGTCGGCGAGCCAGTCGATGGACGCCAGGATGGCCTTGGCCTGAACGGAGTTCGCATCCAGGGCCAGGGCCTTGTTTGCCTCCTCGGTGGCTTTGGCGTTGTTGTTGTCTTCGAGCGCGAGCCGCGCCAGCAGTTCCTGCGCTTCGACCAGTTTGGGATCGCTCTCCAGCGCCTTGTGGGCCAGATCGGCGGCTGCGTGCTCGTAGCTGTCGGCGGCGATCAGCGCCAGTCCCATCAGGGCGCCGGCGTGGTCCTTCTTTAACTCCAGGGCTTCGTTGAAGAGGTCTCCGGCAGTGTCGGGCTGCCAGTGGTCGAGATACATGCGGCCCCAGCGAACCTTGTAATCGGGGTTTTTGGGATTCTTCTCGACCAGCGCCTTGAAGACTTCATTGGCGTCCTGGTAGCGGCGGGCCTTCCACAGCGCTTCCGCCTGTTGCAAGGTTTGGGCGGAAAGAACAAACGCAAGTGCCAGCGCCAGGGCGCTGACCCGGAGTATGGATTTCACTGGGCCTCCCTTACTTGGGCTCATTAGGCTTGGCTTCACTGGGCTTGTCGAGGGCATCCTGGATCCGGGCGAGCTCGAGCAGGAGCTGGGTGAGTTGCTTCTTGTATTGGTCGGCGGCCATCGCCGCCTTCTCGTATTTCAGCTTGTCGATGGCCTGTTCGATCTGTTCCTTCCTGTCGAGCAGCGGGCGCTTTTCGGGGTCGCGAGCGGCGGCCGCATTGGCGCCCAGGCGTACCACGGGGAACGCCGCGGCGAGCTTGCCCTCGCCATTTTCGGCCGAGGGGCTTCTTTCGCCTTCGCCTTTGCCGGTGTCTTCCAGCACGGCATGCTCGGTGGCCAGACGTTTTTGTGTGTCGAAGAATTCGGTGGTCTTGCGTTGGGCGTAATGGAAAGCTTCCAGCGCCGAGATGGCGTCGTTCTTATCGGCATCGGCGGCCGGATCGCGCAACGCTTCCGCCCAGTAGCGCGCGAACACGGTGGCGTTCTTCTCGGTGCCGCTCTTGGTAGCGGTAATGACGATACGGGTCGGCCGGCGCAGGAATTCGATCGACCCGCCGCTCGAGCTGGTGGCGTTGACCACCAGTTGCCGCGTAGCGGGGATATGATCGAGCAGCGTGCCCAGCTCGGCGCCGGTGATGTCCGGGCCGGGAATGTTGAACTTATAGTCCACGCCGTCGAAGGAGCCGTGGCCGATGAGCACCAGCACCAGGGCGTCTGTGGGCTTGGCCTGTTTCGAGAGCTCGGTGAGGCGCGTGCGGATCTGCTCGCGAGTGGGCGCTTCGAGAGTGGTGACGTTGGCATCGCCCCCAGCCTTCTTCAAACTACCCTCGATATCCTGGGCCCACATCTTGAATCGCTGATCATAATCCGGCTCGCCGCCCAAACCCGAAATGGTGACGTAAAAGGTGGTCGCATGTACCGACGCGAGCAGCGAAGCTGCGAGCGCACCGAGGCGAGCGAAGCGAGCCAAAAAACCCCAACCCCCAACCCCTAACCCCGAACCCCCGCTTTTCATACCACCCCCCACCGCCGTCGCAGCAGCCACTCGCAGGCGCGGAAGCCCATTGCCAGCAGGAAAATAACCGGCATATCCCAAAGATCGCGGGTCTCGCGCGTCGTAATCCCCGCCTCGGAGTAAGAGATTTCACTCGACAGCTTGGACGCTTCGTCCGGCTTATAGTAACGTCCGCCCGTCTGCTGCGACAGCTTCTCGAGCAACTCGCGGTTCTGCGAGGTATGGAAGTTTTCCGCCACGCCGTCTTCCCGGCGGAAGGTCAGCACGTCGCGCCCGATCTCTTCCTGCTCGCGGCCGGCGATAATTTCGGTAATGTAAGTGCCCGGCTTCTCGGCCGTCCACTCGCCGCCATAGATGCCTTCTTCGAGCGGCACCGGCGACAGCTCCATGGTGGCGCTCACGCCATCGGGGCCGGTGAAACGGGCCTGCACTTTGGCATTGGTCACGGGCTTGTACTGCTTGTCGCGCACTTCCACGCGAATGGGGACGCGGGTCTCATCCGAGAGCACGACCTTGGGCGTGGTGGAAACCACCTGGCCCGGAGTGTCGGTCACCATGTAGCGGAAGATCTGCTGCCAGAAGGTGGCGTGGGTCTTGTCTTCGTGGGGCATCCACATCTTCCAACGCCAGCTTCCCTCGGTGGCGAACAGGACGGTGCGGCCGCGGCCGTAGTTTTCGGTCACCAGCAGCGGATATTTGGGCTTGCCTGCGGGCGTCGAGCGCAACAGCACGGTGGCCCCAGGTTTGGGCTCGCCAACTTCCTGGTAATTGGCCATCTGCGGCATCTTCTTCCAGATCTCGGCATTGCGCACCGGATCGTCGTTCAAGCGGCAGATCACGCTCTGCGCGCCTTCGGAAGTGAGTTCCTCGCCCGTGAAATCGCGGTGGAACGTGCCGCGCGCGTCGGTGAGTTTCGTGGGTACGAGGTCCGCCAAGGGTGAACTGGGGTAGCCGCCATCGGAAAGAGTGGCGCGGCCGCCCATGAACAAGAGTCCGCCTCCGCGGCGGTCCACGAAATCGCGGATCAACTGCTGCTGCGTGGGGGTGAAGTAATTGGCCTCCACGCTCCCGATGATGAGTCCCTGAAACGCGAACAGCTCTTCGGGTTTGGAAGGAAAGCCGTCTTCCAGGTCATGCTCGCCCATGCCCTTGGGAAACTGGCGGTACAGTTTGTTCTGCGTGGTGCGCAGCATGCGGGCCAGCTCGATATCGGGATAGTCGTCGAGCGCGCGGCCGATGAATTTGTACTCCCAGCGCGGTTCGCCTTCGAAGTAAAGGATGCGCGGCTTGCGCGCCTGCACATCCACCATGCGGCTCACTTTGTTATTGAGCGCGTTGTCTTCGCCGGGGATGGGCTCCACGCCAATTTCGAGGGCCTTCGGCCCCGCGTCGCCGCAGTTGAAGACGATCGTTTCACTCTGCACCTGGCCGTCGGCTTTCAGCGTGACATCCTGGGATGCCAGCACCTTGCCGCCGTCGCGAACGCTCAGCTTGGCCTTGCTGCCGGAGAGGCCGTAACTTTGCAAGGTCACCACCGCGGTGAGTTTGGATTGCGGCAGGGCGCGCGCGGGCACGATGGCGTCCGCAATCTCTACGTCCTTATCGGGATGTTCGCGGCCGAAGCCCACGGTGTGAACCGGGATGCGCTGGCGTCGAATGGCGCTGATGGTTTGCAGGTCGATGCCGCCGGCGTTATCCGCGCCGTCGCTCAGCATCACGATGGCGCCCAGAGGCAGCGAGGAGGACTCGGCCATGACGCGTTCGAGCGTGTCGCCGATGCGCGATGCCGCGGCCGACGCGGTGAGCTGGTCGCTCTTCTGAATACGCTCGGGCTCCTTTCCGAATTTGTATAGGCGCACCTGGAAACGGTCGCCGAGGGCCTTGAGCAGGCCGCTGTCGAGCACCTGTTTGGCGGCGGCTTCGCGCGTGCCGGAGGCGTCCGCGATAGACATGCTGCGTGAATCGTCCACCAGCACCGCTACCACGTTCTGCTGCGGCCGCAGCGTTGCGACGCTCAGCGCCGGGTGCCAGAGCAGGAAGAGAATGAGCGCCACCATGCAGGTCTCGAGCACCCAGATGGCGATGGGCCGCAAGCCGCTCAGCATGCCGTGATTGCGGCGCACGTGCCAGAAGAGCAGCGCGCCGGCCACCAGGATGGCAATGGCGAGCAGCCAGAGAGGCCAAGGCGTCAGGAAGACGAACTGGCCCTTGTGGAACAGGCTGGCCGGGTATTTGAACAGGATTTCAAACATGGAGTCCACATTACGAGAACACCGCGATGAGTATATGGACGTGCTCGATGCTGCCGCGAGTTACAGAAAGTCCCGAACTGGTGGGAAGTTCAACATGCGGCGGCATTTCCGCGAAGCCCTCGTATGTGACACAGGATAGCACGGGCAGGGAGGGTAGGACAGACGATCGGTTTTCGTCGTCTGTCACCGGCCCTTACACGCCGCGGAAGATCTCCTCAAGCGGCAGATAAACAGCGTGGCTGGCGGCTATGAGAGCTTCGCCTTGTACTTCTTCCAGGAGGCCGTTTTCGTACGTGAAAGCTTTCTTGCGCCGCGGGTCGAGGACCCAGATGTACGGCACGCCGAAGGCGGCGTACTCCTCGCACTTGGCTACGATCCTGCTGCGTCTGTCCTTCTTGGAGAGTATTTCAATACAGATCAGAGGCGGAGCTTCGAATACATCAATGTGAGGATCTTCCAACGTAATACACACATCGGGCACCCGGCAACGCCGCCCCGGAATCGTTCTCACGCGCAGCTCCGGCCAAATGAACAGATGCGGACATCTGCGGTCGAAGACGATGTTTAGATTCGACTGAACCCTGCTGTGCGGCCGTTCTCCCACGTTGCGCGCCACTATCTCGCCGTCCACGTACTCCCGATCCGGCGAGTACGCGGTGTTCAGGTACTCCTCCAGGGATACCAGCACGGTGCTCATACTTCCGAAGATAGCACGGCGTATACTGGTAGGAGTCCGTGCAAGACTACATCCGGATTCGCGGCGCGCGGGTCCATAACCTGAAAGACATTTCGCTTTCTATTCCCCACAACCAGTTGACGGTCATGACGGGCGTCTCGGGGTCTGGCAAATCGTCGCTGGCGTTCGACACCATCTATGCCGAGGGGCAGCGGCGCTACGTAGAGTCGCTTTCCGCCTACGCGCGGCAGTTCCTGGAGCGCATGGAGAAGCCGGAGGTCGACGAGATCGATGGCATCGCGCCGGCGGTGGCCATCCGGCAGAAAAACACCAGCCGCAACCCACGCTCCACGGTGGCGACCTCGACGGAATGTTTCGATTTCCTGCGGCTGCTCTACGCGCGGGTGGGGCAGACGATTTGTCCGAAGTGCGGGACGCGCGTGCGCAAGGACACCGTGGACGAAGTGGCCGCGCGGCTGCTGGCGCTGCCGGAAGGATCGCGCTGGTATGCCCTTTTTCCGTGCGGCGAACATGCTTCGACGCAGGCGTTTCGCGACCATCTTTTCGAGCTGCGGAAGAAGGGATTCAACCGGCTGTTCCAGGCGGGCCGGCTGTTCGAGTTTTCCACGCCGGAATCGCTGCTGGATATCGACTTTGCGAAGCCGCTTTTCGTGCTCGTGGACCGCATCGCGATACCCGCCGGCGGGTCGGGGCCCGACCTCCACCAGCGCTTGGTCGACACCATCGAGATCTGTTTTCGCGAGACGGGCGAAATCATTTTCGAGAGCGCCGGGCAGCCATCCGAACGGCTGCGCTTCAACGAGAAGTTTCAGTGCAAGACCTGCGGCATGGAATTCGCCGAGCCCGAGCCCATTCTGTTCAGCTTCAATTCCCCCGCCGGCGCCTGCCCGCGGTGCCAGGGCTTCGGCAACACCATCGATTTCGACATGGACCGCGCCATTCCCGACAAGTCGCTCTCGCTCGATGAGGGCGCCGTGGACCCGTGGACCAAGCCGAAATTCCGCTCCTGGCTCGGCAACTTCAAGAAGCACGCGCGCGGCGGCGTACGGTTCCAGACGCCGTTCTGCGACCTGACCGAGGCGGAACGCGAAGCCGTGTACGATTTCATCCGCCGCTTCTTCGACCACCTCGAAACCAAAAAGTACAAACTCCACGTGCGCGTGTTCCTGAGCCGCTATCGCGGTTACGCGCTGTGCCCGGAGTGCAAGGGCGCGCGCCTCCGCAAGGAAGCCCTGTACGTCCAGGTGGGCGGGAAAAACCTGAGCGAAGTGGTGCGCATGAACATCGCCGAAGCCCAGCAGTTTTTCGATGAGCTCCACTTGAGCCCGGAAGAGACCGCCATCGCCGAGAAGGTCCTGGTGGAGATCCGGCAGCGCCTGAAGTTTCTCAACGACGTCGGGCTGGACTATCTCACTCTCGACCGCCTTTCGTCCACGCTCTCGGGCGGTGAGGCGCAGCGCATTCAGCTCGCCACCTCTCTGGGGTCGCGGCTGGTGGGCGCGTGCTACGTGCTGGATGAGCCTTCGATCGGCCTGCACAGCCGCGACACCGGGCGGCTGATCCGCATCCTGGAGGAGTTGCGCGGCCTCGGCAATACCATTGTGGTGGTGGAGCACGATCCCGACGTGATGCGCGCGGCGGACCATATCGTCGACCTCGGACCAGGGGCGGGCGAGCACGGCGGGCAAATTGTCTTTGAAGGAACCCTCGACAAGCTGGTGGGGAGCGCCAACGGCTCATTGACGTCGCGGTATCTGCGCGGCGATCTGCGGGTCTCGACGCCCCGCGCGCGCCGGTCGGTGGACCCCAAGCGCCTGATGCGGCTCAGCGGTGCGCGGATGCACAACCTGAAGAACATCGACGTCGAGATCCCGCTGGGCATGATGGTGGCGATCACGGGGGTCTCCGGGTCGGGCAAGTCGACCCTGGTGCACGATGTGGTCTTTCGCTCGCTCGAAGCGCTGCACAAGGCGCGCGAGTCGGACGACGATCGCAGCACGGGCGAGGCGGCCGAAGCGCTGGAGACTCCCGCCTCGCAGGTCGCGTGCAGGAAGGTGGAGGGCGCGGAGCGCATCACCAACACCGTGATGGTGGATCAATCGCCCATCGGCCGGACCCCGCGTTCCAATCCGGTGACGTACCTCAAGGCGTTCGACGTGATCCGCGGGTTGTTTGCCTCCACGCGCGAAGCCGGGAAGCGCGGCTACAGCGCCGGCCACTTCTCGTTCAACATTCCGGGCGGACGCTGCGAAACGTGCCAGGGCGACGGCACCGTCACGGTGGAGATGCAGTTCCTGGCCGACGTGGAGCTGGTGTGCGAAGAGTGCAAGGGCACGCGCTACAAGAGCGGCATCCTGGAGATCCGCTACAACGGGCTGAACGTTCACGAGGTGCTGCAACTCACCGTGCGCGAGGCCATGGAATTTTTCCACTCCACGCCCAAGCTGGTGCAAAAGCTCAAGGTGCTGGACGACGTGGGGCTGGGATATCTGCGGCTGGGCCAATCGGCGACCACGCTTTCGGGCGGCGAGGCGCAGCGCGTGAAACTGGCGGCTTATCTCTCGGTGGCCAGCGTGACGGGCACCCTGTTCATCTTCGACGAGCCCACCACCGGGCTGCACTTCGACGACATCGCCAAACTGCTGGCAGCCTTTCAACGGCTGATCGAGAATGGTGGAAGCCTCATCATTATCGAGCACAATCTGGATGTGATCAAGGCCGCCGACTGGGTGATCGACCTCGGACCCGAAGGCGGCAACCGCGGCGGCTACGTGGTGGCCGCAGGGACGCCGGAGGCGGTCTCGCGGGTGGAGGAGTCATACACCGGTCGCTATTTGCGAAGGGTGCTGGGAGCGACGAGCAAGACGAGCAAAGGTTAGCTCGCAGGGTGCGCTGCATTCCCGCTATACTCGACCTATGCAGCTCACTCTCGATTTGCCCGACGAGCTTTCTGCTGCTCTGGCGGCTTCCGGCCACGAGGATCTCTCTCGAGCCGCATTCGAAGCCATTGCCATCGAAGCTTACCGCGAGCGCAAGCTCTCCACTGCACAACTCCGGCGTCTCCTGGGGTTTGACACCCGCTACGAACTGGATGGATTCTTGAAACAGCACGAGGTCTGGCTGGAATACTCCTGGGAGGATTTGGAGAAGGACCGTGAGACTCACCTTCGGCTCGGCCTGTGAGCCATGCTGCGCGTCGTCATTTCCGATGCCTCTCCCCTGCACTACCTCGTCCTTATCGGCCACGTCGAATTACTGCCCGGCCTTTACTCCGAGGTGCTCATCCCGGAAGCCGTCGCGGACGAAACTCCAGCGGACTGCTACTCCGGAGCCCGTCCGGCGATGGATCGCCGATCCTCCTCAGTGGCTTCAAGTCGTGCCTTTGACCGCTCAGCCATCCTTCGGGCGGCTCGATCGGCTTGATCGGGGCGAACACGACGCGATCCTCCTGGCTCTCCACCTCAAGGCGGACCTGGTGCTGATGGACGATCGCGAAGGAGTAGAGGAGGCACGCAGTCTGGGCCTAAACGTAACGGGCACTCTGGGAATCTTGGATCGGGCCGCCGAACGCGGGTTGATCGAGCTCGCCCCTGCGATTGCTCGCCTGTGTCAGACCAACTTTCGTGTCGTTCCTGCGCTGCTCGACCGGCTGCTGGCTGCCGATACCCGTAGACGGCGGAAGTAGCGCACCCTCTGCTCAGATGATCTTCGGCGTAGAATCGTACTAGAGGGTCCGCAATGCGACCGATTCTGCTCGTTGCACTTTTGCCCGCGTTTCTGTCCGCCGCTCCGGCACTTCAAATCGTCAGGCCGATCGTGAGCCAGATGGATGGCGGGGAAGCCGATTCGCCCGGATTCGAACACGTGCCGGGAGAAGTGCTGTTCTTCTCGTGCCGGATCGCGGGCTACTCGAAATCGTCGGAGGCGCAGGTGCACCTGGCCTTTTCGGTGCAGCCGTTCGATCCCAAGGGTGTGCCCCTGGCCGAAATATATAAGAACGAAATCTCCGACGAAGTCAGCGTACAGGACAAGGATTGGATGCCCAAGATCGCCACCGAAATCGCGCTTCCGCCGCTGGCCCCTTCGGGGGCTTACAAGATCGTAGTCAAGGTCGATGACCTGGTCGCCAAGACGTCGGTGGAACTGGCCGTGCCGGTTCAGGTTCGCGGCCACGACGTCGAGCCGAGCGACACCCTGATCGTCCGCAACTTCCGCTTCTTCCGCGGCGAGGAGGATACCCAGGCACTCGACAAGGCGGCCTACAAGCCCGGCGACGGCGTGTGGGCGAAGTTCGACATCACCGGCTTCAAATACGGCGACAGGAACAAGGTCAATGTCAGCTATGTGACTTCCGTGATCGCCCCCAGCGGCAAGGTGCTGTGGACCCAGCCCGAGCCCGCGGTGGAGCAGTCCGAGTCGTTCTACCCCAAGCGTTACGTTCCCGCCCAGATGGGCATCAACCTG
>Ga0116221_1002363_pt1 | contig 12293 bp, 10 predicted proteins | sample Sb_taG_5_FD_88965 | JGI IMG/M metagenome (GOLD analysis project Ga0116221, IMG submission 88965) | Peat soil microbial communities from Weissenstadt, Germany - Sb_50d_8_FC metaG | ecosystem: Environmental > Terrestrial > Soil > Wetlands > Peat | place: Germany: Weissenstadt | collected 2010-09-21 | reverse complement strand
TACGACAACTGGCCGGTCTACGACATGCTCTACCTGGCGCTGGCAGAGCGCCTCGGGACCGAGTTCATCACCGCCGACGACAAGCTGCGCGCCCGCCTGGCCCACCTTGGCTGGGTGCGCGGGCCTGACGACGACTGAAGGTCCGCGGCCGTCTTGAGCCGCGAGCGAGCACCAGCCCAAACGGTGCCGGGCGCGCGCGGGCTAGCGCGGACGGGCACTGGCGCGCCAGCCGCCTGGGCGGGCAGCGACCGGCTCGCGCAGCAGCCGGGATCTGTCTGACCATCCGGAACGGCTCGCCCGCGCCGGTGCGGCAGCATCGGTCGGTGCGGTCCGGGCACGAGCACGAACGGCCAGAACGGCAACCAGGGCGGCAATCTCGGCTGCCGTCGGTTGACCCCGGACCACGGACAAGACGGGCGGCGCCAGCTGACCCGGCAGCGCGGCGGGGTCTGGCGAGGTCGGGGCCGGACTGGGCGTGGTGCCGGCGGCGGCGCTGGGCGGCGCGGCGGGGTCGGGTGAGCCCGCGGCCGGGTCGGGCGTGCTGCCGGCGGCTGCGCTGGGCGGCGCGGCGGGGTCGGGTGAGCCCGCGGCCGGGTCGGGCGTGCTGCCGGCGGCTGCGCTGAGCGGCGCGGCTTGGCCGGATGGCGCGGCCAGAGCAGGTGCCATGCCTGGCCCGGGCGGTGCGGTAGGAGCCGGTGAGCCCGGGGCGGGACTGGGCGGCGGGCCGGCGGCTGCCCCGGGCGAGCCGTTATGCATGGAAAGACCTTGACGTTCCGGCGGTCACGGGGATGTCAGCCCTTCGACTTGCCGACGCCGACGCCGAACTGGCGGTGCACCCGGGCCCAGAACGCGTCCCGCAGCCACTCCCGCGCCTCCTGGTAGGAGCGCAGCGAGAGGCCGAGTTCCTTCTCGGCGTCGACCAGCAGTTCCTTGTCGATCACGGGTGGCAGGATCGGTCCGGGCAGCAGGTCGCGGATGTTGTCCTCGCCGCGGGTCAGGATCCACTTCTGTGCGACGTGCTCGCCAGCCTCCTCGACCCGCTCGCGGGACGGACCCAGTCTGGCGGCCGCGAGATGCGCGGCGCTGCCGTGCATGGCGCCGCTTTGGGCAGCGGCGCCGACCTTGCCGTGCGAGCGGAACGAATGCCGATCGCCGAACAACTGAGCGGGCGAGGGCGCGGTGACACCGCTGCCTGCCTGGAGGCCAGGTCCAGACCCTGACGCCTCTGACCGGGCCGCGGCGGATCCCGGCACCTGACCTGCCTGGGCAGCGTCGGCGCCAAGCTGAGGTGCGAAGTACGGCTCGATGAAGGCCCGCTCGAGCACGTCCACCGTGTCGGATTCCCAGACCAGGCGCTCGGCCTGGTTCGTGCCGTACGGCGGCTCGACTCCCCACAGGTGCACCCGGACGCCGAACGCCTGCGCCGCCTCCACCGCCGGGACCATGTCCTCGTCGCCGGCCACGAGCATCGCGTCGGTGATCGCCCGGTGCCTGGCCAGCGCCTCCATGTCGGCGCGGATCTGGGCGTCTACCCCCTTTTGCTGACCGCGCGCGTTCAGATTGCCAAGGCGCAGCTTCACCAGCGGCATCTGGGCGATCACCCGCTGGTCGAACGTGGGCACCCGGTCCCGTGCGGCGTCGTACCAGTAGACCCGCAGCAGTTCTCCTCTGACCTGCTCGTCCGCATGCTTGATCAGGCCCTGGATCAGCTTGTCAGCGTCGACCCGGTACTCCCGCCTAGATGACGCGCTGAACAGCAGCTCGCCTGCGGACGCGTAGATATACCCGACATCGACCATGATCGCGTATCGGGACAGCAGCGGCAGTGGTACCTCGGAGTCCGTCATTGTGCTCTGACTCTAGTCGGCGCTGGGGAGGGTGTCGTGGTGCGAGCGGCAATCGCCCGCGCTTGCCTGGGCCGGGCCGGCTCTGGCATGCCGTGAAGCGCGCAAGACCGGCTTACAACGGTATGTTCCCGTGTTTGCGCGGCGGCAACGTCTGGCGCTTGGTCCGCAGTGTGCGCAGCGCCCTGATCACCGCGGGGCGGGTTTCGGCTGGCCTGATCACCGCGTCCACGTAACCGCGTTCGGCCGCGACGTATGGATTCGTCAGGGTGTCCTCGTACTCGGTCGCCCGCGCTGCCCGGATCGAAGCCTGCTCCTGCGGACTGGCCGCGGCCGCGAGCTCGCGCCGGTACAGGATGTTCACCGCACCCTGGGCGCCCATAACCGCGATCTGCGCGGTCGGCCAGGCCAGGTTGACGTCGCCGCCCAGATGCTTGGAACCCATCACGACATAGGCGCCGCCATAGCCCTTCCGGGTGATCACAGTGATCTTGGGTACCGTGGCCTCGGCGTAGGCGTAGATCACCTTCGCCCCATGCCTGATGATCCCGCCCCACTCCTGGTCGGTGCCTGGCAGGAAGCCGGGCACGTCCACGAAGGTCAGGACCGGGATCCCGAACGCGTCGCAGGTGCGGACGAACCTGGCGGCCTTGTCCGACGCGTCGATGTCGAGACAGCCGGCGAAGTGCATCGGCTGATTCGCCACCACCCCGACCGACGCGCCTTCGACCCGGCCGAAGCCGACCACGATGTTCCGCGCGAAGTCGGCATGCACCTCGCAGAACTCGCCGTGATCGAGCACGTGCTCGATCACGGTGTGCATGTCGTACGGCTGATTCGGCGAGTCGGGGATCAGCGTGTCGAGCTCGGCGTCGGAGTCGGTCAGCTCGCAGATCGCCTCCGGGTCGGCGCCGGTGGGATACACCGGCGGATCATCCAGGTTGTTCGAAGGCAGGTAGGAAAGCAGCTCGCGGGCGAAGTCGAGGCAGTCCTGCTCGTCGGCGGCCTGGTAGTGCGCGACACCGGACTTGACGTTGTGCGCGTGCGCTCCGCCGAGGTCCTCGAAGCTGACCTCCTCGCCGGTCACCGTCTTGATCACATCGGGCCCGGTGATGAACATGTGCGAGGTCTGATCCACCATCAAGGTGAAGTCGGTGATGGCGGGGGAGTAGACCGCGCCGCCCGCGCAAGGGCCCATGATCAGCGAGATCTGCGGGATCACCCCGGAACTGATCACGTTCCGGTAGAAGATCTCGCCGAACAGGCCGAGCGCTACGACGCCCTCCTGGATCCTGGCCCCGCCGCCATCGTTGATGCCGATCACCGGGCAGCCGGTCTTGAGCGCGTGGTCCATCACCTTGACGATCTTGGTGCCGTAGACCTCGCCGAGCGACCCGCCGAAGATGGTGAAGTCCTGGCTGAACACGCAGACCGGGCGGCCGTCGATCGTGCCGCAGCCGGTGACCACACCGTCGCCGTAAGACCGGTTGGCCGCCATCCCGAAGTCGGTGGCCCGGTGCCTGGCCAGCTCGTCGAACTCCACGAAGGACCCCGGGTCCAGCAGGCCGTCGATCCGCTCGCGCGCGGTCATCTTGCCCTTGGCGTGCTGGCGCTCGACCGCGCGCGCAGAACCGTGGACCGCTTCGTGCCGCCGCTGTTCCAGATCCGCGATCTTGCCGGCGGTGGTGTGCACGTCGATCGGCGGGGCGCCGTCGGCTGCCGGGGTGGCGGCGGGTGCCGGGGTGCCGTCGGGTGCTGGGGTGCCGTCGGGTGCGGGCGTGCCGTCGGATGCCAGGTGGGACTGGTCGGCGTTGGCTGCGGGCTGGACCGCTTCGGTGGCCATGCCGGACAGGGTAGGCCAGGAGCAGCCGCTGGGCAGCGCCGGCGGTCCCGGTCGGGGTTCGGATGCCCCAGGTGCGGCCAGGTGGCCGACGGGCAGCACAATGGGCGGCATGTCGAACGCTGGGCATCGCGCCGCTGCCGCTGCCGCGGCTGGGCTGAGCGAGACGCGGCTGCGGGCAGCCGTCGTCACCCCAGGCGGTCTGTGGACCGATGTTCGGGTGCTTGAGACGACCGGCTCGACCAATGCCGACCTGCTGGCAGCGGTGGCGGACGGCGCCCTGGAGGGCGCGGTGCTCGCCGCTGAATCCCAGACGGCCGGCCGCGGCAGGCTGGGCCGCGACTGGCTGAGCCTGCCAGGGGCGGCGCTCACGTTCTCCGTCCTGCTCCGGCCGCGGTCGGTCCGGCCGGCCGCCCGCGGCTGGGTACCGCTGCTGGCCGGCGTCGCGGTCGCCACCGCGGTGCGCACCGCGACCGGCATCGAAGCCATCCTGAAGTGGCCGAATGACGTGCTGGTGGCCGGCGGCAAGCTGGCCGGAATCCTGGCTGAACAGACCGGCGACGCGATCGTGGTCGGCATCGGGATCAATGTGCTTGGTGGCGAGCAGGATCTGCCGGTGGCCACGGCAACCTCACTTGAGCTGCACGGAGCCGGGGAGATCAACCGGACTGACCTGCTCGCCGCGGTGCTGGGCGAGCTTGAGCGCTGGTACCTGCGCTGGCGCGGAACTGGAGCAGGGGACGCCGAATCCTGCGGTCTGCGGCAGCGGTACCTGCAGCTGTCCGCCACGGTCGGCCGCCAGGTCCAGGTATCCCTGCCAGGAGGCCAGCTGCTGTCCGGAACGGCACGTGACGTGGATGCTACCGGCCGGCTGATGGTGGCCACCGAGGACGGCCTGGTGCCGGTCAGCGCCGGGGACGTGATCCACGTCCGGTGATGCGGATCGCCCGATCCGCGCCCGCTGACGTGGCCTTAGGTCCGGCACTAGGTCCGGCAAGCTGCCCCGGTTGCCAGTTACGTGCCACCATGTGGCCTATGGCGATTCCGGATGGCCTGGCCGAGGGCGAGCAGTCCGTGCTGCGGCTGCATCCGCACGGCAAGACCATGTTGCGGCCGGCCGCCATCCTCGTGCTGATCCTGGCGGTGGCCGTCGCGGTGATCCTGGTCCTTCCGGCAAGCGCGACCGACGTGGCGCTGGTCCGGCTCGCGGTCGGGGTCGCGGCCCTGCTCGCTGCGCTGGTCTGGTTCGGTGTGCCGTTCCTGCGCTGGCGGTCGATCAGCTACGAGCTGACGACCCGGCGGCTCAGTCTGCGCGAGGGTGTCGTGACCAGGGTGGGCCGCGATTTCCCGCTGACCAGGATCAGCGACGTGTCGTTCTCGCAGGGGCCGGTCGACCGGTTGCTCGGCTGCGGCAGGCTGATCGTGGAGTCGGCGGGCGAGCACGGGCAGCTCATCCTCGATGCGATCCCTTCGGTCAAGATGGTGCAGGGAACGCTGTTTCAGCTGGTCGAGGATGAGCATGCCCGGCTAGGCAGACCTGAACGCCCAGAAGGCTAGCCCCACTCATCCTTGGTCCCTGGCGACGGCTGCTCAAGCAAGCCGGCATCCGGCAGCCGATCTGCCTGCACGGGGCGAACAGCGCTGGCCGGCTCAGTCCACGGGACCGGTGAAGAGGCAGAACGGGTGGCCCGCCGGGTCGAGCAGGACCCGGACGTGTCGCTGCGGCTGATGTTCGGCCCAAGGTGGCGCCGGCCTGCAGTGCCCAGGCGACGCTCTCCGGCAGATCCGCGACGGCGATGTCCAGGTGCAGCATCATCTGCTGCGCACCGGGTACCGGGGGCCAGACCGGCGGCACGAAGTCCGGTTCCCACTGAATGGACAGCCCGCGCAGCCCGGTCCCACCAGCCGGTGGTCGCAGCATCGCCCAGCCATCCTCCGCCGGAAACCCTGGTCTGGCTGGGTACTCCTGCGTCACGGTCCAGCCGAGGAGCCGGTGGTAGAAGGCAGCCAGTGCTCGGGGATCCGCGGCTCCGAGCACCACTGACGAGACCCGCATGCGCGGTCGGTCCATGAGGAGTCCTCCCGGTTCAGCGTCGAGTGAGCAAGCGAACACCGGTCAAGGCGCCGGGCAGCGACCGGCCCGAGGCGATGAACGCGCTGGACACGGCCATGGCGCTCCGGCTGGCGCAGGTCGGCGGGGAGTAGCTGCCGATCTCCAGGTCCGCGTCGTCGTGCTGGCAGCCGCGGGAGAGCGTGCGTTCTGCGTAGGTGCTGATCTGAAGGAACGGGCCCGGATGAGCGATGCGGAGCTGATGGCTCAGCGGCTGGTGTTCCGGGCCGCATTCGGGTCGGTGCTGGCGCTGTCCTGCGACCTGATCGTGGAGCACGCCGCCGAGCACGCCCTGCCGTGGGCCGTGGCCGCGCTGGGCCCCGGTTCCGGGCGATCCGCTGGACCGGCTGGACTGGCAGCGCCGGGCCAGCGTGATCGGCGCGTACCGCCAGCTGTACGGCTACCACCACCCGGCCGAGCCGATCGGGCCCGAGCCCGCCGTCGACACCCCGGACAAGCGCGCCGCCTGGCACGAGGCCTTCGCCGCCCTGCGCCCGGCCGGCGTCCCGGAGGTGCGCGGCCTGCCGGACGGGACGCTGCTGCACCTCCGCGACACCTACCCCATCGAAACGGGGTGGGCGCCCCCCTGGACCGGCACCAACCCGTTGACCATCCCCAGCGGGCCGCAGCCAACCGGCTCGCAGCCACGGCGGCGACGCTCCAGCGGCTGGACACCGAGCTTGACCAGCCAGTCCACCCCAGCCCGCTCGGCGACTGGGTCAGCGACAGCGCGATGCACTGGCCGTCCGAGGTTGGCTGCACGTCGGCGGGGGTCAGGTCGGGCTGCGACCCGTTGACGAGGGGGCGTAACCCTTGATGAACGTCCCCGACGACGCGGCTGGCGCCCTGGCTGCGGTCGCAGAAGCCGACGCGGCCAGGCTGGACAGCCGCGTGATCACGCTGACCGGCAGCCCAGGACGAGACGACCGCCGCTGACGCCGTCGGCGGTGACCGCCATCTTCGCCAGCAGCGCCGGACTGCGGAACGACACGCACATCACCAACTGGCCCAGCTCGATCATGCTGGTCGATGCAGCGAGCGCGGCCACGATGGTCCAGCCCTCGTGGATGGCCTCGGCGGGCCTGCCCGCCGGGCCGGACAGGAAATGGTCGCAGACCCACAGCGAATCCAGCCCGACCGCCTCGGCGTGGGCCGCGAACGCGTGCATCTCGCGCCAGGTGGGCAGCCGGCCCGGCCCATCCGACGCCCCGAACGGCACCGTCACGCCGATCCTCATCGACGCCAGAGCCTAGCGCTCATACCGCCACACCGCGATCCCGCCGTGAAGGCAGCGCTGCTCGTGACGAAACAAGAATGCCACCGAGCCGACGTCAGCGACATGGACCAGGCGTCGACCCGCTTCGCCGGCGGCGTCGACCTCTCACGCAGAAGAGTGCGATCGCATCTCGCTACGCCCTGCCCGCGCCTCGACGGTGGGGAGAGCAGAATGCGACCATGACTGAGCGGTCACTCGTCAACCTCGTCGAGTCCGCGGCGGACGAACTCGCCCTTCGTCTCCGCATTCCTTGCGACATCGTGGACGTCCACCGATTTAACAACTCTCGCGCAAGGATCTACTCAAGTCGAAGGTTTCATTCAGTTCGTCGAGGACCTGGCCGAACAGGCCCTCTTGGAGGCTGGAGTACCGGCGGAGAAAGTCCCTACCTTGCCAGAGCCGCAACGCAGCGGGATTTCGCTGAGCGGGCTACCTTCGTTGCCGAACCGCGACCGCCTCGCTGGACGTCAACGCAACGTGTAGGGGATCCGAGGTCGCCTAGGGTGATCCGAGGTCGCACACACGAGCGGCCCCAGTCTTGCATCCATGAGCCGCGGCCTATGTTCTCCTCGCGGCATGAGCGGATGATGGTACAGCGATCTGCGAGACTGGCGCGGCCTTATGCCGCGCCAGCTCAACAGTGACCGCTCCTGGTTTATGTCAGCTGACAACCGTAAGTCGAAGTTCCGTCGTCAGGGGTGTAGCAGGTCCATGACGCGCTTGATCCCGTGACCTTCTGGAAGCCGTCTGGGGTGTACTTCCAGTTACTCGGAGATCCACCGCACCCTACATGGACCGTCCACGAACCTGAGATTCCTGCGCGGGAGTAGTGAGCGTAATAACCGACTCCTGCAGCAGACCAACTGGCGAAGCCGGAACCGCCGCTGGCCTGAATCCAGACTCCTTCGACATTCAGTTCATCCACGCACGTCACGTAGCCGCTGACCGTCGTCGACGCCTGGGCCGCCGGGGCCAGAGCCAGACTGCCCCCGGCAGCGAGTACGCCCGTAGCGGCGAGGGCACTGGCGCGGCTGATCCTACCCGCGACGAGTCGGGATCGCATTCGGAGGCGACGTTGCAGCGGGTTCCTGGGAAGGTTCCCGAGATGGTCTGTGAGGTTCATGACTGCTGGTTTCCTTTCCGTGGTCGCCCCATCAGGCGCCGGGCCTTCGCAGGCCCTGATCTCCCCTCCACCAGGGCTCAATCCCTGACCAGGGCAGCACCGCCAGGCCGGTATCTCGTTGCCGAGACTGCGCCGGAGGGTCCTTCGCCGATCTGAGCTGTTACTCAGAATGGCCGGCTCGGCGCCGGGGCCTCGGAAATCCCGGACAGGCCCGGACGCCGTCGGACGGCCTGCAGGGCAGTGATCGCACTGAGGGCATGATCTTGAACCCGTGCGGCAAGACGCAATGCGTGGCTGGAGTGATCAGGCTTCATGAAGTGTCTGCTGAAATTTCAGCGCTTCCGCAAGCGGATGCGCCATAGAAAATGATCAGTAGAAACGGGTTCCCAGCGGTCACAGGAGTCCCAGGAACATTGGTCGTCTGGTCCTCCCGACGGGCGTCGTGGCTAAGCTGGCGAAGGATTCGCAATATCCTTCTTGGGAGGGATCATTTGGACCGAGAGGTCGGTGATGTTCCGCTGGCCGTCGATGTCGGCAGCCAGGAGGATCTGGCGCGTGCGTTGCGGCAGCTGCGCCGACGACATGCTCGGCGGCACGGATATACCGAGTTGACCTACCGCGAGCTTGCCGCGCGAAGCGGCTATGCGCACGGCGTGATCGGCGATTACTTCACCGGAAAGATCCTGCCGTCTACTGACAGGCTCGACGTCCTTGTTGCCTTGCTCGGCGCGACGGGTGAAGAGCAGAGGGCGTTTGCGACCGTGCGCGATCGGATTGATGAACGTCGCCGACAGCCCGCCGCGGTCAGGACGACTGCCGACTCACGAGCGACGTCCTTCTCTGCATCTCGGAGCCAGTCGGCCGGTGGTGTGGGACAGCAGGAACCGGCGGAGGCGGCTGCTCAGGATCGTGTCCCGGTGAGCGAGCGGTCGATCCGTGGCGCCCGGACTAACGGTGCTGCGGCGGCGACGCGGACATTGCCGCGTGATATAGCGTCGTTTACCGGCCGGGTGGCCGAGCTGCGGCAACTGGAGGGCGCGGAGTTCCCCGACGGGGTGGTCGGAATCCACGTGATCGTCGGGATGGCAGGGATCGGAAAGACGGCCCTCGCGGTACACGCTGGACACCGGCTCGCGACTCGGTTTCCGGATGGGCAGATCTTCCTCCCACTGCACGGGCATACGCCTGGGCAGCGGCCTGTCGATCCGGTAGACGCCCTGGCCAGCCTGCTGCTGACGGTAGGAGTAAGTGTCTCTCATATCCCGCCTCACCTAGAGCCACGGATAGGAATGTGGCGTGATTACGTTGCCGGCAAGCGCCTGCTGCTGCTGCTGGATGACGCGGTCGGGCACGAGCAAGTCCGCCCGCTGCTACCAGGCAGTGCGGGAAGCCTGGTCCTGGTCACAAGCCGAAGGAATCTGACTGCGCTGGAGGATGGCAGCGCAATCAGCCTCGATACCCTGACGGCCGGTGAGGCCTCCGGGCTGCTCGTGCAGCTTGCCTCCCGCCCTGACCTGAGTCCAGATGACCCGGCAGTGAGTCACATCACCCGGCTATGCGGCCACCTTCCGCTGGCGGTAGCGATGCTAGGTCGCCAACTGCACCATCACCCCGCGTGGTCAGTAGCCGACCTGGCCACTGACCTGGCTAGGTCGCGCGACCACCGGCTCGAGCTGATGCACGCCGAGAACGCTTCGGTCGCTGCCGCCTTTGACCTGTCCTACCAGGATCTCAGCGCAGACCAGCAGCGGCTGTTCCGATATCTGGGCCTGCATTCAGGTAACGACATCGATGCCTACGCTGCTGCTGCTCTCACAGGCACCGACCTGGCTACTTCCCGCCGCAATTTGGAAGCCCTCTATGATCAGCACCTGCTCAGCGAACCTGCGCACGGCCGCTATCACCTCCACGATCTCATCCGTGAGCACGCCCGTGCCCTTGCCGCAACGGACCCACTCTCCGAACGTGATGCCGCGACCGACCGCATACTGGACTTTTACGTCCACACGGCATCGACCGCTATCCGTCACGTGGCGCGCCGTCAGCCCGTCGCCAGCGTCAAGCCGCCCACGGCTGCGCCCGACCTGCCCGACCGCGAGACTGCGGTTGCCTGGCTGAGTGCGGAGCGCCTCAACCTGCATGCCGCCGCAGATCAGGCCGCATCCTGCGGTCGCCCGGGCCATGCCATCGCCATCTCGGGCGTGATCCACGGCTACCTTTGCAGCTACGGGCACTGGGACCAGGCCCTCGCTCTGCACCGTACCGCCCTCGACGCCGCCCGCCAGGCGGGCGACCGATGTGCGGAACCGTCTGTCCTGACGGATCTGGGTGTCGTCCAGCGCCTGACAGGGGCCACTTCGTCGGCGCTTTCCAGCTTTGCGGCCGCGCTGGATCTGTGCCGCGATCTCGGTGATCGGCCAGGAGAAGCCGATGCGCTCAACGAGCTAGGCGTAACGCAGTACGTGACCGGAGATCCGGCATCGGTCGCCAGCCTCAGCCGCGCTGTAGATGCGTACCGCGCCCTTGGCGACCGGTCCAGCGAAGGCGCAGCACTCAACGATCTGGGAATTGCGCAGATGGAATCAGGCGATGTCCGGGCGGCGGCGGTCGGCTTTACTCAGGCGCTGGAACTGCACAGAAGCCTTGGGGACCGGCTATGGGAAGCCAATGCGCTGAACAATATCGGCGCGGTGCAGCGCATGACAGGCGACTACCTAGCTGCCGCTGCCAGCCATGGCCAGGCCCTGGAGCTCTACCGCAACCTCGGCAACCAGCTTGGGGAAGCCAATGCGCTGAACAACATGGGCATCGTGCAGTACCTGACCGGTGACTACGTTTCAGCGGCCGCCAGCCACACCAAGGCTCTAGAGCTATACCGCACGCTCGGTAACCGGTTCGGGGAGGCTATGGTCCTCAACAGCATGGGCGAGCTGGAACTTGCATCAGCTACCGCTGCGAGAGCGGCTGCCTATCACGAGCAGGCCCTCGCTGTTGCCGCCGCCATCGCCTCGCCTATCGAAGAAGCACGCGCGCAGGAAGGTATTGGCCGCTGCCATCTCCAGGATGGCCGGACCGACGAGGGCGGCCGATGGCTATTTCAGGCATTTTCCATCTATCAGCGGACCAGATCCCCCCATGCTCAACGACTAGCCACAGTCCTGCATGACCACGGCCTGTGGCCAGGCGATTCGTCGTAGGCAGCTTCCGTTCGTATCTGGCCAGAGACGACGGCTGCGCAGGCTTGGGCGACTGCGGCGCGGAGCGTGGTGGCGCCCTCGGCGCGGCCGGTCCGGACCTCAACTAGGCGGATGCCTGGCCCCAGGCACGTTCTGCCCGTAGCTGTCGCATAGCCGCAGCCTCGCCGTCGTTGCCCTTCGAAGCGACCCGCGTCCTAGCGCCGTCGCGAACCTCTGTGATGGCGCAAGCACCAGCCCCTGGCCTCACGATCACCTCCATATCAAACAGATGTGGACGATCCCATGCGGATCCGCTCGGATCAAGGTCGATCCCACCCTGTCGCGGGGAGACGGAGCTGGCCGGGACGGGGGCCCGGCCCCTTGCCCGGAGGGCCCAGGGATCGATCTCCGCGCGGATGTGCGCGAGACCGCGGGCTGCCCGGCCCGCTGGCTCTTCGGGCGCCGGGGTCCTGCCTATGTACTCGGATTGTCACGGTCTGGCTGCAACAACCGCTCGCCTGCACGAGCAAGCGGGAAACCAGTGCCGAACGTCCAGCACTGCCGCTAGTTCGGGACGAAGAGGCCCGCGCACGCCGGGCAGCAACGCCGACCGTACGGACTCAGGCATCGGCCGAACACATGGACTGCGAAAGCGTCAGGCTGCGGTCGGCTCCGCTAGCCTGCAGACGTGGAGTCAGTAGGCGGCGTCCGGGTGCATCGGCATGAGTCGGGTGAAGTCGGCGGCGTGATCTGCGAGATCGTGCTCGACCGGCCGGAGGCGATGAATGCGCTGGACACGGCCATGGCGGTCCGGCTGGCGCAGGTCTGCGCGGAGATCGCGGCTGACCGCGAGGTCCGCGCGGTGGTGCTGGCAGCCGCGGGAGAGCGTGCGTTCTGCGTCGGCGCCGATCTGAAGGAGCGGGC
>Ga0116221_1002362_pt1 | contig 12295 bp, 10 predicted proteins | sample Sb_taG_5_FD_88965 | JGI IMG/M metagenome (GOLD analysis project Ga0116221, IMG submission 88965) | Peat soil microbial communities from Weissenstadt, Germany - Sb_50d_8_FC metaG | ecosystem: Environmental > Terrestrial > Soil > Wetlands > Peat | place: Germany: Weissenstadt | collected 2010-09-21 | reverse complement strand
CCTCGCCGACGGCGAGCCGCGCGACCTGACCCCCGACCATCCCGACTCCTACGCGCCGCAGTTCACGCCCGACGGCAAGACGATCGTCTTCGTCCGCCGCGACGGCGACGTCTACCGCGTCGGGATCGACGGCAAGGACCTGCGGCGCCTGACGGAGGGGAACCGCTACGTCGAGTTCCGCTTGTCGGCGAAGGACGCCCACGGCTCGACCGACGGGCCGCAGGTCTCGCCGGACGGCAAGCGGGTCGCGTACATCGGGGTCCGGGATGGCATCCCGAACGTCTTCGTCATGAACCTCGACGGCAGCGAGCCGCGGGCGGTCACGGCCCGCAAGGCGCCTTGCGGCCGTGTGCGCTGGGGCCCCGACGGCAGGCACCTGGCCTTCGTGTCGTTCGAGGGGAAGTCCCCCCAGCTGTTCACGGTCGCGGCCGGCGGCGGCGAGCCGCGGCAAATCACGTGGCTCGACGGGGCGGTGTACTTCGTCAGCTGGAGAGCGCAGGAGTGAGCCGACCGGCAAGCAGGTGCCGCGCGACAACACCCTGGCGTTGTTCGCGGTGTAACTCCGGCGGCTGACCCTTGGTCGTTAGCCCGTTGGAGGGGTAGGCGTGGCCCATCGCCCAAAGTGCGAGCCCGACAACGAGCCCGACGCGATGCCTTCGTGGGTGTGGTCCCAGGAATGGCTGAACGTGCTGTTCTTGCACTGGCCGGTCCCGGTCGCCACCTTACGTTCGCACGTCCCTGCCCCGGTGGAGATCGCGACGTATCAGGGCGCCGCCTGGGTCAGCCTGGTCCTGTTTCGCTTGCGCGTCCGCCCGCGCTGGCTGCCGTTCCTGCCCGGGGTGTCCGAACTGGTGGAGGTGAACCTGCGTACTTATGTCCACTTCAGGGATAGGGCAGGGATCTGGTTCTTGAGCGTCCACGCGGACAACCGCTGGGCGATCCGGTTGGCGAGGCTGCTCACCCCGATGCCTTACCTGCGGGCGACCATGCGCTATCGGCGCGCGGGGGACCGGTTCCGATTCGAGGCCGAGCGCGCGTCGGCCCCCGGTTTGGGACTGGCGCTCACGTTCGTCCCGATCCCGGGGTGCGTGGCGGCAGCGGGGGGCACGCTGGACGCGTGGTTACTGGAGCGCTATCGTCTGTTCGTGCCAGGGCGGCGTCGCGCAGTGGCGCAAGCGGAGGTGGCGCATCCCCCGTGGGTCACGCAGGGGGTGGAGGTCTGCGTATCGGCCAATCGTCTCGGCAGTCCGTTCGGGCTCGACCTGGCCCGCCCCCCGGAGCGCGCGCACTACTCGGCCGGCGTTCGGGCGCGGTTCGGGGCGTTTCGGGGGCCGGAGGGGCTCGGGCCAGACGACCTGCGGCAGCCGACCGCGGCCGACCTGGCGGCCGAACCGGGTCGCTAGCGCGCAGGCGAGGGAGGTGTTGTACGACCCCTGCCGGCTTGCCCCGCACGGGTCGAACTACAGGATCAAGGAAAGGTGCGGTACACGACTCATGTCCCGCCACGTTGACAGCACAGAACAGCTGGTCGTCGAGTTATTCGTCCGCGACCTCCGGCGATCACTGGCCTTCTACCGTGTACTCGGGTTCGACCTCCTTCGAGGGGAGGAAGAGTTCGCCGTCCTGGCCTGGGAAGATCATCGCCTCTTCCTGGATCAACAGGAGGATTTGCCCGAGGCGCCGGCCACGCCGGTCATGAACGTGCGGGTGATGGTCCCGGACGTCGATCGTGTCTGGCATCGGGTCAACGAACTGGGGCTGCGGGTCGTCGCGCCGATCGCGGATCGCCCCTACGGATTACGAGACTTCACCATTGCCGACCCGGACGGCTTTGGTGTTCGCTTTGGGACCCGCCTGCGGGGGAACCCGGATAAGGGGACAGCGTGAATTGCCCAGGTGAATTCACGCTGTCCCCTTATCCGCCCCCCTGCTGTCTTCTCCAGTCGTGGGGGGCGCCGGCTTACGCCTTGCGGTTCTTGCGACGGAGGCGCCAGGCGGCAAGGGCAGCGCCACCGAGGCCGAACAGGGCCAGCGTGGTCGGCTCGGGGACGGGGGAGGGGGGGGGGCCTCGGCGAGGTCTTGCGGGGCGAAAGCCAGGCCGTCATTGCCGAAGGAGGTACCGTTCGGGTTGAAGCCCTGCAGGTTGGACGTGCCTGACTCTGCCGTGATCACGATGCCCGTGATGGGATCGACGAGAAGCCCCTTCGGATTCGCGTTGGGGATAGTTGGGTAGTTGGAATCTGGGAAGGCGATTTGCGTCAAGAAGGTGCCACCCGGACTAAACTCATCGAGGTACCCGCCCACGCCAACGCCGTTACCGGCACCATTCCCCCGGCTGTCGGCAACGAAGAGGTCGCCATTCGCGTCGAAACTGATCTGGCGGGGAACCTCAACGCCGGTGCCATTTAGACCCACGAGACTGGCAAATGTGGTGCCCGCCCCCCCGCCCAGACTGAACTTGAGCACTGCTTCTTTCGTCACGTCGCTCACGTAGAGGCTACCGTTGTGGACGGCGAGATCCGCCAGGGAGTCACCGCTGATCCCCGTGAACGTTATGCCCAACTGAGTCCCGGAGGCATTGTAGGCATTGAGACCGCTCCCAGTGAAACTGCTCACGAAGAGAGTGCTGCCAGACCACGCGACGCCGTACGCACCCCCCAACGTAATGGGGTTGGTGAACCCAGACACTGCGCCGGTGCTCGGGTTAACCAGGCTGACGTTCCCCGCCCCCAAGTCCGCGACAGTCAGTCCGCCTGGCCCGAAGGCGAGACCGCGAGCCTCTGTGAATGGTGTTCCAGGAGTCAGCTGGGATACAGCGCCACTGGGACTGACCGTGTACACGTCCGTATTACTGTCCACGTACAGGGTGCTGCTATTACCGACGGGTCCAGCCACAGCGGGCACCGCGGACAGCGCGACAATGGCCGCGAGTCCGAGAACCTTCGCAAACAATCTCACGGTGTTCCCCCCTTTATGGTTCGGAGCCTGGACGAACTGGATGAGCGGCAACTGCACCGATTAGTTGCCTCATCCGGGTGGTATCTCGGCGCAGGCTCAGCCCTCGTTCACACGAAATTCACTCTTCATGCAACACGCAATCCTCATGCCGCCATGAGAATTATCGCGCCCGTGGCAAGGGCGGCCACTGCGGCGGACCACGGAACATCTTGCGGATATGGCACTTGCGCTGGGACTCCACTTTTCCATCCGCAAAAAAAGTCAATCGTCGCAGGAATGATCGCGGCTGAGATTGGGGTGGCAGGCGCTAACGCTGGTTAGCGCTCTTAATCAACGAGAGGTCCAATCGTTAGCAGCCCGTTGAAAAAGTCCCGAGAAGCTGAACCTCATGCGGAGAAATCCGCCTCTCCAGCAGTCGAGCTTCGGCTGCTGGAGGGGTTTTTCAACGGGCTGTTAGCGCCGACATTTGCGTGCGAGATAGGGTTGACAATGCGCGAACAAGGCGCACACCGGTGGGCGTGCTCACGACGGGCAGCAGTCAGTTTCCCTTCAACGAGTTGAACACCAGCCCGCTCAGCAGCTTCGGATAGAAGTACGTCGATTTCGGCGGCATCTTCTCCAGGTTGCCCGCGACCTGCTCGACGTGTGCCATCGTCGCCGGCGGCACCAGCGCCGCCAGCTGGCACTGCTTCGCCGCGGTTGCCTCCGTCACCTCGCGCAGCAGGTGGACGTAGCGGCACTGCGGCGCCGCGTTCAGCCCCTTCGCCAGTAGCTGATTCAGCACGACGACGTGCAGGATGCTCACCGCCAGGCCGCGCCAGGCGGGGCCGTGGTCCGCGGCCAACTGCTCCATCACCTGCGGCGCCTGGAAGCGCGCAGTCTGCCACACGCCGTCCGCGACGGTGCCGAAGCCGAGCAGGTCCTGGCCGCCCTCCGCCTCCATTATCTCCCAGGCCGCCTGCGCCCCGTCGTTGCCCTTACCCGCGATCTCAACCTCGAAGTGCTGTCCCAGCAGGCCGCGCAGGCGGTCGGCGGTCAGGTCGGGCAGGCCGGAGACCAGGCGGTGCGTCGGCAGAATCACCAGGCCGGGGTCGCTCATGCTGACGAGCATCATCAGGATGAAGTTGGCCGCCGCCTCCTCGTCGCGCACCTCGCCGATGCCGCGCCGCTCCTCCAGGTAGTGCAGGCCCGTCTCGTAGCGGTGGTGGCCGTCGGCGATGAACACCGGCTTCGGCCCCATCAGTCCCGTCACCGTGCTGACGGCGTGCTGGTCGCTGACCGGCCACAGGCGGCTCACGACGCCGAGGTGGTCGGTCGCCTCCAGCGGCAGCGCCCGCCCGGCCACGTCGTCGAGCGCCTTCTGCACCGCCCCGGCCTCGTCCGGGAACAGCCCGAAGATCGGGCTCAGGTTCACGTGCGTCGCGTGAAACAGCTTCAACCGATCCGCCTTAGGGCCGGGCATCGTCTCCTCGTGCGCGTAGATGCGGCCCTTGCCGAACGGCTCCAGGCGGACGCGAGCCAGGAAGCCCTTGCGCGTGAAGCGCTTGCCTTCGACCTCGAAATCCTGGTGGTAGACGTACAGGCCGCGGGCCGAGTCCTGCGCCAGGACGCCCTCGCCCTGCCAGTCGCGCAGGCAGTGGGCGGCGCGGGTGTAGCGGTTGTCGGCGTCCGTGTCCTGCGGCGTCTCCTTGTTGAGGATCAGGCGGATGACGTTGTACGGGCTGCGGTCGTAGAGCAGATGCTGAAGGGCCGGGTCGATCACGTCGTAGGGAGGAGCGATCACGTCGCTGAGGGCGCCGACGCGGCCCAGGTCGTAGCGGATGGCGCGAAAGGCTCGGATGTCGGCCATGAGGCGGAGTCCTTCGGGGGTCGTCGGATTTCCTGACGGGGCGGCGGACGGTATCTTAGGGGAGGACGAAACGAACGCACAGCGCGAAGGCGGGGCGGCCGATGGACGAGGACTTACGCGGCATCTTATCGGAACGGTTGCGGGACGTGCGCGGGCGCGTCGCCGCGGCCTGCGCGCGCGCTGAGCGGTCGCCGGAAGGTGTGACGCTCGTAGCCGTAACAAAGACTGTGCCCGTCGAGGTGGCCAGGATCATGCCGCAGCTCGGCCTATGGGACCTCGGTGAGAATCGGCCGCAGGAATTGTGGCGCAAGGCGGCCGTCCTACCCGCGACGGTTCGTTGGCACCTGATCGGTCATCTGCAGCGTAACAAGGTCGAGCGAACGCTGTGGCAGGTAGACATGATTCACTCGGTGGACAGCGTGCGCTTGCTGGAGGCGGTGGAAGCAGAAGCCGTCCGCCAAGCCGTCCGCCTGGGCCGAGGGGTGAGCGTCCTGCTCGAGGTGAACGCCAGCCGCGAGCCGAGCAAGCACGGCTTCGCGCCCGAGGATGTGCCCGCACTGGTCCCCGAGATCAACAAGCTCCACAACGTCCGCGTGCGCGGCCTGATGACGATGGCCGCCTACGACGAGGATCCTGAGAAGAGCAGGCCGACGTTTGCCCAGGTGCGCCAGCTGCGCGATCGGCTGCGCGGCGAGGTCAGCCCAGCGCACCCGCTCGACCACCTGTCGATGGGGATGAGCAACGATTTCGAGGTCGGCATCGAAGAGGGGGCAACGCTGGTGCGGCTGGGCACGGTGCTGTTCGAGGGACTGGCGGGAGGAAACGCATGATCGCCATCACCGACCACGCCGAGGGGTGCGTTCTGCCGGTGCGGGCCCAGCCGGGGGCGCGCAAGACCGGCGTCCTCGGCGAGCAGGGCGGTGCGCTCAAGGTGGCCGTGACGGCGCCTCCCGAGGATGGCCGCGCGAACAAGGCGTTGACCGAGGCGCTGCGCGACCTGCTGAACCTGAAACGGTCGCAGGTGGAGTTGCTCAGCGGCGCGACGAGTCGCGAGAAGAAGTTCCTGATCCGCGGCCTGACAAGGGCCGAATTGGAAAGTCGGCTCGCGCAATTGCGCGGCGGCTGACGCGACCTCCGCCGCTGGGTCAGAAAAAGCGCGGCGATTCTATAGAATTCCCTTGCCTCGCTTCCGCCGCCCCCTACAATGAACTTTAACCTACCTTCCCCCAGTCGGTGCGTCCGTTTTCGTGACCCCGGCTCGCACCCGCCCGCCCACGACCCTGCCGGAGTGATCGCGTGTCCGCCTCCCGGAATCCCGAGCCGTTGAAGTGCGACCACGGACTGCGCCGGCAGGCCATCGTGCAGTCGCTGATCGGCGACGTGTTCCAGGGACGGCTCCGCACCGGCGCCCACCTTGTCACGCAGGAGTTGGCGCAGCGCTTCGGCGTCAGTCACACGCCGGTCCGCGAGGCCCTCATCGCGCTGGCCGGCATCGGCCTGATCGACCTGTTGCCCAACCGCGGCGCCGTCGTCCGCCGCGTCACGGCGATCGAGGTGCGCGAGGTCTGCCAGGTCCGCCGGGCGCTGGAGTGCGAGGCCACGCGCTCCGCCTGCGGCCGCGCCGAGCCTACCCGGCTGAGCGACCTGGCCGGCGAGTTGCGGCGGATGGTGGCCGTGGAGGGGCTCTCCGCAGGCGCCTTCATCACCTGGGCCCGGGCGGTGGATAGCAGCCTGCACGACCTGATCGCGGACTCGTGCGGTAACGCCTTCCTCTCGAAGGAACTCGGCCGGCTCAAGCTGCTGTTCCGCGCCTTCCGCGACATGGCCTGGGCCCACGACGAGGCCCGCAACGACTACCACCGCCTCGCCGAGGAGGCCCACGAGCACCTGGCCATCGTCGAGGCGCTCATCGCCGGCGACGCCCGCTCGGCCGCCCGCGCCATGGCCCGCCACATTCGCTCCGGCGCCCGCTACTGGAGCCGGGCCATGCCGAGCGGAACGAACCACAAAGAGCACAAAGGACACGAAGGATAGAAAGGAACCATCATGACACGCACCCCCCTAGTCCCTGGCGTTTTCTCTCTTTTCCTTTGTGGCCTTTGTGCCCTTTGTGGTTCGGTCCAGGCCGCGGAGCCGGAGTACAATCGCGACGTCCGGCCCATCCTGGCGGAGAACTGCTTCGCCTGCCACGGCCCCGATAGCGCCGCCCGCAAGGCGAAACTGCGGCTCGACGTCCGAGACGAGGCGGTCAAGGCAGGCGCCATCGTCCCCGGCAAGCCCGACCAGAGCGAGGCCCTGCGCCGCGTCCTCAGCGACGACCCGCAGGAACAGATGCCGCCGCCGAAGACGAAAAAGACGCTCAGCCCGGCGCAGAAAGACCTGCTCAGGCAGTGGATCGCTGCCGGCGCCGAGTACCAGAAGCACTGGTCGCTCATCGCCCCGACCCGCCCGCCGGTGCCGGCCGTGAAAGACAAGACGTGGGTGCGCAACCCCATCGACAGCTTCATCCTGGCGAAGCTGGAGGCGGCGGGGCTGAAGCCGGCGCCCGAGGCCGACCGGCGCACCCTGGCCCGGCGCCTGAGCCTCGACCTGACCGGCCTGCCGCCGGCGCCCGCCGACGTGGAGACGTTTGTCAACGACACCGCCCCGGACGCCTACGAAAAGTACGTCGATCGCCTGCTGAAGTCGCCGCACTGGGGCGAGCACCGCGGCCGCCACTGGCTCGACTACGCCCGCTACGCCGACACCCACGGCATCCACTTCGACAACTACCGCGAAATCTGGACGTACCGCGACTGGGTCATCCGCGCTTTGAACGAGAACAAGCATTTCGATCAATTCACGATCGAGCAACTCGCCGGCGACCTGCTGCCGGGCCGCACCATCGACCAGGTCGTCGCCTCGGGCTTCAACCGCTGCAACATCACGACCAACGAGGGCGGCGCCATCTCGGAGGAGTACCTGGTCCTGTATGACCGCGACCGCACCGAGACGACCGCCCAGGTATGGCTGGGCATGACGGCCGGCTGTGCCGTCTGCCACGATCACAAGTTCGACCCGCTGACCATGCGCGACTTCTACTCGCTGGCCGCGTTCTTCAACAACACCACTCAGAACGCGATGGACGGCAACGTCAAAGACACGCCGCCGACCGTGCTCGTCCCGCGCCTGGAGGACCGGCCGCGCTGGGAACAGGTGTCGAAGGAACTGGCCGAGCTGCGCCGGCAGGTCGAGGCCCGCAAGCAGTCGGGGCGGCCCGAGTTCGAGAAGTGGCTCGCCGCCGCCAAGCCGGAAGCCGTCGGCGCCCAGGTGCCAGCCGACGGCCTGCGCTTGCACGCGAAATTGAACGAAGGGACGGGGAACATCGTCCACCTGACCTGCGACGGCAAGCCGCGCGAGGTGACGGTCTCGGGCGCGGTGGCGTGGGACAGTGGCCACGTCGCGGCCAAGTCGTTCCGCAAGCAGCCCGGCACCGCCCTCGAACTCGCCGACGCCGGGGAATTCGAGAAGGACCAGGGCTTTTCCTACGGCGCCTGGGTCAAACTTCCGAAGGCCCCGGCCGGCGCCATCTTCGCCCGCATGGACGATCAGCACGACTTCCGCGGCTGGGACCTGTGGGTGCAGAACGGCCGGGTCGGCGCCCACATCATCAACAAGTGGCCGTCGGACGCCCTCAAGGTCGTCTCGAAAAACCCTGTCAAGGCCGGGCAGTGGACGCACGTCTTCGTGACCTACGACGGCAGCGCTCGGGTCGAGGGCGTCAAGGTCTACATCAACGGCGTGCCGCAGGAGACGGACGTCGAGGCCAACGCCCTGAAGAGCACCATCCGCACGACGGTGCCGTTGACGTTCGGCCAGCGGCACACCACGTCGCCGCTCGACGGCCTCGACCTGCAGGACGTGCGCCTCTATGGCCGGACGCTGCCGCCGGGAGAAGTGGAGCGGCTGGCGAAGGCGACCCGCGCCTGTTGGCTGGCGGAGAAGCCGGCCGACGCCCGGACGCCGAAGGAAAAGGACGAACTGTTCGACTGGTGGCTGGTGGGACTGGACGAGGGCTTCAAGGGCGTCGCCGGCAAGCTGAGCGAGCTGCAGCGCGAGGAGGCCGTCCTTCGCGGTCGGGGCACGGTGGCCCACGTCATGCAGGAGCGCGACGGCGAGGCGATGGCCTACATCCTCTTCCGTGGCGACTACGAGAAGCGGCGCGACCCGGTCAAGCCGAACACGCCCAAGGCCCTGCCGCCGATGCCCGACGACCTGCCGCGCAACCGCCTCGGCCTGGCGCAGTGGCTGCTGCGCCCCGAGCACCCGCTGACGGCCCGCGTCACGGTCAACCGCTTCTGGCAGGAGGTGTTCGGTACCGGACTGGTCCGCACCGCCGGCGACTTCGGCGTCACCGGCGAGCCGCCCTCGCACCCCGAACTGCTCGACTGGCTGGCGGTGGAGTTCCGCGAGTCGGGCTGGGACGTGAAGAAGTTCTTCAAGCTGATCGTCACCTCGGCCGCCTACCGCCAGTCGGCGCTCTTGACCGCGGACAAGCGCGAGAAGGACCCGCAGAATCGGCTGCTGTCGCGCGGCCCGCGCTTCCGCATGGACGCCGAGATGGTCCGTGATTACGCCCTGGCGGCGAGCGGGCTGCTGGTGCGCAAGGTAGGGGGACCGAGCGTCAGGCCGTACCAGCCGGAGGGCGTCTGGGAAGCGGTCGCGATGATCGGCAGCGACACGCGCGACTACCGGCGCGACAGCGGCGACGGCCTGTACCGCCGCAGCATGTACACCCTGTGGAAGCGCGCCGCCCCGCCGGCCTCAATGGACATCTTCAATGCGCCCAGTCGCGAAACCTGCACCGTCCGCCGCGAGCGCACCAACACCCCGTTGCAGGCGCTGGTGACTCTCAACGACCCGCAGTTCGTCGAGGCGGCCCGCCACCTGGCGCAGTCGGCGCTGAAGGACGGGGGCGACAAGCCCGAAACGCGGTTGGACTTCCTGGCGAAGCGGCTGCTGGCCCGGCCGTTCCGCCCGGAGGAGACGAAGGTGGTGCGGGCGACGCTCGACGACCTGCTCGACTTCTACAAGGGACACGCCGAGGACGCGAAGAAGCTGCTGGCCTTCGGCGAGTCGAAGGTCGATCCGTCGCTGGACGCCGGCACCCTGGCGGCCTGGACAATGCTGGCCAACGAACTGATGAACCTGGACGAAGTGCTGAACAAGTAACCGTTTCGCCGCTTGCGGCTTCGCACGCGCGTGATGGCGCTATCACGCGCGTGCGAAGCCGCAAGCGGCGGCCGCAGGAGCCTCCCATGCACCCCTTCGACGAATACGTCCGCAACATCACCCGCCGTCACTTCTTCGCCAAGGGATCGCACCTCCTCGGCACGGCCGCGCTGGCGGCGCTGGCCGGCACCGACCGCGCCCGCGCGGCCCTGCCCCAGCCGCACCACGCGGCGAAGGCGAAGCACGTCATCTACCTGCACATGGTCGGCGGGCCGCCGCAGATGGACCTGTACGACTACAAGCCGAAGATGGTCGAGTACTTCGACAAGGACCTGCCCGACTCGATCCGCATGGGCCAGCGCCTCACCACGATGACCAGTGGCCAGGCGCGCTTCCCCATCGCCCCGTCGAAGTTCCAGTTCGCCAAGTACGGCAAGTGCGGCATGGACGTCTGCGAATTGCTACCGTGGACATCGAAGATGGTCGATGACATGTGCTTCATCCGCACCATGTACACCGAGGCCATCAACCACGAGCCGGCCATCACCTACATGCAGACAGGCAACCAGGTCACCGGCCGACCCTGCCTCGGCGCCTGGGCGTCCTACGGCCTCGGCTCGCTCAACCAGAATTTGCCCACCTTCGTCGTCCTCGTCGCCCAGCCGACCAACACCGAGCAGGTGCAGGCCATCTCGGCCCGGCTGTGGTCGTCGGGCTACCTGTCCGGCGAGCACGCCGGCGTCTCGTTCCGCAGCAAGGGCGACCCGATCCTGTACATCAACAACCCGCCCGGCGTTTCGCCGGAGGTCCGCCGCAAGACGCTCGACGGACTCAGGGCGCTCAACGAGATGAACTACCAGACGACCGGCGACGCCGAGACGGAGACGCGCATCGCCCAGTACGAGATGGCCTATCGTATGCAGGCCAGCGTGCCGGAACTGACCGACCTGGCAAAGGAGCCGGAATCGACCTTTAAACTCTACGGCGACGCCGCCAAGAAGCCCGGCACGTTCGCCAATAGCGTGCTGATGGCCCGGCGCATGGTGGAGCGCGGCGTGCGCTTCGTGCAGATCTACCACAACAACTGGGACACGCACAGCAACGTCGCCGGCCGGCTGCCCGACCAGTGCCGCGACGTGGACCAGGCCTGCTACGGGTTGGTGCAGGACCTGAAGCGGCGCGGCCTGTTCGATGAGACGCTGGTGATTTGGGGCGGCGAGTTCGGCCGCACCATCTATTCGCAGGGCGGCCTGACCAAGCAGAACTACGGCCGCGACCACCACCCGCGCTGCTTCACCATGTGGATGGCCGGCGGGGGCTCGCGCCCGGGGACGATCCACGGCGAGACCGACGAGTTCTCCTACAACATCGTCAAGGACCCCGTCCACATCCGCGATTTCCACGCCACGATCCTGCACCTCTTGGGGTTCGATCACCAACGGTTTTCCGTGCGCCACCAGGGGCTGGACCAGCGGCTCACGGGGGTGGAGCAGGCAAGGGTGGTGGGGGAGTTGTTGGCGTAAAAGGGGAGTATAATACGCGCATGAGTACCATCCACGCAATCGAAAATGCCATCCGCCGGCTTTCCGCCGAAGAACTGGCAACGCTCCGCTCTTGGTTTGCCGCGTTCGATGCGGAAATCTGGGACCAAAAGTTTGAAAAGGACGTGGCCGCCGGCCGACCGGACAGCTTGGCCGAGGAGGCGCTGCGCGATCTTCACGAGGGGCGTTGCACTGAGCTATGAGGCATCGCGCCAGATTCGCATTACTCCACCCCCTCGGGGACACCCCCTGATTTGCATGTCATGGGTATTTGCCACCCAGCGCCAAGCTTGGCCTTTCCTGGACCTCCTTTGCCAAAACCCCCCGAACGAAACCCATCATCTTCAGAGGCCTGGGGCCAAAGCAAAATCGCCGGCGTCGAGTTTTCCATCCACATGCCAAGACCACTACCGGGCCAAACTACCCGCCCCCTTGGCCAGGTAGTCCCCGCTCGCAACCCCTGCCTTTCCTTCGCCTTAAATTAGCCATCAGGACTACCTGGCCATCCGGCAAGGGGTCTGCACCCCTTCGTGAGTGCCTTGGGTGCTTGGGCGACAAAGGACGACACTCATGTCCATGCTTTGCCGCTTGTTCGTGAGTGCGGCGGGGGGTACAGTATAGCCAAGAAGAATGGGCACGAGCAGGAAACAACCATCCGTTTGTGGGAAGAAAGCCATGCAAAACGCCGCCCTGCCGCACGATTTGTTGAGCAACTTCGCGAGCAATCCCGCCCCGT
>Ga0116221_1002359_pt1 | contig 12301 bp, 12 predicted proteins | sample Sb_taG_5_FD_88965 | JGI IMG/M metagenome (GOLD analysis project Ga0116221, IMG submission 88965) | Peat soil microbial communities from Weissenstadt, Germany - Sb_50d_8_FC metaG | ecosystem: Environmental > Terrestrial > Soil > Wetlands > Peat | place: Germany: Weissenstadt | collected 2010-09-21 | reverse complement strand
GGCGCAGCGCTGCCGCCACCTTGGCCACCGAGCAGCACATCAATCAATGGGAAGGCTACCGCGAGATCCAGTTGCAGTAGGACAGTCGCACCCACCGGGGCCAGCTTGCAGCTGGCCAGATAGCTGACTTCGGGAAAGCGTTGCAGAACTTCTCCATAAGTCAGGTGCTCAGCCGAAACCAGAGCCGCGGTGAACGCGATGCGCAAGTAGGCTCCGACGGCGTGCGTCAGGTTGCGGGCGAATCCTTCATGCAGAGTGCTGATCGATTGCACCTGCTCGCGTCCGATCTGCCCAGCTTGACGCACGTCCCACACCGTGACCACCGCCGGCTTGCCTTCTTTGCCGCCGGCATCGCCGCCGCGAGCCTTGCGTACCATGGCATCGATTTCCGCCTGGTTTAGAACTTTTTCCATTTTGTGCCTCCTCTCAAACTCCGCTGGCCGCGCCCGCCGAGCACTCCGGGTGCGGATGCACCGCGGTGAGCTCCGCCAGCCGGGCGCGCAGCCGCGCTACGGCCATGGAATGGATCTGCGATACCCGCGACTCTCCCACTCCCAGGACCGCTCCCACTTCCTTCATGGTCAATTCTTCGTAGTAGTAAAGAGCCAGTACCTGACGCTCTTTCTCCGGCAGCTCTTCGATCGCTCGAGTCAGCAATTCCTTCATCTCCGAACGCAGGCACAGCAGCAGCGGAGTCTCTTCGGGATCGTCAGGCAAATACTCGCAAAGGTCTTCTTCTTTGCCGTCCCGCGGAGACTGTACCCGCAGGCTTCCCACTTCGAGCCCATCGATCTCACCTAACAGCATCTGCAGCCCGCGCAGATCGATCCCCAGTTCTGCTGCCAGTTCCGATTCGCTCGGATTGTGCCCCAATCGGGATCGCAAAGTATTGTTGGCTTCTTCGAGACGCCGGGCTTTACGCCGCAAGTCGCGCGGGCTCCAGTCCATTTCCCGCAGGCTGTCGAGGATGGCGCCGCGAATGCGGAACTTGGCATAGGAGCCGAACTGCACATGCTTCCCCTGGTCGTATTTGTGCAGCGCGTCGATCAGCCCAATCACGCCGGCGTGCACCAGGTCCTCAAAGGGCACATGGCGCGGCAGGCGTTCGTGAATGCGGCGCGCGATGTAACGCACCTGAGGGAGTTGCTCCATCAGCAGACGTTCGCGCTCCTGCTCGTCCTGCCAGGCGGTGTAGGCCTGCTTTGCTTCCCTCATTCCATCCTCCCCATAATTGCTGCCCCTGCCCGGCGGCTCATTTCAACGTTCCGAGCGATTGCACCGAAACCACTGCGGGAATCTCTCCCGGCGCCAGCACTACCAGCTTCGGAACGAATGGCTCGAGCAGGCGTTTCAAATGAAAGCGCGCCGGCGACGAACACAGAAGCACCGGGCTGGCTACAGCCACCTGTTCGCCTGCCAGCCGGCGCAGGCCTTCGAGAATGCGGCGGACCAGCGCGGGCTGCAGTCCGGCGGCCGCGGAGGTTGAAGTCGGCGCGCTGAAGGCGCGGCTGAGTTCCTCTTCAATCGAGCTGTCCAGCGTGACTACGCGCAAGTGGCCGTCGTCGGCCAAGAGCGGCTGCACCAGGGCCCGCCCCAGCGCCTGCCGCGCGGCTTCGACTAGCTGCACCGGATGCTTGCTGACCGCAGTGGTGTCGAGCATGGTTTCGAGAATGGTCGAGAGATCGCGGATCGATACCTGCTCCCGCAACAGTTGCTGCAAAACTTTGTGGACTTCGCCCAGGCTCAGCAGCTTGGGGACGAGTTCCTCGACCAGCTTGGGATGACTCTCCGCCAGGCGGTCCAGCAGGCGCTTGGCTTCCTGCCGGGTGAGCAGTTCGGAAGCGTGCTGCTTGATCACTTCCGCCAGGTGGGTGGCGAGAACCGAAGTCTGATCGACTACGGCGTAGCCTTTGGCGAGAGCCTCATTTTGCAGGCCGGAGACAATCCATAGCGCCGACACTCCAAATGCCGGCTCGCGCGTCGCGGTGCCCGCGAGCGCAGGCGGAGTCGCATCGGAGCTGATGGCCAGCAGATGATCTTCGTGCATCTCCCAGCGCGCGATTTCTACGCCGCGCAGCGAGATGACATACTCGCGCGCTTTGAGCCGGGCATTGTCGGTGATGTGCACCGAGGGCACGATGAAGCCGAGTTGCAGCGCCAGGCTGCTGCGCAAGGCGCGCACCCGGGCCAGCAACTGTCCGCCGTGCTGCTGATCGACCAGCGCCACCAGACCGTAGCCGACCTCGAGGCTCAGCTCATCCAGCTTGAGCAAGTCTTCAATCGATTCGCTGGCCGGCTTCTTGGCTTTGATTTCCGCTCCGGCGCCTGGCGTGTCGGCTGTGATCTTGGGCGCGCGCCAGGCCAGCAGTCCGACGACAGCTGCCAGCAGCAGAAAAGAGAATTTGGGCAGGCCGGGAATGGCGGCCAGAGTCAGCATCACGCCCGACGCGATCATCAGCGGCCGGCGTCCGGAAAACAGCTGCCGGCCGAGATCGGTGGACAGGCTCGATCCCGAGGACGCGCGGGTGACCACGATGCCGCCCGCCATCGATACCAGCAGCGAGGGAATCATCGTGACTAGCCCGTCGCCAACGGTCAGCACGGTGTAAGTCTTGAGTGCCTCGTGAAAAGGAATGTCCAGTTGAAAGACGCCAATGAGAAATCCGGCGATGATGTTGACGGCGGTGATCAGGATGGTGGCCAGCGAGTCGCGCTGATTGAAACGCGCGGCGCCGTCCATGGCACCGTAAAACTCGGCTTCGTGGGCGATCTGTTCGCGGCGGGCACGAGCCGTAGCTTCGTCGATGAGCCCGGCATTCAAGTCGGCATCGATCGCCATCTGCTTGCCGGGCAAGGCATCGAGGGTGAAGCGCGCGGTGACTTCCGCGGTGCGCACCGCGCCGTGGCTGATGACGATGTACTGAATCGCGATCAAGGCCAGAAAGAGCACAAATCCCACAACGTAGTTTCCGCCGACTACAAACTGCCCGAAGGCTTCGATCACTTTTCCCGCAGCCGATGCACCTTCATTACCGTGCAGCAGAATGCGGCGGCTGGAGGCCAGGTTCAGCGACAGCCGGACCAGGGTCAGCAAGAGCACCAGGCTGGGAAAAACGGAAAACTGCGAGGGACGAAGAATGTTGATCGCCGACAGCAGCACCAGCACCGAGGCCGTGATGCTGGCAGCCAGCAGGATGTCCAGCAGCACCGACGGCAACGGCACCAGCATGACAAATACCAGCGCCACCGCAGCCACGGGAACGGCCCATTCGACGACTCCGTTCTTGGCCAGGGGTGACGTGGTTGTGGTTTCAGCCATGGCTTACCGGCCTCTCCTCGGGGCAACATCGGCGCGTTCCTGGGCGCGGAAAATGGCGGCCAGAATCGCCGCCACGACGGCATACAGTTTGGGCGGAATCGATTGTCCGACTTCGACCGCCCGGTAAAGTGCGTGCGCCAGTGGCCGGTTCTCGACCATTGGAATGCCGTGCCAGAGCGCGATCTGCTTGATCTGCTGCGCAAACAGATTGCGTCCCTTGGCAACCACGGTTGGCGCGGCCATGTCCAGGCGGTATTCGAGGGCTACGGCAAACTCGTTCGGGTTGGTGATAACCACCGTTGCCTTCTTGACCTCGTCCAGCATTCGCTTTCGCCGTACCTGCCGGCGCAGCCGGCGGATGCGAGCCTTGGTCCCTGGATTGCCTTCGGTCTCCTTGTACTCGTCCCGCTGATCCTGCTTACTCATCCGCAGGTCGCTGCCCAGTTTGTGTTTCTCGATGGCGTAATCCGCCGCCGACCACACCAGCAAAACCAGTGACGACTTCCACGCCAGCTCGAAGATGTGTCCCATGAGATAAGCCATCAGGCGGTTGATTCCGAAATGCGCCAGGGTCAGCACCGTGCCCCACTCGCGAGCCAGAATCCCCACCGCCAGATACACAATGGCGGCGCCCGGCAGCAGCGACTTCAGCAGACGGCCCACCGAGGGCAGCGAAAACAGCTGCTCCAGGCGCGACGCCGGGCTCATGCGGGAGAAATTGGGCTGCAGCGCGCTCGGCGCAAACACCAGGCCGCCCTGTGCCAGAGCCCCGAGCATGGCTGCCATCCAGCTCAACCAGACGATCAGGCTGACGGCGCGAACCACCGTCAAGCCGGTCCAGGTGAGCAGCGGCGTCTCCACTAAGTTGCCGGCGACTCCTGCGTCCAGGCTGCGGCTCAGCAAAGCGCGCCACTGCCCTGCCAGTCCCGGCGCCTGCGACGCGAAAAGCAACACCATAGTTCCGACCGACAGGCTGGACATGAGATCGCGGCTGCGCGCGATCTGACCTTTCTCGCGCGCCTTCTGCTGCTTGCGCGGTGACGCCTGTTCGGTCTTGTTGCTGTCCGCCATTTTTTCTCACTTGGCCAGGTGCAGAAGGCGTGCGCCCAACGAAATCCCGGCTGCGAAGTGGTGCTCAAAAAGTCGCGGCCACAAAATCAGCGAACCCGACAGCACCGTCAACGCCACCACCGTCTTGATCGACAGCCCCAAAAACAGGATGGGGATTTGCGGCGAAGACTTGGCCAGGAATCCCAGAGTGACGTCAATCAGCAAAGTCGCCACCACCACGGGAGCGGCGATTTGCAAACCCACCAGCCAGATCGCACCCGCCGCGTGCAGCAGTCCGGTCGTAACCTCGAGATTCAGAACCACGGAACCGGGAGGCAGATAGACGAAGCTCGCCGCCAGGGCTCGCAGCATCCAGTGGTGCACGTTGAGTTCGAGGAAAATCAGCAGCGTGACCAGCTGAATGAAGGTCGAGATCACGGGCGAATCCGCCTGCGTCTGCGGATCCAAAATGCTGACCAGCGAAAAACCTGCCTGCACCCCCAGAATCTGTCCCGCCATTTGCGCGGCTTCCAAAATGAACTGCAGGGTCAAACCCAGTAGCAGGCCCACAACGACTTCGCTGGTTAACACCTGCACCCAACCGAGGGCGCTGGTTTCGAGCCGCGCTGCCCCGTACACCGGATACAGCAGAGCGGTGAGCGCAACCGTCAACCCGGCCTTCACCTGTACCGGCATGCTTCCACTGCTCAGGAACGGCGCGAACAGCATCAAACCGCCGATGCGCACGCCAGCAAACATCACACCCGCGACGATTGCCTCGAGATGCAGAGTTTCCATGGGCGGCTAACGCAGGAACGGGTGAAAGTCGGAAAACAGGGAGACCGTGAACAAAGCCATTCGCCGCACCATGTACGGCAGGAGCAGAAAAATCGCCGCCGCTACCGCAGACAGCCGAGGCACGGTCGAGAGCGTGCTTTCCTGCAGCGAAGTCAGCACCTGCACGATGTTGATCAGCAGGCTGGTCACCGTGGCCACCAGCAACAGCGGAGCCACGATCCAGAGCACGGTCTCGAGCGTTCGCCGCGCCAGTTCCACGGTTTGTTGGGGAGACATGTTTTTTCCTCAAGTGAAACTCTTCATCAAAGACCCGACCAGCAGATTCCAGCCGTCCACCATTACAAACAGCAGAATCTTGAGCGGAGTCGAAATAACCACCGGCGGCAATTGCAGCATGCCGACCGAAGTAGTGATCGCGGCCACGACCATGTCGACGACCAGAAAGGGGAGATAGAGCGCGGCTCCAATCTGGAAGCCCGCCTTCAACTCCGAAAGGATGTAGGCCGGCAACACCACCCGCATGGCAACGTCATCGGGCCGGGCCGGGCGCGGCTCCTTAGCCAGTTCAAGAAACAGCGCCAGGTCTTTCTCCCGGGCAAACTTGAGCATGAACTGGCGCAGCGGTCCCGCTCCAAGTTCGACAGCAGCGACCGCGTCCACATGTCCTTGTTCATAAGGGACGACCGCAGTGCTGTAGATGGTCGCCATCACCGGTTGCATGAGGAAGAAAGTCAGAATCAGCGAGAGTCCGATCAAGGTCTGGTTGCTGGGCGTGGTCTGCGTCCCCAACGCCTGACGCAAAAAGTGAAACACCACCAACAGCCGGGCAAAGGGAGTCATGGCCAGTAACAGCGATGGCAGCAGAGTCAGCAGCGTGAGCAGAACCACGATGTTCCATGGCACTGAGCCGCTCGAGCCTGCCGAACCGTTCCACGGCAACCCAGACGATGGTCGAGGTCGCAACATTGTCGCTGCCCCAGTCGCTGCCCCGGCGCACGGAACCAGCAGTAGCGCCAGAACGCCCGTCAGCAGTAGTCCGCGGACTTTTCGCCGCCGCTTCATCGTTCTCCTCGATTCATGTGCGGATCAAGTGCCGGGCTGACCCTTGGCTGGCGAAAGACCAGGTCGGAACTTCTTCAGGCGCAGCTTCAGGCTTCAGGTTTTCCTTCGTGCTTTGCTTCGCACTCGCCTCACCCGGCAGCGCCGTCAGCATGGCCACTGAAGTACCGGTTCCCGCGATCAGAAATTTCTGCCGCTCGAATTCAACTACCGCGATGAAACGCCGCTCCCCAAGAGCCAGAGTTTCCCTCAGACGCAACTGCCGCGACGGATGCGAACCCCAGGAGCGGCCGAGCGCGGCCAGCCAGTGCAAGGTTCGCCCCAGGTAAGCTTTGCTGCCCGTCATCACTCCGCTTGCTGGCCCCGTTGCTCTGCCCATTCCATTCCTCTCTCTTCCTTTCATCTTTACTTCTCTCTTCTCTCTTCTCTCTTTTCGATTTTCGATTTGTCCAGCGTTGAGTTACGCCATCTCAGTCAAACGCACTGCCAGGTGGCTGCTCACAACCTGAAACTCGCCGCGTGCGATCAGTTCGCCATTCAGCCGCAGCGGCACGTCGGTTCCAACTGTCCAATGCGAATTGATTACCGCGCCTTGTTTCAATCGCAAGGCGTCGGCCACCGTGAAACCGGGCAGGGGCACGTCCACAGTCAAACGGCAGGGCAGAGGCAACACTTGCGTCCAAGCGTCGGACTCCGCATCTGTGCCGTTCGGGAGCGAAACAACCAGCGCTTCTGCCATATTGATTACCGGGGTCGAGGGATACGAGTGGGCGAACTGCTCAGCCTTCGTGGGAATACAGAGCAACTCGGGTACCGAGAAGGATGGACCTCGCACAGCCGCGCGCAATCGTAGGGTGTGCCCTCGAACCCCTTGATGCGAAGGGGTATGGCGACAAACTGCGCAAGGCGACGCGGCAGACGCGGAAGAGTTTTTGGGAGCGCAGCTTCGGAGGGCTACGGAGTTCTCATTAGAAGCGGCTTAAACTCGCGCCCTGCTCTAGAAAAAGCAGGGCGCGAATCTCCCTTACTGCGGTTTCAGGTTGATGGTGTCTTGAGTGATTTGGTCGAAAGTGGTTACAGCCTTCGCATTGGCTTCAAAAGCACGCTGCGCCACGATGAGATTGGCGAACTCGGTTGCGATGTCCACGTTGGACAGCTCGAGAGAGCCGCCCGACAAGGTGCCGCGTCCACCCGTGCCCGCCACTCCGATCACCGCCTGCCCCGAGGCCAGAGTCTGGGTGTAGTCAGTGCCGCCCGCGTTTTGCAAGCCCTGATTATCGGCGAAGCTGGCCAACGCCAGTTGCCCCAACGGCGCAGTATCCCCGTTGGAGAACGACCCCGTGATGGTGCCATCGGAGCCGATAGTAAAGCTGCTCAAGGTCCCGCTCGCGCTCCCGTTCTGTTGAGTCGAGGAGGTGCTGTCGGGAGCCGCAACCTGAGTAATCACCGGAGTCGTGCCATTCAGCACGTTCCAGCTGAAAGTTTGATTGGTGGCGCCGTCGGCGAAGCCCGTAATCGGAATCGCTTTGACATTGGCAAGGGTAACAGGCGTGGTGGGTACGGTGATAGTATCGCCGGCCACCCATGCTGCCGAGCCCTGGTTAATCGTGAAATCGACCTGGGGAGACGTGAACGGAGTTCCAACCGTTGCCGTCCCCAGCGCGCCGGAAACCGAGCCCACCACCGTGAACTGAGTTGCACTGGTAGCGGTCATGGTGATGGTCTGGGCAACCGTCGCCGCAGTCGCTCCTTCCCCGGTAACGGTTCCGTTCCCCTTATTTCCGACGCCGTAGGCTGGAATCCCGGCTCCTCCGTTGCTGCCGATCAGCACACCGTTCCCGTTAAAAGTCAGCGTGCCGGTGGCAAGAACTCCCGTGGGCGGAACGCCCCCGACCGAATTGAGGTCTGCGGGCGGGATGTTGAGACTGTAGTTCCAGGTGTTCGGGCCGGCCTGGGTAAACGTATAAGTCAGAGTGTGGGGAGCTCCCAGCGAGTCATAGATCGTCACCGGAGTTGAATACTGGGTGCCCAGAGGGTCCGAGGAATTGAGGTTGGTGGTGATCGATGCTGTGGTCGTCGCCGTTGGCGGACTGATCGTGCCCGCTCCGAGTTGTATGGGCCCGACTCCTCCGCTGGTCTTGACTACTCCATCGACCGCGGGATAGCCCAGCACCTGTTGGCCGGCTGAGGTCACCAGGAAATTGTTTGCGTCCACGGAGAAGTCTCCCGCCCGCGTGTAGCTCGTAACCCCACCGCTCTCGACCGCAAAGAATCCATCGCCTTGAATGGCGACGTCGGTCGGCACACCTGTAGCGGTGACGCTCCCTTGAGCGAAGTTGCTGGGCATGGCCTCGACCTGGGTGCCGGAGCCGAGTTGGATGGGATCGCCTGCGCCTGTTGTCCCCAGGTTCTGATAAAACAAATCGCTGAACAGGACACTGGTGTCCTTGTAGCCGGTCGTGTTCTGGTTGGCCAGGTTATTGGCAATCGCTGACAACGCCGTAGCATCGGCGGTCAACCCGGAAAGCGGAATTGAAAAGTTCGGCATTAGATTCCTCCTGTGGCTGCGTTAGTACCAGTCCCTGTTGTGCCTGCCGATGCCGACCCAAAAGCGTTCGTCAGGGTGTTGTTGATCTGGCTCAATTGAGAAAGCATATTGAACTGCACCAATTGAGAAGTGAACTGGGTTGGATCGACGGGATCGAGCGGGCTCTGATTTTGCAGTTGCGCGACCAGCAACTGCAGAAACATGCTCTGCGTGCTTTGAATAGGATTGTTCGCCGCGCTATTTGTCGCGGTGGTTGCGGTTCCGCCGGTTGCCGATGTTTTCGCGATCGCGGCAGTTGGTACGGGAACAATGTTCATTATCTTCCTCCTTAGAATATTTCTGACTCTGCTCTACTTCATGCGTGCACATTCAGCTTCGCCCGTATTTCGGCGCCAACGTCGAGTTCGGCCGAATCTTCCGGCGGGCTGTGAATTGAGAAAAGTCCGGCGGGAGAAGAATGTTGCTGGTTCGAGGAACGCGCTTGCGAATTTGATCCTCCGGAGAATCCCGCGGTCGTCCCTGCACTGTTCTCCAGAAAACGAATGCTGTCAAAGCGCAGGTCTTGCTGCCGGAATGTGGTTTGCAGACCGGAAACCTCCGGTGCGAAAAGAGAACGTAAATCACCTCGCTCGCTGCCGACGCTCACACCGACCTGGCTGTCGCGCACCACAGTGTGTACTTCAACATTGCCGAAAGCCTGAGTGCGCAGCCCGATGTGCATTTCCGATTGCGCCACGCCGGTGACCAGACGAGCCACTTCGACTGTGCTCGCGGGCACCACCGGTGGACCAGTGGCTGCCGGGGACGCGGAATCTGCTGCCGGCGATGTTGCGACTGGGCTTGATGCAGCTTGATTCACAGCTGGCGGAACCGGTGCCAAAATATTTGCGGTTGCCACGGGGCCAGGCTGGTTGCCGTCGGTCATTCCACCGTCGATCACTCGGACTGCAAACGCTGCAGGCGCGGCGACGGGCGATTGCGGCTGACCGTTTGCGTCTGCCGGGTTCGCGGGGGAATCAGCTGGCTTGGAACTTCTGGTCTCGGAGCTGGATGGAACCGGTGCCGCCGAAGTTTCCTTTGGACGAGCATCCGCCGTGGAGGCGGTTTTTGGGGCCTTCACCGCCATTCCCGCATGGGTTGAAATTGGTTTTGAGATCTCGGCTGAGGAAGGCATGCTCGAAGCGGCCAACGAAAATGAAGAGACCGCTGCATCCAGACTCTCGATCCCCGGGCCATTGCCTGATTGCGGTTTGCTGTCCGCCGCCGGTTGGCTGATTCCAGCAATAGCAATCGCGGCGTCTCTTGTGGGATCCACTTCTTGCTGCGGAATCCCGTTTGGAGTAATCGCTGGTGGGACGAAATCGCTGTTCACCGTTCTCTTGTTGTCCGATGGGGGTTGGTTAGCTGTAAAAGCAACGTTCGGTGTTTCATTAGTAGGAACCACTGCAGGCATCGGCATCGCACTTTGAGTGAGCGTCGTGGGAGCCGGGATGGGACCGCTGTCACGTGGAACCTCAGGGGACTGCGCAATTGGCGGAGAAGACCTTTGCGCTGGCGCATCCAAGACTGCCGGGTTTGAGGGCGCGGTCCCCACGAGTTCTTTGGCAACACTCGGTTCGGCAACTCTGTGCTGTGCGGCGACGCTTTCGTTCAGAGTTGTAAGTGGGGGACGAACTTCCCCGGCCGGAAACGGGATGACTTGCTTCACAGCTGCGTCAGGGTTTGGTGGCGATGCAGGATCGCTAGGCGGCATCAGTTTACCGCTGACTAACGCCGGTGCGCTCGACGCGGAATTTTGGAACTTACCCATTAATGCTGACGAAACATCCGGCCTTGCCGAGTCTGCTTGGCTGATCAATCCAGCGCTGGCATCGGATCGGGTACTCAACGGCGGCGGCATCGAGTCTCGAGTGGAAAACGACTCTGCGACGAGGGGCGACGGCACGGGCACTCGCACGAGCGACGGCGTGAGCACGGGCACGAGCGAAGGCATGGGCGTCGCTTGGAGCCTAGTGATGATGCTAGGAATCGTGGCCTTTGGAGCATCGGTTGCAGACAGCGCCAGCGCTAAAGGCATCAGCGTTTCCGTGGTTGCCTTAGCAATGTTTGCCGTCTTTTTTTCTGCACGCTTTCCTTGCCCTGCAACCGCCGTCGCATCATCGAGCGTGCGGGCGGGCAGCGTGGGTTCTGGTGGCAGCGAACCGGTTTTTGACGCATTCAACAAGGTACTGGCGAAGTTGTTAGAACCCGGTCCAGCGACTTGGAAGGGAAGAGTCGACCGGGCGGTTGGACCGGAGGACGCGACATCGAGTTGAATGAAGTTGGTCAACACAAGTCCATCTCACGCTGGTTCGCCAGCGCTCTTGCTCGATGCATGCGGCACACCAAAGGCGCGCGGCCCGGTTCGCCAGCCGTCGAGCGCCAATAAGTAGTTGAGACTCAAGACACAATCGCATTTTGCCGATAGCGGGATAACGGTGAGATGACGAGCCAGATTGAATTTTGTGGGCAAGGCTTGCCCATGGAACTCGGCAAAGACTAGCTGCGCCGAAGGTAGGCGCGGCGCAGCAGAAACATGTCATCAAGGCGGCGCTGGTCTCGTCTGGCTTGCTGTTGGTTGTAGTCCTGAAGCTGGTGCAGGCGAAGCGTATCCATCACTTCGCGTTGCCGGCGCCCCTGCTGGAAGTCTGCATTGCAGGAGGATCGATGGGCTTCCGCGTCTATCAGTTGCTTATCCAGAACATCCCGGCGGGTTGTCAGAACGGAGCGGCAGAGAACGTCGAATTGCAGTTCAGCTGCACTGATCCCGGATGCCAGCTGAGGCCTCCGCCGGATTATGATCTCGTCCACTTCGCCGACCACGTCTTCGATTTGCCGCCGCAGGGCCGCGATCCGGTGATTCGCCTCCTGCAAACGCAACTCCTGCTGACGTTCCAGGCCCTGCCGCACCCGCAACAGAACTTCGAGAGGGAATCGAAAAGCCATGAGGGTTAGCTGGCGAGGGACAGCAGTCGATTGATCGTGTCCTGGAGGCTGATTTCTTCGTTGGCTCCCTGTTCCAGAAAACGATTCAGCTCGGGCAAGATCGCCAGCGCGCGATCCAGCGCTGGGTCGCTTCCTTTCTGGTAGGCCCCTATGCGAATCAAGTCTTCTGATGCGGTGTAGGCAGCGAGCAGCCGCCGCAGCGCCTGCGCTTTTTCCATATGCTGGGCAGAACAAACCATAGGCATGAGACGGCTGATGCTGTCCAGAATCGCAATCGGAGGATAATGGTTTTGCGCCGCCAGCCGCCGGTCGAGCATGATATGCCCATCCAGCAGGGCGCGGGCTCCATCCACCAGCGGGTCTTGCTGATCGTCGCCTTCCATTAAGACCGTATAGAACGCCGTAATGCTTCCCCCACTGAATTTCCCCGCGCGCTCGATCAACCGGGCCATCAGGGTGAAGACCGACGGCGTGTAGCCTTTTGCGGTGGGAGGTTCGCCCGCCGCCAGACTGATCTCGCGTTGCGCCATGGCAAGACGAGT
>Ga0116221_1002355_pt1 | contig 12311 bp, 12 predicted proteins | sample Sb_taG_5_FD_88965 | JGI IMG/M metagenome (GOLD analysis project Ga0116221, IMG submission 88965) | Peat soil microbial communities from Weissenstadt, Germany - Sb_50d_8_FC metaG | ecosystem: Environmental > Terrestrial > Soil > Wetlands > Peat | place: Germany: Weissenstadt | collected 2010-09-21 | reverse complement strand
CAGGACTGACGACGTGGATTACCTGGCCCGCGCGGACTTGCTCGGCGGCGGTCTTGAGTTGATCAAAGATAGGCTCGAACCCGTCCAGGCGGTTGTTGGGAACCCTAGCGATGACGAACCCCAATCGGAATTGGGTGAGGTCGTTTTGGGTTTCGAGCTTACGATCGACGGTTATAAAGACATCGAAGCGCTCTTGAGCCAAGGTGAGCAAGGGGCCGTCCTTGCTCGTGCGCCATTCGGTTTCCGTTACCGTTCGGACCGCGTGCCCGGGAAAGGCTCGTTTCAGGCGAGCGGGGACACACTCGTCTAGGAGGATACGCATTCGACCAGTTGTTCCTTGCCCAATTCGAGGAACTGGATCACCTGCTCACGGGTGACGGAAGGGTAGTCCTGGAAGAACTCGTCGATGGTGGAGCTTCCTTCGATGTAGTCGAGCAGATGTTGCACGGGCACGCGGGTCCCCTTGAAGCATGGGGTTCCGCTCATCCGTTCTGGATCAACCCAGATGACTTCGCTGAGCTTGGCTTTTTGTTCGGCTGTCACACTTCAAACTTAGGATATTTGGCTTGGCCCCGCAACTTTCTTGCGTTTCCTGGATGGCCGCGTCCCCTCACTCCTCCTGCGGCGGCTCGAAGGCATCCAACAGGCCGGGGTCCTTGGCGAAGCGCTTGAGCACCTTCACGATCTCGCCGGTACGAAAGCCCGCGCGCAGCAGGCGGCGGTACGCGCCAGCCAGGTCCTTGTCCTCGGCGAAGAGTCCCTCGCGCGGCGCCATGCGGTACTTGCGGCGGATCCAATCTTCGATGAGTGCTTCCTCGTCGACCTCGCGGTAGACTTCCTGCACCGTCCGCTCGGCCAGGCTGGGGGCGATGCGATGCTGCCTCAGATCCTGGATCACCCGCGTGCGGCCGTGCTTTTCGTTGGAGAGGCGCGAGGCGGCGAATCCCTCGGCGAAGCGGCGGTCGTCGAGGTAGCGGTGCTCCTTCAGCCGGGCCAGGATATCGTCCACGTCGCCCGCCCGCTCGGCGCGGCGCCGCAGTTTCTCGCGCAATTCGCCGGCCGAGTACGCACGGCCTCCGAGGACTTTCAGTGCGTAGTTCCACAACGCTTCGGCGTCCAGGAGGCGGACCTTGCGTTCTTCCATGATTCGGATACCCATGCGGAGTATACTGAAAAATGGTGCTGGTTGACAGGAGGATATATGGATAAGAACGGGCTTTCCAGCTTCTTGCTCGGGCTGGGCGTGGGTGTCGGCATCGGCATGCTGTTCGCGCCGAAGTCCGGAAAGGAGACCCGCGACATCATCAAGAATAAGGCAGGCGAAAGCACGGACTACTTGAAACAGCGGAGCTCCGACATCAAGCAGACGGCTTCCGAGTGGGTCGATAAGGGCAAGGATGCGCTGGGCCGCCAGAAGGAGAACATCGCCGACGCCATGGAGGCGGGCCGCCAGGCGTATCGTGAGGCCGTAGGCCAGGAGCCGCCTCCCGCGGAAGGCGCCGCGAACTAAGCAAACAGCCGGGGAAGGTTCTCTCGCATGTCCGAAAACGTCTTTCGCATGGTCATCGCGGCAGCGGTAGGTCTGACCTTCCTCGTCTTCGTGGTCCAGGCGTTTGTGGTGATGGCGATCTTTCGCGCTGTCCGCCAGATCCACGACAAAGTGGAACCCATGGCGGACAAGAGCGAGGCGCTGATCGCGAAACTCACGCCTCTGACCGATACGCTAGGACCCGACCTGGAGAGCATCGGGCCGGCCATCCGGAAGTTCCGGCTGGCATCCGAGAGGATCGGGCCGATCCTCGATAAGGCCAGCTTGGTGATTGGCAAGGCCGGCCCGGCCGTGGACCAAGCCGGCAAGGTGCTGGCCACCACCAACCGCATCCTGGAAGACGCCCGTCCGCGCATCTCCGAGGTCTCGACGGAAGTGGTCGAGATTACCAAGGAGGGCCGCCAGCAGGTGGAGCGTCTCGGCGAGCTGCTGCATGATGCCAGCGACCGCGCCCGCAACCGCCTGGAGCAGATCGACAGCACGGTGGAGAGCACCGTGGAGCAGGTGGAGCAGGTCGGCGATGCGATGAAGCGCGCGGTAATGCGCCCCGTCAAAGAGGTGAACGGCATCGCCGCGGGCATCTCGGCCGCCGTGGCGACGCTGGTGAAAAAGCCGCGTAAGTCCTCGGTGGATTCCGCCACGCAGGACGAAGAGATGTTTATCTGACGTCCAGTGGCACAGGCATTTCTTGATCCGTCACACCGGGCCTGCCTGTGTGGCTCCGCGGCAGGGTACCGCCGATTGCCGGGCGACCAGCCGCGTGCCCACGCGGTACTCGCGTCCGGCCATGTCCGGATCGGCCATCATGGTCCACAGCGCCTGAAACGCGACGCAGCCAATCTCGGTGCGCGGCACGGCCACGGTGGTGAGGGCCGGCTGGGTGTATTCGGCGAAGAGAATGTCGTCGAAGCCCACGACCGACAGTTCCTCGGGCACGCGCAATCCGGCATCGTAGGCGCTGTGCAGCACGCCAATGGCGGTCAGGTCATTGCCGGCGACGATGGCGGTGGGCGCGTTTTCCGCCAGCAGTTGAGAGCAGGCGGCGTATCCGCCGGTGACCGTGAAGTCCGCGTCGATGGTGAGGCCGGGCTCGATATTCATGCGCACCGCGCCTTCCAGGAAGGACTGCTTGCGGCGCTTGGCTGAGTGGAGATGCATCGGCCCGCCGATGTAGCCGATGCGGCGATGGCCCAACTGCGTCAGGTATTCGAGAGCTTCGGCGATGCCGTGTTCGTAATCCAGCAGGATGTTGCTGATGCCGCGGTCCACCCTCCCCAGATCCAGATACACCGCGGCGATCTTCGCTTGGGCGAGCATGTCCATCACGGAGGGTTCGATCTGGGATGTCAGGATCGCCACGCCGGGGACCTGCAGGCCCATCAGCCGTTTGACCGAATGCAGTGTGCGCTCGGCGTCATAGTTGGTGTTGACCACCATGGCGTCCAGGCCGTGAAGCAGCGCCTGGTCCTGGAACGCCGCGGTGACTTCCGGGAAGAACGGATTGCGGATGTCCGAGATGATGACGCCCAGCAGGGAACTGCGCCCCCGCGCGAGATTCCGCGCGGTCTGGTTCTGCGAGTAGCCCAGTTCCTGGACTGCGGCCAGCACCTTCTGCTTCGTAAGCTGGCGTGTGGTGCGGGTGCCGTTCAGGACGTGCGAGACCGTGGCGATGGAGACGCCCGCCCGGGCCGCCACATCCTTGATGCTGGATGCCAACCTTTCGCCTCCCGATCCTCACGCCCCGGCGGAGGTGCTCTCTTTTCCCTCGTAGGGGAAGCGGTTGATGGCGCGGACGCACTCGGAGAGCGCTTCAAGCATGGTCTTGCCCCAGCCGCACGGAGTGAAGGGCGCGGTGCGCTGGTTGGTCTGCTTGTCGGACTGCGCGAAGAAATGCATGGTCGGCTCCTTCGGCGTGATGTACTCCTTCACCGTGATAATGAACTCGATATCGCCGCCGGGCTGGAGCTTCTTGATTGAGAATTGATGCAATTGCGCCAGTTCCTGCGCCGCATCGGTTTGAGCAAATCCCCATTCTTTCATTCGGCACTCTCCGGGTGTGTCATCGACAAACCATTATAAACCTGCGTCGCGCCGGGCTACGCGCGAAATCTTACGCAAAGGCGTGGCACGGCGCGAGGAAGTGGTGAGGGGCGGCGCGGGGCAGAGGTGCACACGGTGCGAGACGTGGGGCGACTGAGCCGGCGGCGCACTGCGGCGTGGCGCGCGCGGAGGCTCATGAACCTGCGTCGCGCCGTGCCACGCGCGAAACTGCGTGGACCAGTTTGCGATAGGGGATGTCGTCGTAGCTGTCGAAGGCCAGCCACTCGCCATCGCGCCATGTGGAGTAGTACCAACGGGCCAGCAGGGCCAGGTACTCCTGCCGTTCGCGTACCGTGAGTTTGCGGGCTGTGACCGCGGCGAAGGTGTCGCGCAGCTTGCGGTCGAGCGACACCGGCTTGCCTTCCTGCACCTCGAAGCCGAAGCGTTGCGGCTCCTGCCAGTTGCCGTCGCGGACGAACCACATCTCGACGGCGTCGGGTACGAGCGACCGCGTGATGGCCACGCCGTTGAGGCGGTCGGCATCCCGCGCCAGTTCGTCGCGCAGTTTCAGCACGTCCTGCACCTTCTCGTAGCGCTTGTGCTGGCGGGCGGCTTCCTCGAACATCATTTCCTCGCTGAGGCGGTCGCGGGAGTGGCCGATGGCTTCGAGCAAGGAGCGGCCGCCGGTGCGCAGGAACTCCGTGACGCGCGCCACTTCGTGGCCGTACTCGGCCGGACCGACCACCTGCTGGCAGGGCCGCAGGCACATGCCCATCTCACCGTAGATGCAGCCGGGGTGCTCAGGCGAGGGGACCAGGTCTTCCTGGCAGCGGCGCATCTGAAACAGGTCGAGGAACTGGCTTTCGAAGCGCTCGGCCGAAGCGCGCGAGCGGAAGGGGCCGAAGTACAGGCCCCCGGAGGTTGCAGAGGAAGAGGTGCGGGTGAGGTGGGTGGTGATGTGGCTGCGCGGGAACTCGTTGCCGAGAACGATCTTCACGTAGGGCGGCATGCGCAGCTTGAGCAGTTCGAGGTAGGTGTCCGGAAAATGGCGGCGCGCCTGTTCGTAGAGGACTACGCCCGATTCGAAGGCCGAGCCCGTGAGGCGGTACTCGATGCGGCTGACGGTGCGGCGCAGGTTGAGCAGCCGCGAGGGCTTCTCGCGCTCCCTCAGGAGGCGGAGCAGGCGGCGCCTCAGCAGCGCGGTTTTGGAAAGATACGGATCGCCTTCTTTGGGCCACAGCGCAAAGACCGCCGGATTGTTGGGCAGAGCTTCGATGGCGGCGTCCAGTTGCGCGAGGTCGTCAGAAACTTGGATGACGGTCATCACCTTGCAGTCATCACTGGTAGAGCCGGCGCAAACCCGGCCAGGCGTCCCGATGAGTCGGGACGCCGCAGGCAGGAGTGCCTGCGCCACGTTTTTCGTCGGCAGACCACCCCAAGCGCTCGCGCCTGCCGAGGTTGGGGAGGAAGCCGGCCTGGCCTTCGGAGGTGGCGTGCATGCGGCCCTTCCTCACTCCGAGACGGCTTTGGTGTCGTTCAGGGTGCGGATTTCGGCGAGAAAGCTTTCCAGGGTCTTCACGCCCTGGTCGCCGTGCTTGCGGTGGCGCACGGACACCTGGCCGTTCTGCTGCTCGCGGTCGCCGACCACCAGCATGTAGGGGATCTTCTGCAACTGGGCTTCCCGGATCTTGAAATTGACTTTCTCGCTGCGCTCGTCGACTGTGACCCGGATGCCGGCCGATTCCAGAGACTGCTGGATGGTACGCGCATACTCGGCCTGGCGGTCGGTGATGGGCAGCACGGCCGCCTGCACGGGGGCCAGCCAGACGGGGAAGGCCCCGGCATACAGCTCGATCAGGTAGGCGACCATGCGCTCCATGGTGCTGACGACGGCGCGGTGGATCATCACCGGCCGGTGTTCCTTGCCGTCGGCGCCCACGTACGTCAGGGCGAACTGGCTGGGCAGGTGGAAATCCACCTGAATGGTGGAGTAGGTTTCCTCGTGGCCCATCACGTCGGCAAGCTGGATGTCGAGCTTGGGTCCGTAGAAGGCCGCTTCGCCGGGCGCTTCGGTGTACGGCAGCCCGAGAGAGTCCATGGCCTCGCGGAGCACGCGCTGGCCCAGTTCCCACATCTCGTCGTTGTCGACGAACTTTTCCGTGTTGGCCTTGTCGCGCAGCGAGAGGCGGTAGGTGTACCTGGTGATGCCGAGATCGCGGTACGCCCGCTCCACCAGCTTCATGACGCTGGAGAATTCCTCCTTGATCTGGTCGGGCGTGCAGAAAATGTGCGCGTCGTTGAGGGTCATTGCGCGCACGCGGCTCAGGCCGCTGAGGGCACCGGAACGCTCGTAGCGGTACATGGTGCCCAGCTCGGCCAGGCGGACCGGCAGGTCGCGATAGCTGCGCTGCTTGGACTCGTAAATGAGGATGTGGTGCGGGCAGTTCATGGGACGCAACACCATCTGCTCGGTTTCGAGGTCCATCAGCGGGAACATATCGTCATGATAATGTTCCCAGTGGCCGGAGCGCTTGTAGAGGTCGACCTTGGCCAGGTCGGGCGTGTAGACGTGCTGGTATCCGGAGGCGCGCTCGCGCTCCAGAATGTACTCTTCGAGCAGGCGGCGGATGGTGGCGCCCTTGGGGAGCCACAGGGGCAGGCCGGAGCCGACGGTTTCGTTTACGGTGAACAGCTCCAGCTCTTTTCCCAGGCGGCGGTGATCGCGCCGTTTGGCTTCCTCCAGGCGGTGGAGGTAATCCTCCAGGTCCTGACGGGTGAAGAAGGCGGTGCCGTAGATGCGCTGCAACTGCTTGTTGTGCTCGTCGCCCTTCCAGTAGGCGCCGGCGATGGAGAGCAGCTTGAACGCCTTGATTTTGGAGGTATCGGGCAGGTGGGGGCCGCGGCAGAAATCGATGAACTGCGGCCCGAGGGTGTACTCGGTGAAGACCTCGCCGGCGCGTTCGTCGATCAACTGGCACTTCATCCAGGCATCGGCGTACTTGCGCAGGCCGTCTTCCTTGCGGGTGTAGACGCGCTCATAGGGGAGATGCCGCTTTTGGATCTCCCACATCTTCTTTTCGATCTTCTCCAGGTCTTCGGGAGTGAAGGGCGTGGCGCGGTCGAAATCGTAGTAGAAGCCGCTTTCGATGGGCGGACCGATACCCAACTTGGTTTCGGGGAACAGCTCGAGCACAGCCGCGGCCAGAAGGTGCGCGGTGGAGTGGCGGTAGACTTGGAGCGACTCGGGATCCCTGGAAGTGAGGATCTGTACAGTGGCGTCCTTTTCGATCGGGCGGGTAAGGTCGTAAAGCTCGCCGTCGACCCTGGCGACAATGGCTGCATCCGCGAGGCGGGGACTGATCGATTTGGCGATATCGATGGGACTGACGCCTGAGGGTACCGGCTGTTTACTGCCATCGGGCAGAGTGATCTCGATGTTACTCATAGGGAAATTTCAGCGTAGCACGGGCGGGGGGAACCCACACAGGCAGGCCCGGTGACGGGTCAAGAAATGCCTGTGCCACGAAGGCCACACAGGCAGGTCCGGAACGGAACCGCAAACCGGAAGTGCCTGTGCCACAAGCCAGGGAGCCTGTGCCACAATGGAATAAGGGATCATGCCCGTCTCGAGCCAGACCGGAATCGACGAATCCACGTTGGTGGCGCAGGCCCGCGAAGGCGATACGGGTGCGTTCGGCGAGCTGGTGCGGCGCTACGAGGGCAAGATCTTCCGCCTGGCGCAGCACGTGACGCAGAACCGCGAGGATGCGGAGGACGTACTCCAGGAGACCTTCATGAAGGCGTACGAGCACCTGGACCAGTTCAAGGGGGACTCGAAGTTCTACACCTGGATCGTGCGGATCGCGGTCAACCAGGCGCTGATGAAACTGCGCCGCCGGAAAACCGACAAGTCGGTTTCGCTGGACGAGACCATCGATACCGGCGAAGACACGATCACGCGCGAGATCGCGGCTTGGGACGAGGATCCGGAGCAGCGGTTTTCGCGGGAAGAGCTGGGCGGCATCCTGGATACGGCGATTCAGAGCCTGGAGCCACCGTATCGGTCGGTATTCGTGCTCCGGGATATCGACGAACTTTCCACAGAGGAGACGGCCGACGCACTGGGTCTTTCGGTTCCGGCCGTCAAGAGCAGACTGTTGCGGGCGCGCTTGCAGTTGCGTGAAAAGCTGACGCGCTTCTTCAAACGCAAGGGGGACGACGCCTTTGCTTACCTGTAAAGACTTTCTGAAAGAGCTGAGCGATTACCTGGACGAATCTCTGGACGCCGAAGTGCGCGCCAAGCTGGAAGAGCACATTACCGAGTGCCCCAATTGCTGGGTAATCGCCGACACTACCAGGAAGACCATACAGATCTATAAGGGGATGGAGCCATTTCCGATCCCCACCGATGTCGAGTCGCGGCTGATGAAGGCGCTCGAGCGGAAGATGGCGGCGAAGCGTTAAGGGCCGTTATTTGACGTTAATGGTAACGCCGGTCTGGCTGCGTCTCGCGGTGACATTGCCGTTTATCACAGGGCCGATCTCAACGGTAATGGGTTGCGCGCCGCTGGCGGTACCGGGCGGCACAATCGCGTTGATCTGGACCAAGCCCGCCACGCCGGTGCCCGCGGTGCCCGCATAGAAGATGGGCGCCGACTGGCCGCCGATCAACACCCGATACGAATCGACGGCCAGCGCGACCGGACCGGTCGTCACGTTTGCCACCTGGCCATCGACCATGGTGAGGGCGGGCGAGCCATACTGAAGCAAATCGCCGAGGCCCGTCATAAAAATCTCGATGGGGGATCCCTTGGGTGCGTTGGCGTTGCCGTTGACGGTAACGGCGCCGGTGGTAGCGTCGACGTTGAGCACCGCCGCCTGTCCCTGACCATTGCCGCCGAATGTGAAAATTCCAGGGTCGAACGACATCTTGACCGTAGGATAAGTGGCTGGTTGGGCCGCACCCACGACAGCGACGCTGACGGTGATGGTGGTGCCGTCGGGGTATTGTGCCAGCTCGTATGGCACAATCGCGTTGATCTGGTTGGAAGTGGCCATGAGCAGCGGCGCTTGAAACGATTGCGAGTCCAGGGCGCTCTCAAACCATACGGCGATGTTGGCGCAGGCGGGGTTGGTTGTGCTGGCGATGGTTACATCGTATTTCGATTGGGTAACGTTGTTGCCATCGGCGAAAGTGATGGGACTATTGGAACAAATCGAGTTCGTGCCGAAGTTCCCACCGAAGATCGAGACAATCTCGCGAGGCGAAACCACGGAGGTGGAGGTGAAGGGAGTAGCGGCGCCCAGTTGTGTGGCCGATGACAAATAGCTGGCCGCATTGTCCACCGCCTGGATATACGGCTGGGTTGGATCGGTCACCGCAAAGGAGAAGGGAGAACTCTGGGCCGCTGAATTTGACGGGACAGAGTTGGGGGCGCCATTGACCACGTAAATCTTCCAGGCTTCCCCGCTGGCGGCCACATTAGGGGATGTCAGATCGGCCACTGGTATGGTAGCGGTGAGGAGCTTGCGGCTCACCCAGGTGGTGGGCAGGGGGTGGAAGGAGAGGTCGGGTCTCTGGTAGAAAACCCATGAGCCGTTGTTGAAGAAATTGTCGCCAAAGAGCGTGAGAATGGGAGGTACGGGGGTAACGGTGGTTGATGCAACAATGACGGGCACTTGTGGCGGAAAGACCGATGTAAGACTGGGCTGACCGGGAGCTACACTCAGGGTGACGGTCACGGTGAAACTGGTGCTGGTACTGCCGGATGAACTGGAGCCGGTCTTTACCGGAGCGATGGTGATGGTCCCGGTGTAGTTGATGGCATCCAGGGTGTCGAGAGTGGGCTGATCCAGCGTGACATAAATCGGCACGATGGAACTGCCGGATGCCACACCGCTGGTGGAGGTCGCGGACGATCCGGTACCTGGAAGCTGGTTACTGACGCGGAGCCAATTCGCCACGGTCCCGCTGCCGGCCTTGGTTACCGCCGTGGTCACGGTAAAGGGGATGATGTCGGCGGTGGTAGATACATCGATTTCGGCCGAGGGCGGCGTGGTGCCGCTGTTATAGGGCAGTGCCAGGGTGTAAGCCGTCGCGGTGGTGGTGGCAATAATGGGGTAGGTAGCGCTGCCGGGGGCGCTTAACAGAAGCGACGACGCAGGGTTGGTGATCGTCAGAGTTACGGGAACGGTGGTGCAGTTGGCCGAACTGCCACAGGCGGCCCCGGTGAAGATGGCGATCGAGCCGTTATAGGTACCTGGGCTGAGACTGGTCGGGTTGGCATTCACCGCCAACACCAAAGGCGAGGACCCCGCGATGGGTGTGACCGAAAGCCAGCCCAGCGGCAAGGACGTATAAGTAACACTCATCGCAGCGGTGGTAGACAACTTTGCCGTGACCTTAGAGGTCAGGGTGTTGCTCGCGTTGTTGTACTGGTACGTGAAGGCTACTGTAGTCGGAGACGCGGTCGGAGCCTGCGCGAAGGCCAGCCCACAGGCGATGAGGTATGCGAGGAAAACAGTTTTTTTCATTGCCACTTCCTTACATCCCATCTATCGGATGGGGGCCAGAAAAACTTGAGGGGGATTTAGCGCTGGGGTGGACGGGGGTTGGGGAGCCGGATTTGAAATCGCAGGGCGGGCGGCGCGCCGTCGGCTTTGGGTCTGGGGATTCGGGCTGGAATCAAGGGGAAATCAGTAGCAGAGGTCTCGGAGGGATTCGCGTGCCGGGGTTCCGGCAACGCGATCATAGCAACAAGCCGAAACCGCGCCGCCCGCCTGTTTTCAGAGGTCATGTTACTGAACAGATCGGCCAATTTGGGAAAAACAATAGGGGCCAGGGGCCGGAAGACCGGGGGTTGGGGGTTAGGGGTTGGGGGTTGGGGGAAGGTGGCTCGCTTCGCTCGCGTCTTTTCTGGCGGGAGCGGGAGCATGCGGCTGCGAGGGAGCGGCGGGGTAACAGACCACGAAAAGCGATGGTCTGTCCCGCCCGCTTTCCCAACCTCCTCAATTACGTGGTTCCCCCCACATCGGCCGTCCGCCCGAACATGCGGTACTGATGAATCGCGCTGTTGGCCGGAAACGCCGTGCCCGAGCCGTTCAGGAAGTAATCCGACACCGAGAAGAGCTTGGGATTCTGGGGGTGCTTGCGGATGGCCGAATAGTCTCCCCACCGCGCGATGCTGGTGGTGCTCTGGTTCAGGTAATACATCGCCGAATCGCCCACGAACCCCACCATCGGAGTGGCTTCGCTGCCGCCGCCGCCCGCGGCCAGGGAGATGCCCACCTCGCCGTTGGCATTGGTGGTCATATAAGGATAGGAGAATGCGAAGCTGGGGCTCCAGATCTGCGCTTCGTTGCCCACGCTCCACTGAATCACGCCGACGCCCGAATCGATCCGGGTGACGTCTACCAGCCGGACGTAGGGCTGCGGGAAGCCGCCGCCGCGCGCCGCCCCCCATGCCACCTTGATCACCTTGGCCGTGGAGGGGCCCAGCTTGACGTTTTTGTACATCGTGGCGCCGCGAACCGCCCCCTGCGCGAAGGTGACGGCGCCCAACCAATCGGCCCCGCTCGGCGTGGGCGTTTTATAGTCCGAATTCTGCCACGAATCCACATCCAGGCTGCGCCAGAAGTAATCGTCCGAGTTGTCCTGCCAGTCGAAGATGCGGATATTGCTGGTGCTGTTCTGCCCGAACCAGTACGCCCCGTCCGGGGAATCCTGCGTCATGTGGGCGGTGTATGCGCTGGAGCCGTCCGAGGGCTCCGTGAAGCGAAAGTGGATGGCCAGTCCGCCCTGGATCTCGAGCAGCGGGATGCGGGTGACGAACATGCCGTTGGACGGCGCCTCGCCGGCTGCGTCGATGCTGATATGCAGGAAGTTGTTGGTGAAAGACATGTCGGGGTAGTCCAACAAGCCGTTGTTCAGGTCGTAAGGGTCGCCGTAAGACGTGATGTCCCAGTACGTCCACTGGGTGCCGTTGGAGGCGATCACCTGGGCGGGGCTGGCGGCGGCGATACGGATGCGATTCCGGCCGGCGACCGGTTTGCCGTTGCTGAAGTCCACGGTCACCCCCGAGAACTGCATCAGCCATACGATGCGATCGATGCCGGGGATGTATTGGATCACCTGGTCGCAGCACAAGCCGCCATCGAGCAGGGTCAGTAAGGGGGTTTTCTGGGGAAAAATGGTGGTGGGATCGAGTCTGGTGAAACTGGAGCCGCCGTTGGTGGACATCAGGGCATAGGTATTGCCGGACAGAAACACCAGGCGCTGCGGCAGTTGCGTGCCGTTGGGCACGTCGACGGAAGCGCCGCTCGGGTCCCAGGGAAAGAAGTTCAGATTGCCCGACACCGTCTGGGTGCCGGAGCGCACGAGCGTGACCGGATCGTTGGCGGACAAGGCCACGGCCGCCGGCCGGACCGCATGAGGTTCTACCGCGGCGCCGCGGAGCACCATGCCCTGAGGCCGCTGGTCGGTCGGGATACCGTTCGGCTGGAACCGGCCGATCGTCTTACCCTCGGGCAGGGGTGGTCCGTCATCGTCGTTGGCTTCCTTGGGATTCATTCCCGGCGAGGCGGGATACGGTCCGGCGGTCACTTGCGGCTCCACCATCCCCGCGCGGCTGGTGCGGCTCCCCTCGTTGGGCGGCGGCAGGACGATGGTACGCATCACCTCAAAGTCAGTGGGTTCGGTGGTGCGCGCCTGGTAAGTGCCGTG
>Ga0116221_1002347_pt1 | contig 12328 bp, 12 predicted proteins | sample Sb_taG_5_FD_88965 | JGI IMG/M metagenome (GOLD analysis project Ga0116221, IMG submission 88965) | Peat soil microbial communities from Weissenstadt, Germany - Sb_50d_8_FC metaG | ecosystem: Environmental > Terrestrial > Soil > Wetlands > Peat | place: Germany: Weissenstadt | collected 2010-09-21 | reverse complement strand
TGATCGATGTGTGCGACCGCGAGGCGGACTTCTTCGAGATGTTCGACGAACAGCGTCGCGACCGATCCGTGGAACTGTTGGTCCGAGCCAAGCATAACCGCAACATCGCCGAGGAGCCGTTTAGCATGCGGTTCCTCAATCTGCACCTGCTGACACCCCATCGCATCCGAGGCATGGAACCCGAGCCGCAGCCCGAGCTTCCGGCCGAGGCTCTACGCGAGGCTTTGGTAAACGCCTTGGCACATCGAGACTATACGGTTCGCGGCCCAGTCAGGATTTTTGTCTTCGATGACAGGGTTGAATTTCACTCACCAGGCCGCGCACCGAACACGGTCGACGAGGAAGCCATGAGAGCCGGGGCCCACGTAGTCCGAAATCCTCACATCTATTCGCGTTTCGCCGATGCCGGACTCGTCACAGGGGTGGGAACCGGGATACCGCGAATTGTGCGTTTGGTTCGGCAGGCAACAGACATGGATGTTCAGATTGCACTACGAGACTTCGAAGTGCTGCTGACGCTTCCGCGCCGCCTCAAAAGGGACTAAACTGTAGTCCAGAACAATGGCTAGAAAATCTGTTTCGAGTAAGGCTACCCGGCGGGACGATGCACCTCAAAGCCAGGTTCGGCGAGGTGCTGTGCCGCGACATTCCCTCCGCCAAGCCCTGGCGGTTGCGCAGGCGATTACGGACAATTTCGGTGGAAAGCCAACGCCACCGCACCAGGTGGCTATGGCTCTGAATATTTCTCCGACCTCAAGTGGTTGGGACTTCTTACTTGCATCGGCGGCCGCTTATGGCCTCACCAAGGGGAGCCGCAACGCCACCCGAATTGAGCTCACAGAACTCGGCCGCCGGGCGACAGCCCCGACCGAAGAGGGCGACGAGGTGAAGGCGAAGGCTCAAGCGGCGCTTAGGCCGGACGTCCATAGCAAGTTCTTCAATAAATATAACAGGAGCAAGTTCCCGCCCTATAGAATCGCCACCAATGTCCTGCGAGAAGAGTTTCACGTGCCGGTCGACAGGTGCGATAAGGTGTTAGAGGCGATCAAGGACAACGGCACCTTTGTAGGGTTCATCCAAAACACCAAGACCGGACCGTTCGTGACTCTGGACAACCCAAAGCCCAGTCCTGTCATCGCCGAGTCCGTGGATGATCAGACTGTAGAACAGGAATCAAAGCAAGGCCTCGAGACGGAGGTCCCTCCCCTTATCGACGACGTCGCGCCTAAACCACTCCGTGGCAGCTTCAAAGTCTTCATCTCCCACGGCAAGAACATGGCGATTGTCGAGCAGGTCAAGGATATCCTGGGCCTCTACGATATCGACTATGAGGTTGCCATCGAGGAAGAGACAACCGCCATACCGGTCCCGCAGAAAGTTCTGGCAGCAATGCGCCGCTGCTGGCGGGCGTCATGGTCGTGTCTGCCGATGAACAGAATCGCACTGCCGAGGGATATACCGTCAACAACAATGTCCTGATCGAGATCGGCGCGGCTTTTGTTCTGTACGATCAGCAGGTCGTGCTTCTGTGGGACAAGCGCCTGAAGGTCCCTTCCAATCTGCAGGGATTGTATCGGTGCGAGTTCGAGGGGATTGAGCTTACGTTTTCCACCGGGACAAAACTGGCGCGGGCGCTAAAAAGCTTCAAGGACAAGCGTGGTTAGCCGTATCCCGATCAGGGCAGCTCTAGATTCGGGACGCGCTGCTCCGGGCGGACCCACTTCGCATAAATGGCCCGCAGCCCATAGAGAGAACATCCAATGGCTACCGCCAGCACCGCGTTGACGGCCAATACCGAGATGGCCGTCGCCAGAAACGCCGCGGCATCCACGCGGCTCATTTTGGGAAGCCGGCGCCAAGCGCTCCAATCGAGCAGACACAGCCCCATCCACGCGGTCACGCCCGCCAGCGCCGCAATCGGGATGTGGGACGCAAGGCCGGCGCCGAACCACAGCAGCGCCACCAGAAACACCGCGTGCAAAAGATTCGATAGCCGCGTGGTGCCGCCGCAGCGCACCACCGCCAGGCTGCGTGCCGGAATCCCCACGCTGAGCGGAGCGCCAAACATGCCGGCGCAGATGTTGGCGATTCCGTAGGCGCCCAGCTCCGCATCCGCGTCGGACGTCTTCATCCGCTTGTGACGCCCGCGAAAGTGCTCCACCACGCGCGACGTGATCAGAATGTTCACGGACGAAACAAAAGCCAGCGCAAAGCCCGAGGGAAGCACCGTGAAGACGTCGTTAGGACTCCAGGAGAAACCCACAAACGGCGGCAGCGAAGACATCAGAGATCCGACTTCCTTTTCGCGGAAGCCGAAGAAGCGCGCGACCACCACCGCGAGTGCCACGCCGATCAGCGGAGCGGGTGCGTGCGGCGACCAGCGCGCCACCAGGGTGGCCGCCACCACGACCGCCAAACCCAGCACCAGCGGGACCCACCGGGCTTCGGAGAGATGATCGAGCACGGCCCCCAACTGCGCGATGGATGTGCCGGCGCGGGTCAGCGGGGACGAGACGCCGAGGATGACATCGAGCTGCGACACCACCATCATGGCTCCGATGCCGCAGGAGAATCCCGAAACCACGGCGTGCGGGACCTTCATGATGTGCCGCCCCAGGCGCATAACGCAGAAGCCCATCATGATCACCGAGGCCACCAGCGAGACTTTGGCAGCGCCGCCGATTCCCTGGCCTCGCACCGCCATGGCAATGAAGGGAACCGTGGCGCTGGCGGTGCCGCCGATCAGCACGGGGTTGCGCCCCAGCAGCGTGATGATCGGCGCCGTCAGAATGGAAGTGAAGACGCCCAGTACGGGCGGAAGGCCCATCAGCGAGGCCATGGCGAGCCCGTAGGGCAGGGCGATCAGCGCCGCGATCACCCCACCCGAGCAGTCACCCAGAAACTGCGTCCAGCCGTAGTGCGTGTAACCGGGCCGGCCGCGTATTGATTTTCTGCGCAGCAGGGCCCACAGATTCAAGCCATCACCTTGAGGAATGCCGTCTTGAACTTATCCATCTCTTCTTGCGTGCCTACGGTCACGCGGACGTGGGTCGGCCAGCTCGGCCACACGCGGCCGATGAACACCTTTTCCTGTTGCATGGCGCGGATGATCTCGCCGCCCGGCTGCTTCACGTCGATCATGAAGCAATTCGAGACCGACGGGATGAAGGTGAAGTTGTGCTTCCCGAGGAAGCTGAACACGTCCTCGCGCACGTTGCCGATCGCCTTGCGGCGCTCCGGCACCACGTACTTCGCCTGCAGGCTGGCGCTGGCGGCGGCCATGCCGGTGATGGGCATCATGGTGGAGCTGAAACTTTGGATTTTTTCGAGCAGGTCCGGACGTGCAATGGCAGCCCCCGCGCGCAGTCCCGCCATGCCGTAGATCTTGGAGAACGTGCGCAGGATCACGACGTCCTTGTCGGCCGCCACGAGATGGCTGTTGAACGGCTCACCCGAGATGTGGGTGTAGGCTTCGTCGATCATCACGATGGTGCCCTTGGGTTTGTTAGCGACCAGCCACTCGATTTCAGACTGCGGCGTGACGGTGCCGGTGGGGTTGTTCGGATTGCAGAGATAAATCAACCCGGCGTTGGCGCTGGCGGCGGCCATGCCCTTCACATCGTGAGCGTATTTCCGGTCCTTCAGCAGCGGGACCCGAATCACCTTGGCGCCGATGAACTTCGCGGCGCGCTCGCCCGCCTCATAGCCGGGGTCGGCCGTGACGAATGGCCTGTCGGGCGAGGTGAAGGCCAGCACCGCCTGGTGGAGCGGGCCGCTCGACCCGGCATAGATTCGGACGTAGCTCAGCTTCACGCCTTCCTGCTCGGAGAGCAGTTGCTGCACCTTGTCGCCTTCGCTGTACCGATACCGGCCACCGAAGTCGACCATCCTGTGCGCCGCTTCGCGTGCCTCCTTGCAGGGACCGAGCGGGTTTTCGTTGGCGTTGATGAGGACGGCATCGGGCGGCGCCTCGACCTTGGAAAGCTGCGCCAGGGCCGGCTCGTTGTAGAACGGCAGTGAGGCGGCTCCGGCTCCCATCATGGCGGCGAAACGGCCGAAATTCCGGCGCGTGAAACCGCGTTTCAGTACATCGCGTCTTTGTTCTTCAGTCAATACTGTGTTCATACTCTCCCTCGGACTGGCGTTAAGCCGGCGGACAAGGCGCGGCCGTTCGGCTTTCGGTTGGCCTGGATAGCGAATGTGAAGAAACCTGCATTTCCTTCGCTCAAAAATGCAAATCGGGCGTCGGCACAGACACCTGTGATGGTTTGGAATATAGCAGGTTCCGCGGCGCGACTCTAATAAATATAATTTATGACTTCATAATTTCTGTTTATGGTAGGCAAGGGTCAGGACCACGGGCTACAATGTCGAAAGGAGAACGTCATGATTTTGCGGCTTCTCGTGTTTGTCCCTTCTTATGCGCTCGTGATGGCCGGTTCGGCATTCGGGCAGCAGTTCCTCAGCGCCGACACCATTCAAACCGAGACCAACCAGTGCCGAACCATCCAGATGAGCCTGGATTCGCGGGCCAGGATCTGGGCGGGCACCACCCAAAAAGAAGCGCCCCCTGACGATTTCACCGCAGCCGGCGCGCTATGCGGGAAACTGGCAGCCGCCCTCGCGGCAGCGGACGAGCCGGCCACGCAGCAAGCCGCCCACGACCTGTACTTCCTCCTGGCGCGGATGAGCCTGCCGCCCGCGACCCCTGCCGAGCGGCTCACGGCGATGGAAGCGGGGTCGTCAGGGAAGACGGGAGCGCAACTGTTTTATGCGCTTGCCAAACTGGCGAAGGCGGCCTTCATAGCCGGCGACCTGGACAAAGCGCAGACTTACGCAACCCAACTGGTGGAGATGGCGCCGCAGTATCCCAACGACTGGAACTACGGAAACGCCATCCACGACGGGTACATGATCCTGGGCCGCGTGGCGCTCGTGCGAGGAAGCGTGGCGCTGGCGGAGCAGGACCTGCTCAACGCCGGCAGCACCAAGGGCTCGCCGCAACTCAACAGCTTCGGTCCCAATGTCTCGCTCGCCAAAGATCTTCTGGAGAAGGGCCGCGCAGACACCGTCCTCCAGTATTTCGCTCTCTGCAGGAACTTCTGGAAGCTGCACCTGGCGAAGCTGGATCAGTGGAGCGATACCGTTCGCGGCGGTGGCATTCCGAATTTCGGCCCGAACCTGGTCTACTGAATGGCTGGTATGAAACGCTGGTCCCTTGCCGTGATCGCGTCCGCGGTGGTGCTGCCGGCCGCCGCGCAGCCGAAACCGCAGTACGAGGTCTACGCCATTCGCTATGCCACCATACCGGATTTCGCGGTGAGCGGGCTAGTGGCGGGCGCCGAAGCGGGGCGCAAGCTGGACATCGCCATGATGGTGTGGCTGGTTCGCGGAGGCGGGCGCAACATTCTGGTCGATTCCGGTTTCTACCGCGACCAGTTCTTCAAGCAGTGGCATGTCACCGGGTTCGTTAAGCCCTCGGACGCCGTCAAGCGCGCCGGCGTCAATCCCGAGGACATCACCGACGTGGTGATCACCCACATGCACTGGGACCACGCCGACGGCATGGACCTGTTTCCGAAGGCCCGCATCTGGCTCCAGAAAGACGAGCTCGAATATTACGCGGGCCAAGCCTGGCAATCGCGCCGCACGCATGGCGGCATCGACCCGGACGACGTGCTGGCGGCGGTGAAACTCAATATCGAGGGGCGGGTCGGCCTGGTGAACGGCGATGCGCAGGAGATCCTGCCCGGCGTCACGTGCTACATCGGCGGCAAGCACACGTATGCGTCGCAGTTTGTCGCCGTGAACACCGCCGGCGGAACGGTCGTGCTGGCCAGCGACAACATGTACCTGTACGAGAACCTGGAGAAGCACGTGCCCATCGCCGCGACGCTCGATGCCGAGTCCAATCTGCGGGCGCAGGACCGCATGAAGCAGCTCGCGGCGGGTCCGCAGTTCATCATCCCGGGGCACGATCCGGCGGTCATGACGAAGTTTCTGGAGACGGCGCCCGGAGTGGTGAAGATCCGGTAACTTCGGGGGCCTGCGCTGCCGGTGCTATCCTCGAATAAAGGAACAGAGGGATGACACTCCGGAAAGCGTGCGGGTTGTTGGGATGCGGGCTCAGCTTTCTCGGTGTGCTTTACGCCTTCCAGCATCCGTTCCGCGAATTCCCCGGCATCGAGTACCGTCTGGGCGCGATTCCACTGCCGCCGGACTACCAGGAGAAGACCGAATGGGCCTTCGCCCGCTTGATGTTCCCGCCCGGTCCTCTCAATGGTTACTACGGCCGCGACGCCGACTGGCACACCGGATACTCTCTGTGGTCGCAGGATTTCCCGCGCGCCGACCGCCACTTTTCGCTGGCCGTGCGGCGCCTGAGCCGCATCCACGTCCGTTCCGTGGAACAGATTGTCAACCTCGACGAGGGCGACGCGTACGATTGGCCCTGGCTCTATGCGGTGCAAGTCGGCGAATGGGGACTTACGGACCGGCAGGGACAGGCGTTGCGCGAATACCTTTTGCGCGGCGGTTTTTTCATGGCGGACGATTTCCATACCAACGCGGAGTGGTACGAGTTCGAGTCCAGGATCAAGAAAGCATTTCCGGAAAAAGACATTCGCGAGATTCCGGATGACGACCCGATCTTCCACACGGTCTACGACCTGACGGACCGCTACCAGATTCCGGGCCAGGCGCACCTGAGAGATGGCTACAAAGGGCGCCCGGACATATCCGGCAAAGGCGCGCACTGGCGGGGCATCTACGACGACCAGGGCCGCATCATGATCGCCATCTCCTACAACTCCGACGTGGGCGATGCCTGGGAGTGGGCGGACGATCCCTACTATCCCGCCAAGTTCGCCGACCTGGCCATCCGGCTCGGCGTGAACTATATCGTTTACTCGATGACGCACTGATCGGGCTTTACATACTATATCGAGCCACGATATAGTAGCCTCATGCACGACTCCACGGACTCCCGCCCCCTCACCACCCAGGAATTCCACATCCTGGTGGCCCTGGCCGAGCGCGACCAGCACGGCTACGACATCATGCAGGATGTCGCCGCGCGCACTGGCGGCAAACTCCGGCTCAGCCCCGGCACGCTCTACGGGTCCGTGAAGCGCATGCTGGAGCGCGGCCTGCTGGTAGAACTCGAAGGCCGCCACCGCCCCGACCCCCAGGACGACGACGAGCGCCGCCGCTACTACCGGCTCACCCCGCTCGGGCGCAAGGTGGCCAAGGCCGAGGTGGCGCGCCTCTCCGAGATGGTCGAACAAGCGAGGGTCTATGGTCTGGCGCCGAAGCGCGGTTAAAATCTACCGGGCGCTGTTGCTGGCCTACCCGGCGGAGTTCCGGCACGAATACGCCCCCGAGATGGAGCGCCTGTTCGCGGACCGCTTGCGATCGGAGCCGCGGCTGCGCGTGTGGCTCGAGACCCTCGCGGACATCGCCTGGTCCGCGCCCAAAGAGCATCTGCACGTGGCGTGGGGCGACCTGCGCTACGGTGCGCGCACGCTGGCGAAGGCGCCCGCGTTCACGGCGGTGGCGCTGCTGGCGATGGCCTTCGGGATCGGCGCCACGACGGCCGTGTTCAGCCTGGTGAACGCGGTGCTGATCCGCTCGCTGCCCTATGGCGATGCCGAACGGCTGGTGTATGTCTGGACACCCAATCCGCGGTTCGAAGGAACGCCGCGCGAAATGACACCGTTCACGGCGGACTACTACGACTGGCTGCGGATGAGCCGCTCGTTCTCGGAGCTCGCGCTCTTCCACCAGGAAATGCTCAACGTGCCAGGCGCGCAGGCGGCAGTTCGTCTGGGCGGCGCGCGCGTGACCGGCAACTTCTTCCAGACCCTCCGGGTGTCCTCGGCAATGGGTCGCACCATCGATGCCGAAGACGACCAGCCGGGGCATGAGCACGTCGCCGTGATCAGCGACCGGTTGTGGCATTCGCGCTTCGGTGGAGATCCCGGCGTGCTGGGCAAGATGCTTTCGCTGAATCGCGAGTCCTACCAAGTGGTGGGGGTGATGCCCGCGGCCTTCGTCTACCCCCACGATGGAGACTTTCCGTACGGCATCAGCGGGCTCAGGGCCACCGACGTCTGGATACCGCTGGCCGAGACCGAGAAGCAGAAATTGGACCGCGCGCAGAACCCCGAGGACGGTGTCGCCATCGGCAGACTTAGGCCCGGCGTCACACTGCGAGAGGCCCAGAGCGAGATGAGCGCCATCGAAGCGCGCCTCGACCCTTTGTACCCGCCGTTGTTCCGCGGATGGCAGGCCTATGTGCAGCCCTTCGTCGAATCGGCCGTCGGCAACGTGCGCCGTCTGCTCTGGCTGCTGTTCGGCGCGGTCTCACTGGTTCTGCTGATCTCCTGCAGCAATGTGGCCAACCTGCTGGCCGCGCGCGCCGCCGGACGAACCTACGAGATGGGAGTGCGGACGGCGCTGGGAGCGGAGCGCGTGCGCCTGGTGCGCCAGATGCTCACCGAGGCTCTGCTGCTCGCCGCGGGCGGCGGCGCACTGGGCGTCCTCCTCGCGCTGGGCGGGATCCGCGTCCTTGTGCGCCTGAACCCGGGCGAAATTCCTCGCATGGACGAGACCTCGCTCGACATCCGGGTCCTGCTCTTCTCCGCGGGAATCACGTTCGTGACGGGACTGCTCTTCGGGCTGCTGCCAGCGCTGGCGGCCTCGCGCGTGGACGTCACGGCGCTGTTGAAACAAGGCACGCGCTCCATAACCGGCCCCTCGAAACGCCTGCGCAGCGGCCTGATCGTCACCGAGGTCGCACTGGCCGTCATCCTGTTGGCCGGCGCCGGGCTGCTGGTCCGCAGTTACCTCAACGTGCTGTCGGTGGACACAGGCTTCAGCGCATCCACCCTGACCATGGAGCTTCGGCTCGACGCGAACTACCGGACGCCCGGGCAGCGTGCGGCACTCTTTCGCAACCTGATCGGGCGGATTCGCACTCTGCCCGGCGTCCAGTCGGCGGGCCTCGTCAGCGCGGCGCCGCTCAGCCACCACGAAAGTATCACCTTTGTGGAAGTGAAAGGCTACCCCAATCGCAAAGATCAGACGACCGACGCCCGATCCGCCGGCGGCGGCTACTTCGAAGCCATGGATATTCATTTGCTCGCGGGCCGATTCTTCACCGACGATGACGCCACCCGGAAGCCGCCGGTGGTGGTGGTGAGCCGGAGCTTCGCGGATCTCTATTTCCGCGGGCGAGAGGCCGTTGGCGGCCAGATCCGAACGGGCGGCAGAGCTGACGCGCCATGGTACACCATCACCGGCGTGGTGGCGGACGTGCGGCATTGGAGCACCGAACAGGCTCCCAAGCCGACGTTCTACAGACCCTTCTTTGCCGAGGTCGACGGTCACGCCACCCTCGCCATCCGCTCGACCCTTCCACCGGATCGCGTGACCGCTTCGGTGCGCGGAGCGGTGCGCAGCGTCGACCCGACACTCGCCCTGGAACAGATCCGCACCATGGAGCAGCGCGTCATGGAGTCGAACAACCGCCGGCGATTCCAGACGCTGGTGCTTGCGGTCTTCGCTGCGGCCGCGGTCTTTCTCGCGCTCGTCGGCCTGTACGGATTGATGGCGTTCGCCGTGAAACAGCGCACCGCCGAAGTCGGCCTGCGCCTGGCGCTGGGTGCTTCGCGCGGCCAAGTACTCACAATGGTCTTGCGGCAAGGACTGGGCTTGGTAGCCGCCGGGCTTGCGCTGGGACTCGCCGCGGCGTTGCCGCTCACGCGGGTGGTGGCCGCCTGGCTCTACGGCGTGAAGGCCGAGGACCCGCTCACGTTTGCGGCCGTCCCTGTGATGCTGCTCGCGGTCGGCCTGGCCGCCTGCGCGATTCCCGCGTGGAAGGCGACCCGCATCGATCCCGTGACCGCGCTACGCTATGAGTAGCGCTCATGTCACAACCAACACCAGCACGCACCGGCTACGTGCTTCGCGGCGGGCATGAGGGCAAGAAACGGCTCGAGCTGCTGGGGCGCGTCATGTGGCCCACCACCTTTCCGCTGCTCAAACGCACGGGAATCCGCGAGGGCATGGCCTGCCTCGACCTCGGATGCGGTGGCGGCGACGTTACCCGCGGGCTGGCGAGAATGGTCGGGCCGGCGGGCAAAGTCGTAGGCGTCGACATGGATGCGGTGAAGCTTGAGGCGGCCCGCCAGGAAGCTGCGCAGCAGGGGCTGACGAACGTCGAGTTTCAGCAGGCGAATGTGTATGAGTGCGGGTGGGATGCCGCATTCGACCGCGTCTATGCCCGGTTCCTGTTGACGCATTTGCCCGACTGCCCCACGGCACTGGCGGCGATGCGCCGTGCGCTGCGGCCCGGCGGTGTCCTGATCGTCGAGGATATCGACTTTAGCGGCTCGTTCTGCTATCCGCGCTGCGCCGCTTATGAGCGGTACGTCGAACTGGGTCGCCAGGTGGTGCGACTCAGAAGAGGCGACGCCGACATCGGGCCGAAACTCTACGGACTACTGGTTCAGGCGGGTTTGCAGTCGGTACACCTGGACCTGGTCCATCCGTTCCATGTCGACCAGGAAGGCAAGGAGCTGAGCCTGAGCACTCTGGTGAATATCGCGGATGCCGTGCTGAGCGAGGGCTTGGCAGAGGCCGCGGAGTTGGAGCAGGCGATCGCGGAACTGGAGCGATTCACGATGGACCCCACCACGGTATTGGGCCTGCCCCGCGTGTTTCAGGCTTGGGGAAGCCGGGCGTAGCGCTACTGTGTAATGAAAATGCTGCTGCCGATGCTAGTGGGGCAGGCAATCCTGCGGGGCAGGCAATCCTGCCTGCAGCCGCCTTTCAGGCGGCTCCTTTGGGCCGCAAGCGCAAATCGCGCACGCGACATTCGCCGGCTGAAGCCGGCGGCAGCCAGGATTGGCTGCCCCACTTTGTAAAAGTCATTTCATGTGAAAGGTGAGATCGACGCTTCGGGCCCGATGCCTGTGCACCGCCACCTTCACCCGCGGATGCGCCACTCCTCTCTCGGCGAGCAACTCCGCCAACACGCTCTTGGCTTCATCGAGATCGCTCCGATGGCAGCGCTCTTCCACCGCCAGCCCCACTTCCCGCTCGCGAAAGCGATCCAGGATCTCTTCCGCCGACACTTGCCGGGCGTTCTCGAACCGGATCGACCGGAGCATCGCCGCGTGCTCCTGCCTCTGCTCCCTTCGCTCGGCCGTGAGCATCGCCTCCCTGGCCTGTTCCACCAGCGGGCTCTCCGGATAGACGCTGATCAGGGCGTGGAAAGCCAGCCTGGCGGTCCCGTATTTGCCGGCCTTCAGACGTTCCTGGCCATCCAGAAAGAGAAGCATGTCATCGGCTGCGGGCCGCGGCGGCATGGCCAGCGAATCCGCCGCCAGAATCAATATCAGGCTGTAGAGCATGCCCCTTTCTGGTGCACGTGCCGTACCGCAACCACAAGCTTGAAATAGCGACACTTAAGGACGGGATGCTGTTGAGTGCCGGGCACTGTGGGCGCGTTCCGCCACGGCGCGCGCGCGTCTACAATTGGTATATGGTGCGACAGTTGGAGGCCGTGTTTGAAAAAGGCGTGCTGCGCCCACTCGAACCCTTGTCCCTGGCGGAGAAGCAGCATGTTCTCGTTACGATCACCGACGTTCCCCGAAACGAAGCGACTTTTGCCAGGAGGGAGGAACAGGAATGGTTGAGCGCTCACGGCCATGAATACCGCGGGCAATGGGTCGCACTGCAAGGGAACGTGCTCCTCAGCCACGGACCGAAGGGGCGGGTCGTGCGCGACGAGGCGCGGCAGATGGGCTTCCCGCGACCTCTTCTCGTGCGTGTTCCCGAAGATCTCGAGTTGCCGTCTGCGGGCAACTGAAGAAGATATTGGCCACAGATGAACACGGATGAACGCGGATAAAACATTCGAACATTTCGTCCCTGTTCTGTTTTCATGCGTTTCGTTGTATTCTTGATGTTGGCGCAGGCGATTCCCCCGCGTCTGCCGATAAGTCTCTAGGGAGGCTCCTATCGTCAAATTCTGCGTACTGGCAAGCGGCAGTTCCGGCAACGCCGCCCTGCTGGCTACGGAAAACACGCGGATCCTGGTCGACGCCGGCCTGAGCATGCGCGAACTCGGTAAGCGCCTGGCAGCCATCGGCGAGGATCTCACGCGCCTCTCCGCGATCCTCATTACCCACGAGCATTCCGACCACATCGCCGGCCTGCCCGTGCTGGCGCGCAACCGTGACCTCCGGGCGCCCATCTACCTTTCGCGCCTCACCGGCCCCGCCATCGACTGGGGCGAATCCCACCCGCGGATCGAGCCCTT
>Ga0116221_1002343_pt1 | contig 12332 bp, 12 predicted proteins | sample Sb_taG_5_FD_88965 | JGI IMG/M metagenome (GOLD analysis project Ga0116221, IMG submission 88965) | Peat soil microbial communities from Weissenstadt, Germany - Sb_50d_8_FC metaG | ecosystem: Environmental > Terrestrial > Soil > Wetlands > Peat | place: Germany: Weissenstadt | collected 2010-09-21 | reverse complement strand
TCTTTGCTGAACTCGCGCATGCTCTCGGTGACGATGTGCGGCTTTTTCTTGGCGTACTCGAAACCTTTCTCGTCCGCTCCTTCTTCGTAGCCGACGAACTCCAGAAAAAATGGAATGTCGTTAGCCCGGCATTCATCGCCGATGCGCTCCACCCAGGCATGTTTCTTGTCATTCACGTCCTTGTGATCGAACGGCGTGTAATAAAGCAGAATCTTGACGCAGTCCGCCCCCGCTTCCTTCAGGCGCCGCGCCGACCAATGATCAAGCAAGTCGCCCAGGCGACCGGGGCCGGTCTTGTCATACCCGGTCTTTTCGTAAGCCAACAGCAGTCCCGCATTCTTAGCCCGCCGCTTGGATGCCGGCAGCCCCCACTCGGGATCAAGCAAAATCGCACTGGCATGCGGCGTTAGAACCTCCGCCACCAGCGACTTGAATTCTTCCATCAATGCATCGCTGACTTCCCCACCCTTTTCCTTGGCCAAAGACTTCTGCAAAGACCCCCTCTGGTCCATGGCGGCTGCGCCGATTATGCCTTGGGCGGTGGAGACTTTTCTTAGGCCTGCGAGCTTTCCGGGAGTTAGTTTCATAGGATTCCTCCGTGGTGATTCGAAGATGATGATTGAATCAATTCTTAGTAGCAGCCCATTGTAAACCAAAGCTCAAAATCCCCGTCCAGAATGGGCGGGGCCAGCGCGGGTGGGTGGGTTTCTGAGAGTATCCGCCCACATTTGTGTTGCTTGTAGCAAAATAGATGAATGACCTCGGTGCGAATGGACAAGTGGCTTTGGGCTGCCCGATTCTTTAAGACACGGTCGTTGGCTGCACGAGCTTGTGAGCTGGGGAGGATTCAATTCAATGGACAGCCGGCCAAGGCTGCGCGCGAGGTCCGCGTGGGAGGCATGTTGCGCGTGAGCAATGACGGCGGCGATTTTCAGGTGGAAGTTCTTCTTCTCAGTGAGACACGCGGCCCGGCGCCGGTGGCGCAAACCCTCTACCGCGAGACGGAGGCGAGCCGGGAGTTGCGCTTGAAGGTCGCGGCCGAGCGCAAAGCGATGAAGCAGTTCGAAGAGCTACCCGCAGGCCGGCCGTCAAAGCGAAATCGCAGGGAAATCATACGGTTCCGCGGGAGAGGCTGAATACGGTAATCAATTCCGCAAGAAATCTGCATCAGAGCGGGGCGCACGATTTGCACAGCTTTGGGGCGCTTGCACGTCACAGACAGCACACCTCTCCTTGCATTAGGATCACGATCTTCCCTGGGAATCTTCGGAAACCAGCGAAGTAAAGCCAAGGTCTCCCAGGGGAGATTCAAATGAGGAAAGTCACATTCGTTCCACTCGCGCTCGTTTTGCCGCTCGCCGTCGGATGCGGTGGCGGGAGCAGTAGTGCGGGGTCGATTTCGGGACCTTATGAATTTGTCGCTACGTCGAACACTACGAGCGGATGGACAACCCTGATCGAAGCCAATCTGGCTGCCAACGGGGCGCAGACGAGCGCTAATGGCCCCAATCAGGTGCAAACTGCAACCCGCCTGAATGGGGTTTGGTACGTGAATGGTGATGGCCAGTGTCCCAGTCCTTCGCCGGGGCAAAATAGCATTACCGCGACGGTCAGCGGTAACGACGTCACGCTTACTTTCAATGAAGGTGGAAACGTCTTTACCGGCGAAGGGACCGTGAGTGGAAGCACGATCACGGGGGCTTACTCGGGGACGAACTCCGGTTGTTCTGATTCGGGCACGTTTACGGGGACGCAAGTGCCCAAACTCGCGGGAACTTTTTCGGGCACATTGAGCTTCCCCTCGGGTGCGGACCAGGTGACGGCGACTCTGACGGAGGGCAGTGGTAATTCCCTGACCGTGCAGACCACTTTGAGCGGGACGGACAACGGAAGCTTCGGCTTCTCGGGTTCAGCGGTGGCAAACGTGATGTTTGTTTCCGGATCGGTCAACGGGAAGCCATTCTCGTTGTTTGGATATTTTGACAGCACCGGGGTGTACACCGGGACGGCCAATTCCATTCAAGTGTTCGACGACAACGCCGCGGATGGTTTCTATGCCAGCTATGGGTTGTTGGTCGCGCAATGAGTCGGGATGGCGGGCTGGGTGTGGATTCAGGGGCCGAATCGTTCGATGGCGCGGGCTCTGGCTTTGGCGGCTTCTTCTTCGCGGTTCTTGGGCGGGGCGGTGGTTTCAAGGGAACGCAGGAGGCGATTGGAAATGCCGGTCACTTCCTGGACGGCGGCGAGGAAGATATCCTCGTTGGCCTTTGAGGGTTTGTTGAAGCCGGTGATTTTTCTTACGAACTGCAGCGCCGCGGCTCGGGTTTCTTCCTCGGTGACCGGCGGATCGAAGTTGAATAGGGTTTTGATATTGCGGCACATTTTTGTGACCTCAGCTGTGACCTCAACGATTAGAACTCTCAGACGGCGCGAAGCCCGCCAGGGCTTGCGAACAGGTTTATCTTAACAATCCTCGGCCGTTTTTTCTCGCATCTAGGCCTCGATCGGCGACGAGAAAAGGACCCGCCCGAGCGGAGCTTGGACAAGGCACCCCGTTCGGATCGTCATATCGACGTACGGTCCAGGCAGGCGCAAAATTAGCTCCTTTGTTTTCTGAATTTTGCATCGCGCTCTGACTCGCACTAGACAGAAAACATTGGTGGAGCCACAGTTTCAGGGGGCGCTTTGCTATGGGCTTGTTCGGGCGAGCCGTTCGTCCGACATGAGAACGGTGCACTCCTGCCACGTATCATTACGGGTTCGGGTTACCATGGTTCGTTGCCCCCGGTTCTGGGCGGCACATATAATTTTGATACTCCCGCACCGGATTCGAGGTTGCTGTTCATGACCAAGGCCCACGAGGCCGAGCAGAATCGGCAAAATCAAGAATTGACCATCTTCCACGATGTGGCCAAGGCGCTGACCTCGTCGCTGGATCTTGACTCGATTCTGCAAACCATCATGGAAAAGATGGCGGAATATTTCCGTCCCGATACCTGGTCGTTGCTCATGGTCGATGACGAACGCGATGAGCTTTACTTCGCCATCGCTGTGGGTAGTGCGTCGGAGGCGCTGAAAAATGTTCGCCTCAAAGTAGGGGAGGGAATTGCCGGCCATGTGGCCAAGCATGGCGAGCGGCTGGTGGTGCCCGATGTCATGACCGATCCGCGGTTTGCCAAACGCATCGACGAGATGACCAAGTGGGAGACGCATTCGATTGTCTGTTTTCCGGTGCGTTCGCGGCTGCGGGTGCTGGGCGTGATTCAACTCGTGAACGTGGACATGAATCACTTCGGCGACCAGGAAATATTTTTTTTGCAGTCGCTGTGCGACTATGCGGCGATCGCCATTGAAAATGCGCGGGCCGTGGAGAAGATTCAGGAACTCACCATCACCGACGATTGCACCGGCCTATACAATGCGCGGCATCTTTACAAGACGTTGGAGACCGAGGTTTACCGCTCGTCACGTTTCGGATATGAGTTCACGGTTCTGTTTATCGACCTGGATCACTTCAAGCAAGTCAACGATACCAACGGACACTTGGTTGGGAGCAAGTTGCTGGCTGAGATCGGATACCTGATTAAAGCTCAGCTGCGCTTGATCGACTATGCGTTCCGTTATGGCGGCGACGAATTTGTGGTGCTGCTGCCGCAGACCGGGAAGGATTCCGCTCTGGTTGTGGCGAGACGCCTGCGCGACAGCTTGCGCACCAGCATGTTCTGCAAAGAGGAAGGACTCAATCTGAATGTGCGGGCATCGATGGGCGTGGCGACTTATCCGCACGATGCCAAGACGCCGCACGACATCATTCGGCAGGCGGACGAAATGATGTATCTGGTGAAGAACACTTCGCGGGATAATATTGGGATTGCGCAGCGCGGGGTGATGAAGTAGCGTTCAGCTCTCGGCTGTCAGCTTCCAGTCTGAACCTGCAATGCTTCCTGGGACTGCACGAGCGCGGACGCTCGCGCCTACATTTAGATTTCTTCCTGGGTATTTGGCATTGCCGGGATAATTGCTTCTGGCTGGTTTCCGTTGTGCGATTCTGGCTCAGGCATGGCGGGCGGCTTGACTGAGCTATCCAGTATCCGGCTGTTCAGGCAATAGAGAGCCAATTCCAAACGATCAGCGACGCCCAGCTTGTCATACACCTTGCGCAGATAGTTCTTGACCACTTGCTCGGTGGTTCCGACGCGCAGAGCAATTTCCTTGTTCTTCATGCCCTGAGTCACGCAGGAGACGATCAGGGTTTCTTTTGGAGTCAGCTGTACTTTAGGACGTGGCGCTCCGGCGCGCGAGCCCTGGGTGCGATAGGCTTCGAGCACCCACTGGGTGGCGCGGCCGTCTAACCATGGCTCACCCTTTGAGACTTTGCGCAAACAGTCAACTAGCAACTCGGGTTCAACCTCGCGCGAGACGATGGCATGCACGCCCCGGCGGAAAAGTTCCAGCGTAAGATCCTGATCGGGCTCGGTGGTGATCACGACCATGCGCAGGGATGGATTCTGCCGCAACAGATCGGCAACCGCTTCGATCGGGTTGGGCGCGATGGCGGATTCGAAAAGCAGAACATCGGCAGAAAACTTCTGGGCGGCGGTTAAGGTTTGCGCTAGGGTTTCGGCCTGCCCGACTACGCGGACGTCGTCTTCCAGAGCAAAAATCTTGCGCAAGCCGGCGCGAAAAATCGCCTGGGTGTCAGCCACGATCACGCGGATGAACTGGGCCTTGCCGTCACCCTCGTGCAGCTGCTCGACGTCGATTCTCGCGGTAACCGGAGTGCTCGCCATCAATCCCCTCGCCGTTCAGCGCGGTCGAATCGGTACTCATCGATCACGACGCCAACACCGCGGCGTCCGCTGTCTTCAAAGCTGCGTACTACCCGGCCGCGGCAGTCCAGTCGAACGTCGGCTTCGGCGCCCACGACATCGGCGGGAAGCGAAATTGTGAAATCCACCATCGAGCCGACCGGCATCTCGGAATCAACCATCTGAAACAGAACACCATTGGCGGAAATGTTCTGGGTTTCAGTATGACTCTCGCCTGTCTTGGATTTTACAGAAATCGGCAGCTTGATCGGAAAACGCATTGCGCTCTGCACTTCGGGATACGGCGTACGAGTGGCCTTGGCCTCGGCCGCTTCGGAATTCGCGGTTTCGTTTTCCGCGAGCGAAGCGTCTTTTTTGTCCGGGAACGCATCCGGATTCGTTTTCTTCACGAATGGGCCAGTGTTGGACATTACGAGCGAAGATTACACCTCGGAACCAGACGTGCAAAGTTACTGAAGTCATGGAACTATTAGCGGTAAATTCTTGTGGGTCATGAACTTGCGGGGGAGTTGTAGCGTGTGACATCCATCACAGAGAGTTTTGTACCAAGTCGTTAGCATTCAGCACTCAGCATTCAGCCAGTTGGAGATTTTTGTCTGGTATGAAGGATTTCAGAGACTTGCTGGTGTGGCAAAAAGCGTATTCATTGACACTGTCTTCCTACAAAGCAACCGATGGTTTTCCGAAGGCAGAGACATACGGATTAACGATCCAGATACGCCGGTGCGCCGCGTCGATTGCTGCCAACATTGCGGAAGGCTGCGGAAAGCGAGGCAACGGCGAATTTCAGCGGTACTTGAATATCGCCTGTGGGCCAGCGAGCGAGCTGGAGTATCACTTTCTACTCGCACACGACCTCGCCTTTCTGAGCGATCTGGATCACCACAACTTGCACAATCGCGTGGTGGAAGTGAAGCGAATGCTGGCGTCGTTGGCCCGCAAAGTAGATGCCGAACGCCTTCTGGGCTGAGTGCTGAATGCCGAGTGCTAATTGCTGCGCTTAGAACTTCGTCACTTCCGTGAAATTGAAGTCGCGCACCTTCATCGCCGGCACTACCATATCGAAGGACTCTTCGCCGCTGGCGCGGACTGGAGTTCCCATGGCTTCCACGTTCGAGAGCATTTGAATCAGGCTCTGGTTGAAACGGAAATTGCGAACTCCGTAGCCGAGTTTGCCGTCCTGTACATAAAACGTGCCGTCGCGAGTCATTCCTGTGAGAATTTTCTCGTAGGGATCGACTTCGCGAATGTACCAGAGGCGAGTCACGAGCACGCCACGCTCGGTCGAAGCGACCATCTGCTCAACCGACTTTGGCTCGGGCGACGCGCCCAATACGATGTTCATGGGAGCTTCGCCCATTTCGTTGGGGATCGGAAAGCCGTGGCCGGTGGGCGCGATGGGGCCAACTTTGTCTTTGTGTTCGGAGCGCTTCATTTTCTCGGCGCTGGCCCGTGCGTACACCAGGCGCTTCACCACTCCGTTCTCAACCAACTGAACCTTCTGCCGGCGGATTCCCTCGCCATCGAACGGAACGCCCGATTGCAGGGGGTGGGCCACGTCGTCCCAGATATTGATGTTCTCGCCGAAAAGCTTCGTTCCGACGCGGTTGTTGAGGAACGACCGCTGATCAAGAACCGAGAGACCACCGAAATCGAAGAACATGAATCCGATGATGTCGAGCACGGCGGCCGGTTCGAGAATGACGACGTATTTTCCGGCCGGGATCTCGCGCGGCTTGGCCGATTCGAACGCCTTGCGGGCAGCGACTTCTGCCAGCGCGGAAGCATCGAGATTCGCGACGTTGGGCGAGTTAGCCTTTTGCCATCCAGAAGAATCAGACGCCAGCATGGTGATAGAAACTTCCGACGAGGTCTGCGCGTGCCAGTCCGCCAGGCCGCGCGAATTGAAAATTCCTTCCACCGATTCAGAGATTGAAACAATGCCGGCCGTGGTGAGGTTGTGTCTCTCTGCGATCGAAACGATCTTCTTCACCGTTTCCGCGCGTTGGGCCGGGGTCACTGCAGCTGTTTCTGTGAAGTAGCGGGTCGGTGGCACTTCGCGGGCGAGGGCGCCCGCACCACACGATTCGGGTACGGGCAACAGATCAGAGTCGGGATGCTGGACTTTCGCCAGGTTTTCTGACGATTGCACGACTCGCTTGAGGCTTTCGTCGTCGAGTTTGTTCGTCGTCGAGCGTGCCGTGCGTCCGCCAAACACCGTTCGCACAGAAACCACGTAGTTCTCTTCAGCCACGTTCTGATGAATGGTGTTGTTGGCGAAGCGAGTGAGCGCGCTCTTCCCGCCGGAGAAAAGAACCTCGACTTCATCGGCAGTCGAATGCTTCTTTATGCGTTCAAAGATGTCGGCGGCTTTGTCGTGGTTAAGCATTCAGCACTAGGCACTCAGCATTCAGCCCAAGCATCAGCCTCGTTGGAATAACGCTGCGGGGCCGAATGCTGAAGGCTGACTACTTCCCTCACGTTCCCTTATACGCACTTCCTACCTTAATATTGCGAAACCTCGCCGGGGCGGCGCCGTGTCCCGTGCCCATCACTTGCTGCGGTTGGCCTTTGCCGCAATGCGGGATGCCCCATACCACCCACTCATCCCGCGAACAGATCGCGTCCATCGCGTTCCAGAACTCGGTCGTGATTCCAGAGTACGAAGGGTTCTTCAGCATGCGGGTGCGCTTGCCGTTCTTGATTTCCCATCCCATTTCGCAGCTGAACTGGAAGTTGTAGCGCTTGTCATCAATCGACCACGACTTGTTCGTCTCCATATAGACGCCGTTGTCGGTGTCTGCAATCAGTTGCTCGCGGGTGAGCGGTTTGTCGCCGGGAAGAATGCTGACGTTGGTCATGCGGATAATGGGCAAGCGGTTCCAGCATTCGGCGCGCAGAGTTCCTCCGGAACGATTCATCCCGATGGTATGCGCGGTTTCGCGCGAACTCAGATACCCGGTGAACAAGCCATTCGTGATGATGGGGGTGCATTGCGCGGGTACGCCTTCTTCGTCGAAGGCAAACGTTCCCAGCCCCGGACCGTGCTCCTGGCGTGCGTCGGCAACCACGTTGACCAAGTCGCTTCCATAACGCAGGGTGCGAAGCTTGTCGAAGGTAAGAAACGAAGTTCCCGCGAAGTTCGCCTCCATGCCCAGAACGCGATCGAGTTCAATAGGGTGCCCTACTGATTCGTGAATCTGCAGGCCGAGTTGCGAGCCGTCCAGAATGATATCGAACACGCCCTCGGGACACTGCTCCGCCTTGAGCAACGCGACCGCTTCTTCGCCCACGCGGCGGGCGTTCTCCAACAGTTTCAATTCGCCAATCAGTTCGTATCCTTTATTCTGCCACTGCCCGCCGTAGGAAGTGGGATACGAACGCTTCTGAATTTCGCTTCCGGCAAAGGCATACGCCGCATAACCGACCCCTGTAGTGTATTTCGTCTGATGAATGTTGGCGTCCTCGGAAGACGCGAACCATTGCTCCTCGCGGCGAAAATTCATGTTCGTCTCGGCCAGGGTCACGCCCGCAACCGAGCGTAGTTCGGCGTCAATCTTCAGCAGCAGATCAATGTTTTGCTCGACCGAAGTAGTAAAAGGATCGATCTGGAAAGGGGTGGTCCACTCCGCGGTCACTGGTTTTTCCGGAGCCAGTTGGATGTCACGCTGTTTCACCCGCGCAGACGCCCTGGCGATGTCGACGGCCCGCGCGGCCGTGGCTTCAACGGCGGCGCGGCTCAAATCATCAGAGGCAGCAAATCCCCAGGCCCCATCAGCGATAACACGAACGCCGACGCCGAACGACTCCGAGTCCAACGCGCCACCGACTTTACCGTTCTTGGTCGAAAGCGCACGGCTGCGGTCGTCGGCAATACGCGCGTCCGCGTAAGATGCCCCGCGTTGTGCGGCGACATTCAGCGCCCAGGAGGAAATGTCTTTCATGGCGAAGTATCAAATTTACCACGGGGCGCAGCCATGCTCTAATGCGTATTGGGTTGAGCGCGAGTTGCCGGACACGCCACAAATTCGAATTGTCGAGGTGTACAAAGAGTACACGCCGCCGCTGAATGTACCCTTGCTGATTCGCTGTCTGCTCGACGCCGCGCCGGCTAAGGCTTGGACTGCGTGGTTCTGACAAACGAAACCAGCCTAAGTAAGCGCGACCGGCTGCCTAGAATCAGGTCGCGAAGGAAAAGACACGGCAACTTCGTATTGGGCCAGTACCACTCCGCGGCAAGGGGATCTGCGTCGCACATTGAACTTCGGGTGGACAACATTGTGGCCGGGTTGAGAGGGTGGAAGATTTGGATTCCATTCCTCCGCGAAATCGCATTCGGCCACGTGCTCTTTCACGAACTGGGACACCACATCCATCCCATGATTCGTCCAGAATACAAAGAAAAAGAAGGTGTGGCGAATAAGTGGACCGGAAAACTCAATGCCAACTTCATACGTCGAAGATACTGGTATGCAATGTTCGTCATACGTCCAGGGTTCAAACTCTATGGGTTAACGAGGCGAAAGCGATAGATCTAGTTAAGGCATACAGATCCATCTTCGGGAGCCTTCGCTTCCGCAGGATGACAAATGTTGTTGCTGATTCGGGCTTGTCCGCCTTGCGGTTTGAGCGGGTCGCACCATAGAATCAACAAGGACTTTATCGCGGCGCTTGCGCACGTCGATGAGAGCCCCCTGCAATAGCTTCCCACAGCTCGCTACTTACAGCAGCTTAATCGCGGGAGAGATGGCCGAGTGGCTGAAGGCGCACGCTTGGAAAGCGTGTTTACTCGAAAGGGTAACGTGGGTTCGAATCCCACTCTCTCCGCCAGTTTTTCTAATCCCTTGAAAATAGGAGCCTAGCGCGTCCGGCTACCTATTTCCGCTAAATCCCGGCTACCTAGAAATCGCTGTCCTATTGTAGACCCACGTATCGGCTCGAAAGGAACAAGAGCCGTGAAGAGTCTGCCATTAGTCAGCTTGTACAACCATGGCGCCCGAGAACCAAGACCCCGGCATCGCGTGAAATGGAGTCCGGCGCCGCGCTGCGCGCCAGGGCTATCTCAGCATCTCGGTCCGCCATCAGGTACTGATCAAGCGGGCAATTCTTAGATACTGTCCCTGTGCGTCCTGGGATTGTGCTGGCCACGCCTCGGCCAGCACGACCAGCAGCGCGAGGATCCTCAATGCAATCATCCTGCCTATCTTTGCATTCATTAATGATTCTCTCCTGCGACAACTGCTAGGCGAGCAAGGCGCCAGCCCTCAACTTGTCGGGGACGCCCGGCCTTACCACGATTGAACAAGCCATGGTGGAGAGCGCACGAACTAATGAACTTTTAGTCCCACGGATTCCGACAGCAGGGTCCAATGCTGGCCGCCGTCCGCAGAGAGCTCGATGCGTGTGATCCGTTTCTCCGGCGTGACGAACTCGTAGGAATCCCGCAGATCAAAGTTTCCCGCTTTGCCGTTGGGAATCTGGTAGGTGTAGTGCCAGAGATTCCCCTCGATGATGACATTCGGTTCTTCGAGCGTCTTGTAATCTTTACTGATTCCGAGATGCTTGTACGCTTTGCTTTTGTCGTCATAAGTAAAGATCGCCAAATGATCGGCCGGCTTACTGCCTTCCTCCGCATCGACCTTTTCGCTCAAGTACTCGCAAACCATGTAGCCCCGGTCGGCGGTCCAGGCGCAGGTAATGTGGGACGGCACTGAAGCGGCGTGGCCGTAAGGGGTCTCTTTGCGTTCTACTACTTCCTTCCAGCGACCCTCCCAGATATTCATCTTGTCGCGCGGATCGGTTGTGCCCGCGGGATCTGGCGTTACCGGGCTTGCCATAAGACCGAACGCTAACACTGGCATGATCGAACCCATCAGGATCGTTGCACATCCATGCAGTCGCATTGTTGCCTTCCTGGTTTGTAGAGTTTTCGCATTTGTTCTTAACGCGCGCCCGGATAATTGACAAGCACGCGTGAATCAATCCTCAATTCACTTGACGTATTACGAATGCTCGATGAAAACCTTGTTCATCAAGACTTCGCCAAATTTCCGCCAAGCCCTCCCTAGTGCTTATGGGAATCGCCAGAAGAGCTATCCTGGGGCGGCTTTTCCGCGCCTACGACAAGCAATGTTTCCGGCCCATCCCCCGTCAGAGAAGGCACCATTGTGGGCGATACCGATTCGTATCCCACGTCTTTCGCGGTCTTATAGGGCGCGTAGAACATCACGTGTGGGGGCACGGTACCCCACTTCTTGGCGCCGGAACGGTAGAAATAGTTTTCGGTCGACAGCATGTAAAGGAAACCCGGCCCGGGCGCTTTGTAACGGCCATCCTTATATCCCTTCGCGATTTCATCCTTGATCTCTGCTTCTGACTTGCCCTGGGCCCGCAGTTCTTCTCTGCGCATGGCAGTAACCATAAGAGTTCGGCTGCCTTCGGCGTCTAAGCACGCCGGCGCTGCCGAAACTTGCATCGTTTCTTTGAATGACCGCCAAATGAAACAACTAATGCCGTTAGTACCTTCGCGAGCTTTCTCATAGCCTTTGGCCCCCAAAATATAAACTGTGGCCTTACTCGATACCTCGGCTGGAGCTGCGCTCAAGGCCAGTTCGATCTGCCGCTCGCGGGGTGTGGAAGCGGTTACTGTGGGATCCTGAGGCGTGTCTTGAGCCGCAGCACTGCTGAATAGAACGCCGATTGACAGGACACCAGCAAGAATCGTTTTCGTCCATCCCCTAAACTTCATGTTCGTTCCTTTCTCGTAGTCAAGCGACCAACTGCGTTCGCAAGTCCGCCCAACGTGGGAAGGTATATTCGATCAGAGCCAACGATCTCAATTCACAAGAGCTAGCTTCTGCATCTACAGTTAATATCCGATCAGGAGACACGCAGGAGACATCTGGAGACCATGATCTCCACCTAAATTCCACAAACCAATCGGCGCCTACAGCGTCGATAGGAGAGGCGACCAAAGATGCTAGACTTTCCTACGAACGGGACGGCCACGGTGAATAACGGGAACCAGACGATACGCTTTGGGGCGTTTGAAGCCGATCTCCCCTCCGGAGAGATCCGCAAGTCCGGGAGCCGCATCAAACTCCAGGACCAACCCTTCAAAGTACTGCAGATTCTGCTGGAGCACCCGGGAGACCTGGTCACTCGCGAGGAGCTACAGTCGCGTATCTGGCCGGAAGACAGTTTTGGAGACTTCGACCACGCAGTGAATGTGGCGGTCGGCAAGCTCCGCGCTGCTCTGGGCGATTCAGCCGAAAATCCCTCCTTCATTGAGACGGTGCCACGTCGTGGTTACCGCTTCGTGGCCAGGTTGGACGAAGGTCCGGTGGATACCTATCCACAGCTACCGCCGATCAACGGCGTTCGGCCCAGCAGAAGAGGGTCGGCGTTGAACCGCACGCTCCTGGCACTTCTCGCAATCGTGGTTTCAGGATTCCTCGTCGGTTCTGGCGTTTTCCTCGGCTACCGAACAGCCAAATGGCAGCT
>Ga0116221_1002342_pt1 | contig 12334 bp, 10 predicted proteins | sample Sb_taG_5_FD_88965 | JGI IMG/M metagenome (GOLD analysis project Ga0116221, IMG submission 88965) | Peat soil microbial communities from Weissenstadt, Germany - Sb_50d_8_FC metaG | ecosystem: Environmental > Terrestrial > Soil > Wetlands > Peat | place: Germany: Weissenstadt | collected 2010-09-21 | reverse complement strand
CCCCGGCTGATCGCCGTCATCACCGAGGCCTCGCTGCTGTACCGGTGGGGAACCCCGGCCGACCGCCAGACCCAGATCGGGCACCTGGCCGCGGTCAGCGCCCGGCCCAACGTCGAGCTGCGGATGCTGCGGCCGACGGCCCGCACCCGGGGATGAGCAGCCTGATCAACATCTTCGACTTCCCCGACGACGCCGACCCGCCTGTGGTCTACCTGGAGAACGACACCGACATCATGCTGATCGCCGCCGTCGTTCTCCTCGGCACTCGGATCAGGCGAAGTGGCAGCCGCCCAGGCCGATGACCTTCGTCGGCCGTGACGAAGCGGCCGCCCGTGACGAGCCACCGCGCAGTCTGACCCACCGCGCTGCAGCGTCATATGCTGCGCGTCCTCACCGATACGCGCCTGATCCGACGTGCTCCCCGTCCATGCCGGCGTGGAGGAGGCCGTCGGCGGCGCTGACCGCTCCTGCGCCGTGACCTGATCCCGGCCGGCGCGAGCCTCTGCCAGCGATCAGCTGGAGTTGCCGGGGACCAGCCAGCTGCCCGTTCCCTGCCGTAGAAGGAACGGTCGCCGTACAGTCAGCTCGCGGAGCCTTGGCGCATCGGATCCCGCCAGCGCAGGCACTGCGCCCGGATACGGCGGAAAGTACCGGAACTCGCCCCTGCTCGGATTGCCGGCGGTCCCGGCCTCGCGGCGGTCAGGCAAGCAATGCAGCCTGGCCCCTGCTCCGGGCAGGGACGCTGAACGTGTCCGGGCAGGGACGCCGATCGCACCGCCGGGCTGCCCCCGGCGGCACGCTGCGCCCTGTCGAGGACACGCCGGCGCTGCTCACCCGCTCCGGGTTCAGCGGACCCCGGCGCCCTGCACGCCTGCCGGGCCCTGTTCGGCTGGTGATCTCAGTCGGAACGTGACACGTCGGCGGGCCTGGTAGCCGGCCGGCGCCGGGGCGGCTGCAGTAGCTCCATGGCGTCGGCGGAGCCGGTCGCGAATTCGCGGGCAAGTTCCGACAGCAGCCGGTTGCGGGAGCGGGCAGCCCTGCGCAGCACCTCGAACGCGTCGCCGGTGCTGACCTGCAGCCGCTCGGCCAGGATGCCCTTGGCCTGCTCGATGACGATCCGGCTGTCCAGCGCCAGCTGCAGTTGCCCCGCGACGATCTCGCCGCAGCGGATGATCCGCTGGTGCAAGATGCCGATCGTGGCCGCATCCGCCAGCGCCTGCGCCATGCGAAGCTCAGCCCCGCCCAGCCCGCCGGTCCCGGCGTGGAACAGGTTGAGCGAGCCGATGACCTGGCTGCGCAGCCGCAGCGGCAGCGCATTCGCGGACCGGAACCCGCCCCTGATCGCCTGCGGGGCGAACTGCGGCCAGCGTAGCAGGTCGGTGGCATGCGGCCGGCCGTAAGACTCTCGCCGGCCACGACCTCGGCGGCTCGGCGGACAACCTCCGCAGGGTTCCGGATGCCGAATGCGCCTCGTGTCGTGGGCAGCACATCGTCTACGGCGGAGGCACCACGCGTTATAGCACAACCATGGGGGGCAGTTATGCGGGCCGAATCACCCATAAGAGACCGATCGCTGCGACTTCTACTTCGCCCGATCGGATCGTGGGCGAGCTTGTCCGGCTACCTGAGGGTGGCCTGCGGGAGGGTTGCGATGTGGGCTGCGGTCCAGCCGCTCAGCGCTCTCGGCCAGCCGTTCGCGGCCGCGCGCGATGGCCTCCATGGCCCGTGTCCCCACGCTCTCGGTTGAGGCCGTCACCCGGTGGGCGAGCTGGTCTAATTGCGTCTCCCGCTCGTTCGCCTTGCGCTCCCGGTCGCTGGCCCTGCGCTCCCGCTCGCCGGCCAATGCCTCCCGCTCGTCGGCCTGCCGTTCCCGCTCGCTAGCCGATGTCTCCCGCTCGTCGGCCTGAAACTCACGCTCTCGTCGGCGTTGCGCTCACCCTGGTCACCAGAGACCTCACCACGCCCCGGCGGCCGCCGGCTCTTGCGCTCCATGCTGACAAGCATGCCCTCATCCCGAACAGACGCGGAGGTCGCGGGCTCGGCGCCCTCCACGGAGCCACTCACCGCGACTCGAATCAGGTACAGCGCAGGAGAGAACGGCAACGCCAACGACTAGCAGCAGGTCCTGGCGTCGCGTGTTCCAGCTCGCCACCGACCTGGCTGCGCGAGCCGCCGGTCACGCCGCAAGGAGCTCTTTCGTTTCCTCGGGCTCTGTGATGTGCCACTCGCGGTGGGTCTGGCGGAGTGACTGGTTGGGCACGAGCTGCTTGCCGGCGAAGCACCTCAACTGGCGGCCGCCGAGGAGTCGCCAGCCGTCCAGAACGAGACCTCTTTGTGCGTACGCGCCTTTGTCCTTCTTACGAGGGGTGACCGGACTTCTGGCGTGGAGGGCACCCACCGGGTGCTGCCGGGTACGGGGGAGCTTTCCCGCGTTTCGGTGTCAGGTTCCTCTCGGACACACAGACCGGTGAACTTCCGCACCGCCTGCCTAGCCGGGCGACACTGAGCCAAGCCCCGGGCTTCCCCGATAAGGAAGAGGTCCGAGGTCAAGTCCTCGCAGGCCCGCAGTTCAGAGCAGCGGCGACCATGCGGGCAACTTCGCCTGCACGCTGGCCGGGCCGTCGCTGTGGTCGTTTGCTTCCAAGAACGCCTCGGGCCAGTACAGCTAGTCGGATCCCGTTTCGGTCCGTGGCACGGTCATGACCGTCTCGCCCAGGCACGTGAAGTACCGCCCGGACCGCGTGGCCATCGCGCAAGGCCTGGTGACCACGCCGCCCGCGCTCTTCTTCACCGGAGGCCATGCCATCGTGCATACGCCGTGGCCTGCGTGGACCCGTCGCACGGCATTCCCCAGGCTGCCGCGCCATGCAAGTCGCTCAGCGCCTATGAGCGGTCAGCGATCGCTGGCTTCGCCGTCATGTGCTACCAGCGGGCGGGCGGCACGTTCGCGCTGCTTCCCCTCCAGCCGCCGGGCGTGGTCACCGCGTGCGCAAGGATCCGGTGCGAGTTCCGGGCAGTCCCCTGCGCCCAGTCCGGCGCGCCGAAGTAGTCAGCACGAGCGCGCCACCCGGTCGCCGAGCTCGGCGGCCGTCTTGCCTGCCCGCCGGCAGGCCGGCGATCGGGAATTCAGGGCGACCGGGTTATGGTGGCCGGGCTCAGGTCGTCCAGGCTCGCGCAGCCGGCCAGTCTCATCGTGAGCTCGAAGTCGTTGCGCAAGGCGCGGAGCACGTGCCTGACCCCGTCCTCGCCGGCCAGGCCGAGCCCGTAGGCGTACGGCCGGCCGATCAGGACCGCCCTGGCGCCCAGCGCCAGCGCCTTGATGATGTCGGCGCCGCCGCGAACGCCGCTGTCGAACAGCACCGTCGCCCGCGGCCCGAGAGCCGCGGCGATCGGTGGCAGCGCGTCGAGCGCGCCGATGCCGCCGTCGACCTGGCGGCCGCCGTGGTTGGAGACCACGATCCCGTCCATCCCCGCGGCCACGGCTCGCTGGGCGTCGGCGACCGACTGAATTCCTTTCAGCACGATGGGCCCGTCCCAGCGCTCGCGCAAGAACGGCAGGTCCTCCCAGGTCAGCGACGGGTCACCGAACATCTGCGCCGAGCGCAGGATCGCCGCGGCCGCGTTGTCGGCCACCGGCTCCGGCAGCCCGGCGACGAAGGCCGGGTCGGTGAGGTAGTTCTGCGCGCCGATGCCGCGCAGGACCGGCAAGAAGGCGTGGTCCAGGTCGTGCGGCCGCCAGCCGAGCATCCGGGCGTCGAGCGTCAGCACGAGCACGCTGAAGTCGGCCGCCTTCGCCCGGCTGAGAAGGCTCGCGGCGACCTCCCTGTCCTTCGGCCAGTAGAGCTGAAACCAGCGCTGCCCGTCGCCGCTCGCCTGCGCCACGTCCTCCAGCGCGACTGACGAGTTCGTCGACAAGATCATCGGGACGCCGAGCGACCCGGCCGCTCTCGCCACCGCTAGCTCACCGTCCGGGTGCGCGAGCCTGAGCCCGCCGACGGGGGCGAGCAGCATCGGCGCCGCGAGCTGCGTGCCGAGCACCGTCGAGGCGAACGCCGGGCTGCTGACGTCGGTGAGCATCCGCGGAACGATGCGCCACCGGCGGAACGCCGCCCCGTTCTCTCTCATGGTGTCGCCCGTGCCCGCGCCGCCCGCGATGTAGCCGAACACCTGGGGCGCCAGCCGCGCCCTGGCCAGCCCCTCGAGCGAGGACAGATCGGCGGGCAGCGCGCCGCTGACCCCGGTGAGGTAGATCTCGTCCTGGTAAGACTCCAGCGGCTGGTTCATGGCGGCCCATCGGGTCAAAGCGGTCCGGAACCGGCTGGCCGACCTCGGTCCCGGGCACGTCGCATCCGGTCTCCCCTCATCGTCACCGATGCCACAGCCCAGCGCCGACTTCGCCCGTGCGGCCTATCCCCGCGCCTGCGGGCAGGCAGGCCAGTACGCCGCGCTGGGACGCGCTCTACCCTCGAAGGCATGAAGGGACAATCAGCGTCCGGCGGACTACGCGAGCTCCATCGGCGACGCGCGGCAGCGAATCGGTGCGGCCGAGGCCGTCAGCGTTTCCGCTGAGCCAAAACGCCCTCACCGCAGCCGGCTGAAACAGCGACAGCCTTGAGCGGGTTCGACCACGATCCGTGACCGACCACACGATCCGTCATCGCGGCAGGAAAGGCATCGGCGTACCTTCCAGGGCGGAGGACCGGACGGCCGACTGCCCGGCGGAGCCAGACGGGGAGCAAACAGGCCAGACACGGAGCGACGCCAAGCATCCTCAGGCGGTCATCGACCTGGTTAATCGCACATCAGGTCATGCCCGGCATGTTCGGACGACGGCCAGGTCGTGCTTTGCAATCAGACGATCGTGTCAGGTCGCCCGCTCCGGCGGGGCGCTGAGCCGACGGATTTCAAGACCGGCCACCTGACGCTCTTGACCTGCACGGACGCTCCCGGCCGTAAGGCAGTTCGGCTGGCATTCGGCAGGAGGCGGGGAGCCTCTGGTTGCCTGCGTGCTGCCGACTCGGCACGCCCGAGTACTACCTCAGTTCTTGCAATGCGGAACGCAGCTGATCCAGCTACGGGATTGCAAGGCACCGGCAGCGGCACGTTCGCCCGAGCTGCTGCTCGCGATCCGACCAGCTGCCTGTGCGAGCGTGCCGTCGGCGTGGTTCGGGCGGATCAGCAGGGGCCTGTTACGTTTCTTGCCGACGTGTTTGACCGGTTACGGTGCGCCACGCGATCTGCCAGGATAGGGAGCCGATGCCCTATTGGCCTGGCAGGTGTGATGTCGGAGGTTTGATGAGCGCTGCACCGCCTGGTGATGACGGCAGTGTCCTGGCCTCCGGTGAGGGGATCGCGGTCGGGGCACGGATCGCGGGGTACCTGGTGCTGGACCGGATCGGCCGGGGCGGGATGGCGGTCGTCTTCCGGGCGCAAGACGAGCGGCTCGGCCGCGTTGTGGCGCTGAAGGTACTCGCGCCCGTGCTTGCGGAAGACGAGGCGTTCCGGCAGCGGTTCATCCGGGAGTCCAGGGTCGCTGCCACGGTGGATGACCCGCACATTATTCCGGTATTCGAGGCCGGAGAGGCAGATGGCGTTCTCTATATCGCCATGCGCTATGTCCCGGGCGGCGACGTCCGGTCGCTGGTTCGCCGCGAGGGCCCACTGCGCGCGTCGCGGACGGCGTCGATCGTGTCACCGGTGGCATCGGCGCTGGACGCGGCACACGCCGCTGGCCTCGTGCACCGCGATGTCAAGCCGGCGAACATGCTCATCGACATCCGGTCGGGCAGGCCTGATCACGTCTACTTGTCGGATTTCGGGCTGAGCAAGGGAGCGCTGTCGTCGGTTGGGCTGACCGGCTCAGGGCTGTTTCTCGGCACGCCAGACTACGTATCCCCAGAGCAGATCGCTGGCCGGGAGGTGGATGGTCGTGCCGACCAGTACGCGCTGGCGTGCGCCGCGTTCGAGATGCTGAGCGGGCAGCCGCCTTTCTCTCGGGACCATGGCATGGCGGTGATCTACGCGCACGCGTCCGAGCCGCCTCCTGCCCTGACGGCGCGGCGGCCAGGGTTGCCGACCGCGGTCGACGCGGTGCTCGCCAGGGCGCTGGCTAAGGATCCGGCGGACAGGTACGTCAGCTGCCGCGAGTTCGGCGAGTCCTTGCGCGAAGCGCTGGAGCTCGGGCCCTATGACGTTGAGTCAGCCAGCCGCGATGCGGAGCGGCCCGCCACCGTGGTGGTGTCGCAGGTGCCCGCCGGCCAGGCCGCAGGCGCTGGGGCCGGCACTATTGGCGCGGAGCTTGCCCTCGGCATTCGGAAGGACGAGTCGCTGACCGCGAGAGCGGTCTCTGGCGATGAGACGCTGACTGCCGCGGCGCGCGGCGCGGCTGACTCGGCCCAGCCAGAAGACGTGATGGGCCTAGCAGCGTCGCCCGCTGAGGTGTCCATTCTCCAGGAGTCTGCCGATGAAGACAGCCGGGTATCCCGGCCGCCGACAGCGCCCGGAGATTCCTCTGGGCCTGCCTTGAGCCCGGCGAAGACGCGGCGGACAAGGAGCCTCGTTATTGGCGCCGTCAGCGTTGTTCTGGTGGCCGGCGTCGCCGCTGCGGTTGCTTTTCTCCTAAACCCCTCTGCCAGAGGGCCACAGGAACGCTCAGGTCACCGGGCGAATGCTCTCGCGCTCATGACCCCTGTTCCAGGGGGACGTCTCGAGGCCGTCATAGCCGGGCCCGGACGCAGCGCCTGGGCGATCGGCGACGCCCCAGGCCGCAGCGGACTCAGTCAGCCCCTGGCTGAGCGTTGGGACGGCAGGGCCTGGTCACGTGTGCCCGTCCCCAGTATCAGCGGCAACGTCTCTCTGGTCGGCGCAGCCGCAGCACCGGGTGGGACTGTGTGGGCTGTTGGCGGCTTCTGCCCGTCAGCCTGCGGCAACGCATTGCAGGGCTACAGAACGCTGGTGCTGCACTGGGACGGCACCACATGGTCGAGGATCCCCAGCCCAAGCCCGGGTGGAGGTGCCGAGCTCTCCGGCGTTGCCGGAGAGCAGAACGGGACCGCCTTGGCTGTTGGCTGCTCTCCCTGCGCAAACGCAGCCGCCCCTTTGATACTGCGCTGGAACGGCACATCGTGGTCACGAATCCCCAGCCCGGGCGGCAGCATCAGTCCCGGCGGGGTGGCCGCCGGGCCAGGTGGCATGGCATGGGTCGTTGGCGATGGCAGCCATGTCCTGCGCTGGAATGGTGCGACCTGGACACAAGTGTCAACTCCTTCGTTCTCCCTCAGCAGCGTAAGCATCGGGTCGGGCGGGACCGCATGGGCTGCGGGCTCCACCTGCTGCCAAGGACGTTGGGAAACCGTGGTCCTTCGCTGGGACGGGGCCAAATGGTCACGTGTGCGCAGCCCGAGCCCGGGCAATAGCGCCGTGCTCTGGAGCGTAAGCACGGGGCCCGGCGGGACTGCGTGGGCGGTCGGTTACTATTGTAATGAAACGGGCTGTCAATATGGTTATAGTGGATTTTATGGCTATACGCTGATCCTACGGTGGGATGGTTCAGCATGGACCCGCGTGCCAAGCCCGAGCCCGGGACTTAAAGACGATCTTAACGCGGTCGCCGTCGGCCAGGACGGTACCACCTGGGCGGCAGGACAGACTTGCATCAGCCAATGCAACACATCGTCGGCGCAGTACCAGACGCTGATCCTGCGCTGGAACGGCACATCTTGGGCGCCCGGATGATTTGGCCTTCCGGTCATCGATACCGTAAGACCGCCGATCTTCGATGACTGCCAAATCTGAGCGCTCGCGGAATCGCGGGGTCAGCCGGACCCGACCGAAGTTCGCCTGCGCCGTTCAGATCTGGCAGAGATCGTGCCATCTCAGGGGCCGACGCACGCTGGTACCGAGCCATCGGTCCAGGCCGTCTCAGCTTGGCGATCGTCCGGACCGTCAGTGGTACCACGGACAGATGAGTCTGTGCCGTGCTGACGGCGATCGCCAGCGCCCGTCGATGCGAGTGCCATGCACTTCGTCATCTCTCGCCCTGCGGGAGCGGATCTCAAGAACCCTCACCCAAGCGCGGTGACCAGCGCACTTCGGCTTAGCAGGGACCAGAATAGGCACGCATCTGGCAAGCGGTACACCAATGCGGCACACCCGGCGCCGCGCGTCGTGTACCGCGCCAGCAACGCGAGCCACTCATCTGCACCCGGCAGGATGGACAGCCACTAGAGCAGCCGTTCCTCGCCATGTCTTAGCGCGGGCCGACTACCGCGGGGTTGCCTAGGCTGAACGAAGGTACGGCGGGATGCCAGCACTGCGTCTGCCAAGGCCATCGTGTCGAGTATGGACCGGCCCTGGATGGCGAGCAGTCCGGGCCGGGCGGGTGTCGATACCGAATCGGCAGTTGGTGGCTTCGGCGAGTGGTTGCAGTGCTCTGGCGCGGTACTCCGTCGTAGCGGACAGTACGACGGGGACGTCGGACCAGGCGTGATCACCCGGATGCCCTCGACAGCTTGCGGCCGGAGTTGAGGCGCACGGTAGCAAGCGCGTAGACCAGACCCGCGACTCCGATTTCGAGGGAGTCGAGCGCGGCTGTTTCGTCGTCCGATAGGAAGTCGCCTAGCGCTGTCCGTTCGGTGGAAGGTCAGGGCGTAGCGCCCGTCCGGGTTGTCAGGGTCGTAGCCGTCTTCGACGGCATGAGCCAGACGATCAAAGTCCTCGGCTGCGGCGGCCAGGTTGCCGAGAACCTCAGCGATGCGGCGCTCCTCTTGCCCCAACTGCCGAGCTTCGCGGACGGGCACGTCTTTGATCAGCCAGGTTCCGCGGATGAGACTGCCAATTCCTTCTTCGTCGATGTCCTCTGGTTTGGGCATCCAGAAGGTGGCCTCGCTGGGGATCGTGATGCTTCCTGACAGCGGCGAGGTTGGGAACATGCTGGCCCCTTGGGAGTGAGTAGTGGCCGCTGATATCACAGCATGCCCGTCAGGTACTCGGGCGCTCGTTATGGCGATCATCGGACCATTCCGGCCGAGACTGCCAGCCTGCGGGTCCCCGGTTCTGACCGTCGGCGGCCAGCTTGGCGGGCGTCGCGCCGGCTCAGATGGACCGCGTCCCGCCTGGTTTGATGGGCGGAGTGTTCGGTGCGGCTCCCCAGCATCGGCACCCGGAGCCGGTACGCTACGACCCGTGGTCGTAGCGTACCCTCTAGCGCTGGCGGCATATATGTGCCAGTATCGGTCATCGCACATCTGTTCGAATCAGCCGGAGTTTTTCAGCTTAGGCCGCAAGGAGCGAGGACGTGTCAGAACTGACGTGTCTTGAGATCTGTGCAGGTGCTGGCGGCCAGTCACGCGGTCTGGAGCTTGCCGGTTTCGGTCATGCCGTAGCGCTGGAGATCGACTCGGATGCGGCTGAGACGCTGCGCCAGAACCGGCCGGACTGGAACATCGTTGAGGACGACGTCCGTAACCTGGACGGTGCGCAGTACCACGGCGTTGATCTCCTGGCGGGCGGGGTCCCGTGCCCGCCATTCTCCGTGGCGGGCGGTCAGCTCGGTGCTGCCGACGAGCGGGACCTGTTTCCCGAGGCACTTCGGCTCGTGCGCGAAGCCGGCCCGGCGGCCGTCATGCTGGAGAACGTCAAAGGGCTTGCTGAGCGCAAGTTCTCCGATTATCGCCAGGCCGTGATCGATGAGCTTGAACGCCTCGGCTACGAGATCTACTGGCAGGTCCTTAACGCTTGTGAGTATGGAGTGCCGCAGCTGCGGCCGCGGTTCGTGCTTGTTGCGATCAAGCGCCGGTATGCGGCGCATTTCACCTGGCCGACGCCAGAGAGCACCCCGCCGACAGTGGGTCATGTTCTGTACCCGCTGATGGCTGCCAACGGCTGGCCTGGCGCCAAGGCGTGGGCCATGGGGGCTGACAGCATCGCGCCGACGATCGTGGGGGGCTCGCACAAGCACGGAGGCCCTGATCTCGGGCCGACCAGGGCCAGGGCGGAATGGCGGCGGCTCGGCGTGGAAGGCCGCAGTATCGCCGAGGACGCGCCTCCGGCTGATGCCCCCGCTGACGGCTACCTTCCGCGTCTGACCTGCGAGATGGTGGCCCGCATTCAGGGTTTCGACGCCGACTGGGTATTCACAGGCCGCAAGACTGCGAAGTACCGCCAGATCGGCAACGCCTTCCCGCCCCCAGTCGCGCAGGCAATCGGCGGCCAGATCAAAGCAGCGCTCGACGGCGCGCGATCCCAGCCACTCCGCCTATTCCGGGCCAGCTGACAGCTGCGCCTTCCGCGCTTTTCGCTGGGCTTCCTCGGCTCGGATTGCCTGCCAGATGTTCTCGGGCCATGCCGCGGACCTCGTCAGCCGGTAATAAGTCCACACCCGCGAGCCTTCGTCATAGCGCTTCTCATGCTGGTAGTCCCAGCCGAGGAATCTCAGGTCACGCAGTCGGCGCTGCCAGTCCTCCTGGAAACTCTTGGCGCTGGCGACGATGCCGCCGGTACAAGAAGCCATAGAGGAGCCTTTGCGCCGTCGACCCGACCAGCGCAGCGATCTGTTCGCTATCTGGCTCCGGCAGTGAGTCAGCCACGATCCGGACGGTAGCCGGCAAACGGCTACCAGCCCAGACCAACGCGTGCTATTACCACGAAGCCAGATGCTCGCCGAGCAAGTTGTAATTGAGCAACCGGCCTTGACCGGTGATCTCCGCCCAAGCGGCCTGCTGCCCGCTGTTGTCCGATGCATGAACGGCTGCGTGCAGCTCGTCGTAGGCGATGTGATACACCGCGTCAACCTCGCCAGTGCCGCGGGCGATCGCGGCGAGGCGGCTTGGGAGCGGTTCAGCCGTGACGGCGACCAAGTGGGGCTGCCGGCCACGGCGATGACGCACCATCTGATTATTTTCGTGCCGGATGTTCTGCACGCGGTCGGAGCGGATAGTCCACTTGCATGAGACAGCGGCGTGCAGCAACGGCAGGCCGTTGACCGTGGGCACATCTTCGAGGCCGATCACGACGTCGGGCCTGATGAGGTAGTCCTGGCCTATGGTAACTGACAGTGTCGGATTGCCGATTACCAGCTGGTTCAGGTGCAGCAGGTGGACGTACTGGCTGTAGTCGGTCACGAAAGCGCCACGCCGGGCCGTCCAATGGCGCGAGCTATCCCGAGCGGCCAGCTCCCGTGCCAAGTCAACTCGCACAGCTTCCTCAAGCAACGCGCCAGGACCCGGCGGGGGCGGCGAAAGCTCCCCACCAGCATGGGCGGACAGCGACTCCAGCATGACCGCACCGAGCTGCAAGCTCTCACGGTTATCGATGTCGGCGTTGTTAGGGACCTGCTCCCAGCCGAGCTTGTTCTTCCCGCCGCTGTGCTTCCAGCCCAAGAGGCTGAGAGCGAAGATTGGCGCCGACACGAATCAAGACATTAGCCGAAGATCGACTCCGTGGCGACGGAGCCGTCAGGTCGGCCGTCTTGCCGGTCAGGCTGCGCCTGGATCTCTCGGCAGTGATCCTGGGCCGTCATCAGGCCGACTCCGGCACTAGGGATCTGGTCGGCCTCGATGGACTCAGAGTGGCGCAGATCTTCCAGTTTCTAGTGTATTTCCGTCATTCAAATCGAGCACCGTGACACTGTGCTGCATCGAGAGCTGGCCGATCCCTGACCTGTCCGCGAATGGCGAATCCTGCGCACTCAAGCGGAGCAGAATAGCACTGTTCTAGTGCATGTCCGTAAAATACGTATTAGACGGCCACCGGAGGGAAGAATCCCTAGAAACTCTCCGAGCAGTTCGGACGCCTGGACAACCTGTTCTTTGGCGTGGTACGGGCGGGCGTCCTTTTGTGTAGCCCCTGCTCCCCGAGTTTCGTGCTGCTGTCCTGGCTATTGACACAATGTTCGTGGCGTCTTTAGTGTGGCGTTGCCGACTGGCCGACCGCCATCGGCAGGGGGTGGGCTGTGCGGCTGCGTGGGATTGCACAGACGGTGCTCCGGCTGGCTGCCGCTGTTTCCCTGGCAGTTTTCCTTGCCCTGTCGGGGAATGCGGTCGCCGGGGCCGCGAGTTTAAATGTCACCGGCGTCGTCGCTGATCAGAATGGGCAGCCGCTTCCGAATGTTGCTGTGAGCGCGACCAGTCCTGGCGGGTCGACGATCGAATTCGGGCCCGTTCTCACCGGGGCCGATGGGTCCTACGGACTCGCCGTCGGTCCCGGAACATACGACTTCCATTTCATACCGCCGGCCGGAAGCGGGCTGAACCCGGTGGTGGACAGCAACGTCACGGTCTCCGCAGACCAGGTGCTGGATGTCCAGCTGACCGCCCTGACTTATACGTTGTCGGGG
>Ga0116221_1002324_pt1 | contig 12372 bp, 9 predicted proteins | sample Sb_taG_5_FD_88965 | JGI IMG/M metagenome (GOLD analysis project Ga0116221, IMG submission 88965) | Peat soil microbial communities from Weissenstadt, Germany - Sb_50d_8_FC metaG | ecosystem: Environmental > Terrestrial > Soil > Wetlands > Peat | place: Germany: Weissenstadt | collected 2010-09-21 | reverse complement strand
TACATGCTCTCGTCATACGAGCCGACATAAACCACACCATTCACCACCGCGGGCGAGGAAAACACAACGTTGCTGGTGGTGTAGCTCCACAGCTTAGCACCGGTGCTGGCGTTCAACGCGTACACGCTGAAGTCGTCCGAGCCGACATAGACCATCCCATTCACCACCGCGGGCGAGGAAAACACAACGTCGCCGGTGGTGTAGCTCCACAGCTTGGTGCCGGTGCTGGCGTTCAGCGCGTAGACATTGTCGTCTCCCGAGCCGACATAAACCACACCATTCGCCACCGCGGGCGAGGAACCTACCCCCCCGCCGGTGGTGTAGCTCCACAGCTTGACGCCGGTGCTGGCGTTCAGTGCGTACACGTTGTCGTCCTCCGAGCCGACATAAACCACACCATTCGCCACCGCGGGCGAAGAAGTCACGTCGCCCCCGGTGGTGTAGCTCCACAGCTTGGCGCCGGTGCTGGCGTTCAGTGCGTATACGTTGTTGTCATACGAGCCGATATAGACCACACCATTCACCACTGCGGGCGAGGAATTCACAGAACTGCCCGTGGCGTAGCTCCACAGCATGGCGCCGGTACTGGCGTTCAACGCGTACACGTTGGAGTCGTCCGAGCCGACATAAACCACACCATTCACCACGGCGGGCGAGGAATTCACAGAATTGCCAGTGGTGTAGCTCCACAGCATGACGCCGGTGCTGGCGTTCAGCGCGTACACGTTGAAGTCCTCCGAGCCGAAATAAACCACCCCATTCACCACGGCGGGCGAGGAAAACACAACGTCGCCGGTGGCGTAGCTCCACAGCTTCTGGAGGCTCCCTGCATTGTTGACGTTCAGCCCACTGGGAGGCGGCGTCGAGCTCGAATTCGAGCTCGAACTGCAACTCATCAAGAAACCTAAGGCTAGGCAAACTAAACCGAGGATGCTGGCGTAAACCTTCCGGCTCATGGCTCCCTCCCATTCTGCGCGGTCTTCTGGGTGGCGCGTTCACGCGCCTGCGGCGAGGGTGCTGCTTCAGTACGGAATGAAGTTCAAAACCTCTGGCAGAGGGCCCGCGATTGGCACTTCAAACAACGGGCCGGGGCCATCGGGGTCGATCACCGTCTGCCCATTGGAGGCGAAGAAAACGCCAATTTGCGTCTGGGCCTGCATTGCCACTTTGATGATGGCCGGATCCCAGCCCGGTTCTGTCCGAACGAGGAACGGGTGCGGATCCGTTCCAAAATTCTGGTTGGCCGCGTAGGCGAGATCGTTGCGGAAATACGTCGTTTGATTGGCGAGACCTCCAGCTCTAAGCGTTGCCGTGGAATCTGGATTCGGAATGCTCATATCGCCTTTCGCAAACTGCATGACGACGGATTTCGCTGCAGATCCAGCCAGCGGTTCCCTCTGAAAATAGGGCGCGTACGCCATGGGAGAACCGGACATCTGCGTCCAGCGCATTCGGGCGAGGTACTCCTGGATGGCGATGGCGCCCGCAACCGTGTTGATCACCGGAGGCTGGTTCCGCAGCGGCAGATTCTCATTGAAAGGGTATATGCCGTTGACCAAATCCGGAGGCCCAGCGTTCAGGAGCGAAGGAGTTCGCGCGTAAAGCAAGTAGCCGATGGTATTTCGGTTTGGCCTCAAGCGGAAATAGTCGGCATTGTTGTCGGCGAAGGTGTTTAGCACTCCGGCATGAACGTCCGGCTCCGCACCAAGGAAAATGACGCCAATAATGCCCCCGAGCGAACCTCCGAAATAATAGACACGCGAGGGGTCCAGGTCCGGAATGCCATCCCCGTCCACGTCGACGCCGACCTGAATCACGCGCACCAGCTGCATCAGATCCACAACCATCTGGCGGCGGCCGTCGCTAGTAGTGAGTATCGTGCCAGGGGAGTACTCTCCCGGTACGAATATCCCGTCCCCATCCACATACACAGTTCGCCCGCCGGCCGGCAGGGTGACGTTGGTGTTTCCGGCGGTCACCACGAGAGTTCCTAGGGGGCCCCCGCCGAATCCGAGCATATTGATGATAATCGTGGCGATCCCGTTCGCTGCCATTATCGAGGCCACCGTCACCGGCGCAAGATTTTTGTCCCCGGCGCCTCCGCCGTGCCCGAAGATCGCTACCGGCCAGCCCGTGGCGGGCTTGGCAGACGAGGGTAGATACAGATTAAAGTAGATATCTGGCGTGCCCTGCACCTGCGGGACGCCGGAGCTTGTAGGCAGTTCCGGTAGCACGCCAAGCGCGATCTGGTAATCCAGCGACTGGTATTTCCCGAACGCGATAGTACCGACGCTGGAGGGCACCAAGTCCAGCAAGGAAAGGTCCAGATTGGTCGATGTAAACGTTGGAGCAGTGGTGACCTCGTCATTAAAGACGATGCTGCTAACCGCGCTCTTGGCGAAAACAGTCCTCTCGCCCATGGTCCCGATCAGGAAGTTGGCTGGCGCTGGCGTGGCAGCCTTGATCTGATCGCGTACCTTCTCTAGAAACGACGTGACGCTCTGGGTCGTGAATACCGTCGCCGCCGCAATCGAACCAGCAGGAACCGAGGTTAGCGCGTTGTTCGCGAGCGCAGCTACCAACTCCGTGTGATATGCGGCGGTCTGCGGGTCGGGGGCAACGAATTGCGGGCTCAGGAACTGCGTAAATGTTGACGGCGCGACCACCGGTCTGCCGTTGGTGTCCTGCACTCCCGTGGTCACCACCGCGACGTAGCGTGTATGCTGCTCGAGCAATTGATCGGATTCCACGAAAAGCGTGGAACTCGCCGGGTCCCACACAATCTGATTCACTCCGATGCGTGTGCCGCCCGCGGCGCCTCCAGGAACAACGTCTCCCAGGCTCACGAAGAAAACCGTCGAGGTATTCACCGTGCTGGGATCAATCGCGCCATTGAAAGGAATCTCCAGCCGAGTCTGAGCGCTGAACCCGTCAAGCTGGTTGATGATGGCAACGTCCTGGCAATCCGATGGCCTGGCATTGCAGTCCGGTTCCGGCAGGTTCACTCGCAACGCAGTGTTCTGGCCCGCGTCGGCGACCGTGAAAAAGTCGCTGGGAAACGGCGACTGCTGCATTCCCGACACGTTGAATAGGGGAGCGACGGACGGGGTCGGGGGCGGAGGAGGGGAACTGCTGGTGCCGCAGCCAGTGAGCAGGAGGGCACTACCAACAGAAAGAAGGGCATTCGCAGTCGCCAAACGGAGTATCGATCTTATCAGCACAGATTTCTTTTTGACGCAACAGCTCTCACTTACTCATGCGCCAATCAGAGGAAAAATCGATCATGCCCAGCAGCTTTCTTTTGCGGGCAGACGCAAAGCACCGAATGGGGGGTAGGGTGGGCGGAACAGGCTGAAAGCTCCCTGGCGTAGTCGGAAAGTCGAAGGTTACCGTTTCCCCGAGCACGATTGGGTTGTCTTGATAGACAGTCGCCGACCGTTAGCCCTTGGCTTTGGGCCTAAAAGTCACGCTGATGGTGCAACTCAATCCCTGCGCCAGCAAACTGCCGCAGGTGTTGCCCGTCACAGTCGAAACAGGAAATCTTCATCTTCATTGCGCACGGTTCGCAGGCACGGTGGGCGTCGGCCTGCCGATGGCCGCGGCGGTGAATGTGACCGAGTGCCCTTTCTTCACGTGTTGATCGTTCGGCTGATTGGTGATCTGGGGATCGAAATCCACCGTCAGGGTGGCGGCGTTCGTAGCCGCCGTCCCAAAGGTGTTGGTGAAGACGGCGCGATATTCGGTTCCATTCGCCAGGATGATCGCCGGGAACGTCAGAGTAGTGGACGTGGCCCCGGGGATGTTGAATGTCGCGGCCTATTTACCCAGGAGTCCGGCTTGCAGGCGGGGGAAGCCCATAAAGAGAGCGCCGACACTTTAGTCGATCAGTAGCAAATGTCAAGATGCAATGTTTTGCAGCAGGTGTTTAGAGTCGCCAGGCGACGATGGCGATCTCGGCCTCGTTGGCGGCGTGCAGGACAGCGTCACCGTCGATCAGGCTTGGCGACTTTAACCCGACAAGGTTGCGAGCCCACGTGAACTAAGAATGTTGTGGGTCTCTTGGCACCGGATGCTGCTCACGACTTTCTTCTGCGGCGACCGCGATCCGCTTCGATTTCCGATAGACGTTTGCAACCGCCATCGTCCAGAAAGGAACCAAATCGACTCCGGGCACGAGCTTGGCAAGAAACGATGGCAGAAATTCCCAGTGCCAGCCAAGAAGGTGAACCAGCACGGCTGCGATACCGAAATCGAGTATGTCATCAGCGGGCGACAAAGCGCCTTCGACGAATAGCGGAAAAACGACGATTTGGAGTGCATCCGCAACGATGGCCAACACCATGGCAGCTCGAAAGCGCGAACCCGGCGAGATTGTGACGGTGTCGTGAGTCACGGCAGTGCTGCTTTCGTGCTGAATACCTATTTTAAACTGATGCTCCGCCGTAGGTGCATCAAGCGCCATTGCGATAGCCCCACAGTGCCGGTAGCTGCCGATGCCCTCCTTCGACAAGAGCCAGACGAGGAAGAAGACGAACAGGAAGACGAAGGCGAGGGCAAAGCTGATGACCATGATGACGACAACGACGGCGGCTATTCGGAGTGAGCGTGCCCCTATTTATTTCAGTGGGGTGAAGGATGAGAAGCGAGCAGCGTCTGGACGCGGCGGGCGAGATCGGGGCCGCCTGGCGCGGGGTATGACGCGTTGTCGAAAGCCGGGGTGGTCGTTGCGCCTACTTCCCCGAACTCAGAGCTGGCGCCGGGTACTCAGGGAGCTTTTCGCGGTTCGTGGTGGCACGCTTGATTTCCAGTTCGTCGAACAAAATCGATGGGGCCGCGATGCTGTGGGGGACGTTCAGGGGATGGTTCTCGACGTACAATTCGTCGCCCGCGGCGATCAGGTTGTTGCGCAGGGCGCGGGTATCGAGATCGCCAAAGCTCGCGCCGCGCACCAATTCCTGGTGTCCGTCCTTGGCCCAGACTTTATACAGCAGGCGAGGAGCAAGTCTCGGACCAAAGGTCTCGACGTAGTAACAATAGGGAAGGTCACGCTGCTGGCAGAGTTCGATGAGCTTCTTCTTCAATTGTTCTGGCGAGACGGTTTGAGAGGAATTGACGATAAGGTTGCCGACGTGGGGAACCGCATGGGTGAGGGCCGGAGCATTCCCCGGAATACGGGCTCGCGCGTGCCCGTTGGACACCGGGAAGTCTCGAATCGGCTCGCGGCCGATCAGATAATTCACGAGATTTCCTTTGTCGATCACCGCTACGCGCTGCGCGGGAACGCCTTCATCGTCGATGTCGTAGTGGCCGACGAGCGATTGGCCGCGATAGGACGGGCTGGTGGGATCGTCCACCACCGACAAGAAATCGGGAAGCACGCGGCTCTTGTAGCTGGTGGCAAATGCGCCTGTGGTACGCGCCGTTTTGCCCAGTTCCGGTCGTCGCCCCAGAACATTCTCGCCGACCAGGACGGCGAACGCGGAGGTGGCGGCATCGGCGGAGAACAGCACTGGCCCACGGTACTCTTCATCGACGACGGGGGCGCTGCGCAGTTCCTTCAGGGTCTGCGCCAGCTTGGTGGCGCGCGCGACGAACTCGGTGGCCGAAGGCAGCTCCTTGATGTTTTCCACCACAAAGCCGTTGTTGCGCTGCAGGCTCATGCCGTCGCTGGCTTGCGTGCTACATGAAATGGTCATCTCGTAAAGGGTTCGGCCGCTGCGCACGACCGTGCCTTCCGAATTGAGGAAGTACTGGTTCACCGCCTCAAATTTCAGGTTCGATCCCGAGGTTGCAATCCGGGGATCGGACCTGAACACCGCCGAGGCATCCTCGAGCATCCGGGGCCAGGGCTGGGGATCGAAGTCGAGTTTGGCCAGTGCGCGCTTGATCTCCTGGATCAGCTTCTTGCGCAACTCGGAGTCTTTGACGGTGCGCGAGGAGGTGACGATCAGGTTGCCCTGCCTCCCAGTGGGCACGAATCCGACTTGCGCTCCGCGCCATGCGTGTTATCGAGCTCCGCGCTTCCAATCCGTATGCTGACGTTCGCCGAACGCCTGCGCACGTGGAAGGAGCTTACCAGGCTGCCCTGAATGCAGAGGACGGTCCACCGGCTTTGGTCATACACGGAATAGCTCAGGAAGTAGGGAGCGGGATCGAGCGTGCCCAGGCTGGCTTGGGCGCGCTGTAATTCCCGCTGCATGGTGGAAAGCAGGACGTCGTCTTTCTGCGCGAGAGGAGCGGATGCGGCGCTGCGGTTACCTGGAGCGAGGCAGAGCGAAAACGCCAAGCCCAGTGCACACCTTCGGAGTAGGTCTTTCATCCCTGACATCGGTACCTTCTGTTCGCATAGGAGAGAGGCCAGCTTACCAGACGGACAGCCGAGTGAAAATGGGAGATTGAGTGGACGAGCCACCCCGTCCGACATAAGCTACGAAAAAGTTTCTGAAATGAATTACAGGCAACTCGCAAGTTATGTGCCGGCTCACGTCCCATATTCGTGAGGCCGAACGCGCACGCCCTCGATAGTCCGCTCTTGCGAAACCGCTGCGGCCTCCTCTTGTGGTCTGGCTCCTCTCGCAGGCATCAACGCTCACCACCTAAACCCTTCATCAAACTCCCAAGTCGCAGATGCAAGAAATAAGGTGTCAGGTTCGTTGGTCTCGCGATAACGCGAATCCGCAAATCCTGACACCCTCAGAGTAGGGTTGTATTCCTATATTCCCAAAAAGGCTCCGTTATTTAGCAGTTCCTGCTGCAGCAATCCCACATTCAAGTGCCTCGGCGACACTCTTTCCTTGATGGAGAGCACAGCAGCAGTGCCGGCGGCTTGTCCCATGACCATGGCCGGTCCCATGACGCGGTAGGAGGCTTCCGCCTGATTGGTGCCCGAGATAAAGCGTCCTGCCATGATCACATTCTCCACTCCCAGCGGCAGCAAGCTGCGGTAAGGAATGGTGTAGAAGTTGTCGCCACCCATGTATTGGAACGTGCGGCCGGTGGCGGTTACGACCTCGAACGGCCAGGCGTTGGCGCCAATGCTATCGGGGAACTTGGTGGCCGCTAGCATGTCGGGTGCGGTGAGTATGTAGTCGCCCGTAACGCGACGACTCTCGCGCAGCCCGATCTTCGGAGCCGTCGTGACAATCTTCGCATTCTCGAACCCTGGGCACTTGTCGTGCAGGAATTGCATCAGCCCTGCGGCAGACTCGCGGCCCACAATGGCGGCTTGGGTGAGATAGGCGGGATCGGTTTTATTCCCGTCTAGCGCAATGTTATTCCAGTTGAACCAGTAACACCCTCCGATCTTTATCCCCTCGACGATGACCGCTGTTCGGGTGATCATGTAGCTTGCCAGTTCGGCGGGCGTGGCAGCCGCGACCGCCGCCCCGATCTCAGCGGTATTGGTGCCCGGATCCACGTTGGCAACCTGGAAGACCAGGTCCGAGGCCTCGAAATCGCTGGCGAGAAGGCCGAGGCCATCGCCGTTGACGAACGGAGCGCCGGCGAATGCGCACACGTCACCGTCACCGCTGGCGTCCACCACGCGCTTGGCCAGAATAGCCTGGCGCCCACCCTTGTTCTGGATGATGGCTCCGATCACCCGGTTTCCGTGCATGATGGGCTCGGAAAACTGGGTGTAGTACAGGATGTTTAGCTTGGCGTCGGCGGCCATCTGGTCCAACACCCGCTTCAGGATCTCTGGATTGAATTGCGGGGCTTTGTAGGTCGTCCCCGCAGTTGGGTCGAGAGCAGCGAGGGCATTGATGATGTCGTTGCCGACGCCTTTGACGAGTTGTATCCCCGTACTCCCTGGCCCGGTGGTGGTGATGCCGCAGTAACCGCTTACCAGCCCGTTGGTGCCGTTGCCGCCCAGACAGCCAAAGAATTCAACGACGAGGGTCGATGCGCCCATGCGTGCCGCAGCCAGGGCTGCAGCAGAGCCGGCGGCGCCGCCCCCTACCACAAGAACATCAACTTCTGCGGCAACGGGAATCTTCCGCGCTTCCTCTTGTACCCATTTGTGATGGCCACCGTCGTCGTCATGTCTGTCATCCCGGTCGGCCATCGCAGAGATGGGTTGCAATACACCGCCGAATGCGGCACCCAACCCAGCCACCGTTAAGCCCTTGGCAAAAGTCCTTCTGCTGAACGGATGAGGATTGTTTGATTTCTGATCTTTGTCGTCCTTTTTCATATTCGCTCCCCCCAAATGGAGTGTTGCGGTGCGATGAATGAAATGAAAAGTGTATGAGTAGGAACCCTATGCCACCTGTGATCACGAGAAAGTGATCCGGAAACTGGTCACACGCCGCATCGAGCGCAGCTCACTTCCTAACATCTGCGCGATCTTAAGATGGTTGCCCTTTGTTTGGCCTTGCGATTCTGATTTCTCAGCGACCGGGCACCCGAATTTTATAGAATCCGACTCCGAGCTTTCGGGCCAGCGTTCAAGTAGCAGCCGCAGCATCTTAAGGTCTAATTTTTCTGCCGCCGACCGATGGCCGACGACCGACGAAATCGCCTAGCTCCGCTAGCCAGTCAACCCACCGAGGGTTACGATCCGCTGTCTGTGCCCAGTCGGAGAACGGATTCCACTCGCGATTTGATCATTCTGTGAAGTTCCAATCTCTCCAACGCAGAACTGGTTTCCTTGACGGCGTAGTTTGAGAGGTATTGTCCACGTTCGGAGATAGAGAACGATAGACAGCGCGTATCAGTTTCCCGATCCCTAGTGATGCTATTTGCAGGTTCAGTAGAATCTGACCACAACGCCTCGTGCGGAAAGCACTCCGTTGGGTAGAGCTGAGGCAGCGTCATCACTTCTTCAAGCAGCTCAGACGCTCTGTTCCGGTCCAACTGCCACTGTATTGAGCGGTTTCGCGTGTAACGCCAAGACAATCCAGGTACGGGGATGCTAATGAAGACGCCGCACTGGCCGCCTTCGTCCATCCCGAACTGCCACCGAGGCAAATGCCGAGCGGCTTCGCCAGGGTGGAAAACGAACAGGTGCTTCCCAGGGGGAAAGTCTTCAGGTTTCCACTCTCCAAGCGCCCGCACCTCCAATAGTTCAACTTCGCAGCGCAGAAGGGCGTTGGGTGGAACTTTACCTGGCACGCCTTCCGCTCCGTAGGCGAGGTGAGGAGCGATGATTATTGTGCGCTTTCCGCCAACGCGCATTCCGATTACGCCTTTGCGGAGACCGGCGATGCATTTCCTGCCTTTTAGATCGATCCGTACTGTCGGCTCGGGATAAACGAAGACCTCCTCACCTTGATGAAGGAACATACGCACGTTGAGAACCACCGTCTTGCCTTGCTGTGCTTCTTCTCCCGCGCCGATAACAACATCCCGAACTTCGATCCCTTTGCTCATTAATCCGACATTTCCTTTTTGACTTCGAAAACGCCGAGCATTGTACGCCCGAATCGCCTGCTCCGACGTTGTTAAGACGATTTTCATCCGAAGCGCCCCCAACGTCCGCGATCAGCACCCAGCACGGCCGAGTTGACCCCAGATTCCAGCCCACTTTTGCAACAGCTCTTCCTCCACCACCCGATTAATCGATTCTGCTGCTGCTTTTGGCCGCTCTATCTTGTCTCTATCGGCAACAGCGTGATCCGCCGCAGCATCGCCCCGAACCGCTTTCGGTTCAGTTGTCCTTCTGCCAGCAGCAGCCAGTAGTAGCGTGCATGTTTCACCAGTCGACCTCCGGTCTTCACTAGTCGCTGCTGCAAGCTGGTCAGCGACCAATTCTCGATTCGCTTCGGTAATGCCAGCCGACGCCACAGATTGCCCAAGTTGTAAGCCAGCAGGCTCAGCGCGAGCCGCACTTGGTTGGAGCGAAACCGATGGCAAGAGAGGCGAGTCATCTTTACGGCTTGCTTGCCTTCCTTGATCCACTGCTCGGCTGTACCGCGCTTGTTGTAGAACCGCACCACCGCCTGGCTCGGTGCCTCCAGGTTGGTCACGATAAAGCCCACCCGCGGGAACAACTCCCCGGCATGGAACTCCACCTTCGCCACCACCCGTCGTGCTGTCTTCCAACTGGCGGCCTGATAGAGAAAGCCCTTGTACCACACGACGGGTTTGTGACTGGGCCGTCCTACCGGGCGCGTCAGCAGTTCCTCGATGTCCCGCAGTAGGCTGTCGTTCGCCGGAAGCCGAATAGCGTACTTCACCCCGCGTTCTTCCAGCGTTTCGTAGATCTCTGGTTTGGCAAATGCAGCATCGGCCCGAAACACCACGTCCTTCCCCAGTTCCTGTTGGCGCTCGATCTCTGGCAGAAGCACTTCCTCCCAGTCCTCCGCACTATGCACGTTGCCCGGTCGCAGCTTTGCCGCCAGACAGTCGCCCTCGCCGTTGAACAGCAACAAGGGGTGATAGCAGGTGGACTCGAAGTGCCCGTTGTAGGCGCTGTGCTCCTGTTCTCCATAGACTGGGATTTCCGTGCTGTCCAGATCCAGCACTATGCGCTGAGGGGAATCCATTGCCTCCGCCCTCGCCAGCAGTTCTCGATTGATTCGGCTCAGACCTTCCAAGTTCTCTTCTTGGCTCAGCACCTCGGTCTCGAACCAATGCAGACGCGAAGGCAACGCTGCCCCGCGCTCCCAGATCTTCTCGGAGCCGATCAAGCGGAAGGTCGGGTCTTGCGACAGCCGCTCGGCATCGTTCACATCTTCGTATCCGGCCAAGCGGCTGTAGATGGACTGTCGCAGCAGATCGGGGAGCGGCAACTGAGTGTTCTTGCCGCGCCGGTCGTCCATGATGTTTTCGGCGATGAGCGCACTCAATCCCAAACGCTCATCCAACTCCCGCACCAGCAGCAGACCACCGTCGGAAGTTACGCGAGAACCTTGGAAATCAACTTTCAAACAGGGGTTGAACGAGAGCTGAAAGGACTGATTTTGTGTTTCACCCACTGGGTCGAAGCCTCCGCGAACCTAGTTGCGCTCTCAAAGCCGCATGAATGCTGGCGTTGGCTCGATCATACGGCCACTTATATCGACTTCAAAAAGGAAATGTGGGCTAAAATGCCAAGTTGTTTGGTGCTGGATGTGAGTCTCCCCGGGGTAAGCGGACTCGACCTGCAACAGGAGCTTGCCAAATCGGAACTTCAGATCCCCATCATATTCCTCACCGGCCACGGCGACATCCCAATGACAGTGCGCGCCCTCAAAGCAGGCGCATCGAATTTCTTGACAAAGCCTTTCGACGACGAAGAACTGTTGAATGCCATCCGGCAGTGTATTACGTCCGACGAAGAGGAACGGCTTTACCTCGAATCGGAGATACGGTCCGAGCACAACTTCGATGATATCGTCGGCAAAAGCGACGCGCTGCACAAAGTGCTGGAACAGATCGCCATTGTCGCACCGACCGATTCGACCGTGCTTCTGCATGGCGAGACCGGAACGGGCAAGGAACTGATCGCACGCGCAATTCATAGGCTCAGCCCTCGGCGGGAGCGCACCATTGTGCGAATGAACTGCGCCGCTATTCCCTCGGGATTGCTCGAAAGCGAACTGTTTGGGCACGAGAAAGGGGCTTTCACTGGGGCCTTGTTGCAAAAGAAGGGCAGATTCGAGCTCGCCGATCAGGGTTCGCTTTTTCTCGATGAGATCGGGGACATCAGCCTGGAATTGCAACCCAAGCTGTTGCGTGCCGTTCAGGAGCAGGAGTTTGAGCGTCTGGGGAGTGCCAGAACGATCCATGTCGATGTGCGAATCATCGCCGCGACACACCGGGATCTTCCCGCAATGATTCGCGAAGGCAAATTCCGCGAGGACCTGTTTTATCGATTGAACGTGTTTCCGATTGAGATTCCGCCCCTTCGCGAGCGGCGAGGGGATATTCCACTCCTGGTCAACTATTTTGTGTCCAAGCTGTCAAGACAAATGGGAAAGAAAATCAAATCGATCCCCGGGCAAGCGATGGAAGTCTTGGCGAATGCATCATGGCCGGGCAATGTGCGCGAACTGGGAAACTTCATCGAGCGCGCCGTCATTCTCACGCAGGGGAGTGAGTTGAATGTCCCGATTGGAGAGCTGAAGAACGCGATCCCGGCGCATCGCACCGTCCCGCTCTCCACATTCCACGATGCCGAGCGGCAAACTATCATCGATGCCCTGAAAGCTGCTTCAGGCAGGATTGCCGGTGCGGGCGGTGCCGCAGAACGCCTTGGCCTGAAGCGTACCACCCTGCAAAACAAGATGCGCCGGCTCAATATCTCGGCGGCCGACCGGTCACAGCGAGTAGAAAAGATCGCGCCGACTGCTTGAGGACAGTTTTGGCCCACCATTGCTTCCGTCCGGCTAACTCCGTTCTCCGAAACTCGTGTGTACAGCCCAACCTTCTCACGTGACATAGCTGACT
>Ga0116221_1002323_pt1 | contig 12374 bp, 17 predicted proteins | sample Sb_taG_5_FD_88965 | JGI IMG/M metagenome (GOLD analysis project Ga0116221, IMG submission 88965) | Peat soil microbial communities from Weissenstadt, Germany - Sb_50d_8_FC metaG | ecosystem: Environmental > Terrestrial > Soil > Wetlands > Peat | place: Germany: Weissenstadt | collected 2010-09-21 | reverse complement strand
TCTGTTTATCAGCCACGATCTCAGGGTGGTGCGCGCGCTCGCCAACGAGATCATCGTCATGCGGCAGGGCAAAGTCGTGGAGCAGGGGATTGCCACGGATGTTTTCGCGCATCCGCAAAGCGACTATACGCGGGCGCTCTTTGCCGCGGCCTTCGCGATCGAGGCGAGCAGCCTCGTCGCGCAATAGTGGTGGTTGGCAACCTCTCCCTTTAGCGGTGCTTCAGAGTCGCGACCTCGCTGTCGTCATTGCGAGCGAAGCGAAGCAATCCAGAAATACTCAGAAATTCTGGATTGCTTCGTCGCTTCGCTCCTCGCAATGACGTTGATCGTCACGTTTCCTTGCGCGACGGCATCCCGAACGCTCCGGCGATGAGATGATCGAGCGAGATCAATCCCGGCCCGCGCGCGATCACGAGAAGGAAGCAGGTCGCCCATACGCCGTGCGTCGGCCAGGCGTCCGGGTAGACGAAAATCTCGATGATCGAGGTCATGAACAAAAGCGCGAAGGCCGCAAACCGGCTGGCGAGACCAAGAACGAGAAGAACCGGAAAGAAATGCTCCGCGAAGGCGGCGAGATGCGCGGCGATGACAGGATCGATCACGGGCAGCTTATATTCTTCGCGGAAGAGCGTGATCGCGCTGTCTTTCAAGTGCCAGCCTTCGACTTTGGTCTGACCCGATTGCCAGAAGACCGCGGCGGGAAAAACCCGCGCCGAAAGTCCCAGCACCCAATAGGGGATCATCTCGAGGAGGCAAATCGCCTGCGCGGCGAGACGCACCGGCCATGCCTTCGTCGGGTGCGGCGTAAGAGAAACGGTGCTCATGGTCGTGCCCCTATGCGTGCGAAGAAATGCTGGCCACAAGGCCGTAGCTGAAGAGGCCAGCGAGATTGGCGGCAAGATCGAAATTCGGCGCAGCTGCGAGAGCCGCACCGGCCGCCTCAGCGAGACATTCGGACTGCGACAGTTTCTTCAGGAACACGCCGCCGCCCGGCGGCAGACGGCGGACCTCGATGTCGAGCTTGGGCCGCGCGACAAGCGCGTCCTCGCCATGCCAATGCTCGATCGGCGCGAGCGGCACGTCGCCCATGTTCATCGCCCAGATCGTCACGATCGGGTGCCGCGAGGCGACGACCGCGACGGCAGGGTGAAAGGCGACGTGCAACGTCGCCAGCGTCTCGGGCGTAAGGCTCGCGAGTGCCGCCCCGCCGAGCGGCGCGATATCGGCGGCGTGATAGGCGCGGGTGCGGCTCGCTTCGAGCCGCGCCAGATCGCCGAGATAGGGCAGATCCGCGCAGGCTGGAAATTTGTCGAGAAACTCGGCGAAATCCTCGCCGTAGAATGTGATCACCGGCAAGCGCGGCGGATGGCGGGCGATGAAGACACGCGCCACGTTGGCGAAAAATTCCGCGCCGACGGTGCGGCGCACCGCCGGAAAGCGCGTCTCCAGCGCTTCGATCAGGCTCACGACCACGTTGTTGCGGTAGACCGCGAAGCGGCTGGGATGCGCCAGCGCAATCGGCTCTGGCGCGGGGCGTTCCGGATCGAGCAGGGCGGCGGCAATCGCGGCGTCATGCGTCACGGGGCGACCTCACGCGGCCGCGGCCGCGCGCCGCGCGGCGCGGGCCGCATCGAGGATGGCGCCGGCAGTTTGCGCTTCGGCCAGCAGGACCGGCCATTCCGGCACGTCGTTGTCGCGCTCGATCAGGCTCGGCAGCGGCCCGGTCTTGCCGAGCACAGTTTCGTAGAGCGCGAAGACGGGATCGGCGATCGCTGCCCCATGCGAATCGATGAGCAAAGTGGCGCCGTCCGCGCCGACCGACGGGCTGTGGCCGGCGAGATGAATCTCGCCGACCTCGGCGACGGGGAAAGCGTCGAGGTAGGCCTTGGCCTCGAAGCCGTTGTTGCAGGTGCTGACATAGACATTGTTGATGTCGAGAAGCAGGCCGCAGCCGCTGCGTCTTGCGAGCTCGGCGAGGAAGGCAGGCTCGCTGATCGCGCTGTCGTCGAAGCTCAAGTAAGCCGCCGGATTTTCGATGAGGATCCGACGCCCGAGCGCGTTCTGCACTTCCTCGACATGTTCGATGACGCAGGCAAGCGTTGCCGGATTGCTCGGCAAGGGCAGGAGATCGCTGTAATAGATCCCGTCGTGCGTGGCCCAGGCGAGGTGCTCGGAAAAGCTCTCTGGCTGGTAGCGGTCGCAGAGCGCCTTGAGCCGGCCGAGATGGTCGCGATCGAGCGGCCCGCTGCCGCCGATTGATAGGCCGACGCCGTGGATCGACAGCGCATGATCGCGGCGCAAGGCGGCAAGCTCGGCGTGCGGGCGTCCGCCCGCGCCCATGTAATTCTCGGCATGGATCTCGAAGAAACCGAGCGCGCCCGGCGCCGCCATGATCGCCGCGAAATGCTGCGGCTTGAAACCGACGCCGATGGCGTCCGGAAGCGACGTCTTCTGCATGGCGAGCTCCGCTGCTGCCTTGGCTGCGTGGAGGGAGGCGCGGGCTTCGCCCGCGCGTCAACTCAGGAATTCTCGGGCTTGAGCGAGCCAGCCCCCTTCGGCGTCTTGATGGTTTCGCAGGTTCCCTTGGCGACATATTTCCAATGGCTGCCGTCATAATCGACTGGCTGGGTCGCCGCGCAGGTGGTGCCGGCGCCCGCGGCGCAGTCGTTCTGGCCCTTGAGGGAGACGCCGTAGCACTTGTCCATTTGCGGCTGGGCCGGCTTCGGATCGGCCGAAGCCTGGACCGAGACGAGGCTCAAGGCTGCGGCAAGGGAAGAGGCAAGCGTGGTGATGGCGGTCTTGGTCGTCATGATGATTTCCCTGATTGCATTGAACGATGGAGGAGCAGGCTGCCTATGTGCGCTTGGCGGACCGGAGTCGGTCGCATGTCCCTTCTTCGGCCGCGCTTTCGGTGCCGTTACGGGGCGCCGCGATTTTTCGATCACGAAGGCGTGACAAGATGATGATATAAGGGCATGTAACGCCGCGCCAGGCGCCCACGAAGAACCATTGAGGGAGCGTGCGCGTAGACCGAGAAAACGAGTGGAGCTCTTTGCTGCGTGCCGCCAATGCCGGAGATGCGCTGGCCTATCAGCGGATCTTGAAGCAATTGGCGCCCGTGCTGCGCAGCTACGTGCGCCGTTGGCTGGCACGCTCCTTCGTTCCCGACGCGGACGCCGAGGACATCGTGCAGGAAATATTGCTGGCCATCCATACTAAACGGCACACCTGGATCGAGACCGCGCCGGTCGCGCCCTGGCTGTTCACGATTGCGCGCCACAAGGTCATCGACGCGTTGCGGCGGCGCGGCCGGCGGATCGATGTTCCCATCGATGATTACGCCGAGACTCTGACAGACAATACCGAGGAGCCGAACCTGATCGGCCTCTATATCGACCGCCATCTCGAAAGCCTGCCCGGCGTTCAGCGCAAGGTGGTCAAAGCCATCGCCGTCAGCGGCGCTTCGATCGCCGAGACGGCGGAGAGCTTGGCGATGACTCGCGGCGCGGTCCGCGTCGCCCTGCACCGTGGGCTCGCCGCGCTCGCCGCGCGAGCCGCCACCAAGAATTGATAGACCGAGGCCATGAAGACCGATGATCTGATCCGCGTGCTTGCTGCCGATCCAGAGGTTGAGAGGACTCCGCTGGCGCTGGCGCTCGTCTATGGGTTGCTTCCGGGAATCGCGGTCTCCCTCGTGCTCTACGCCTTGCTGCTGGGGCCGCGGCCGCACCTGCTCGAGCTCGTCATGGAGCCGCGGATCCTCTTCAAGATCGTCTACCCGCTGGCGCTCTTTGCCTGCGCGGCGCCGCTCGCCCTGCAGCTGGCGCGCCCGACGGGCGATCCGCGGCCCTTGCTGAGCGTTCTGCTGCTGTTGCTTCTGGTGCTCGCCGCCGCTGTCGCCGCCGAGCTTGTCGTCCTGCCGCACGAGCTGTGGCGGGTGAGGCTCCTCGGCCACAATGCGCTTTTCTGCATGGTCGTGATTCCGAGTTTGGCGGCGGCGCCTCTCGTCGGCGCGCTTGTCGCTCTTCAGCGTGGCGCGCCGACCAACCCGACCCTCGCCGGCGCAGGGGCGGGACTTCTGGCGGGCGCCTTTGCGGCCGGCCTCTACGCGACGCATTGTCCCGACGATTCGCCACTCTTCGTCGCGACCTGGTATGTGCTCACGATCCTCATCGTGATGTCGGGCGGCGCGATCGCCGGATCGCGGTTCCTGCGCTGGTGATCGGACTTTCTGCAGCATCGCCAGTGCCGCCTCCCGATCGATGCTCCCTGACGCCGATTACGCCGCCGACTTTGTGTTGTGGGTCGATGACGAATTTCTTGGGTGACCCGTCGTGAAACAGCCTATAGGCTTCGGGCGCCTTCTCCAGCGGGATGGATGACCATGGCCGCGCATCCTATGCTTGACGCCCGACGGGAGCAGATGTTTCCCACGTTGGGGCAAGCGGAGATCGATCGCCTTCGCCGCTTCGGCGAGTCAAAGTTCTACGAAAAAGGAGAACGCATCCTAAGAGCGGGTGAGGTCGCTCCAGGATTGATCTTGATCCTTTCGGGCAAAGTGGAAATCACGCAGGGTTTCGGGACTGATCAGCGTGAAATCATCGTCACGCATCAAGCGGGACAATTCGTGGGAGAATTGGCGCAGCTCTCCGCCCATCCGTCGCTGGTGGACGGCGAGGCGGTTGAGGATGTTCAAGCGCTGGTCATTCCCTCGGCGAGATTGCGTGATCTTTTAGTGCAGGAGGCAGACCTCGGCGAGCGCATCATGCGGGCGCTGATTCTGCGTCGCGTGGGTTTGCTCGAGAGCGGCGCCGCCGGGCCGATCATCATCGGGCGCGCAAATCATGCCGACGTGTTGCGGTTGCAAGGATTTCTTGCCCGAAACGGGCAGCCGCATCGGGTGCTCGATTCCGACAGCGACTCTTGTGCGAAGACTTTGATTGAGCGTTTCAATGTCGACGTGCATCATTTACCCATAGTGTTGTGTCCCAACGGCAAGCTGCTGCGCAACCCGAGCGAGAACGAGCTTGCGCGCTGCATCGGGCTGGTACGGTCGATAGATCCGACGAAAGTCTATGACGTTGCGATCGTGGGCGCGGGGCCTGCCGGATTGGCCGCTGCCGTGTACGCTGCGTCGGAAGGCTTGGAGGTGATCGTGCTCGATTGCCGCGCCTTCGGCGGGCAGGCCGGCGCTTCTGCGCGCATTGAAAACTATCTTGGATTCCCGACCGGTATTTCGGGCATGGCGTTGATGGGGCGCGCCTATACTCAGGCACAGAAGTTCGGCGCGGAAATAGTGATTCCGGAAGAAGCGCATTTGTTGGACGAGCGAGTCATTGAAAACGGAAGAAGCTATGTCCTAAGCGTTGGCGATGACGAGACGCTGCAAAGTCGCGCCGTGGTGTTGGCGAGCGGTGCGCGCTATCGCCGCCTCAATCTGCCAAATCTCGGGCAATTTGAAGGATCGTCCGTGCACTACTGGGCGTCGCCGATCGAGGCGAAGCTTTGCAGGGGTCAGGAAGTAGCGCTGGTCGGCGCGGGTAATTCGGCTGGACAGGCCGCCGTCTATCTAGCGAGCCACGCCAAGAAGGTGTGGCTGTTGGCGCGTCGCGAGAGTCTGGAGGCGACCATGTCCCGTTATCTTGTCGAGCGTATCAAGGCGCAACCGAATATCGAGGTGCTGGCCCAATCCGAAATCACGGCGCTGCAAGGCCAGGAGGGCAATCTCGAAGCTATCCGCTGGCGCCGAGGCGCACGCGACGGCGAAACGCCCTATCCTATAAGTCACCTGTTTCTTTTCATCGGCGCTGAGCCGAACACAGACTGGCTCGTGCGATGTGACGTGGCGCTCGATGAGAAGGGGTTTGTCCGCACAGGTGAAAACTCCCGCGAAGGACGTCACTCACTGGAAACGAACCGCCCTGGTGTGTTCGCCATCGGCGATGTTCGCTCGGGTTCAGTCAAGCGAGTTGCTGCCGCCGTCGGGGAGGGCGCCCAGGTCGTGGCCGCTCTTCATGCCTATCTGGCGCGGAGCGCTGCCGCATCGGCGATGCGGTCGTAAGGCCGGGGCGCCAAAGTAGGCTGGCTTAGCTATTTCAATTTAATGGTGGGCGCCTTTGCGGCCGGCCTCTACGCGACGCATTGTCCCGACGATTCGCCGCTCTTCGTCGCGACCTGGTACGTGCTCGCGATCCTGGTCGTGATGTCGGTCGGGGCGATCGCCGGATCGCGGTTTCTGCGGTGGTAGGCGTATGATGCCGAAACGTTGCAGACTTTTCCGGCCGTGCGCCAAAGCGGAAATTTGCGATCTGATCCGAGGTGGCCACGATACGCAGCGCCGCCGCTGGCAGCGGCCATCGCAGCGCCGCTGCCTCTGCCCCTGGCGCCGCAGCCAAACCGCGCCGCGAGGATGATGCGCATGGCTTCGCTGATCATGACACGTCCCTTCGGTGCCGGTCGCATCACCAACGGAGGAACGCCAAGTGTCGTCCGGATCAGTGGCTGAGAGTCGTGCCGTGGAAGACGCCTACCAACCAGGGCACGACGACGATGAGGAGTACGAGGCCTAGGATGCCGCCCAGCCCTGACCCGCCATAGCGGTTATAGCCATAATAGCCACCCCCTCCGAACAGCAGGATCAGCAACACGATAATCAGGATTGTTCCCATTGCCCGCCCTCCTTCAACTTCGACGCGGCCGCCAACTCTTACGCGGGCGGAACACTCGCGCCTCCGCCACGACTATAGAAAAGCCCGGCGTAGCACGCCGGGCTGTCGATCATCGGCCTTACTTGCCGTACTTGCGGCGCACTGTATCCTTCAGTCCGCCGAACGCATTTTGCACCTTGCCTGTAGCCTTGTCGACCTTGCCCTCCGACTCCAGCTTGGTGTCACCGACCGCCTTGCCGACGGTTTCTTTGATGGTGCCCTTGGCCTGTTTGACTGCACCGGCGATACGATCTTTGTCCATGATTTCATCCTCCAATACCTAGCAAAGGGAAAGATAGGGTAGGGCGATTAGCATAAGTTTTTCCAAATAGTCGAGCAATCGCCTTGTTCCGGACTGCCGCTCGAAACACGCGGGATCGAAAAATGGATTGGGCCGGCAGCCTCGTCTCTCTCCAAACAAAATGTAGTGCGGCAAAGACAGCCATCCAAGGAGCTTGGTTTTGAAATAGCGTTGGCTATACATCGCATGCATGAAAACGCCGCTGCGGAGCAAGCGATAGTAATCCCTCGGGAAACGCACGAGGCGGCTCAAGAAACTGTCGGAGCTCATTACGCGACCTCCCCGACATACCGTACAGGTAGCAGCTCTTCTCGAAAAGGAGATCGCGACACGCTAGCAAAGAAACGGCAACGCTCCGTGAACCCACCGCGGAACGGGGTCAGCCGTGACCTCTCTGGATCTTTCAAAATTGGCGAACTAAGCAAAAAGTTTAATGCGGGGCTTTTGAAACTCAAAGTGAGACGGTTCCCCAAGGCGCAGTTAATATACCCTAATTCCCCAGTCTGATATCCAGCCGACCCACGCGCGATCTTATGAGAACAGCGACGCTGCGTCATCGGATACAATCTGGTGCCGTTGCCAACGTGATGCCGAACATTAGGTGTCCTACATATTTTCGAGCAACCGCTGGACGACGCAGGGAAGAGAACTTCGCCCCTGCGGCGAGTCTCGTGAGGTCTGTCGCGCAGTAGTTCGCAAGCTGCGCAAGACCTGACATAAGTTCTTGCAAGACCTAGGGTCCTTCTTACAGCAGTGAAGCAAGATGCGCGGCATAAGCGCTCTTAGCCATAGTGTCGATGATCCGCCGGAGATCCTCGCTCGAGATCCAACCTGCGGCATAGGCGATTTCTTCCGGACTGGCGACGATGTGTCCCTGGCGTGTTTGAATGGTCCGGATGAATTCCCCAGCTTCCATCAAAGAATCGGGTGTGCCCGTGTCGAGCCAGGCAAAGCCTCTACCCATCTTCTTGACGTGCAAATCGCCGAACGAAAGATAGGCATTGTTCAGATCGGTAATTTCGAGTTCGCCGCGCGCGGAAGGCTTCAGTTTGGAAGCGAATTCAGGCGCGCGCCCATCATAGAAGTAGAGGCCGGTCACGGCCCAGTTCGAGCACGGATGTCTCGGCTTCTCTTCTATCGAACGTGCATGGCCATTTTCCCCGAATTCGACGACGCCGTATCGCTCGGGGTCTTTAACGTGATATGCGAATATGGTTGCCCCGGTTTTCTTCTGTGCGGCGGATTGCAAGAGATCGGGCAGATCATGGCCGAAAAACAGATTGTCCCCGAGGATGAGGACCGAATTCTCGCCTCTGACAAAATCGGCTCCGATGATATAAGCCTGGGCCAATCCCTCGGGCCGGGGTTGCTCAGCATAGGAGAGACTGACCCCCCATTGCGAACCGTCTTTGAGGAGGCGCCGAAAAAGTGGGAGATCACTCGGCGTCGAGATGATCAAGATCTCGCGGATGCCGGCAAGCATCAAGGTCGATAGGGGATAAAAGATCATCGGCTTGTCATAGACCGGCAGGAGCTGCTTGGAGACGACCTGGGTGATCGGGTGCAATCGCGTGCCGCTGCCGCCAGCCAATATAATGCCGCGCATGATCTACTTGCCCCCGAGCAAGCGTGCGATGATCGCCGGAAGAGAGTTTCGCCACGGCGGCAGAACGACACCGTAGATCTCTGCCAACTTTCGTGTATCGAGTCTCGAATTTGCCGGCCGGCGCGCAGGAGTCGGGTATTGATCGGTCGTGACGCGTGTGACGGCGACTTGGCGTCGTCCGTGGCGCGCAGCCTCGGTGAAGATTGCCGCGGCGAAATCGGCCCAGCAAGTTGCACTGGCGCCGGCCAAATGAAAGGTTCCAAAAAGACGTTCGTTGTCGGGCCGAGCCTTCAAGTCACGGCAGATGGCGAGAATTCCGTCCGCAATGTCGAGAGCGCTCGTCGGCTGCCCAATTTGATCGGCGACGACCCGAATGTTGTCTCGAGTCTCCCCGAGGCGCAGCATGGTTCGCACGAAATTCGTGCCGAACGGACTATAGACCCAAGAAGTTCGCAGGATGACATGACATGGCGTCGCCTCTTTCACAGCCTGCTCACCCGCAAGTTTCGAACGCCCATAGGCGTTGATGGGTCCAGTCGCGTCGTCTTCACGATAAGGCCGATCGAGGGCTCCGTCGAACACATAATCCGTCGAGCAATGAATCACAGGAATCCCAAGACGCTTCGCGGCGTGAGCGACCTTCCCGGCGCCAACACCATTGATCTGGTAGGCCAGCGCTTCCTCGGATTCGGCCTTGTCAACGGCCGTATAGCTGGCAGCGTTGACGATCACATCGGGCGCGACGGATTCGACGGCGGGAATAATGGTTGCGGGGTCGGTGAGGTCGAAGTGCGGACGCGCAAGCATGATGATATCCAGGTCACGCTGTGGGGCACGTTCGAGAAGCGATCGGACAATCTGGCCCCGCGATCCTGTCACGGCTATTCGCATGTCAGTCGAAGAATTTCGGCAGATCGGCGAGACGCGGATGTTTGCGGTCCTTGTCCGAAAGGATCGCTTGGTCGGCGTCAATTCCCCAATGTATGCCAAGTTGCGGATCGTCCCATGCGAGACCGTGGTCATGGTCCGGCGCATAGTAATTCGTCACTTTGTAGAGGACTTCGGTATTGGGCTCAAGCGTCACATAGCCATGAGCGAAACCAATAGGCACGAGTACCTGCCGCCAGTTCTCTGCGGAAAGCTCAACGGCGACATGCCGGCCGAAAGTCGGCGAGGATCTTCGCAGATCGACCGCGACATCGAGAATGCGGCCGCGCGTCACCCGAAGCAGCTTGTCCTGAGCGAAGGGCGGCGATTGGAAATGAAGCCCGCGCAAGGTTCCACGTTCAACGGAGAAAGCAAGATTGTCCTGAACGAAATCGAGATCGATCCCGAACTTGGCAAATGTGCGGCGCGCATAGACTTCCGAAAAAAAACCGCGTCGGTCGCCGAATTTTTTGGTGGTGATGATCTTAATGGCTGGAATTTCAGCCTTCTCTATCATTAACATTGGCAGGATATTCCGACAGTTAGATAGCCAGACCAAGCCGCTCCCCGCGGTAAGTGTCGGAGCGGATCACCTCCCACCATCGGTGATTGGTAAGGTACCATTCGACGGTCTTGCGTAGGCCCTGCTCGAAGTCGTGTCTCGGCTGCCAGCCCAGCTCGCTTTTGATTCGGCTTGCATCGATCGCATAGCGTTGATCGTGTCCCGGCCGATCCGGAACGAAATTGATCAGCTTGCGGCGAGGTCCATCGATAGCGCTCGGCGAAAGCTCGTCCACCAGGTCGCAGATCGCTTCCACGACGTCGATGTTGCGCCTCTCGTTGCTGCCGCCGATGTTATAGGTCGCGCCTGGAGCGCCATTCAACGCCGCGAGCAAAAGCGCCTCCGCGTGGTCCTCTACAAACAACCAATCGCGAATATTCTCGCCGCGGCCATAGACAGGGAGAGGACGTCCTTCCAGTGCGTTAAGGATCGTCAGCGGTATAAGCTTCTCTGGGAAATGATAGGGACCATAGTTGTTGGAGCAATTCGTGACCAAAGTCGGCAGACCATAGGTATGCTGCCAAGCGCGCACCAGATGATCGGAGCCGGCTTTGGATGCCGCATAGGGCGAATTCGGCGCATAGCGCGTATCTTCAGCAAAACAGCCAGTCTTGCCGAGCGAGCCGAACACTTCGTCGGTCGATATGTGGTGGAAACGAAAATTATCGCGACGACCAACCGGCAAAACGCGCCAATGGGTGAGTGCCGCCTGCAGGAGGACGTAAGTACCGACGACATTGGTCTGAATGAATGCGTCCGGGCCGTCGATGGATCGGTCAACATGGGTCTCGGCCGCAAGATGCATGACTATGTCCGGTTCGAAATCCGAAAATGCGGATTTTACGGCAACAGCATCGCAAATGTCGGCTTTACGAAACGTATAGCGTGGATCATGCGCAACGGATGCAAGGGACGCGAGATTTCCCGCATAAGTAAGCTTGTCGAAAACAAGGACGCGGTGGGTGGTCCTTTCTATAATCCACCGCGCCACGGCGGACCCAATGAACCCTGCCCCTCCTGTGATCAGGATGTGCATGAATACCACCCTGGCAACTTGGAATACCTGTATCGCTCCAAAGCAATAGCGATTAACCGCAGGAATATACATCGCATATTAGAATGATGGACGCAACCATGGTAAGCGAGTGTCGGCGGTTGCTCCTGTTGCGACGGTCGCAACATCTCCATTGCAAATCCGGAAAGCTCGTGGTTTCGACCGGCGCTTCAAAATGGCGAGGATTGAAGCCGGCCCGGCGGCCGGAACGCTGAAGCACGTGCAGCGGAAGAAGGGCGAAATGCTGTTCGCGCCCCTCAAGCGCAGTCGTCGTCTACGACCCTCGCTGTCGCGACATGCTTCCCAGGCATTTCTGATTTCTATTCTTACCCGGAATCCCTTCGATTCAACCTGAAAATCCGGCGCTCTAAGCCTGGAATCCCCAAGTTAATGGGTCCTGAGCCTAGATGGATGGGGCAGTGTCATCAAATTCTATCCGTCGAGGCGGGCGTTGCCGTCGCTGACTTCATTCAGCAGACGTTCGACACGCTCGCTACGGTCCTTGCTGCGATCAACGCCGGCACGATCACGACAACGGCTAAGATCGACGCCGCAAACTGGCCGTCAGGCGATCCCGTCTAAGCGCGCTTCCTGATAATACAGAGTTCTTGGTAGAAGTGGCAGAACTCGCATTCCGATTGTCCGCGGTCCAGGGCGCGAAGCTCGTCATCGAATAGCTTCATCAGCGTAGACCTGAGCGCCATTCTCGTCTTTGTAACGGGCAATCGGTAAACGGCCAGCGCCGCAATCCCGTAGTCGCGATCACGGGTGCAGGCGAGGTCCTCGATAATATAGAAGCCGCCTGGTTTTAGGCGCGGCCAATGCGTCTTGTAGCTTTGAACGATGTGTCCGCTCAGGTGCGAGCCTTCGTCGAGAATGATATCGAAGAGTTCCGGCTGCGGCGCTCTCGTCGCATCGGCAATACGGATCTCGATATTGGGGTTATCGGCGCAGACATCTTTGCACTCTTCGTTCACGTCGAGGCCGACAACTTTAGCGGTTGGAAAAAAGGCGCTCCACATACGAAGTGACGCGCCCGAAGCGACGCCGATCTCGAGAATGGCAAGATTTTGCTTGCCGCGAAGGTCCTTCAGGTAGCGCTCGTAGATCGGCGTGTTGTGTGGCGCACGCTACCTTTGTCGGTGCGGAAATGATCGGCGATCTCCGTCAAGCCAGTACCCGCTTTCATTGGATCGTGAGTCATGATTCAAGATCGG
>Ga0116221_1002321_pt1 | contig 12377 bp, 13 predicted proteins | sample Sb_taG_5_FD_88965 | JGI IMG/M metagenome (GOLD analysis project Ga0116221, IMG submission 88965) | Peat soil microbial communities from Weissenstadt, Germany - Sb_50d_8_FC metaG | ecosystem: Environmental > Terrestrial > Soil > Wetlands > Peat | place: Germany: Weissenstadt | collected 2010-09-21 | reverse complement strand
CCAAAGTCCCCGAGGGGCGGTTCACGTTTTGCGGCCCGTCCTGCGTGCACGAATGGAAGCTGCGCACCGATCCCGGCTATCTTCGCGAGCAGGTCTTCGCGCGCGACCGCGGCGTTTGCGGCGGGTGCGGCGTCGATACCGAAGCGTTGCGCAAGAACAAGCGCAAGCTGGATTATCGGGCACGCAAACAATTCGAAAAGGACTGGGGATTGCGCCGCCATCTCTGGGATGCCGACCACATCGTGCCGGTGGCCGAAGGCGGAGGCGAATGCGACCTCTCGAACATGCGCACCCTCTGTCTGAAGTGCCACCGCGCCGCGACGGCCGCGCTGCGGCAGCGCTTGATTGGGTGATGTCGCATCACTTTCCGGCGCAGAATTCGTTATCTAAAATACTTCGGATGAGTATCCCTTCTGGGTCCGGTGAGTTTTCGTGTAGAATCTCCGTGATGACCAAGCTCGCCTGTGGAATCGCCCTGGCCGTGCTCTCCGCCTCCCCGTGCCTCGCTGCCGCCACGCGGTTCGAGATCTCCTACCCGGCTTCCGCCGCCGCCGGGCCGATCACCGGCCGCGTCTTCATCATGATCTCGCGCAACAACCAGCGCGAGCCGCGGCTCGAGATTTCCCGCATCGGGGTTCCCTTCTTCGGCCGCGATATCGAGAAACTGGCGGCCGGCCAGGCCGCCGTAATCGACTCCACCGACCTCGGCACTCCCGTCGAGAGCCTCTCCGACATCCCGCCCGGCGACTATTACGTGCAGGCCTTCATCAATATCTACTCCGCGTTCCGCCGGTCCGACGGCCACGTGCTTTGGATGCACGACGACCAGTGGGAAGGGCAGCGTTGGGTCCGCTCGCCCGGCAACCTCTACAGTGCCGTGAAGCAGGTCACGCTCGACGCTTCCAAGGGATACACCATTCCCTTCGTCTGCGACCGGGTGATCCCGCCCGTCCAGATTCCGCCCGATACCGCGTGGGTCAAGCGCTTTAAGATGCAAAGCCAGATGCTCACCAGGTTCTGGGGCCGTCCCATCTATCACGGCGCCACCGTCCTGCTGCCGCGCGACTACAATACGACCACCATGTCCTACCCGGTGCTGTATGAGCAGGGCCATTTCGGCCTCGGCGCCCCGCTGGGCTTTTCGCCGGATGGCGGCGGGGGACGCTCTGGGTCCGGAGGCCGCGGGCTGGAGTTCTACACCGAGTGGATCAAGGACAACTTCCCGCGCCTGATCGTGGTCACGCTCCAGCACCCCAACCCGTACTTCGACGACTCGTACGCGGTGAACTCGGTGAATGTCGGCCCCTATGGCGACGCCATTCTCCAGGAGTTGATCCCCGAGATCGAGAAGCGCTTCCGCGTCATCCGCCAGCCCTGGGCGCGGCTGCTCTCCGGCGGTTCGACCGGCGGTTGGGAAGCGCTCGCGCTGCAGGTCTTCTACCCGGAATTCTACGGCGGCACCTGGGCGTATTGCCCGGACTCGGTGGACTTCTCGGACGTCGAGGGTATCGACATATATAAAGACGGGAACGCCTTTTACAAAACGATCGACTGGCGCCGCGAGCCCACCATCAACAGCCGCGAAATCAACGGCCAGGTCCGTTCCACCTCGGAGCAGCGCAACCATTTCGAGCTGGTCAACGGCACGCACGGCCGGAGCGGCGAGCAGCTCGATATCTGGTCGGCGGTCTTCGGCCCGCTCGGTGGGGACGGCTATTTCGAGCCGCTGTTCGACAAGCGGACCGGCGTCATGAATCCCGAGGTGGCTCAGTATTGGAAGGAGCACTACGACATCCGCTACCACCTGGAGAAGCACTGGAGCGCGCTGGGTCCCAAGCTGGTGGACCGCCTCCATATTTTCGTGGGGGACGCCGACAACTTTTTCCTGAACAACGGCGTCCACCTGCTGCAAGATTGGATGAAGACAACCAAAGATCCGCATTACGAGGGATACTTTGTGTATGGGGCAATGAAGGGCCATTGTTTCAGCGGCCCCGAGAACTCCGCCGACCGCCTGAAGGAGATGGCCCAATTCATCCTGAGCAAGATGCCCGCCGGCACGGTAGCCGAGTGGTGGAAGAACTGAAAGCGGCCCTGATGCATCACATCGAGTGGGACGAGCGCTTAGGCGCAGCGGCAAACGCGCGCCACAAGCTTCCCGCACTGGTGACCGGGTACTTCGCGCATGTCCGCGATCTGCTGTCGAAAGATCCGCCGCCCCCGAAACTGCACCGGCTCCGGTTGGCTACCAAACGGCTGCGCTACACGCTCGAACTGTTCCGTCCCTGCTACGGCCCCGGACTGGAAACACGCATAGCCGAGCTGCGCCGCGTACAGCAACTGCTGGGCGAAGTAAACGACAGCGTGGCGGGGGGACGGATTCTCTCGAAGGCCATGAAGTCGTCTCCGCAGCACACGCGTGTGCAGAAGTTTTTGGACCACCGGGCCGCGCAGACGGCGCGGGAGTTTCGCAAGCACTGGACCGCGGTCTTCGACGCACCGGGCCGCGAGCGCTGGTGGACGGGATACCTGGGCCGCCAGGCCCGCACGCCGGGGCGGGCAAGGTAACCGCTGGGCGGCATGCGCCGCAAGCCATAAACTGTCAGGCGTGCTTCTCGCGGTGCGGCAGAAATACGATCAGCCCGCCGAGACCCCAGGAGATCAGGCCGACGAACACGAAGCCGAAGAACAGGTCAAAGCCGCGCGTCTGGAGATCCGGCGGAATGGGTGTGAGTCCGAGTACCAGGCTCGCAATCACCGCTAACAGGTGCCAGTACGAGGCTTGGGGACGGAAGTGGTACAGCAGGTAGGCCGGGATGGCGATTGCAGCCGTGTAGATCAGGACAGCCAACAGAGTGTACATGACTATCCTCCTGGCAGTATTGTAGTCCTAAAAATGGGAGTTGTGAATCCGGTTAGCTGGTAATCGCTGGTAATGGGGTGCCGCGCGGCAGGCCGCAGTACAATATGGCGCAAGGGAGGCACGGATGAAATTCAGGATCTCGTTGTCGGCCGTTCACGCCATGGTGGTCGCCGGTCTGTTCGCCGGCATGACGCTGGCGCAGGGCACTCTGGCCGATTATCAACGCGGCCAGGGACTGCCGGTGAAGGCCCGGGGGCTAGTGGTCAATGTTCCAGGCTCGGCGAACTGGATTGGCGATTCCGACCACTTCTGGTACACCAGGTCGGTCCATGACGGCACGGAATTTGTGTTGGTGGACGCGGCCGCGGGGAGCAAGAAACCGGCCTTCGACCACGACAAACTGGCTGCCGCGATCAATGCGGCATCGGGCGGCCACTATACGGGGCTGGCCTTGCCGTTCGCGCCGGCTCCCGGCGGGCGCGGCGGCGGTGGCGGCGGGCGAGGTTTGGGAGGCCCAGCCCCTGGTGCGCTCACGTTCTTGGAGAACGAGCGCACGATTCAATTCGGCGCCGCGGGTTTCCTGTGGAAGTGTACCCTCACCGATTACGCCTGCACCAAGGGCGACGCCATTCCGGCGGCTGCCGGCGGGCGTGGCGGGCGCGGGGGCGCGCCGCAAGATGAGGGCCTGCTGGCCGCACCCGAGATGGTGGGCGGCGACCCGGTGGATGGCCTGGAGTATCAGCCGCCCCCGCAACAGGGAGCGGGAACGGGCGGCGGCTTCGGCAGCGGCCAGAGCGGCTGTGGTCCCCGCGCCCAAACGCAAGACCCGGGACGGGGCGGACGTGGAGGGCGCGGGGCCACCGCTCTCGGCGCTCCCGCGGCCACCGGACAGGCTACCACCGAACCCCAAGTGTGCACCTCCTTCGACGGCAAATGGGAAGCCCTCATCGAAAACTTCAACGTGTTCCTCCGTCCGGCCGGCAGCAGCGATCCGGCCACTCCGTTGAGCTTCGATGGCTCGGAAGGGAATTACTATACCTTGCGGTCGGTTGCCTGGTCTCCTGATTCCAAAAAGATCGCGGCCTACCACACGCGGCCGGGCTATGACCGGCAGGTGCACTACATCGAGTCTTCGCCCGCCGATCAGATCCAGCCGAGGCACACCTCGATTCTGTATCGCAAGCCGGGTGACGCGCTGGACATCGCGTATCCCGTGCTCTTCGATGTGGCCAGCAAGAAAGAGATCGAGATCGACCATGCGCTGTTCCCCAGTGCTTACAGCCTCTCGACGCCCGTCTGGCGGAAGGACAGCCGCGCTTTCACTTTCGAATACAACCAGCGCGGCCACCAGGTGTACCGCGTGATCGAAGTGGACGCGCAAACCGGCAAGGCGCGCGCCGTGATCTCGGAAGAGAGCGAGACTTTCATCGACTACCGGCCATTGGTAGCGAATGCGTCCGATACCGGCAAAAAGGTACGGTATGACATCGATGACGGCAAGGAGATTATCTGGGCCTCGGAGCGCGATGGCTGGGAGCACCTCTACCTCTACGACGGCGTTACCGGCAAGGTGAAAAACCAGATCACCAAGGGGGATTGGGTGGTGCGCTATGTCGACCGGGTGGATGAAGCCGACCGCCAGATCTGGTTCCTGGCCAGCGGCATGAATCGCGGCGAAGACCCCTACTTCACCCACTACTACCGCATCAATTTCGATGGCACCGGCCTGACGAAGTTTACGGAAGCCGATGGCAATCACACGGTGACGTTTTCGCACGACCGGGAGTATTACGTGGACACGTGGTCGCGGGTGGACCTGCCGCCGGTGGCGCAGCTTCGCCGCACCGAAGACCGCAAGGTCGTGATGGACCTCGAGAAGGGCGACGCCTCGGCGCTTCTGGCCGCGGGCTTCCGTTTCCCCGAAGTCTTTGTGGCGAAGGGCCGCGACGGCCAGACCGACATGTGGGGCACCATCGTGCGGCCCATGAATTTCGATCCGGGCAAGAAGTATCCGGTGATCGAGCAGATCTACGCCGGCCCGCAGGGATCGTTCGTCCCCAAGACCTTCAGCGCGGTATCGGCGACCCAGGCTCTCGCCGAGCTGGGGTTTATCGTCGTGCAGATCGATGGCATGGGCACCAACAACCGCTCCAGGGCCTTCCACGACGTGGCCTGGAAAGATCTGGGCGACGCCGGCTTTCCGGACCGCATTCTGTGGCACAAGGCCGCGGCCGCCAGGTACCCTTACTACGACATCAGCAGGGTAGGCATCTACGGCACTTCGGCGGGCGGGCAGAATTCGCTTGGCGGCTTGCTGTTCCATCCGGAGTTTTACAAGGTGGTGGTGACCAACAGCGGCTGCCACGACAACCGCATGGACAAGATCTGGTGGAACGAGCAGTGGATGGGTTGGCCGCTCGGTCCGCAATACGCCGCGTCGTCCAACGTGGATAATGCTTACCGGTTGCAAGGCAAGGCCCTGATTATCATCGGCGAGATGGATAGCAACGTGGACCCGTCCTCTTCGTTGCAGGTGGTCAATGCGCTGGTCAAGGCGAACAAGCATTTCGACATGCTGTTCATTCCGGGCCAGAATCACGGCGTGGGCGTGCTGGCGAGCCAGCACTACTTGCAGGACTACTTCGTGCACAACCTGCTGGGCGTCGAGCCGCCGGATTGGAACAAGGTGTCGCTGCCTGCGGAGCCTTCCACGGCGGCGGGAAATTGATGGCGGGACCGGCCTGCTCCGTTCAGAATTTTTCAGGATTTGAACAATGGCCGGAAGCCCTCCTGCCGGAAATGGTAGTCGTTGGTCAGAACATCCGTCAGTCCTTCTGTGCGCATGAGATGCATGGAGATGCAATCGGTAAGGCTGTAGCCCTTGTCAGGGCGCGCGCGGTAGAGTTCAAGGCCGCTGAGAAACGAACTGTGAGTCTGCGGAACGACGCGGACGCCTGATGAATCGAGAATATCTTGCACGGCCAAGACGGCTTCCAGTCTCAATCGCGGGTCTGAAGCGCAAAAGGCCAGGAACTCGGTAAGCACCTCATCCGTCGTCACTATCATTCGGGAGCCGAGGGCGGGGCCAAAATCGAGAAGGGCTGCGCGGTGGGCGCTGTCCTTCGGGTTGGTGATGGCTATTCAGTAGAAAGTGTCGGCAAATACCGGCTTCACGGATGTCTCTTCGGCGAGCCGTAGAGATAGTGGTCGTGTTCGCTTGCGCCATCTATGGGCAACTGATCAAACACTTCTGGCGGCAGGGCTTTCATGCGCTCGGCGATCACCTCCGAGATATGCCGGTTCGACCTCGTCGCGTCGGGCAGGTTCTCCAGAGTTGCCGCAATGAGCGGCTCCAGCACCCGGCGAACGAGTACCTCCGGGGTCACTCCTTGTGCTTGAGCTTGGGCCAGGAGCTTAGCTTCCTCGGCCGCCGTCAATAGAAGTGTGAGGTTCATTCCGCCCCTGATTTGATGGTAACAAGTCCGCCCGTCGTTTGAGGACCGCGCCCTTGCCCCGGGGTGACGGCGCGACTCCGGCTATCAAAATCCGGTCGCTATTCGCGGCCGGACTCCAGCTTGGCCAGCGTGGCGCCATCGGGGTCTGCGTTCATGGAATTGAATCCGATCATCTCCCCTTTGCCACTTTCCCTGACGGTCGAGAATCCAGTTGCGACGGATGGAGAGACCGAATCCAACAGGTCGTTGATGGCAGGCGGCATCCAGCTTCTTGGCGGTTTCCAGGAGCCGGATGGCTTCCGGGGTGTCGTAGCTCTGCAATGCGATGCCCGCGAGGTAGAGAGCGGCGGGATCCCTCGGGTCTTGGTTGGCGCGCTCGCGATACCGCTTCTGAATAGCGGGGAGCTCGCCGGGAAGATCGTACTTGAACAGGTCTATGTAGCGGCGCTCGATGGACATGTAGCCGGGATACTTCCGCAGCAAATCCTGGGCGTCTTTCGCTGGTAAGCCAGCCGCTCGGAGTATGGCCTGTCCTGAAGTTTGCCTGTATCGTTCAGTTGATCGAGCGCTATTTGGACGTCGGGGTCGGGTCACGCGATCCAGCCGCCGCCCAGCACGAGTGGGCCGTCGTAGAAGACCGCGCCCTGGCCGGGAGTGACGGCGCGCTGCGGCTCGTCGAAGACCACCTCGACGCGCGCGGGATCGCCGGTGGCATGGAGCGTGGCCGGCGCCGCGGCGTGCTTGTTGCGGATCTTTACCTGCGCGCGCACCGGCGTCGAGACGCCCGCAATCGAAATCCAGTTGACCTGGTGGGCAAAAAAGCTGGGGCGCAGCAGGTCGTCGTTCCCGCCCACGATGACGCGCTGCGACTGCGGGTCGGTCGAGATGACGTACAGCGGTTCGCCGGTAGCGATTCCCAGGCCGCGGCGCTGTCCGACGGTGAAGTGGTGCACGCCCTCGTGCCGGCCCAGCGTGCGGCCATCCGCGGTGACGATCTCGCCATGCGTGCGCTCGGGCTCGACGCCGGTTTCCTTGAGATACGCCCGGAGAAAGGCGGCGTAATCCCCGTTGGGAACGAAGCAGATCTCCTGGCTGTCACCCTTCGCCGCCACGGCCAGGTCCATGGAGCGGGCTAGCTGGCGGACTTCTTGCTTGGTCATCTCGCCTAGCGGAAACATGGTGCGGGCGAGTTGCTGCTGGGTGAGGCCGAACAGGAAGTAGGTCTGGTCCTTCGAGTCATCGACGGCTCGCAGCAACTGGTAGCGACCGGAGGTCTCGTCGTACCGGATGCGCGCGTAATGGCCGGTGGCGATGTGATGCGCGCCCACGGCGTCGGCCATTTCGAGGAAGCGATCGAACTTGATGTAGTTGTTGCAGAGCGTGCACGGAACGGGCGTGCGGCCGGCCAGGTACTCCGCGACGAATGGCTTGACCACTTGCTCTTCAAACTGCCTCTCAAAATTCACCACGTAGTAGGGAATCCCGACCTGCTCGGCGACGCGGCGGGCATCGTACACGTCGTCGAGCGAGCAGCAGCGGCCGGACCCAGAGGGTGCCCCAGAACCTTCGACGGCCAGCTCGGGCAGGCGGCGCTGGTTCCAGAGTTGCATGGTGAGCCCGACCACCGGGCGGCCCTGGCGCACCAGGAGCGCGACCACGGTGGAGCTGTCGACGCCACCGCTCATGGCAACGGCGATGGGCTGCTCAGGCATGCACGGAAATTCTGCGCAGGTGCGCGACGGAAGCTTCGAGAGCGCTGACCAGGGCGTCCACCTGCTCGACGGTATTGGATCGGCCCAGGGAAAAGCGCATGCTGGCGCGGGCGCGTTCGCTCGAGAGCCCGATGGCGGTGAGCACGTGCGACGGGGTCAGAGCGCCGCTGGAACAGGCGGCTCCGGTGGAGACGGCAAAGCCGCGGAGATCGAGCGCAATAACGAGGGCCTCGCCGTCGATTCCGTCGAAGTACATGTTGCTGGTGTTGGGCGTGCGGCCCCAGCGCGAGCCGTTGATGCCGGTTCCCTGGATGCGGTCGAGGACGGCGTTCTCCAGGCGGTCGCGCAGATTGGCGAGGCGCTCGGCATCGGCCATGAGGTTGCGGGCCGCGAGCCCGGCGGCCGCGCCGAATGCCGCCACGCCGGGAACGTTCTCGGTGCCGGGACGGCGGTCGCGCTCATGGTGGCCGCCGAAGCTGATGGGCGCGAGCCTGGTTCCCTTGCGGATGTAGAGCGCGCCGACTCCCTTGGGCGCGTAGAGCTTGTGGCCGCTCATGCTGTAGAGGTCCACGCCGAGCGCTTCCATGTCCACGGGAATCTTGCCGAGCGCCTGCACGCCATCCACATGGAACACCACGCCGGCCTCGCGAGCGATGCGCGCGATTTCGGCGATGGGCTGGATGGTGCCCAGCTCGTTGTTGGCGTGCATCACGGAGACGAGCACTGTCTCGGGGCGGAGGGCGCCTCGGACGTCGTCGGGATTGAGGATGCCGCTCGCGCCCACGCGCAGGCGGGTGATGGCGACGCCTTCGCGCTCGAGGTGAGCGGCGGGGGACAGGACCGCGGGGTGCTCGATAGCGGTGGTGATTACGTGGGCGGGCCTCGGCGCGGCCCCGCAAACGCCCAGCACGGCCATGTTGTCGGCTTCGGTGCCGCCGCTGGTGAAGACCAGCTCGGCCGGGTTCGCGTGGATCAGCAAGGCGAGCTGCCGGCGGGCCGACTCCAGCTTCTGCTTGGCGCCCTGCCCGAAATGGTGGATGCTGGAAGCGTTACCATACACTTGACCGAGACACGACACCACGGTCTCCAGAACTTCGGGAGCGACGGGAGTGGTGGCGTTGTGGTCGATATAGACGTGCTGCACTTACATTTATTTTACCAATGCTGAGACCGATCCTTACTCTGACCACGGATTTCGGCCTGTCGGACCACTACGTGGGAACCATGAAGGGCGTGATCCTGGGCATCTGCAGGCAGGCGCAGATCGTGGACATCAGCCACGAAGTCGCGCCGTTCGAAATCACCGAGGGGGCTTACCTCATCGCGCAGGCGTACCGCTATTTTCCGAAGAAGACCGTGCACGTGGTGGTGGTGGACCCGGGGGTGGGGAGCGCCCGCCGGCCGATCCTGATGGAGGCCGCCGGCCAGTATTTCGTGGCGCCGGACAACGGTGTGCTGTCCATGGTTTACTCGCACGAGAAGCACAAGGTGCGGCTGATTGCGAACCAGCGGTACTTCCGCAAGCCGGTGAGCGGCACGTTTCACGGCCGCGATATTTTCGCTCCGGTGGCGGCCCACATGGCTTTGGGCGCACGGCCTTCGAGCGTGGGCAAGCTCATCGAGGACTACCTGCGGCCGGCATTCGAGCAGCCGGCGCGCAGCGGAAAGCGCACCTGGAACGGACAGATTCTGAAGATCGACCGTTTCGGCAACATTGTGACCAACTTCCGCATAAGCGAGTTCCCGGACCTGGAGCGGCGGAATTTCACGTTAGGCATCGGCCCGTACCAGATCACCGTGATGGCACGCCACTATGCCGAGTGCGGACCGGGCGAGCTGTTTGCGATCGCCGGCAGCTCGGGGTACGTGGAGGTTTCAGTGCACCAGGGATCGGCGGCGAAGCACATCGGCTGCGTGGCGGGCGCGGGGGTGGAGTTGACGGTTTGGTAGGACGAAGTCTCAAGGCACCGCTTGCTGGCGCGCGCGGCTCTGAAACGGAGCCACGACCGTTAGAGAGTGGTCTTAGCAGTATGCATGGCCCGTAATCATGAAACCGTGTGCTCAGATCGGATCGACCGTAGCCTCGACAATCTCCAGGCGGCGTTTGGGCGTTTCGCCATCCACCTCTTCCTTCTCGAACGCGTCCAGCACTTCCAAGCCATCGACAATCCTGCCGAACGCGGAATACTGGCCATCCAGGTGCGGCGCGGGTCCGAGCATCAGGAAGAAGGAGGTGGTGGCCGAATCGGGATCGTCGGTGCGGGCCATGGATACGATGCCGCGCGTGTGCTTGACGTCGTTGCGGAATTCTCCTTTGAGCGGGTGCACCCAGCGGTCGGCCGGATGAGTGGCGCCGCTGCTTCGGGTGTTGGGCATACCGCCCTGAACGCCGAATTCCTTGATGAGGCGGTGGAAGCCGGTGCCGTTGTACCACCCGGTGGATACGAGCATGAGGAAATTCCGCACGTGGTTGGGCGCCCAGTCCGGTTCCATCTTGATCTTGATGGTTCCGAGAGTGGTTTTGAGGGTAACGGTCTTGCGCAATTAGTCGGGAGTGGCGTTGAGGTACGGCTGCACCTTCTTGTTCTCGATGGTGACCTTAGGGATGCGCACCGGCTTTTCGGTCACGCCGCTCGCATCCACGGGGACCTGTGAGATGCGCTCCACCACGTCCATGCCTTCGGTGACGCGCCCGAAGGCGGAGAATTGGCCGTCGAGGGGCGGCTGCGGCGATACGCATACGAAGAACTGGCTGCCGTCGCTATCGGGTTTGTCGGGAATGCGAACGGTGGAAACGACGCCGCGTTCGTGCTTGAGATCGCTGAATTCGCCCGGAAGCAGACTCAGGCCGCCCGTGCCCCAGAGGTTGCGGGCGGTTTTCGGGTTCTTGAGCAGCGGGTCGCCTCCCTGGATGATGCCGAGGGCCACCACGCGGTGGAAGGCGCTGCCGTCGTAGTAGCCCTCGCGCGCCAGCTTGATGAATTGCGCCACGTGCTTGGGAGCTTTGTCGGGCGCGAATTCGAAGTGGAACGACCCCATGTCGGTCGAGACCACGGCTTCGAGGCCCGCGGGCGAAGGCGAGGCAGGCGGCTGTGCCAAGGCCGCGGCGATGGGGTAGAGCAGCACTGCGAGCAGGCAATCGGAACGCATCGTCCATTATGTTAGCTGCAACCGGCGCCGCGTTGTTACGCTTCAATTCGGAACGAGCCGTACTGTTGCACTGCCGCTTCCTTCTCTTCCACGCCTCGCACATCCGCCCAGCGCGGTCCGCGGTGCAGCAGGCCGGCCAGTTGCGAAAGCTTGTCCTCCGGACCCACGGCGTACACCTCCACCCGGCCGTCATCCAGGTTGCGCGCGAAACCGGTCACGCCGAGCTCGTTGGCGGCCCGCTGCGCGAAATACCGGTACCCGACGCCCTGTACGCGGCCGCGGACCAAAAACCGGCGCGCGATAGGGGGCTTGTGAGCCATACCGTTGGTGAGGATATCACGGGGGACACTGGATTTCGCCGGCGGTGGCGCTGGGGTATGACTCGTCTGCGTGGCTTCGGATTGCAAAGTGATTCTATTAAAAGAGGACTTTGAAGCCCTCCTGGACAAAGTGCCGATCGTTCGTCAAGACTTCGATGATCCCCAGGCGTCGCATCGTAGTCATCGATACGCAGTCCACCAGACTGTAGCCCTTGTCGACGCGCTGCTCATATAGTAGTAGGCCCGCCAGGAAGGATTCCCGCGATTGGGGATGAACCGTCACGTTCTCGTCGTCCAGGATCCGACGGACTGTATGAGCGGCCGCCTCCCGGAAGAACGGACCACGCAACGCCAACCCGTCCAGGAGTTCCGCCAGGATCTCATCGGTCGTGACCAGGCGCACCTCTCCAAGCGCCTTCCGGGCGTGAATTGCCTGGCTGCGGTATTGATCGTGCGGGTGAAGTACTGCGCCCCAATAAAGCGTATCCGCGAAGACCAGCTTCACTTCTTTTTCGGTGCGCTGTGGAGGTAGCGGTCGAGATTGGCGAAGTAGTCCCCGGGGACTTTCGCCCACTCTCGGGCCGGCACTGCCTTCCCGATAGCCGAAATGTCAGCTTCGAGTGAGCCGGGAGCGAAGTCGACAGCGGGGCGCGAGTTGGAAGTCTTCTTTTCGCCCGAACACTTCGCGGCGCCCCGTCGTGGTTTGGTCGCGGCAGCCACACGTTACCTGGAACCAGTATACCCTCTTGCTACTTGCCGTTCGCGGGCCAGAATTTTCCAATACAAGATGATCATGAAACCGGACTTGATTCCAATACAAGATGATCATGAAAATATGAGAAGGCGAGGCGGTCTGCGGCCGGATGCAAATACGCAT
>Ga0116221_1002319_pt1 | contig 12382 bp, 14 predicted proteins | sample Sb_taG_5_FD_88965 | JGI IMG/M metagenome (GOLD analysis project Ga0116221, IMG submission 88965) | Peat soil microbial communities from Weissenstadt, Germany - Sb_50d_8_FC metaG | ecosystem: Environmental > Terrestrial > Soil > Wetlands > Peat | place: Germany: Weissenstadt | collected 2010-09-21 | reverse complement strand
GCTAACAGGCCGAACACATGGCTGCACCGACCAATACTGCAAACGTGAAGAAATCCCTTGCCAACTCGGAGCCGTCCACACATGGCACTAAGCGGACGTTCAGCCTATCGCGTCGCGAGGTCTGGTTCCGGCCGATCGTCCTCCGCGATCCTCGCATTCATGATCTGCGGGTGGTCAGCAGTTCATCCATCAGCCGATACAATTCGTAACGTTTAGCCATCCCCCAGCAACGATGTTGCGCGATGCTTTCAGCGCACGAGACTTTCTCCCCTTGTATGACTAGCGCCCCGCAGTCCCCCCTGCGGGGCTTTCTTTCAATATCGCTCCCATCCGTTCTTGCCTGCGGGTTCAACGGCGGCGTCCCCTCAGGCGAAGGCTCGCACCTGCTCCAGCAATTCGCGGAAGCGCTCGGAGCCGACGAGGTTGACTGCTAGATCGCGGTCGCGCGGATCATAGTTCTCGGGGTGCATCCTGCTCCAGTCGGCTTCGGTCGGGCGCTCCCGCTCTCCCACTGCGCGACTACTCGATCACGCGTTTGCATTTAGCCTTGGCGTGGCTCAAGGCCTTATTGGCGGCCGCCAATGAGACGTAGCCGCTTTTATCGCCAAGCGTATTGAGGCTGACAGCGCTTGGCTTGGTATCAATCACGGCGCAACTGTCGACCGCATCTAGCACGACATAATATCTGGCGGTGGCAGGAGGTTTGGCAGAAGCGCTCGGGCTCGAACTCCCGCTCGGGCTCGAACTCCCGCTCGGGCTCACACTACCGGTCGGCGTCCGGTGCTGACCTTCCTGAGAATAAGTGACGCCGTTGTTAGTTTGCGCGGCATGCAGCGGCTTGCTGGTCCTTGCGCTCAGCGTTTTCAGAGCCTTTGGCGGGTGTCGGTGCAGGCACCGCGGGTGCAGGTGCCGGTGCGGGTGCGGCCGGGGCTCTGTCTGGTACGTTTGGTAGCGGTCGGCGCAGCCGCCCAATACAAGACAGGCCGCTACGACGGCGGACGCAATACGCATGACTGATCCCCTGCTTGGCGATGCAAGCGGGGTCAGCTTGCAGGGAGAACCTAAACAATCCCCTTACGCACTGGGCTGAGCCGCTTCTCGTGCAAACCTGCAAACCCGTCTGCGAAACAGACTGAGGGACCACTGCGGACTTGCCTGCGGACTGGCGCGGTTTCATCGGCGTTTCCGCCTAAACTGCGCAGCACCACGCCATGCATCGATGCTGGCGTTCACTGGAAATTGGCGTTGCACCACCATTTCGGCTCTCGCCATTTCGGTCTCGACATCGACCCCTGCACGGCGAGCACGGGCAACCGCGCGGCCAAGCGCCCGCTTTGCCTGCCAGCCGCTGTGGGGCTTTTGGCGGACAGGAAAAACCCCACCGCCTTTGATTAAAATACCAGACCGTAAGATATTGATGTATCTCCTCCATACTACAGGCCAGATTAGTTAGCTGCAGGCTCGCTTTTACTCTTAGTCGGATCTCGCCTGCACCTCTTTTGCTATCGGCACCGAAAACTTGCTCGCCCGACCTCGATTGAGGTCTTGCACGAGCTGCAGTGCAGCGTCGCCTGCGAGCCGAGAGCGGTAAAGCTGGAGCGTTTCCATGATCTTTTTCACGTAGTTGCGCGTCTCGGTGAAGGGGATGCGCTCGATCCAGTCGATCGGATCGACATCAGGGTTGCGCGGATCGCCGAACTGTTTCGTCCACTCCTGCACGCGGCCGCCTCCGGCGTTGTAAGCGGCAAGCGCGAGGAGATAAGAGCCGGAATAGCTGTGGATGAGGTCGCCCAAAAAGGCCTCCCCCAATTGGATGTTGTAGACGGGCTTCGTGAGCTGCGCTGCCTCGTACTTCAGATTGTATTGCTTGGCGACAACTCTGGCCGTGGGTGGCATTAGTTGCATCAGCCCCGTCGCGCCGACCGAGCTCTTCGCATCCGCCTTGAACTCACTCTCTTGGCGTGACAGCGCATGGACCAACGCCGGATCAACGTGGTCATCAAGCAGGCTTTTGAACTCGGGCAGAACGCCAAGGGGCAGTGCATACTCGCCGACCGGCAGGTCGCGATTGAATGCAATCTTGGCGAGAGTTAGCGCGAGTTGCGGCTTGCCGGTGGTCTTGGCGAGCTCGGCCAGAAGCACGATCTCGCCTGGGCTCTTGAGCTGGCGCGCCAGCGCCAGAAAAAACTGCAGCGTCACTTGGTCCATTTCGGCTGCACGCGCGACAGCGATGGCACGCACAGCATCATTCGCAAGGAAGCGCTGAATGTCGGCGGGGCTGGGAGCCTCAGTAGGCACCACGAGTGTCGGCCGCTCGTCGAACGCCTGGCGGGCGAGCTGGCCATAGAAATATTGTGGGTAGAGCGCGGCAACACGGAAATTATTGGCCGCAGAGCCGCTGTCGCCCACTGCGGCTCTCGTGCGCCCGAGCCAATATTCGGTAAGCGCAATCATCTTCGAGCTCTTAGCTTTGATGCGTGCGGCGAGGAAATGGCCAAGTGCGGTGTTGGGCTCGTTCAGGAAACGCAGCGCGATCCAGCCGGCAAGGAACTCCGCTTCGACATAGGCCTCACCTGAGATCAGCCCATGCTTGACAGCGATTTCGTAGGCGATGCGTGACTGTCCGGCATTGAGTGCGGCCCGACAGTTCAACCGGCGCTCAATCCACCAGTTCTCCACGTCGAGTAGCTTATCCGGGTCACTCGGGGCGGAAAGCAGCAACTTCCAAGCTTCCTCGTCACGGTGGTTCCGCCGGAGCCACTGGATGCGATTGAAGAGGAGCCCCACGTCTCCTGCGGTGGTACTTTCGGGCAGCGCGTCGAGGAGACTGCCCGCATCATCGTCACGCTTCAGGATCGCGATGCGCGCATTCACTTTCTGCTGCTCGTCCGCCGACAGAAGCTTCGCGACCCTCAGCGCCGTATTGGCGACTCCCGGGTCATCCTTATAAAGCAGCCGGTCAATGCGGGCGTGGTGGTCCTCTGAGGTCAGCATGGTGCCGAAGCGGTCGAGGATCTTCTTCTCTACTGGCTCGCTGAGGTTATGGTCGCGCCAGGCAGAGGCGATGAGTGGCTTAGCCGCGGCATCGTTGCCTTCCTTCATCAAGGCGCTCGCCAGGGCGGCTTTGCCTGCGCCTGTCATGGGCGGCGATGTTGCAAAAAACGCTTTTGTCTGCTCGGCCGCGTCGTTCAAGAAAAGGGTAGCTTCTGCTCTTTCGCGCAGCTCGTCGAGTGCGGGCCAATCCGGGTTGGCCGTCCGGAAGCTCTCGATCAATTCGGCGGACCCGCCGGCGCTCCTATAAATGTACCAAGTAGCGAGCTTGCGGGCAGCGTCATCATTGATCCTGGCCGTCGCAGCGAGCGCGCCATGGGCGTCGCCTTTATCGCTCGCGCTGATAGCAGTCTTTAGATTGGCCTCATCCCCGGCGCTAAGCGCGTACTCAAGGAGTGGATTCAGTACTGATACGAAATCCATCAGCGGAGGCCGCGCGCCCTGCATAGGGATGGCCACCCGATTTGGATTAGGATCGGGATAGGGAACCTCAACGGTTTTGACTTGGCCTGGGTGAGGCGCGGGCTTGGCGAGCCGCGCCCTCGCGTGCCTCGCCTTCGTGGTGGGCGCTTTGGTGATGCGTGACTTCATGCTGCGCGTCTTCGCCGCGAGCGGGGCGGGCACGAACGCAGGTGCCACTACACTTACGGTAAACACGAAAAGCAATAGCGTCGCGTTTAAGCGTCTCATCTCGTCGATCGGGTCCCGGTTGCGCGATCCTGTCCCCACTACGGTCGACGAACAGGAGACCCCCCCCGTGCCGGGGTGCCGCGACGATGGGCAAATCTAGCCTCCCCAGCTTCACAATGTGTGAACGAATCCGGCGGGGGTATGGCTCTTGCCGATTTTCTGAAGATTACCTAAGGCAAAACGTCTGCTTCTGGCACTAAGCGGACGTTCAGCCGATCACGTCGCGAGGTCTGATTCCGGCCGAAAAGCGGACATGTCTAATCAGCGTGTGGAATGTCCGCTGATGACCCAAAGCGGACAAAGCGCACATCAAAACTGCCCGTTGACCTGATCTCGGTACCATCAGGTGCGGGCCGAAGCAAATTGGCTGCGTCCGGTATCGCTTCGGCGGGATGTGTTGACCCACGGACCGCGTTCTCTCGAACAGCCGGCACGGTGAGGCGGCCGAACGCGGCGCCAGAGTTTCGCCCTTGGTACGGGCGCGGGCCAGACGCGCACGGTTGTGTTAGACAACATATCGACATGTCAGACACCGACCATCGCTTACGCCCCGTCGCGGTAGAGGACGCGCGACAATTCTCGCCGTCGGCCGCGCGCAATTGTGTGCCGATCCGAGAGGTGCTGACTCGCGTTCTGCCGAAGAAGGGCATCGTGCTTGAAATTGGGTCCGGTACCGGGGAGCATGTCGTCTGCTTCGCCAAGGCGCTGCCCAGGCTCGTCTGGTTGCCGAGCAGGGTTGCGCATCGACCGGAGCGTGCGACACGCAGGAGGGCCCAGCGAGGCCGGTTCGCGGCGGCGCGAAGGCAATTTGTGACGTTTTGTGTCGGATACCCGGCCGAAGCTTGGGTCTCTGTGGCCCCTCAAGCCGCCTCCGCACCGTGGGCCAGCGACGAGATCGCGAGCCAATGCTTGGCGACGAATTTCGTCGCTTGGTCGCTGACCAGCGCGAAGTCACCGCCGACGAGAGTGCGACATAGGCCATCTTCCGGCTCACTGCTCCAGTTGCCCGGCGACCCACGATATCGGCTGACACTGCCGACTAAAAGGACGAAGGCGCAATCCGCCTTTGCAGTCTTGCAGGCCGATAACTTGAACACGGCAGCGATTCGCTCGGGCCCGAGCTGCTCGTCGACGATTGCCTCGGACAAGCGGACGTATTTCAGCGACTTCGCTGAGATACTGGCGCCGGCGGAGAAGAGACGATTGAGCGCCGAGACCGAGATCAGCCGCGGCGGTGCTACTAAGTTCAGAACCATCGGCGATAACTCCCCCCGACCTCGACTGTCATAGCACTTGCACGCGAATCTCGAACCGATGGTTTAAATCCGTGACCGCCGTTCGCCTCCACCGTTCGACGCCGAGCTGGCACAATGGCCCGCGCGGGGGCCTAAGGCGTCAGCGTTTCGATTTGCGCTGCTGTGTCGGCCGGCTGGTAGTCGCGGCCAAGAAAGGCGATGAGCATTGCCGCAGTTAGCGCAATTGCGGCCACCATCGCGATCAGGAAGTCCAAACGCCATGAGATCCTCATGCCGTTTATCTGCATGGCAAATGTGGCGTGCGGGCGAGATACGGGTGCGACCCATGAGCACCGCGCTGTTGCGCCGCGCCGGTGCGACCGGCGCACGGCGGGGGGTGTCGCCGTGACAGGTCAGTGTGTCGGGCTATTCGCCCTGTGGGGCTTCTGTGACCCATCGCCATTCCGCAGCATCAAGGGATGCTTCCGGCGTTGGTCCTCGCCCAATAACTTGCCGGCGTCCGTCGGAAATTTTGGTCAGATAGGCACGTTGCCGCATCATCAGGCGGTCGATCCACGTTCGTCGCGTGCGCCGGGTCCGGATTTTGGTGCTCATGGCACCGTCGTTTTGCATCTCGAATGTGACGCGAAGACTGCACAATTCAGGGGTCAAATTGCCTCAGGCAGGCGCGCCAGCGCGCCAGCCTACCGAGCCATCATTGGTGTCATGATCGCGCCGCCCGCTCCCCACGGTTCCACCACCCACCTTAGCGTCACCAATTGGCTCCTGCCTATTCACACAGCCCGAGGCTACGAGCGCGAGAACTGCGACAGTGACAAGTGCGAGCGCCTTCATGAGCATTTCCCCCGGAGGGAAAATTATCTGGGGCAATTTCTAACCGTTAGTGAATCGCTCGCGAGGTCGTCGCCGTGACCGATGCGGTCGGACAGCTTGCCGCATTCATGCGCGAGCGGAAGTCCGACCCCTGTCCCGGCTTACTCGTGGTCGGGTTGGAGTTCGGCGAGCCACGCCTGCACACCGGCCAGCAGGTGCGGTTCGTCGCAATGGGGACAACAGAATGGAGTGATGTTACGCGGCAGCGCGGCGAAGCTTTGCACGTCCAAATCAATGCCGGTGTCGACCTCGTTTCCGGTTGCTGGGCAAATAAATCTCAACGGCGGCATTACAAAACCCTCCATGCCTCGGAGTTCGCATTCGGGAATGGCAAAAAAAGAAGCCCCGACCGGGGGAAACCGGGGCTTCTTTTGGTTCCTTTGGGGGGGAACGTGTGTGGGGAGAAACTCCCCTCACGCAGGGATCTTATCCGCCTCATGAGATCAGTTCAAATATTATTTCCTTATGACGTAAATAAGAAAAAATTATTTTGCCCACGACCGCTCCTGCCGTTGGAAAAAAGATCAATTGCCTATTTGGGAGCGCCCGCCACGAGTACGCTTACCTCGAACGCGGCCACGCAAAGGACCGCCACGACGGCGTGCCCATCGATGACGATGATGCAGAGGAACAACGGATTTTTGCCGTTGAACGGTGCGCAAGGCACCGTGCGCCTGTCTCGACGACCCACGTCCAGCAAGGATCGCGAGAGGTTCGTGGCGCTTTGCCATCAGGCTTGTCGACTACGTTCAATAAATCCCCAAACTAACAGTATGAGCACTGCGCCCACGATAGCTCCGATAAACCCGGCATTCTGGTCCGGGCCATACCAGCCGATGGCCTGTCCGAGGTATGTCGCGACGAACGCACCCACAATGCCAAGGATCGTGGTGAGTATGAAGCCTTTGGGCTCGCGGTCGCCCGGCGTGACGAGCTTGGCAATGACGCCCGCAACAAAACCGATAATGATGATCCAAAGAACGTGCATGTTCATACTCCCCCATTGGTTCCACAGAGCGAGGGAGGCAACGCGACAGTTGCGTATGTTCAGATCGAACGTACCCTGGCCAAATACGGCCTGCCCGTGGACACTGAGCACGAACATTATCTCTATTTCTTACGACTCGCACCTATGAACAAGCGCCGGCTCATTCCTGCCTCCTTACAAGCCACCACGGCTGGCCAGAAATCATGTCCTGGATCAAGACTAATAGCTAAAGGCACGTATGGGTCCGGTCCTTCGGGGCGCCAACTCGCGATGTCCGCAAATGGCACTTAGCAGACCAAATTGCGCTCTCGGTGCGTGGTCCGAAGCTAGGAGATAAGCGGACATTGAATCGCTCAAGGCTCCCGCCTCTTGAGTAGGTGCTAGCTCATTCCCTGCTGACAGATGCGAGCGAAGATGGCGCGCTTGACATTCTGGTAGTGGCGTAAGTTGCGCTCGACGGCTCCACGGTTGGAATGCGGGGCTGTACGGTATCAAACCAAGGATGTCTTTGAGGCGCGGCACGGAAGGCCGTCAAAAAGGCGGCCCCGGCATGGAGGTACGCTGGCACGGAGCCGCAGTGGGAGGAAGAGTGTGCGCGTACTGATCCTCTTCCTCCTAGACATTAATATACATCAGGAAAAAGGCAGTAGAGGGGCCGATGGCTGGAGGTAGCGATCGGTGCGCTTAAGCGCCTCGGCTGCGGTACGCCCAAGAGCTATCTTAACGCTCGGCCAGATCACAAAGTCTATGAAGTAGCGCTTTGCTTCCTGATGCTCGCGCCAGGGTCATATCGCTCACAGTCGACTCCAATTTGAAATCCGTGCCCCCTAAAGGCCGATGGTTGTATTATCCATCACCTAATCGGGAATGATCCTTACACTTTGGGAGGAAAAAATGGCTGCGACTCGATCCGACTTAAGCGCGGCAGGCACCATCTTTTATGTAGCTGCTATCGTAGGAGCCATTTACGGGCTAGGATTTCTTCTATTACCCACGTGATCTTTAACCTAAGTCAAGATCCGGGGGTGCCGGCCAATGTTGGCTGGGTGCGCTGCGCGGGCGGATTTGTCGTCGGTGCCGCGGTAGCTGCATGGCTCGCCGCCAGCTATCCGGAAAACCAAAAAGCTCTCGTGATTGGATTCGGCACAGCCTTTACGCTGGTCGCTGTGGCCTTGCTCTATAGCACGATCGCTGGAGAATATCATGGAGTGCAGTGGTTCATTTGGCTGTCGATCCTGATCAATGCAGCCCTTGCAGGGGCGATGTGGTGGCTATCGACCAAGTACACCTGATCTCCGGTGTCTCTTGGGAGGCGAATGAAGGTACAGAGAGACTGCACCTGTTGAGTCGCCCTGCGCCCCTTGGCTTGGCTCCCACACGCTTGCGAGTTGCGGTAAGACTGCCCAGCGCCTGCGCGGGCTCCGCCAAACCGATGTGCTGCAAAGTCGAGACTAGGGCGACCCAACCACTCGCTAGCTTATATTAAGACACGCAATGATCAGAAAAAAATGGGAGAGAAAGTAAATGCTCGAGAGAGTCGGCGCGATCCCGGCATGGGTGTGGATCGTTGGAGCGGTGCTCGTGATTGCTATCATCTTCGCCGGCTACCGTGTGGTTCAGACACAGCACCGGCTGCAGACAGTACGCAGCGAACTTGTGAGCGCTAAGGACGAGGCAGCTCAAACAAACGCACGGGTTGCGGAGTTTGAAAAACGGGCCGACAGCCTAAGGTCAGAACTCGATAAGGCGAACGTTCAGCGCAATGAGCTTCAGACCAAATTGGATCAGGCCACGACGGAGATGGAAGCTGTGCAAAGTGAAGTTGAGAGCGCTAACCAAGCAGCAGATCGGTCAAAGACGGAGGCTGCGCAGCTCCAGAAACAGGTCACAAATCTCAATTCAGAACTCGATAAGGCGATCGCTCAGCGCGATGAGCTTCAGACCAAATTGGATCAGGCCACGGCGGAGGTCGCATCAGCCAAATCCCAACTTGAGGATAGGCAGTCTCGTCTGGAGGCTGTGCAAGGCGAAGTTGAGGGCGCTAAGCAAGCGGCAGATCAGTCAAAGACGGGGGCGGCGCAGCTCCAGAAACAAGTCGCCAGTCTCAATTCAGAGCTCGAGGGCGCGAACGCTCAGCGTAGTGAGCTTCAGACCAAATTGGATCAGGCAAGTTCGGAGATTAAGAGGCTCAAAAGTGAGCTGGAGCAAGCTAACGCCGAGCTCAATGAGCTTCAAACCGAGCTGAATCCAGGCAAACCAGAGGTTCAGCCGGCCCCAGGTGGGAATGAACAGTCTGAGCCTAGGCAGTGACCGGATTCGGCTAGAGCGCATTGGCTAGACATGATGGGCGAGCCTGTCCGCCAGCTAACCGCCTTCCGGTCCTGAAAGTTACGATCGGTTAGCAGCATTCAGGTGTGGACGGGCCGACCGGAGCTGAAGCGCCGCAGGAAACTGGAGTGGCTGACCGCGGGGTTTGCTTCCGCCATGGCGGAGGCCCATATGCCGCGGGGCCCTAGGCTGCGGCCCGGCCGCTCAGTACTGCTTCAGTGCTTAGAAGGGGCGCCTCGCGCCTCCCTTCCTAGAGTATCCCGGCTGCGATCAAGCCGACCAGGATGAACGAAAACAGGCAGAACAGCTTGAGCGCCACTACATCTGCCTCGCGCTTGGTTGTCGGGGCAGCCAAATACTTTTCTAATGTTGGGGCAATGGCCATGTTCTACCCTCCTTTGCGACACAAGCCTCGCAATCCGTAGGGCCCCAGCCGACGCCTCACTATGCGGCTGGTCGAATACAACCGAGATGATCGGTCCATCGTTCCCCAGCCACCTCCTATCTACAGATTTCACACTTACACGCCTTGCGCCAGATCAACTGATGACCGACCTGCACCGGATGAGCGGCGTCGGCTTCGGCCGGCGCCTTTTTTGCTGTAAGCTCAATTCCCCTGGTGAGTGGAGGGTGTAAAAATGCCGGACTTTGAGGAAATAGCTAAAAGGGCAAAGGAGAAAGCTGACGCTCAGGAAGCCGCCGAAGCCAAAGCGTTTGCTGACAGTAGCGACCGAGTGAGCGCCAGCCAGGCCGTGCTTGTTAAGGCGGTGCTGCCCATCCTCGCCAGAGCTAAGGAAGCGATTCAGAAAACGGGCGTTCCTTGTTTCATTGAACCCAAGTTCGGCGTTGGGGTCAAACCTCATGTGGTATTTAGGTGTGCGGGCCCCTCACAAAATAATCTGAGTGGACGCAAGTCAGAACCGCAATCCGCACCGGCCTATTTTGAGAGTGTTGATGGAACAACCATTGGTGTGCGTATAGGAAAGTACCCCAATGCTCCTGGGCAGACCGAGCCCCTTGGCTCGGCCGGAGTGCAAGATGCGGAAGAACTAGTCGAAAAGGCCATCGAGGCGATTCTTGCCAGCTACTATGAGCAAGTAGCCAATCTGCGGCGATCTGAACTTTTGAGGTAACTACGGCGAACGTCTAACTGGCCGCTTGACGTGCAACCTTTGGTCAGTCGCTGATGGCACCCGATGGAAGAGGCTGTCCGAAGAGGATCTCCGAGCGCTTCATCTATTGAGGCGACATGCAGATTGGCATGGCTGACGGGGCAAGCGTGTTTTACCTGATCGGAACTGACTAGGATGCGCTGGTTGAGTTTTAGAGCTCTCATAGTGCGCGATCTGGCGGTAATGCTCGGCTGCACGGTTGAGGAATTAACTGTGGTATTCCGGGCTGCGCGTTTGGCTCGCAAGAGGCAATGTAGATGGTGAGGTGATGGCCATGCCAGACACAACGATCAAGAAGGTGGAAGCCGCTTCGTCCCCCCGTGGTGAAATGGGTCAGAAGTATCTTGTTGCAGGCAAGCGTGTTTCTATGCGCCTCTGGGGTTTGAAACCAGGGGCCGAACTCAAAGCTCCTACAAGGAGGGACTACGAGACGGTAGGGTATGTAATCTCGGGTAGAGCAAGGCTCGATCTCGAAGGGCAAACGATAAGTCTCAAGGCCGGAGACTCTTGGTTAGTGCCGGCTGGAGCGATGCACCAATACACAATTATAGAAGCATTCACGGCTGTGGAGGCGACCGCTCCCCCAGCCGAGGTCCATGGTCGTGACGACGCACCACTCAGCATCTGACGTTCACAAGGCCTTAGATCAGGATTGGCTGCGGCATTCGAGCCACAAACATTCGCGCGGTCATTCCAGTTCATACCGGCCTTTTCGCAGTCCGCCCGCGCAAGCGGCTGGGGCGATTGGTCAGCAGCAAATGCGTATCCGCTACAAGCAGCAGCGATCGCCAAAGCAAAAGCGGCTACAGGCGATCTCATAGGAATCCCCCAAGCGTGGATGGTGCTTTGACAGTAAGCCAATCAATGCGCATTGCCAGCCACGGATGCAGACATTTGGTCAGCCATCAATCCACTGTGGCAGCCACGACACAGCGCCGACGAAACCTAGGCAGGGTTGTTCCGAACCTGCTGTCTGTTCGTCATTGTTTCCGGCCTCCGCGCTTGGCTTCTCGCTCCCGGTGCGACACGGCGGCGATTGCCGCACGTCCTAACTCATGCCCTGCTGATAGACCGAGCGAAGATGGCGGGCTGACATTCTGATAGTGGCGTAAGTTGCGCTCGATTGCTTGACGCAGAAATTGCGAGCGCGTCACGCCCTGCTCGCGCACCGCCAAATCGACCTCCTCAAGTATGCGTTGCGGCAAATTAAGCAGTATGGGTTTGTCGTTTCGCTTTGGCCCCCAGCACAACTCGCGATTGGGAAGTCGACTTCGTTCGGCGGTTCCAAGGGTGCCAGAGACGTCAAAGCGTTTTGGTGATCTTCTTCTACACGAGGCCGGGGTTGCCCAGCGTAGCACCCTTATTGCCGCCGACAGGCGCGTTCCGTGTGAGAATCGAGCGTTTCGGTTGACCCAACAAAGACGCCTTACAAAGTTCACCCGGTGAACACGATGGCATCCGACATTTATGAAGAGCTCTTTGAACGCATGAAGGCTGGGCGCGACGCTTTAGCCGACAAATATCCTTGGTTCACGCACGATACGGCTCTTGGTCAGCTTCAGGGAATACGGAAGGAAGGTCTTTTGCCGCATGCGGTAAGCAGTTGTCCTTCAGAGGTCATTAATTGGTTCGGCGAACCTGGAAGGCAGATCGTGTGTTTGCATCCCGTCGGTGCTGCCGGTTCGGTTACCAAGGGTTTTCTTGCCACGACGCTCGCGATCGCCGTCGATCGCGGCAAGTTCCGCTGGGACGATCGCGTTGTTGACCTCGATCCGGAGTTCCAGCTCAAGGACCCATGGGTGACACGCGAGTTCCGCATGTTCGACATCATGGCGCAACGCTCGGGGCTGCCGGCCTATGTCAACGACATGCTCAGCGTGCTTGGCCTCGACCAGGCCACGCTGATCCGCTCCTTGCGGTATGTTGATCCGGTGTCGAGCTTCCGCTCGACCTTCGCCTATACCAACATCACCCATCTCGAAGCCGGCCGGATCGTCGCGGAGCGCGAGGGCGCGCCGGACTGG
>Ga0116221_1002311_pt1 | contig 12398 bp, 8 predicted proteins | sample Sb_taG_5_FD_88965 | JGI IMG/M metagenome (GOLD analysis project Ga0116221, IMG submission 88965) | Peat soil microbial communities from Weissenstadt, Germany - Sb_50d_8_FC metaG | ecosystem: Environmental > Terrestrial > Soil > Wetlands > Peat | place: Germany: Weissenstadt | collected 2010-09-21 | reverse complement strand
TTATGTCGGCGCTTCCGGCATGTACGCGCTGAACGCCAGCACCGGCGCCAAGCTGTGGAGCTACGCCATCGGAGCGGTGAATGCCAGGCCCGCGGTGGCGAATAATGTGGTTTATGTCGGCTCGGGAGACGACAACGTCTACGCCTTCGGCCTCCAGTGAAGTGGATGCCAGTCTGGGCAAATGCGGTTTGCGAGGAAAAGGTGCGCTTTCCGTCGCCGCTGGCGAGCCAGTTGCGACGCCCCCGGTCGAATTTCCGAAATAATAGACACGCGAGGGGTCCAGGTCCGGAATTCCATCCCCGTCCACGTTGACACCGACCTGCATCACACGCACCCGCTTAGGACAGGTGGGTCGAAGGCAGGCTGAGCGGTGTACAATGCCGCCACCACCCAAGTTCAGCGTTTTCAATAGGCAGGCCATGTCTGCCACCCACGAAGTGACGCGACTGCTGGTCGAGTGGGCGAAGGGCGACCAGCAAGCCCTCGATGACCTGACGCCACTGGTGTATCGGGAACTCCGCCAACTTGCCGCCAGCTACCTGCGGAAGGAATACCAAGGCCACACCTTGCAACCCACGGCGCTCGTCCACGAGGCTTACCTGCGCCTCGTTGATCAGAAGAACCCTACCTGGCAGAACCGGTCGCATTTTTTCGGAGTGGCGGCGCGCCTGATGCGTCAAATCCTGGTGGACCACGCGCGCCGAAGACAGGCGGGTAAGCGGCAGGTGAGCAAAGTGTCTCTGGATGAGACTGTGAGCTTGCAGAATGGGCGCAGCCGAGATCTGGTAGCCCTCGACAGCGGCCTTAACGCGCTGGAGAAATTCGATCCGCGGAAATGCAAAGCGATCGAACTACGCTATTTCGGCGGGCTCTCCATGGATGAGATAGCGCAAACCCTCGAGGTGTCGACCGTCACCGTACGGCGCGACTTGCGGATGGCGGAAGCGTGGCTGCACCGCGAAATGCAAAGCGGATAGGTGCTCGTTGACTCCGCAACGCTGGGCGCAAATCGAGGATTTGTTCCATCGCGCTGCGGAGTGCGGCCCGAAGGAACGCACCGCTCTGCTGGACGAGGCCTGCAGCAGCGATCCGGAATTGCGGCGAGAGGTTGCGGGGCTTCTCTCTTGCGAAGCAAGCGCAGGCGATCACGTGCAAGAAGCCGTGCGCGACAGCCTGGATTCGTTTGCGTTTCCACGGGCGGGCGAAACCGTCTCTCACTACCGCATTCTGGATGGGCTGGGCGGCGGCGGAATGGGGTTGGTATACCGGGCCGAAGACTTGAAACTGGGGCGCCGGGTGGCACTCAAGTTCTTGCCCGAAGAGTCCGCCAAAGATCCCGCGGCTCTCGGGCGCTTCGAGCGCGAAGCCCGCTCGGCATCGGCGCTGGAGCATCCCAACATCTGCCCCATCTACGAATTCGGAGAACACGCGGGCCAGCCATTCCTCGTCATGCAGTTGTTGGAAGGGCAGACGCTCCGGGGATTGATCTCCGCGACGGCCCCCGGGAAAGCGCCGTTGGAACTCAATAAGCTGCTGGATCTCGCCATTCAGATTACGGATGGATTGGAAGCGGCTCACCGCCGGGACATCATCCATCGCGACATCAAGCCAGCAAACATCTTCGTCACCGGCCAGGGCCAGGCCAAGATTTTGGATTTCGGTCTGGCGAAACTTGCTGGTCCTGTGACCGCCGCAGGGGGTGACTCGGAAAGTGACCCGCGCGACCATGGCGGCGCACACCGAACCCCGCTCGAAACCGCACCCCTGGCGGCTCCCGATCCGTTCCTCAGCCGAACCGGCGCGGCGATGGGAACGGCGGGTTACATGTCTCCGGAGCAGGTGCGCGGCGAAGGGTTGGACGCGCGCACGGATCTGTTTTCCTTTGGTTTGGTGCTCTACGAAATGGCGACCGGACAACGCGCCTTCCTGGGGGGCACCGGGCCCGTGCTACAGGAAGCGATCCTCAAGCTGACGCCTAGCCCGGCACGACGGTTGAATCCCAAACTGCCTGTAAAGCTCGAAAAGATCATCAACCAGGCGCTCGAAAAGAATCGCGAGGCGCGCTATCAGACCGCTTCGGAGTTGAACGCAGATTTGGAGGCTCTGCGGCGCGAGATGGGAACACGAACTCGGCTGCACTGGGGGATTCCTGCTTCCACGCTTGTTTTCGCGCTATTGATCGCGGGCGCGGCATTTTGGTTTGCGAAGCGGCAGCCTTCATCCACGCAAGCTGCTCCCCAGATCAAGTTTCGGCGACTCACCACAAATTCCTCTGAAAGCCGGGTGAATACCGGATCGATTTCGCCCGACGGTAAATTTCTCGCGTACTCCGACCCACAAGGAATCCACGTCAAAGAGATTGAAACTGGCGCGACTCATACAGTTCTTCCGCCGGAGACGCTCAAGAATGAGAGCGTGGACTGGCAGATTATGAGTGCCGGTTGGTTTCCGGACAGCACGCGATTCATTGCCAATGCCCATTCGGCAAAAGTTGCCTGGTCCTCGCGGGACATTTGGATGTTTTCGAGGCTGGGCGGAGTGCCGCATAAACTTCGCGATCATGCTATTGGCTATTCCGTCTCCCCTGATGGTTCCCTAGTTTCCTTTGGAACGAATACCGGCAGATTTGGGGAGCGTGAAATCTGGTTGATGGGGCCTGACGGGGAACAGGCGCGCAAGCTCTTTGATACCGATGAGAACAGTTCGTTTGCATTTATGCTTTGGTCGCGTGACGGCCAACACGCCCTGGTGCGCAGGACTGACGCTTCGGGAGATACCATCCTGAGCCGCGACCTGCATGGCGGGCCCCCTGTGCAAGTGTTCACGCCGGCTGAAGTCAAGCAAATGCGAGGGGATTTGTCCTGGTTGCCCGATGGCCGGTTGATTTACCAGGTTGCCGATCCCGGCTCCGGATACATGCAAGAAACGTGCAATTTTTGGGCTATGCGGCTCGATGTGCGCACCGGTGAATCCATCGAAAAACCGAAAAGGCTGACGAACTGGACTGGATTCTGCGTGGATGGCAGCGCGAACGCAACCGCCGATGGCAAACGGATCGCATTTTTGAGGTCGTCGGACTCCTCCAGCGTGCGCGGTGTGCGCGAGCAGGCCACCGTGTACGTAGCCGATCTCCAGGCGCACGGGTCGCGTATCCGCAACTCGCGGCCTTTCACTTTGGATGAGAGCGCTAATTTCGCGAACGACTGGACTAGCGATAGCCGCGCAATCATTTTCACGTCAAATCGCGCTGGCCTATTCGGGATTTACAGGCAGGCTCTCAACGAGGAGACGCCGCATGCTATCCCCACGACGGTCGGTCTTCGGAGTATTCGGGTGAGCTCAGACGGCAAATGGATATTCGGCATTCTCGCCCCGAAACCTGGATCTTCGTCCGACCCGGACCAGATCATGCGGATTCCCGCCGCCGGCGGATCACCGGAGTTGATATTTACGGCGCAGGCGCATCCCTGGAGCGCAGTTTACTGCGCCAGCCCCCCGTCCAGTTTATGTGTAGTTGGTGAGCGTACCGAAGATCGCAAACATGCGATCTTCACTTCGTTTGATCCCGTCAGAGGCCGAGGCTCGGAGTTGGTTCGATTTGACGTCGATCCGAATGTGGACTTTTTTCATTTCCACGTCTCTCCCGAAGGAACACGGCTGGCTGTAACGCGAAGCGTGGAAGGTCCTATCCACGTTCTCTCCTTGCGCGGCCAGCCGGAAAAGATCATTCCGGCCAAACCCTTTCATAAGATGCAGCAATTCGTTTGGGCAGCGGATGGCAGGGGACTGTATGTTGCAGATCAGATAGAGGGAGAAACAGTATTGTCGTACTTGGACCTTCAAGGCAACGCCCACGTCCTGTGGGAGAATCGTGGTGGTGATTGGATTTACGGAAAGCCATCCCCAGACGGCCGCCACTTGGCGATCGGGGTTTCGACCGCGAGTCGAAATATGTGGATGATGGAGAACTTTTGAAATGCCGACGCGGGCGGCTGCGCGAATCGCTGCACCGTGAGTTCCGCGGTTAGCGGCCTCAGCGACGTATAAAGCTCGCATCAAACGCCCATTGATTGCATTGGGCTATTTGCCGGCGGGACATTGCGCCGATCTTAGCGAGGAATTCCTGTTCTTTATGCACGTTGGTGTGGTACAGCTCCGGGCCGTCAGTGTTGACCGTGGTGCGCACGCCGTGTTTGACCAGGGTGCTGATAATGCGCTTCAGCTCGCGTTGGTCACGCACCATGCGGTTCCTAAGGTTTGATGTCGGGCACAGTTCAAGTGTAACTCCCGCTTCAGCAAGCTTGTCCATCAGCCGGCGATCGCGCGCCGCGGCAATGCCGTGCCCGATGCGATGGGGTGCAATTTCCCGCACCACGTAGCGCATTTCGTCGAGATCGCCGGTTTCGCCGCAATGGACGGTGACGCCCAAGCCAGCATCCTTGGCGCGCTGAAACAGCGGCGCGACCTCCGCCATGGAGAACGAACGCCGGTCCGGGCCGGCCAGGTCCACCCCGATGACTCCTTTGCCCTGGTACTTGCTTGCCTTTTGCACGATGATGGCGTTCTGCTCGCGCGTAAGCCGGCGGTCCATCATCAGGATCAGCCCCGCCTTGACCGTCGGATATTCCAGGATGGCGCGTTCCTGGCCCCAAAGCGCCGCGTTGATGATGTGGTCCAGATCACGCTCGCCGCCACGATTGCGGAGCATGGGGTTGAAGCGCAACTCCTGCAGCACGAGGTTGCACTTGCGGTATCCACCTCCGATCACGCTCGCCACCGACTCCTGGATCGCCTCGGGCGACGACTGAATCAGCTCCGTCCACTTGTAGAAGCGCTCGTTCATCTCTTTCAAGTCGCGATTGCGGTCGTGAGCTGCCATCGTGACCATCGCCTCGAATTCCCAGTAGTCCTTGGTGGGCAGACGGATTCCTTGACGGTGCGCGATGGACCACAGAATGGGCGGATCCACGGCTCCGCCCAGATGGGTATGCAATTCGGCGCGTGGGATGTTGGTGCTGGCAGGCATGCGCCCATCATCATAAGGGGTGTTGGGTCAAAGCGCCCGGCTTAAGAAGCTTTTGTTGCCGTCGGCGGTCCTCGCAGCGGCGCTCATGCGGCCACGCCTGCGGGACTTCTGTACCACTCCAACATCAACATCTTCACGGTTTCCGAATATAAGCGGTAGCGGCGTTGGCGCCCTCCGCCTCGCCGGCGACGGCGCAGCGAGTCTCTTTGCAGGAGCGTTGGGGCGCCCAGGCCGCGTGGTCTGCTAGGTCTCCGTTCGTTTTCATTGAGAGGACTTCGCGGCGAGCGCCGCTTTGATCCGCTGGGGCGTGAAGGGCACCTCGCGGATGCGCGCCCCGGTCGCGTCAAAAATCGCGTTGCCGATCGCCGCCGCGACCAGGGAGATCGCCGTCTCACCCGCGCCCGTCGCGGAAACACCGATGCGATTGATCAGCACGCTCTCCACCGCCGGCACTTCGAACCCGAGCGGCAGGCTGTCGTACGTTCCCCAATCAATCGACGTGACGTTCTGATCGTCCCACGTCACCTCTTCACCGAACGCGCGGCTCATCCCCTGCAGCGTGCCGCCTTCAATCTGGTTCTTGAGCCCGTCCGGGTTCGAGATCGGCCCGCAGTCGTGCGCGACGACGAACCGCTTCACGCGCACCTTGCCGCTGGTGCGATCGACATCCACGTCGCCGACCATCGCCACGTAGCTCTCGCCTTCGTACACGACACACGCAATCCCGCGGCCGGTGGCGACGCCGCCGCCGCCCGCAGCCGGCTTCGGTGACGGCCGCGCCTCCCACCCGGCCGCTTTCGCCGCCTGCTTCACGACCTCGATGAGCCGCTCGTCCCTGAGATGACGGAGCCGATACGCAACCGGATCCGCTTTTACCTGCGCCGCCACTTCGTCGATAAACGATTCGTGCGCGAACGTGTTCTGCAGGCGGGACGGCGACCGCAGCGGCCCGGTGAAAAACGGCGATGGAACGGTGTGCGTGAGCACCCGCTCGCTGCGAACCTTCCCGGCCCCGCCGCAGTTGCCGCCGGCGCAGCCGGCCACGTACGACGGCGCGGCGTTGCTGCGGTTCTGAAACCCGCCCGCGACGTCGCCGGCCGCTCGCGCCGCCACGCGGTCGGGCTCGAAGCCGGCGAGCAAACCGGTGATGACGTTTCCGGGCTTGTCGTACCCGGGCCGACCGCCGAGCGACGGCCACCACGCTTCGTAATCCCAGGCGACCATCGTCCCCTCGCGATCGATGCCAATCCGCTGGTCGATCACGCACGCGAAGCCGTAGCTCTCGGAGAGGAATTCCTCCTCGCGCGTGAGCTGCACGCGAACCGGCCGGCCGGCCGCGTGCGAGAGCAGCGCCGCATCGTACGACACGGTGTCGGCGGCATTCAGGCCATAGCACCCGGATCCGCGGGTGAAGATGACGCGCACGCTCTCGAGCGGCAGCCCGAGCAGTATGGCGACGCCGTTTCGGGTCGGATATGCCGATTGCGTCGCCGACCAGATGGTCGCCTTGCCGTCATGCACGTCCGCCACGGCGCAGGACGCGCCGAGCGACGCGTGCGCCTGGTAGGGATGCAGGTACGTCGCCTTGATCACCGACGCCGCCTGCGCGAGCGTCGCGTCGACGTCCTTGGAGTTGACGGTCGATGCGTCGCGCGACGGGGTCATGGTCCGCAGCCGGTCGTAGAACTCGCCCTGCACCGGAAGATTCCCGCCGCCGCTCCACTGCACCTTCAACTGCTGCGCGGCCTGCGCCGCCTGGGACTGCCGTTCGGCGACAACGCCGACGAAATTCTTGCGGCGGACGACCTTCACTACCCCGGGGATGTGGCTGACCGAGCCCTCGTCGACATCAACCAGCGTCCCGCCGAGCCGGGGTGGCCGCACGACGCGGCCATGCAGCATGCCGGAAACGTGCACGTTGTGCACGTATTCGAACTGCCCGGTGGCCATCGCAGCCATGTCGAGGCGCATCGCCGGCGTGCCCAGCACTTTCCACTCGCCCGCGGTCTTACGTTTCGCGGTCGCGCTGAGCGGCAGGTTGAACCTGCGGCCGGCAACGAGTTCGCCATAGGTCACACGCTTCGTCTTGTCGGACGCCGCCGTGATCGTGCCGTCGGTGATCGTGAGATCGGCCGCAGGAACGCCGAGCTTTGCCGCCGCGAGCCCGAGCAGCGCCTCGCGGGCCGTCGCCGCAGCTTGCGCCAGGTTGCGATCGTTGAAGTTGTTCGGCGTCGACTGGCTGCCCGATGTCGTCCCCTGGTCGGGGCAGAGATCGGTGTCGCACTGGACGAGCCGCACGCGCGCGAGCGGCACCGACAGCTCTTCGGCGACAAGCTGCGACTGCGCGGTCAGCATCCCCTGCCCGAGCTCGCACTTACCGGTGTGCGCGGTGACGGTGCCGTCGGCGGCAATCGCGATCCAGGAATCGAGCTGACCCGGATCGACGTGCGACGCGTGGGTGTCGAACGGCCCCTGACCGAAGGCGAGCGGCTCGAGGATCGACGCGCTGCTGAAGCTGACGATGAGGGCGGCGGCGCCCTGCAGGAATTCGCGGCGTGAAAAGGGGGTCATGCTTTCTTCTCCCGCGCGTAGCGTTTGATGGCGCGCAGCATCCGCGTGTGCACGAAGCAGCGGCAGAGGACGCCCGAGAGCGCCTGCTGGATGTCGCTGTCGGATGGATTCGGATTCGCGTCGACGAGCGCCTTGGCCGTCAGGATGACGCCGCTCAAGCAGAAGCCGCATTGCGCAGCCTGCTCGTCGATGAACGCCTGCTGCAGCGGGTGCGGCCTGTCGATGGAGCCGAGTCCCTCGAGCGTCGTGATCTCGGCGCCTTTCATCGCGCCGACCGGGGTGACGCAGGAACGGATGGCGCGCCCGTGCACGAGCACCGTGCAGGCGCCGCACTGGCCGAGGCCGCAGCCGAACTTGGGTCCGCGAAGCTGGAGATCGTCACTGAGCACATACAGCAACGGCGTCGCCGGATCGACGTCAACGGTGTGCGCATGACCGTTGACGGTCAGGTTGATCCTGCTCATGAGGCCCCCACGAACGTCGAGGATGTGAGGATTTGAGGGTGGTGAACTCCTCAAGTCCTGACTTCTCAGATTCTCAAGTCCAATCCAATTCCTACTGTAGTCATTTGGTTTCTGTGCAAGCAATGCAGCTTTTCAACGACTCGGTAATTTGAAATGGTCTTGCCGATCACGGCGTAAACCCACCAGCCGATGGTCGCGCATGTTAGTCGGCACGGCTCGACAAAGTCAACGAGGGAGCTCTCATTGCGAAACGCATTGTTCTTGTTGGGGTTACCTCGGGTGACGGTCTCCGGGGCAGGCATTCCCTTCACCACCCGCGGGCGAATCCACTCACCCTGAAGTAGTCAGCTAATCCCCGGTTGGCCGGCCATGCACCCAGAATCGTTGTATCCGCTGCCACGCGCTCCGGGACTATAATCGCGCGCACGGATGGCCCTTACCTCTGGCACGAAACTCGGATCGTATGAGATCCAGTCGCCGCTGGGCGCTGGCGGCATGGGCGAGGTGTATCGCGCCACGGATTCGAGACTGGGCCGCGACGTCGCGCTCAAAGTGATTCTGCCGGAATTTGCCCAGGACGCGCAGCGCATGGCCCGCTTCCAGCGCGAGGCGCAAGTTCTCGCATCCCTCAACCACACCAACATCGCTTCTATCTACGGCCTGGAAGAGAGCGGGGGCGTGCGCGCGCTGGTAATGGAGGTGGTCGAAGGGCCAACGCTCGCCGAACGGATCCAGGAAGGCGCGATCCCGCTCGAAGAAGCGTTACCCATCGCAATTCAAATCGCGGATGCGCTCGAGTACGCCCACGAACGAGGGGTCATTCACCGCGACCTGAAGCCGGCAAACATCAAGCTGACCCATGACGGCAAGGTCAAGGTACTCGACTTCGGCCTCGCTAAAGCGCTGCAAGGCGACGCCTCGGCGCGGGATGTTTCCAATTCTCCTACCCTGACCGCCGCCACCAAAGCCGGGATCATTCTTGGCACCGTGGCCTACATGTCGCCGGAGCAGGCTAAAGGCAAGGCGGTGGACCGCCGCGCGGATATCTGGTCGTTCGGCGCGGTGCTGTTCGAAATGCTTACTGGCCGCCAGTTGTTTGTGGGCGAAACCGCGACCGACATCATGGCAGCCGTTGTGCGCGCCGAGCCGGATTGGACGATGCTTCCCAAGGGCGTGCTGCGGCGCATCCGCCAGCTACTGCAACGCTGCCTGGTGAAGGATGAAAAACGCCGTTTGCGCGACATCGGCGAAGCGCGGCTCACCCTCAATGATGTGGCGGATGCGGCGCCCGAGGGCGCGTCCCAGGCCCGGCCGAAGCAGCTCTGGCGCGTGCTGCCGTGGGCCATGGCCGCAGCCGCAATCGCCGTCGCGTCCTGGACGCTGTCGCGTCACCCCGGCATCGCCCCGGCCGCGCGCGAGGTGATGCATCTCGATATCACCTATCCGCCGAGCCTCGAGCCCATTTCCGGAGTGCAGGGCGGATTCGCGATCTCGCCTGACGGCCGGAACGTCGCCATGATCGGCGTCAGAGATGGCGTCCGCAGACTGTACATTCGCCGGCTCGACCGTCCGGAGGCAACCGAAATCAGCGACACCGTCGGCGTGAACTCGGCCTCTTTCTCTCCCGACAGCGCAAGCGTGGCGTTTGTCCCGGCCAGCACGTCGGTAACTCGAGTCGCGCTGGCCGATCAGCAGCGTACGATCCTGGCGTCGGGCGCTGATCTTGCCAGCGGCGTCGCGTGGAGCCCAAGCGAGATTGTCTATACGCGCGGCGGGGCGCTGTGGAGTGTGCCGTCGCAGGGCGGCACGGCCCGCCAGTTGACGGTGCTCGACGCCGCGCGCCACGAGGTGCTGCACGGCGACCCCGCGCTGTTGCCGGGAGGACACACCGTGTTGTTCTCGAGCCTGACCACGGAGTCGGGCACGGAACGGATCGAAGCGGTCTCCCTGGACGGGCGAAAGAGGTCGGTGGTCATCGAGCGCGCCATCACACCGGTCTGGTCGCCCACCGGCCACCTGCTGTTTGGACGTGACGGTGCGGTGTGGGCTGTGGCCTTCGATCCGGATAGCGCGACCGTGAGCGGGGCGGCGGTGCCCGTCATACCGTCCGGCGTAATCGGCACCACGCGCCTCGGCAGTCTGGGATTCCAGCTTTCCTCCACCGGCACTTTAGTATTCGCTCCGGCCGACTTCAATTACAAGCGAGTCATCTCCGTCGGGCGTGACGGATCGGAGGTGGCCCTCAACCTGCCGCCGAATCGCTATGGGAACCCACGGATTTCGCCCGATGGACGCCGGCTTCTGGTCGAGAGTGAAGGGAGCGTCATCGAAATGCTCGATCTCTTGCGCGGCACGCGCGCCAAGTTCACCACGGCGGCGCTGGGCACCAGTTTCTCCATCTGGACCGCCCATGGCGAGGGCGTCGTGTTCCGCCGCTTCAATGTGCCGTTCTGGGAGGCTGCCGACGGCACCGGCAGAGCGGGCCCCGTGCCGACAGGGCTGATCAACGACTATCCGTCATCTCCGGGACCCGATTCCGATTCCATTTTCGTCACGCGCATTCAACCGAAAACTTCAGGTGACATTTTCCTGATATCGATCAGCGGCAAGTTTCCGGCGAAACCACTGCTCGTGACGCCCGCGTTCGAGGGGGGCGCGCAACTCTCGCCTGACGGACGCTGGCTGCTTTACCAATCGAACGAGTCCGGGCAGATGGAGATCTATGTTCGCCGGTATCCCGCCATGGATCGCCAGTGGCCGGTCTCTGAAAGCGGCGGCGTGCAGGCGCGGTGGAGCAGCACCAGTCGGGAGATCTTCTATCGCAGCGGCCAACGCATGATGGCGGTCGCGCTCCACGCGTCTGGGGCCGAACCCGCTTTCGGAAAACCGACGGCCCTGTTCGCTGACGAATACGACTTCGGTCAGAACATCTCCATCGCGAACTACGATGTGACCCGCGACGGGCGTTTCATCATGCTGCGCCGCGGTTCGCACGGCAACCGTCTGCGCGTGGTCGTCAATTGGACGCAAGAGCTGAAACAAATTCTCGCAGCAGGCGGCGCCCGCTGAGCTTTAGATATTCCTAATCGCCAGTCCCTAAGCAGGATAGGCCTCGAAGGATTGGTTTTACTGATGGTCCGGTGGTTGCGACAAAGGCGCGCCTGACCCAGGACGCCGGCGTCAAAGGCCCGATGGGCGTGCGATTAGCCTACTGAGCCCGAAGCCAATTTGGCCAGACCTATAAATCTCCTTTGCTAGTCTCCTAGGTGCGCTGTTAGGATACTTGTCCGAGGAGCTATCATGGACACCCATAGGATTCTTGCAGAACTTCGCGCGGAGCGCGACCGTATTGACCAGGCGATTTCAGCCATTGAAGCCGTCAACTCACCGGGAGGCCGGAGAGTAGGCCGTCCCCCAGGAACGGCACGGAAGCCCCGCAGGCGCGGCGGCATGAGCGCCGCTGCCCGAAGGAAGCTGTCGCGGCTGCTGAAGCAGCGCTGGGCGCAGGGAAAGATGAAGCGCGTCAAGGCATCGAGGCCAGCGCGGCGGATGAGCCGCGCCGCCCGCAAGAAGATCGCGGCGGCGCAGCGGGCGCGCTGGGCTAAACAGAAAGCGCAACCGAAGAGTGCGGCGTAAGTCTCAGGCGGCGGGTCAAGCCGCCGCTGTCGCTTGAGGCCCGAGGCGTCGTGTGAACTCGCAGCGATCCAGCGATACAAGGTTCGGGGAGACTGCGAAAATGAGAGGGTGGTTATGCCAAGAATGATGCTTGTCGTCCTTGCGTGCTGTCTCGCGACGCCGGTTCTCGCGCAAGACTCCGCCAAAACTGACCCAAAGATTATCAAGGTAACGTTGGAAAACGAGCAGGTTCGCATACTCAAGGCTCACTATGAGCCTCACGACAAAACCGCCATGCACGACCATCTGGTCCCAAGAGTTGTGGTTTTCCTCACCGACCAGTACGCCAAGGTAACTCGGGCGGATGGCAAGACGGTCGAAGTTAGAAGAAAGGCGGGCGATGCGGTGTGGTTCCCACCAGAGAGGCACGCCGTCGAGAACCTGAGCGATAAGCCTTTCGAGACCATCGAGATTGAATTGAAGGGCGCTCCTGACAGCACGAAAACTGCGGGATCATCCGGTAGGTAAGGATACTGCCAGACTGAGCCCAATTGGTCCACGCACCCACTGCGGCTAGAGCTGCGTGGTTCCGAGCTTAGTCGTGCCGCCCGCGCGCGGCGCGGCCTGAAAGCATCTGCAACAGCGGCCGCTCGGGTTGATCGTTCAATCCTTGAATTGTCTCACCAGCGCAGCAAGCCGCGAGTTATCCACCAATGTTTCGT
>Ga0116221_1002307_pt1 | contig 12412 bp, 8 predicted proteins | sample Sb_taG_5_FD_88965 | JGI IMG/M metagenome (GOLD analysis project Ga0116221, IMG submission 88965) | Peat soil microbial communities from Weissenstadt, Germany - Sb_50d_8_FC metaG | ecosystem: Environmental > Terrestrial > Soil > Wetlands > Peat | place: Germany: Weissenstadt | collected 2010-09-21 | reverse complement strand
TACGGAATCCAATCAGTATCGCGTCATCATGGAGGCCACTCCGGATCTCCAGCACGCGCTCAGTTCGCTCAATACATTCTATCTACCTTCGTCCACGTCAACGACCAACGGGCAGGTACCGCTTTCGGCGATCGTGCACGTCGAGCAACGGCCGGGGCCGTTGCTGATCACCCATTTCGGGCAGTTCCCGGCCACCACCATTTCTTTCGACGTCGCACCCGGCTACTCGCTCGGCTCGGCCGTCGAGACGATTCAACAGACGGAAAAGGACATTGGCCTGCCTGAGAGCTTCGTCTCGTTGATGCAGGGCAGCGCGGCGGCGTTCACCGCCTCGCTCGGTAACGAGGTCCTGCTGATCATCGCCGCCGTGGTCACGATGTATATCGTGCTGGGCGTCCTCTACGAAAGCTTCATTCACCCGATCACGATCCTCTCCACTTTGCCGTCGGCCGGGGTCGGCGCGCTTCTATCGCTGATGCTCGCCGGCGACGAACTCGACGTGATCGCGATCATCGGGATCATATTGCTGATCGGCATCGTCAAGAAGAACGCGATCATGATGATCGATTTCGCGCTCGATGCGGAGCGCCACCAGGGCCTCGCGCCGCGCGACGCGATCTATCAAGCCTGCCTGCTTCGATTTAGGCCGATCATGATGACCACCATGGCCGCGATTCTCGCCGCGTTGCCTTTGATGCTGGGTACCGGCACGGGTTCCGAGCTGCGCCGGCCCTTGGGTGTCGCCATCGTCGGCGGTCTCATCTTCAGCCAGGTTTTGACCCTGTTCTCGACGCCGGTCATCTACCTCTACTTCGACCGTTTGGCGGTGCGCCTCTCGGCGTCGCGCGCCGCCGGACGTATCACGCCGCGCGAGGCCGGGGAATGAACCTTTCGGCGCCCTTCATCGAACGCCCGGTCGCTACGACTCTGCTCACCGCGGGAATCGCGATTGCCGGCGCATTGGGGTTCATGCAGCTGCCCGTTGCGCCTCTGCCGCAGGTCGATTTTCCGACGATTGCCGTGCAAGCGCAGCTTCCAGGTGCCAGCCCGGACACGGTTGCCACCAGCGTCGCGGAGCCGCTCGAGCGAAGGCTGGGGCAGATCGCCGACGTCACGGAAATGTCTTCGACGAGCGGCGTCGGCCAGACTCGGATCACCCTGCAGTTCAGCCTTGATCGCGACATCGACGGGGCGGCGCGCGACGTGCAGGCTGCGATCAACGCGGCGCGGGCGGATTTGCCGACCAGCCTGAAGCAAAATCCGACCTATCGCAAGATCAACCCGGCCGATGCGCCGATCCTGATCCTCGCCTTGACATCCAAGACGTTGACGCGCGGCCAGCTCTATGATGCGGCGAGCAACGTTCTTCAGCAGCGCCTTTCACAGCTCAGCGGCATCGGCCAGGTCTTGATCGGCGGCTCCGCTCTGCCGGGCGTCCGCGTCGAGCTCAATCCGACCGCCCTGTTCAAATACGGGGTGGGCCTCGAAGACGTGCGTGCGGCGCTTGCCTCGGCGAACGCCGACACTCCCAAGGGTGCGATCGAAGATGGCGACAACCACTATCAGATCTATACCAACGATCAGGCATCGCATGCCGCCGACTACGAGCCCCTGATCATCGGCTATCGAAACGGCAACGCGATCCACCTGTCGGACCTCGCCGACATCGAGGACTCGGTAGAGGATCTGCGTAACGAGGGGCTGGCAAACGGGCAACCGTCGGTGTTGGTGATCCTGTTCCGCCAACCGGGCGCCAATATCATCGAGACAGTCGATCGGGTGAAGGCCGAACTGCCGCACCTGCGCGCCGCGATGCCGAGCGACATCAAGATTTTGTGGGCATCCGACCGAAGCCTGACCATTCGCGCTTCGTTGCACGACACCGAGCGGACGCTGGCGATCGCGGTTGGGCTTGTGACCCTCATCGTCTTTTTGTTTCTGGCCAATGTGCGTGCCGCGATCATTCCGGCCGTCGCTGTTCCGGTGTCGATCATCGGCACCTTCGGCGCCATGTATCTTATGGGTTACAGTCTGGATAATCTCTCCCTGATGGCTCTGACCATCGCGACCGGCTTCGTCGTCGACGACACCATCGTCGTCTTGGAGAATATTACGCGGCACGTGGAGGCTGGCGTCCCGCGCTTTCGGGCCGCCTTGCTCGGCGCCCGAGAGGTGGGATTTACCGTCCTCTCGATCAGCGTTTCCCTCATTGCCGTCTTTACGCCGATCTTGCTGATGGGGGGGCTGCTCGGGCGCCTGTTCCGCGAATTCGCCGTGACCTTGTCGATGGCGATTCTCGTTTCTCTGCTGATCGCGCTGACGACGACGCCAATGCTGTGCTCACTGCTCCTGAGGGTGCGGCCCCAACAGGATCGACGGCGGCGAAGAAACCCAATTTCTATTCTGTTGCGCGGCTATGAACGCAGCTTGTCATGGGCATTGCGCAATCGCGCTTTCATCATGATGATGCTGTTTAGTGCGATGGCGCTGACAGTGCTCCTGTTCATCATCATACCGAAGGGATTTTTCCCCCAGCAGGATACCGGCCGGCTTATCGGTTCGATACAGGCGGACCAAAGCATATCCTTCCAAGCCATGCAGAAAAAGATGGCGCAGCTGATGGCGATCGTGCAGGCCGATCCGGCGATTCAGAGCGTCGTCGGCTTCACCGGCGCCGGCAGCGGCGGAGGAGGCCAATCGAGCGTGAATACGGGATCGGTCTATGTGGCGCTGAAGCCGCTTTCGCAACGCGACGTATCGGCGGACCAGGTCATCGCCCGGCTGCGCCATGAGTTGGCCGCGATACCCGGAGCAAAGCTCTATCTCCAGTCGGTGCAAGATATCCGGGTCGGCGGCAGGCAAAGCAATGCGCAATACCAATATACCCTGCAAGGCGACGACACCCAGGAACTCTACACTTGGTCGACAAAGTTGCTCGACGCCCTGCAGCACAGCAAGGTTCTCGCCGACGTCAACTCCGATCAGCAGCAGAAAGGCCTGGAGTCGGACGTCATCATCGATCGCGTCACGGCTTCGCGCTTTGGTCTTACTCCTGAGCAGATCGACAACACGCTGTATGATGCCTTCGGCCAGCGGGAAGTGTCGGTGATCTACAGCGCCATCAACCAATATCACGTGGTGATGGAAGTCGCGCCGCGCTATTGGCAGAGTCCGGCAACCCTCAAAGATATCTACGTCAGCACCGCCGGCGGTCCGCCGAGCGGTACGCAGACCAGCAACCTGCCTGCTGGCACAGTCGCGGCGACTGCGCCGCAGATCAACTCCACGCCGCCCGCGGTTTCCGTATTGGCGACGACTGCGCCGCAGGACTCCACGCCGCCCACGGTTTCCGTATTGTCAACGCCGATCAGGACCAGTGCTGCCGCGAACGCGCTCAATTCGGCGCGCAACGCCCAAACGAACGCCCTCGCCGCCGCCGGCAGCAGCAGCGCCTCCGCGGGAGCCCCGGTGAGCACCAGCATCGAAACCATGGTCCCGCTCGCGGCCTTCACGCATTTTGCGCCGGGTTACACGCCGCTCGCGGTCAACCATCAAGGACTCTTCGTTGCGACGACGATATCGTTCAATCTGGTGCCGGGCGCGTCGCTAAGCGATGCCACGGCGGACATCAACAAGACCGTCGCCTCCCTCAACATGCCGTCCGACATTCACGGCAGCCTGCAAGGCACGGCGCAGATGTTCGAGAGTTCGCTTTCGAATGAGCCGCTGTTGATCGCGGCGGCGCTTGCCGCGGTCTATATCGTTCTGGGCGTCCTCTATGAAAGCTACATTCATCCCATCACGATTCTCTCGACGCTGCCGTCGGCCGGGGTCGGAGCGCTCCTCGCCTTGATGGCGTTCCATACCGAGTTCAGCATCATCGCCTTGATCGGCGTCATCCTGCTCATCGGCATCGTGAAGAAGAATGCGATCATGATGATCGATTTCGCCATCGAGGCGAGACGGATTCAGGGGATGAATGCGTATGATGCGATCTTCCAGGCCTGCCTTCTGCGCTTCCGTCCGATCATGATGACGACCGCCGCCGCGATCCTCGGCGCCGTTCCGCTTGCTCTGAGCTTCGGCGAAGGCGGCGAGATACGCCGGCCGCTCGGAATATCGATCGTGGGCGGCCTGATCCTCAGCCAAATGCTGACTCTTTACACGACTCCGGTGCTCTACCTGATCCTCGATGGTTTCCAGGAGTGGGTGCGTGGGCAGCGGCCGATCGCCAATCCTCCTCCTTACGCCGCACCGGATCTCGCCGAGTGATCGGATCCGGCTCTTCGGATTTCCGTTTTAGTTCGCGGCCAACTCGTGAACGCCGGTCTCCGCAAACCAATGGTACGTGTCGGCAATCCCTTCATCGAGCCCGATCTGCGGCTTCCAGCCCATCGCCGTGAGCTTGCTCGAATCCAAAAGCTTGCGCGGCGTGCCGTCGGGTTTCGTCAAGTCGAACACCAGGCGGCCCTCAAATCCGGCGATACGGCCGACTTTTGCAGCAAGCTCCCGGATTGAAAGATCCGTTCCCGCGCCGCAGTTGATCGGCTCGATGCCATCATAATGGTTCATGAGGAAGATGACGGCGTCGGCCAGATCATCGACATGCAGGAATTCGCGCAGCGGCTTTCCCGAGCCCCAGATCGACACGTCGTCGCGTCCCTCGTCCTTGGCTTCGTGAAACTTGCGGATCAGAGCCGCCAGGACATGGCTCGTGTTGAGATCGAAATTGTCGTTGCGGCCGTAAAGGTTGCACGGCATCAGCGCGATATAGCGGCGACCATATTGGCGACGATAGGCCTGGCATAGCTTGACGCCGGCGATCTTGGCAAGTGCATACCATTCGTTGGTGGGCTCGAGCGCCCCGCTCAGCAGCGCGTCCTCGCGGATCGGCTGCGCGGCAAACTTCGGGTAGATGCAGGAGGAGCCAAGGAACACCAGACGATCGACGCCGGCACGATGCGCCTCGTGGATGACGTTGGTCTCGATTGCGAGATTGTCGCGCAGGAACTCCGCAGGAAAGGAATCATTCGCCAATATGCCGCCGACCTTCGCGGCGGCGAGAATGATGATGTCCGGCTTCTCGTCTTGCATGAATGCCCGAACCTTTGCCTGATCGCAAAGGTCGAGCAGCGCGCGATCGGCGGCGAGCACCACGGCGTCTTCCGTTGCCAGGCGGCGCACGATGGCCGAGCCCACCATGCCGCGATGCCCGGCGACGAAGATACGCGGTCGGTTCATGTCTCTCCTCGCCTCCACCCCCGTTCAATCAATTCGAACCCTACCTTCGGCAAGACAGGTGAACGGGCGCATCAAACGTGGCCGCGCCGTCGCATCACGAGGAGATCGCTGGCGACCATTTCGGCCACGAGTTGGGCAAAGGTGGTTTTGTGGGTCCAGCCGAGCTTTTCACGGGCTTTGCTTGCATCCCCGACCAGACAATCGATCTCGGTCGGGCGAAAATAGTGGGGATCGATCTCGACGAGGACCTTGCCGGTCTTGCGGTCGAGCCCTCTTTCGGCGCGGCCGCTGCCTTTCCAAGCCATCTCTATGCCGACTTCGGCGAAAGCTCGTTCCGCGACCTCACGAACGGTATGACCCTCGCCTGTCGCGAGGACATAGTCATCCGGCTCGGGCTGCTGGACGATGCGCCACATGCCTTCGGCATAGTCGCGCGCATGTCCCCAGTCGCGCTTGGCATCGAGATTACCAAGATAAAGCTTGTCTTGCAGCCCCAAATGGATTGCCGCCACCGCCCGCGTGATCTTGCGGGTGACGAAAGTCTCGGCGCGGGTGGGGCCCTCGTGGTTGAAGAGGATGCCGTTCGAGGCGTGCATGCCATAGGCCTCGCGGTAATTGACCGTGATCCAATAGGCGTAGAGCTTGGCCACCCCGTAAGGCGAGCGCGGATAAAATGGCGTCTCTTCGTTTTGCGGCGACGAATGCGCCTTGCCGTAGAGCTCCGACGTCGAGGCCTGATAAAACCGCGTCTTTTCCGAAAGGTTGAGGATCCTGATCGCTTCGAGAAGACGCAACGTGCCGAGCGCGTCCGCATTGGCCGTATATTCCGGCGTCTCGAAACTCACCTGTACGTGGCTCTGCGCCGCAAGATTATAAATCTCGTCGGGCTGTACCTCCTGAATGATCCGAATGAGATTGGTCGCATCGGTGAGGTCGCCGTAATACATGAAAAATCGAACATCCGGCTCGTGCGGATCGCGATAGAGATGATCGACGCGATCGGTGTTGATGAGCGACGAGCGCCGTTTGATGCCGTGGACGACGTAGCCCTTGTCGAGCAGGAGTTCGGCGAGGAGAGCCCCGTCCTGCCCCGTGACGCCGGTGATGAGCGCAACCTTGGATGAAGCCATGCGTGATCCAATGGAATTGACCGAAATGGGTTAGGCGCGAAAGCCGCCCGGACATGCTCTAGCGCGGTTTTTTGGCGCTGACCATGGCCTCGGTTGGGCGGATCGCTGGGCGAACCCCGAGTCGTGGGCCGGGGCTGAGAAGCAGGCCGATAATGCCAATAGCACATGGCGAAGGACGGCCCGAGTCCCCCGGTTCAAGGCGGCTCATCTTGATGCACCGCAAGTGGCTCGAGATGCCGCAAGCCGGCATCGTCGTCCGTGACGTGCACCGGCTGCGAGACGGCTGAGGGCCGTCACGGTTTCGGCACGCGCTAAACAGCAATTCCCGGGCCTTTGGACTGGCGTGCGCGGGCATGGCGTTCGTAAACTGTTTCCAGCACGTTCGCGGTAGCATGGGCGAGGGGCGCGATATCGAACAAGCGGGAGGCGCGTTCTTTTGCCTTGTCGGCGAGGCGGCGGGCGAGGCCCGGGTTCGAAAGGATCGTGACCACGGCATCGGCCCAGGCGACGGGATCATCGGGAGCCAGTAGGAGCGCAGCGTCCTCGCGGCCCAGGCATTCAGGAATACCGTCAACGTCGGAGGCAACGACCGGCACTCCGCTGGCCATGGCTTCGATCAGAACGCTCACGAACGCGCCCCGACGGCTTGGATGCGCAAAACAATCCATGGCTGCCAAAACGTCGGGCATGTCGTGGCGGTAGCCGGCAAAGAGGACGTCGCCGTCTAATCCCAACTCGGCGCGAAGCGCCTGCAGGTCGCGCAGGTAAGGTTCGTCGCCCTCGTTGCACGGCGATCCCACGAGAACAAATCGCGCAGCCGGAACACGCTGCTTGACCAAGGCTGCCATACGCAGAAAAATATCCTGTCCTTTCATAGGGGTGATGCGGGCCGCCATCCCAACCAGCGGAACTGCGGAATCGATGCCCCATTCGCGGCGCACGCGCTCGCCGTCTGCCGCGCGAAATGGCGCGAGATCACGCCCGTCCGGGATGATCCAAAGGCGTTCGGCGATGTCATCCAAAGGCACTTGGCCTTGCTCCACGAGAGCGTCGCGGACCGCCTGCGATATGCAGATGATGCCATCGAATTTTCGAAAGCTCGCCGAAACCGGGCAATCGATCATATTGCGAACATGCAAGACGAGAGGGACCCCAGCCCTGACGCAGGCTGCGTGAACCAACTCGGCGTGAAAATGCAAATTCATGTGGACGAGCTTTATCCGCCGCGAACGGAGCAGGTACAAGAGCTGCAATAGATAAAGGGTGCGGCGGGTTTTCGAGAGCGGCCTTACGCCGAATTGCGCGTACTGGCGATAAACGGGGAACCCCTCGCTTCGCAGAAGAGCATCGAAGTTCCCAACGCTCTCGACGAAGAAGTGAGCCCTCCAGGAGGCATCAAGGCGGCGCACCACCGGCAGCAGCGAGAGCTCGGAACCGAATAGTTCCCGAGTTATCGAGACGAACAAGACATTTCTTCTCTTAAAGAACGGTTGCACGGAGATGCCCGGCAGTTACGCCTCCTGGCGATAGAAGAACGGCGTGTCTTCGCCGTCCAGGAAAACCGGCCGATACGCGGCGTTCTGAAACAACTCGCGGGCCTGTGCCACTCTCCATTTTCCTGTGCGGTCTACCACGCCAACCCCATGCCATGGCAACAGACTGCGTCCGCGCTCTATCATCCAGATGGCCAAGCGGCTGGGGCGGCACTGCGTAGTCGCGTGAATAGCGTCGGGGAAGCAAACCGGACGGGGATCGAGCGCATGCAGCAGCAAGTCGCGGAAGGAATAGCGCAGTATGGCGACGCGCACTTGCCGCTCGATCTCACGATATTCGGGCGGGAGGCGACCGCTTTGCGAATGATCAAGCAGTCGGCACGCCTCGCGGACCGAGAAGCTGCGGAGATTGATCATGCCCAAAGTCTTGCTGAAGCGGTCCGTCCACTCTGCCATTTCCCAAGCGTCGGGCTGGCAATGGCGCATCGCTTCGCGCACATAAGCCGCGCGCCGACCCAGCCTGCCCGCGTCGGCGCGCGACAGGGCCTTCAGGTCATGCAGGTGAATGAACCGCTCCGGGCCGAGGCTGTCCACCAACCGGGCGAAGTAGCTCTCGTACCGGCGCACTTCCTCCAGAGTGATGCCGAAAACGCTGGCGATGTAGGAGCCGTCGTGAATGAGATGAATCTCCAGACCTGGCGGATAGATGGGCTTCACCTTGTCGCGCAGCTGGCGCAGTCGTAGAAGCGCCGCGTATTCCGCGAGGTCGGGCAAACGACGCGGACCGACCTTGGCCGGATTGGGCACCTTGAAAGGAAAAGCCATCAAGGTCAGCTGCACCGGCTTGTCGGCCTGCACCCGCCTTTCGATGGCGCGCAACAGGTCCGCACGGCAGCACCAGAATTGCATCTGCTCGAGGCTGCCCTTTCGCACGGCGCTGGAAGTCATAAGCTGCAGCAGCCTCTCGGCGATCCTACCGCTCTCAAGGAACTCCAGCCCCCTAAGGTTCAACCGAGGAGGCTGCAGAGCCCCTATGGCCTTATCCAACCCGACAAGAGGATAAATCTGTAAAGGAGCGGAATACATAAAAATCTCCCTGACCAATGCTCGTCTGCCCCGTTCATCATGTCAGCCACGCAAATTCAATGGGCGATGGCGGCCCGCACGCGAATGGCTCGAATGCCGGAGGTCGGCGGAGGCCTGGACAGGGAATCCCTGGTGGCCGTAACCACCCTTCAGTCCGGCATGCCGACGTGCAGCGCCCGGTTTCTTTCCATGATTTCTTCACGCATCTCTTTGCGCATCTTGCCGGCTTCGAAGAGCCGCCGATCAAGCTCGGTTTCGATCTCGAGCGGCGGGACTACGCAAGGGGTGCCGTCCGCATTTTGTGCGGCCATCGTGAAGTAGCACGAATTGGTATGGCGCGCGTCTTTGGTCGTCAGGTTCTCGGCAATCACCTTGATTCCGATCTCCATCGAGGTTCGGCCGACATAATTGACATTGGCCTTAAACGTCACCAATTCGCCGACCTTGATGGGCTCCTTGAAAATCACCTGGTCGAGCGAGACCGTCACCACGTAGTTCTTGCAGTATCGCGCGGCGCAAACATAGGCCACTTGATCGAGGATCTTGAGGATCGTACCCCCGTGAACATGGCCTGAGAAATTGGCCATGTCGGGGGTCATGAGGAAGGTCATGAATAGGGATTTTTCTTGGCTCATGAAATTCGTTCGGATCGAGGAAAATGTGGAAGCTCCAACCTTGCTCTAAAACAGGCTTGCACTCAAGGGTGTAGCCCCGCCTTATACGCATTCGCCTGGCGGGCCGTGCTGGCCGGACTGCTGCGCGTGCCATGGCAATCCCTGCGCCTGTTCTGGAGCGAGCGCCCGGCATGCCCCCGGGGAACAATCGCTGTCGTGACGCGCGGTCTCAAATTTTGGCTTGCTGAAGCGACCGCTAGGGCGCCTGTTCATTGGCCGAGGAGCGAACGTCGATTCTGAGCCATCCTGAGCCGGGCTTCGATCCCTGGTCGCCAGCGGCCTCGAACATGCGCTCGGCTGGCAACCTGCCGGGAAAATTCGTGAAAGCGAGCGTCACGCCATTGTCCGCGAAGCTCGCGCGCTGCTCGCGACCGAGATAGATGCGATATCCGCCGGTTGTATCGGGCGGCGGCGGCTCGGGAGCCGGCCCGCGCATGATGACCGTGGTACCGGCGCTTGAGAGATCGTCGATATTGGCGATCAGGATGCTGACGGCCGGCGAAGGCTTTCGCACCGCCCAGGCCATGAAGCTCTTGGCGATATCGCGGGCGAATACGCCATTTCGCGGATCGTCGATGAACGACCGGTCCAATCCGAGGGACGCCCCTTCGATCTTGCCGTCGGCCTCGGAGAGAACGTCAACTTCGACCAGCGCTTGGAAAGCCGAGCCCGTTGGGCGGAAGCTGTGCCAGGCCTGCGAACCGTCAACTGCGATGGGGGTGCCGACGGGGGCGAGATGGAACCACGTGAAGAATTCCGAACCTCGTTCGCTTTCGAGATTGAGCGGCATGGAAGTCACCTGCTCTCCAGCGTTGTCAGCCCACGCGGCGGGAAGGGCGAAGATGCAGGCCAATGTCGCTACAATGAAAGCCACGCGCGCGGGGATCTGCCTCAAAACACAAAAAAGGTTCCTGGCGACGAGCACGCATGCCTCCACGGACGCAACGCCGCGCTAGAATTTCTTCACATCCGGTGCGCTGCCGTCGGTCGTGAAATCAGAGCTTCGAACGCCCCGTCCGCAGTATCGGCCCGGCAAAAGATAGGCGCAGGTCTATCGTACGGACTCCCGAACTGGCTCCCTCCAAGAGGGTAGCCCGATCGGCGTCGGGAGCCCGAGCCGATTCGGAACAAAAGTACGAACGACTTTTGTCACCTCAAAACTCGAGGCCAAAACAGGAGCACCAGAACAATCGCCCAAACAATACCCCAGCCGATCCATGTGATGTGAGGGTGAGCCGCCTGCCATTCGAGAATTTGCTTATGAATGGCCATCGAGAATCTCCCAGTCTCTGTTTAGAGCCAATTTCAGTCAACCCAGTCTGCGATGGATAAGACTTGTTTGGCATCGACGCCCGACGACGTATTTCGTCGGCTGCGTGGTCTTACGGGCTTCGCCGAGTAGATGCCATGCATCGTGCCAGCGCGCTAAATCTTCCCTGCGAAGTTCCTTGCGAAACGTGATTGCGTGCGATGTATTATCCCTCTTGGGGCGCGGTCGGCAAATTCCAAAGCTCTGCTCTCTCACTAATTCTTCCAGTGCTACTGGCGGCGACGTCTTTTCTTATTATTCCAATTCGGCGTGTCTTTTTCGGATAAGGCGCTCGCCGCTCGACAAAGCATGCAGCTTCGCAGCTTTGCTCTCCCGCTTCTTCCGCCGCGCCAGAATGATCGCCGAATTGAGCTCGGCGCCATAAATGAAGATCGCCGCCAGCAAATAAAGAAAGACGAGAACGATCATCACCGAGGCGAGCCCCGCATAAATGTTTACATAATTGCGCGCGAATTCTGACAAATAGACGCCGAAGCCATAGCCGGCCTCGATCCACAGCGCGAGGGTCAGCGCGATGCCCGGCGCTATGTCGGTCAGCGAACGCCGGCCGGCCGGCAGGAACTTATGGATGACGATCAGCGCGAGAAGCAGCAGCGCCGCCGCTATCGCAAAGCGCGCATAGGTCACCTGCCGTTCGAGCGATTGCACGGCCGGCGCGAAATGGACCACCGTTGCCCAGATCAGTGGCGCGAGAACTATGAGAAAACCGAGTGCCAGAAGCGCTGCGGCGCCGACGAGCACATAGATGATCGACAAGAGCCGCGCCAGCCACCATGGCCGCTTGTCCTTCGCCTCATAGGCGCGGTCAAGGCCCACCCGCAAGGCCTCGACGCCGCTCGAGGAGAAATAGATCGAAAGTGCGCCGCCGAGCGTCAAGAGGCCGCTGTGGCTTTTGGTCAGCACATCATCGATCGTGCGCCCCAGCGGCAGCGCCACTTGCTCGGGCCAGGTCTGCAGCAGCATGTGGGTCGCCTGGTCGGCGAGCTTCTGGGTGCCGAAAAAGCCGGCGAGGGCGGTGATGAAGATGAGGAAGGGAAACATCGACATCAAGATCGTCAGCGCGACATGGCTAGCAATCGCCCATCCGTCATCCTTCAGAAAGCGCAAATAGGCGACATAGAAGAGGCGAAGGAACTTAAGTACGAACGGCATTTAACTCACGATGGTGCGCCAGCCCGGCATAATGTTCACCGTCATGGCGCCGCATTGCGTGCAAACGAATCGGCGCCGTCGCGCGATCGTCGGGAACCGCACATCGTCGGCGAGCCCGAGCGCCGCGAAAGAGAACGGCGTCGCGTGCATGCATGCCGCGTTGGCGCAGGTGGCGAAGAGGCCCACGAGTCCGTGGCCTTTCAAGTGCGCGATTGTCGGCGGTTCGGGCGTCCTTGGTAACATCATTATGCTTACCGCATTGACGCCCGTCGACCTATTTCGTCGGGCTGCTTGGTCGGCTTCCAC
>Ga0116221_1002305_pt1 | contig 12417 bp, 12 predicted proteins | sample Sb_taG_5_FD_88965 | JGI IMG/M metagenome (GOLD analysis project Ga0116221, IMG submission 88965) | Peat soil microbial communities from Weissenstadt, Germany - Sb_50d_8_FC metaG | ecosystem: Environmental > Terrestrial > Soil > Wetlands > Peat | place: Germany: Weissenstadt | collected 2010-09-21 | reverse complement strand
GCCTGCCCCACCTGGCAGCGCGTTACCGAATAGTCGGGAGGTCTGCCCGCCTACCGCGAAATGTGACATCATGGGAGCGACACAGCATACCCCGATACCGAGCCGGAACACTGTTCCAGGCCTCCTGGACTCGCGGAGGCCCCGATAGATATTGCTTGCCCCGGATCGGCATAGAGACGGACGTTCCCACCGCCGATCCAAGTGCCGAGGCTCGGCGAGCTTCCAGTCAAGTGTGGGACGACGTCGTCGGCCGCATTCGTCACTGCGGACACCGGGGCAGCCAAGCTGACGAAGACGTCGGTCAGAGTGTTACCGGCGGCCACATAACAAGTCACGTTGTAGTGTTCTATGACGTAGCGCTGCCCGCTGGGCGGCGCCCCCATCGGGAATATCGTACCGGCGAATTGGACCGAGCCAAGCGTTCCAACCTGTCCAAAGAGCGTAAACGGGCTCCTCGCCGGGTTGTCCGATGCGCGAATCCACAACGGGTTCGCCTCCGTGTTCCCGGTGACGCCCACGTTCGCCCCCGGGGCGAGGTTTACCGTCGGGATGCCGTTGATCGCTACGTTCCAAGCGCCGCTTTGCGTGGCTGCGACTGTCCCCGAAACAGTTGTCGAGCCGGTAACCCCGACGGTGCCAGTGACCGGCACCGGCACAGGTTGCACAATGCGAACCGGCACGCCATCGAGCGGCCCCTGCGCAATTGCCTGCCGCGAGTTCATCAAGGTGCCCACCAGCGCGAGCGCCACAAATACCGACGCTACAACGATCTTGATCTGGAGTTTCTTCATTGGTTTTTCCTTTCACTGAAGTTCTATTGGGCTTTAAGCCAGTTCCTCAACGATGGGAACAACTTGTGTTCTTCCATCGCAACCACCATGGAAACGCGGTCAAACGCTCCTAAGGCGCGCTCACCAGGTGGCCGCCTACGGTAGCGTTGCAGGTATGCGGGCCGGTTCCGACGGCGCCTCCACCTGTGACGGTGACGGTGCTCCCCCCATCTGCATAGATATGGGTCATCTGATCGGCGAGCACTTCGGTAATGACGCCTGCGGGAGCGATTATCAACGACGCAAAGTAGTACGATCCGAACGTCCCATTGGAGGTTGTGAACAGACGAAAATCGGTCATGTTCGACTGCGTACACAAGAAGCTCACCTGCTCGATCACCAGAGTTTTTCCGGTGGGGACTTGAAAGTTGAAGTTCAATGGAGCGCCCGCCGCGAAGAATTGAAAGGGCTGCAAAGCGGGATTATCGATGGCTGCGGTGAGCACGGGCGACGACAACGGATTGGCGACCACGACCGGCAGCGGCAGCGGCGCCCCAATCGTGACCTCCTTCCCATGATCTGCCGCGTTGGAATGGCGGCTCGTCACCAGGCCAATTGCGGCTATGGTGAACACCCCTGCGCTAATCGTCAATATGTTTCGAAATGCGGACATTGGTTTGGCTCCTTCTTTTGTGGAATCGTTGGACCGGCGAAAGGCTCCTGCACGCATGCCGCATGGTCGCCCGACGGGCAATGGATGCACCTGAACTCGAACGTCGGCGACAGCGGGTATCACATTTGGCGGCAGCGCATCAAGGGCGGCGAAGCCGAGCAGTTGACCTTTGGTCCCACCGAGCAGGAAGGCATCGCCATGGCCCCCGATGGCCGCTCCCTGGTATCGTCGGTGGGTCTGATACAGAGTTCCATCTGGCTCCGCGGTCCGGATGGGGAAAGACAGATTACTTCCGAAGGATCGGCTCTGCGGCCCACCTTTTCCCGCGATGGGACGAAGCTCTACTGCCTGTCCGGCAAGACGGTTTCCACTTTTGCCAGCGGCGAGTTGTGGGAGGTGGATTTGGCCAGCGGGCGCCAACTGCAGCTTATTCCGGGAATCCGCATGACGGCATACGACGTGTCCGCGGACGATCAGCGCGCCGTGTTCGCGGCTCCCGATCCGAGCGGGCACTCGCGATTGTGGATTGCGCCGCTGGACCAACGCACCGCACCGCGCGAGCTACCGGGCGTGGACCTGGTGCAGCCTCGTTTCACCGCCGATGGCGGCCTGGTGTTCGTGGCCGTGGAGGGCAATCTGAATTATCTGGTTCGTTCCAAGCCGGACGGATCCGCATGGCAGAAGGTCAACGCGGACCCGGTTCTCGAACTGATTCGACTCTCGCCGGATGGCCAATGGGCGCTGGTTTGGGCTCCAGTCCGCGACGTTGGTTCGCCGGTGCGGGATTCCGCGGTGCAGGATTCCCCGGCGACCGGCGCCTTGATGGCATGGCCGATGGCGGGCGGGACGCCACGGCGCATATGCGGCGCCTGCTCGATGAATTGGCCGCCGGATGAAGAATTCGTTTACCTGGTGAGCGGCAGCAATACTTATCGCGTGCCGCTTTCCGCCGGCCGGGCGCTTCCCACTTTGCCAGCCGCCGGCATCCAATCGGAAGCGGATCTTCAGGCAATTCCAGGAGCCAAACTGTTTTTGCCTTCCGGTACAGCGTCGATGGAACGGTTGGACCTCAGACGGGAGAGAAGCCTGGGCGGACTGATCATACCGGTACAGATCCTTCCACCTATGCTTTTGTGCGAGCGACGGTGCATCGCAACCTGTACCGGATTCCGATCCCGTAGCGCGGAGATCTCTTCGCCCTCGATCCGGTGCGGATGGCATGGGCTTGCTGGGATTGACGCTGGCTCTGATCGGACTCTACGATCGCCTATTCCGTGAGCAGGCGGACGCAGGAGATTGGGATTCGCATGGCCATCGGCGCGACGAAAGGCGACGTCGTGAAAATGGTACTCCGGAAAGGTCTCGCCCTGGTCACGGCTGGAATCGCCGTGGGTAGTGTGATCAGCTTCGGCGTCGCGCGCATGCTGGCTGATTACTATGGCGGCCTGCTACGTCCCGGCGCGCCGTGCCTCGCTAATCGACCCGATCCGGGCGTTGCGCTACGAGTAGCTCATGGTCCTTCGGACGCGGCCAGGCAGCTCTGAATAGCGGCCAGTTCCGGCGCTGAGGCCGGCCTTTCAGCGAGACTTCCGCACCCGGGCGACCAGCCAGTTTCGCATGGTGTCCAGATATCGGGGGTCCACCGCGCCGGTGGCGTCGTGCATGCCGTGATCGTCCTGATCGAACACCTGAATCGTGAAATCCGCGTGGATTTGAGTCAGAACGTCTCGAATCTCCTCGACGCTCTTTTCCACCGGAATCAGGCGATCGCTGGCGCCGAACAAGAACAGCGCCGGCACGCGCAAAGCCCGCAGCGCGGGCACCGGATCATAGGTCATCTCCCGTCTGAAGCGCAGGATGGCGCTGCCCGGTTGGTCGAGATCGGACGGTTTCTGAAGCGGCTCGAATAATCGGTCCACCTGCGAATTGACTGCATCGAACCATCGTTTGGCGCGAGCCTCAGCCAACTCCCGGCTGGCTTTCTCGTATCCCTTGCCGGTGAACAGATAGGTCCAGACGTCGCGCCGCAGCGCGTCGGCTTCGCGGACATCCGCTTCCGGCATTCCTCGATCGCGCAGCTCATTCGCGTAGTACACCAACATCTGTTCGCCGGGAGAGACGCCCGGCCCCGACACCGCAATCACGAAGGAGATATCGGTCGAGCGGGAAGCCGCCAGGGGGCCGAGCCAGCCTCCCTGACTCAATCCCCAAACCCCGATCTGCCGCGGATCGATTTCCTTCCTGGATTTCAAATACGCGACGGCCGCCAACCCATCGTCGCAAAGGTCCATGAACGGTCCGGCTCGAAAGTCGCCCATCGACCCGCCCACGCCGCGCTTGTCGTAGGTCAAGGCCGCGAATCCCTGTTCTGCAAACCAACGCGCTGTCGAAAGATCCCGCCCCTGGCGGCCCGAACCGTGAAACAGAAATACCGCCGGGTAAGGCCGAGGTCCGTTGGGAAGGATGAGAGTCCCCGCGAGAATCAGGCCGCCGCTCGCAAAACGGATTGATTCTTCGCGAGTAATTCGGGTTTGCGATTGCGCGGATTCGTGAAGCGCGCAGCCGGCGCAACAGACCGCCAGCAAGATGAAGCTTCCGATTCTCATTGATGCCGCAAGGTTTCGATGGGATTGATGCGAGTTGCTCGCGCCGCGGGAATCCAACTGGCAACCAGCGTCACTGCGATCAGTAGAACCGGTACGACCAGAAACGTGACCGGATCGCGTGTCTCCACGCCGTACAACAGAGGAGCCATATACCGCGCCAGGTACCACGCACCCGCAAGCCCCACAGCCACACCGGCAGCCGCCAGCCGGGCACCCTGCCCGATCATCATTCGCCGGATAGCCCCGGCCTGCGCTCCGAGCGCCATGCGGATTCCGAGTTCGTGTTTTCGCTGGCTCACTGTGAACGCGATCACACCATAAACACCAATCGCCGCGAGCGCGAACGCGAGTCCCGCAAACAACCCCAGCAGATCCAGGCTCAACCTTGGCTGTTCCACCGACGCCGCCACCACTTCATCCATGGTGTGCACTGCATAGACGGGTTCGCTCCGATCCATAGAGAGTACCTGGGCGCGCACCGAATTGGCCAGAGTTGCCGGATCGTAGGCCGTGCGGATGGCGACGAACATTCCCCGCGAGTCGCCGAACGGGTCTTGCGTTTGGGGAAAATATGCCTGTCCGCGTCCTTCCACCTCGAGGCTCTCGTTGTGGACGTGTCCGACCACGCCGACCACCGTCGCCCATTGCGGTTGGGGCGCCTTGGGATCTCCCGTGAAGTTGATGCAAACGCGCTGTTGCAATGGATTCCGGGCGGGCCACACGCTGGCGGCGAACTTCGTATCGACCAGAACGACCCGCAGCGCAGTCGCCGTGTCTCGATCGGTGAAACTGCGCCCGGACACCAACGGCGTCTTCATCGTCTCGAAATAACCCGGCGTCGCGAAGATCTGATCGGTTTCGATATACGCGTACGGAAGCAGCGGTGTTCGCTGGAGCACCGGCTCGCTCGAATTCTCGACGAAAACCGAACCGGACGACCGGATTCCGCCCATTGGCAACTGCGAGATTGCGCCTGCGCTTTCGACGCCTGGCATCGTTCGAATCCGACTCAGAAGCTGGTGGAAGAACTGCGGGACGGCCGGCCCGGTGGGATATGTGACGGACGGCAGAGTCATGCGCAGTGTCAGGATACGATCCGTGCGGAAGCCCGGATCCACACGAAGAAGCCGGTAAAAACTCCGGATCGTCAAACCGGCGCCAACGACCAGCAATAACGAAAAGGCGATCTCGGAAACAACCAACAGGTTTCGAATTCGCTGTCCACGCCGGCCGCCGCTGCCCTCGCGCCCCGCCTGTTTCATCGCCTCATGCAGCCGCGGCCGGCAGAAGTGGATGGCCGGCGCGAGCCCGAACAGCAGGCCGGTAAACACCGCGGCCGCCAGCGCGAACCACAGCACCGTGGAATCCAGTTCCACTTTCCCCACGCGAGGCAGGATCTCGGCGTGCAAGCGGCGAATCGCCATCATCCCAGCCTCTCCGAACGCAAGTCCTACGGCGCATCCGGTGAGGGAAAGCAGCAGGCTCTCCGTGAGAAGCTGCCGGATCAAGCGTCCCTGTCCCGCTCCCAGGGATGCGCGAACTGCCATTTCCTTCTCGCGCGCCGAACCACGCGCGAGCAGCAAATTGGCAATGTTGGCACACGCGATCAGCAGCACGATTCCCGTCGCGGCCATGAGAATCAGCAGTGCGGGACGGATCTGCGACACCAGTTCCTCGCGCAGCGGAACCACAAATACACCCCATCCCGAGCTTTTCCCGTAATAAGCCGGATATTCTCGCGCCAACTGCTGCGCGAAGCGCGTCATATCCGCGGACGCCTGCGCCACCGTGACGCCTGACTTGAGCCGTCCGATCACATTCAAAGAATGGTTGCCGCGATTGTTCGGATTCCGCTCGGGCGCCAGCGGGATCCACACCTGGTTGTTGCCTGCGAAGTCGAACCCCTCCGGCAGTACTCCGGTCACGGTGTACGGCCGGTTATTCATCCGCATGGTCCTGCCCACCACGTTCGGATCGCCGGCAAAGAAGGATCGCCACAGACCATAACTGATGACGGCGACGTGGTCGTGTCCCGGCTGGTCCTCGCCGGACGAAAACGTGTGGCCTAAAATCGGCTGAACTCCCAGCAAGGGAAACAGTGCCCAGGTGGCAAGACCGCGCGTGACGCGCTGCGGCTCCGCTTCGTCACTGCCGAGATTGGCGCTGCTGTTGGAATAATAGGCCGCCACGAGTTCGAAGGAATGATTCGCGTCGGCCAGATCGAAAAATTCCGGCTCGGAGAAGGAATTCTTTGGGATTCCTTCCGCGGTGAGCTGACCCCAGATGTTTACCAGGCGCTCCGGTTGCCGATACGGCAGCGAACTCAAAAGAACGGCGCGCACCACGCTAAAGACGGCTGTATTTGCGCCAATTCCGAGGGCGAGCGTCAGAATCGCCGTCGTGGCGAAGCCAGGATTCTTGCGCAGCATCCGCGCACCCGATCGCAAATCCCGCCAAACCGTTTCGATCCACGCGCCGGCGCGCGTCCCGCGGACTTGCTCTTTGACCTGCTCCGGGCCGCCCATCTCGATCCGGGCCGCGCGGCGAGCTTCTTCGGGACTCATACCTTTCGACATATTTTCTTCCTCCAGCAACTCGGCGTAGCTGCGGACTTCGAGGTCGAGCTCGCTTTCGACGCGTTCGCGCCGAAGCAGATTCCGGAACAGACTTTGGATCTTTGGAAACAGGTTCATCAGCTTTCCGCTCCGAGCGCCCGGTTGACGGCCAGCGAAGCCCGTCCCCAACGCGCGGTCTCTTTCTCGAGTTGGCGGCGGCCTGCCGGCGAGAGCCGGTAAAACCTGGCGCGCCGTCCGGTGTCGGTTTCGCTCCAGGCGGAGGAAACCCAGCCCGCCTCCTCCATGCGATGCAAGGCCGGAAACAGCGATCCGGCTTTCACCAGAAATGTGCCTCGGGTCACCTGCTCGATTCGCCGCGCAATCCCCACGCCGTGGAGCGGCGCCAACGCCAAGGTATTCAAAATCAGCATGTCGAGAGTGCCCTGAAGAAGCTCAGTCGGCTGATCGGTCATGCTCGATATAGACGGCCTATATCGAAAACGGTTAGCTCTGGCCGCTGAGATCGCCGGGGTCCACGGGCGCCGGTGGCACCGCTGGCTGGGCCGCAGCCGGCGGCTCGCCGGCCCTTTCGACTACACCCAGGAACCGGTAGCCCCGCCACGCCACAGTCTCTACGTAGCGCGGCTGGTCCGCGGGTTCTCCCAAGGCGTCGCGGAGTTTCTGGATGGCGGGGTTGATGCCGTGATCGAACTCGACGACGGTGTTGTTGGGCCAGAGGCGCAGACGGATCTCCTCGCGCAGGACGATTTCGCAGGATGCTGCTGCGTGCGGAGAAGGAAGCCGCGGCGATCCTCGGCCGGTCGGGAGTCGACCTCGTATCGCTGGCTTGCGAGGTTGGCACGGCGGATTGGGCGGCGCATAATCCCTGCCAGCGCGAGCGGAAGCCCGCCGAGTTCCGGATACGGATCGCGGTGCGTAAGCCGGCTGCCGCGGCTGGCGACACCCTGGGCTTTACGGAGTTGGACGAAGCCTCGGGTTTCGGCTCGGCTGGAGTCTACTACCCTGCGGCCGTGGGCTGAAGCCTGCCACCTACCGCTCCGCCAAACGGCGCGCGCGGCGGAAGACGTCCCGCAGCATCTTCTCCGTCAGCTTGCCGGTGGACGTGTTCTGCTGGCTGGGGTGATAGGAGCTGATCAGGATGGGCAACCCCGGAGCGGTGACGAATTCCCGGTCGTGTCCGAAGACAAACGGCGCGCGGCTGCGGATGGCGCCGCGCGACTTCAGCAGGTCCAGATAGGCATCGAAGGCGATCTTTCCCAGGGCGACCACCACCTTCACGTTGGGCAGCAGATCCAGCTCGCGCTCCAGGAAGGGACGGCAGTTGCGGATTTCCTGCGGCGTAGGTTTGTTGCCGGGAGGCGCGCAGCGGGCGGCGGCGGTGATGAAGACATCGTGGAGCGTCAGGCCGTCGTGCCGGGAACTGCTGACCGGCTGGGATGCCAAACCGGCCTGGTGCAGGACACGGTAGAGCACATCGCCCGAGCGGTCGCCGGTGAACATGCGGCCGGTACGGTTGGAGCCGTGCGCTCCGGGCGCCAGTCCAAGGACCAGGATGCGGGCCTGGGGGTCGCCGAAGGCCGGCACGGGCCGGCCCCAGTATTCCTGGTCGCGGTAGGCTCGCCGCTTCACGGCGGCGACTTGGGCGCAGTGCTCCCGGAGGCGGGGACACAGGCGGCAGTTCACGATCTCATCTTCCAGAATCTTCAACGGGGCGTGCATGACTTATGTAGAAAATTTCATGTGGTAAAACACACCTGCATGTTACAATACAAAAGAAATCAGTTGACGAACCCGAGGCGGAGTGTTCAAATGTCAAATAGTCTGGTTACTCCGACCGGACAAGTCGGTCCTTGCTCTGGAACATTTCCCCCCGATTTACACCGTACTGGTGTGTCGCGACCACTTATGAACAGGTTACCCCTATCCCCAGTGTCCCGGAATATTGGCTTGGCGTTGGTGCTTCTTCTTTTCTCCAACCTCTCTTCCGCCGCCACCGCGACCAAACGCAAACATCGCCACACTGCCGTGCAACCGGCCGTTGTGCATACCGCCCTGGTGACGACCGGCCAGGCGGCTCGCAGCCCAGTCCCCATCCGGCGGGCCGCGGTGCAGGTATCGCGCCAGGCCGCCGCTCCCATTATTGCCGGCGGCCCCTGGACGGAGCCGACTTATGCCGATTCCACCCTCGGTGACAATGTGGATGGCGAAGACCTGGAGATACGGCGCGCGGCGGTAGAGTCGCTGGGAGACTATAACGGCTCGGTGGTGGTGGTGGACCCGGCCAACGGGCGGGTGCTCACGATGGTCAACCAGAGGATCGCGCTGGGCTCCGGTTTCCAGCCCTGCTCGACCATCAAGGTGTCGGTGGCACTCGCGGGGCTCAGCGAGAAGGCCATCGATCCGGCCACCAAGCTGCGGCTGGGCGCCATGCGCATGGACCTGACGTACGCGCTGGCGCATTCCAACAATTTCTATTTCGCCACGCTGGGCGAGAAGCTGGGCTACGAACGGGTTAGTTACTACGCTCACCTGTTCGGGTACGGAGAAAAGGCCGGCTTGAATATTCCGGGCGAGCAGCCCGGCCGGTACCCGTCCGCGCCTCCCAGGAACGGCGGGGTGGGGATGCTCACCAGTTTCGGCGAAGAGATTCAGCAGACGCCGCTGCAGTTGGCCGCGCTCATGAGCGCCGTCGCCAACGGGGGCACGCTGTACTATCTGCAATACCCCCGAAACCAGCCGGAGGTCCAGCAGTTCATTCCCCGGGTAAAACGCCGCCTGGAGATTGGGGAGCTGATCCCGGTGATCAAGCCCGGAATGCGCGGCGCGGTGGAGTTCGGCACGGCGCACCGTGCGCGGGAAGACGGGCCCATCGCCGGGAAGACCGGCACATGCAGCGAAAACCATACGCACCTGGGCTGGTTCGGGTCGTTCAACGACGTGGGGGATCACAAGCTGGTGGTGGTGGTCCTGCTGACCGGAGGGCGCCCGGCCATCGGCCCCGTGGCGGCGGGTATCGCGGGCGATATCTACCGGAGACTGGGCGAGAAGAACTACTTCGCCACGTCGCGGCCCATGAGCCCGGCGACGCTGATATCCAGCCAGATCTGCTGCCAGTAGCGCCGGGACCCGCTCGCTAAACCGGCGAAGCCGGAACCAAAGGAAACCGTGTTCTTGACGCGGAGGCGCGGAGGCAGGCGCGGAGAAAAACCAAGAGAAAGTCAAAACCTGAGGTAACGGAGGGAGCGGAGCAGCGCTGAGAATACCGCGCTCTGGGCGGCAGCACCGAACCTCGCGGTCAACGTACTACCCCAGGCACGCAAAGATTTCGCGGTAGAATTCCGGGTGCGCGTTCCACGACTGCGCCGTCACCAGCTTGCCGTCGCGCACCGCCGGCTTGGGACTGTACACCCCTCCGGAGCGCTCCACCTCGATGCGCACGTGCGCGTGGCAGGTGACGGTGCGACCCTTGACCGTGCCGGCCGCCGCCAGCACCTGAATGCCATGGCCGATGGCGCAGATGCACTTGTCGTGGTCGGCGAATTCGCGCACCAGGGAGAGCAGGCTGGCGTCATTGCGGAGGTACTCGGGCGCGCGGCCGCCCAGAATCACGATAGCTGCGAAGTCTCGCGCGGCCACGGCGGTGATGGCCACATCCGCCTCCAGGGAGTGGCCCGGCCGCTCGACGTAGGTTTCCCAGCCTGGCTCAGTATCGTGCAGAACCAGGTGCAGCCGGCGGCGGACAGGCGCGGCCACTACCGGCTCCCAACGCGCCTCGAGGAACCGGTGGTAGGCGTAGAGCACCTCGTAGCTATCTCCGGCATCACCCGTGACGAGGAGCACTTTCCTGCTCATGGGGGGACCTGCTTTCACCAAAAACACAGGCAGGAATGCCTGTGCTACTCCAAAAACACAGGCAGGAATGCCTGTGCTACTCCAAAAAGACACAGGCAGGAATCCGGCTTCGCCCGGACAGGTTGCCTGTGCTACTCCATGGACAGCATACCAGCCTGCTGCCAGAATGAAAAGGATGCCGTCATCTGCCGTGGATGTGGCCGTCATCGGCGCCGGGGCCGCCGGCCTGATGTGCGCCATCGAAGCCGGGAAGCGCGGCCGCCGGGTGGTGGTGGTGGAGCACAACCCGCAGATCGGGCGGAAGATCCTGATCTCGGGCGGCGGGCGCTGCAACTTCACCAACCTCCACACCCGGCCGGAGAATTTCCACTCGGCCAATCCGCACTTCGCCAAGTCGGCCTTGGCGAGATACCGGCCCGGGGATTTTGTGCGGATGGTCGAGCGCTACCACATTGCGTACCACGAGAAGACGCTGGGCCAGTTGTTCTGCGACCGCTCGGCGAGCGACATCACCGGGATGCTGGAATCCGAATGCTCCGCGGCGGGAGTGCGGATCGAGACCGGGTGCCCGGTCCGAAAGGTGTCGGCCGGGGCTCGATTTGCGGTGGAAACGGCGAACGGCGATTTCCTGGCCGCGTCCCTGGTCATCGCCACCGGCGGCCTCTCGATTCCCAAGATGGGGGCGACGCCCTTGGGGTATACGATCGCCCGCCAGCTCGGCCTGCGCGTGATGGAATGCCGTCCGGCATTGGTGCCGGTCACTTTCGGCCGCCAGGAGCAGGCACAATTCGGCGGGCTGGCGGGGGTGTCGGCGGAAGTGGCGGCGTCCGCCGGCCCGCGACGATTCCGCGAGAAGATGCTGTTCACGCACCACGGCCTCAGCGGCCCGGCGATCCTGCAGGCCTCCTCGTACTGGCAGCCCGGCCAGACGCTGGAGATCGACCTGCTGCCGGGCATCGACTTCGCCGGCCTCTTAGGCGAACGCCGGGCCGCGGGCGACCGCTCGGAAGCGCGCACCATAGCGAGCCGCTTCCTGCCGAAACGGCTGGCGGATCGCTGGTTTGAACTGCATCCACCATCCCAGCCGGTGGTTTCGCTGGGCGATTGGGAGATTGCCGCGATCGCGGGCGGGCTCCACGGGTGGCGGGTCCAGCCGGCCGGTACCGAGGGGTACGGCAAAGCGGAAGTCACCGCGGGCGGCGTCGACACCGCCGAGCTTTCGTCGAAGACCTTCGAATCGAAAAAGGTCCCCGGCCTCTACTTCATCGGCGAGGTGGTCGACGTCACGGGCGATTTGGGCGGCTTCAATTTTCAATGGGCTTGGGCGGCGGGATACTCGGCGGGTCAGTACGTGTAGGCTCGAGCTTTTGCATGATGGACTTCACGTAGTCGCGGGTCTCGCGGATATTGGGTACGCCGCCGGCCTGGTCCACCGCTCCCGGGCCGGCGTTATACGCGCCCAGTGCCTGTGGAAGGTCGCCCTTGTACTTGTCCAGCAGTTGCTTGAGGTACTTCGCGCCGGCGAGGATGTTTTCCTGCGGATCGAAGGGATCTTTCACGCCCAATTCATCGGCGGTGTCGGGCATGAGCTGCATCAGGCCCTTGGCGCCTTTCGGCGATACTGCGCAGGGGCGGTAAGCGGACTCCTGTTCGATGACGGCGCGGAGCAACTTCGTGTCCAGATCCTGCGCCTTGGCGGCGGTATCGATGATGGGGTTGACCGCCAGGTCGGCGAGGGGGTCGCAGGGCATCTGGGCTGCCGGCTCCGTGGCTGCCGGCTCCGTGGCTGGGGGTGCGGGATCCGGAAGCTCGTCGGGGCCGCTTCCGTTGACGTGGGCGCCGGGGGCCAGCCAGACTCCCACACTGTCCGCCTGTTTGCGGATGGATTCCATCTGGCGGGCGGCTGCTGCTTTTTGCTTTTCGATGGCGGCGCGCATGGC
>Ga0116221_1002301_pt1 | contig 12432 bp, 10 predicted proteins | sample Sb_taG_5_FD_88965 | JGI IMG/M metagenome (GOLD analysis project Ga0116221, IMG submission 88965) | Peat soil microbial communities from Weissenstadt, Germany - Sb_50d_8_FC metaG | ecosystem: Environmental > Terrestrial > Soil > Wetlands > Peat | place: Germany: Weissenstadt | collected 2010-09-21 | reverse complement strand
TGACCTAGCCAGGGTTTGGGTGTATCTGTATGGGCGCGCCGCATGTCTCGACGAATCCTTTTGCCGCTGGCCTTAATCGCCGCCTCTGTAGCTTCGGCGCGCGACAAGCCGGAGAATTGGTTGGAAGTCCGCAGCCAGCATTTCATCGTGCTCACCGATTCCAACGAAAAACAGGCTCGCCACGTGGCTGAGCAATTCGAGCGCATGCGGTTAGTTTTTCACGCCGAGCTTCCCCAATCGCGCCTCGATCCTGGAACCCCCATTATTGTGCTCGCGGTGAAAGACAAAAAGGATTTCCAGGCTCTGGAACCGGAGGTCTATTTAGCCAAAGGGCAGATCGAACTCGCCGGGCTTTTCTTGCGGGCTCCGGATAAGAACTATATTCTGCTTCGGCTCGATGCTCAGGGCGAGCATCCCTACGCCACGGTTTACCACGAATACAAACATTTGCTGTCGAGTCGATCCGAGGAGTGGATGCCGCTCTGGCTCAATGAGGGCTGGGCTGAGTTCTTTCAAAATACGGAAATACGCGACAAGAAAGTCTTGCTAGGGGAGGCGAGTCCGGAAAATATTTACTTTCTGCGCCAACAGCGCATGCTCCCCCTTGGGACGCTGCTCACCGTTGATCGAAAGTCACCGTACTATCACGAGGAGAACAGGGGCTCCATCTTCTATGCAGAGTCTTGGGCCCTTACTCACTATCTTTGGGTAAAAGATGCCCACGATAATACTCGCCGCCTGACAGAGTACGAAGAATTGGTGAGCCAGAAGATTGACGCCGTTACTGCTGCTACCCGTGCTTTCGGCGACTTAAACAAACTGCAGGCGGCACTCGAAAAATACGTTACGCAGGACAGCTTCCGTTACTTTCCAATATCGCTGTCCACCGATGTTGACGACACAACCTTCACCGTGCGAACCCTCAGTCCAAGTCAAACAGATGCTGCGCGCGCGGATTTTCTGGCATACGACGAACGGGTGAAGGATGCGCAAACCCTGCTTGAAACCGTCCTTCGCGACGATCCGAAAAATGTTTCGGCGCACGAAACCATGGGATACTTGGAGTTCCGCCGGGGACATCTCGACGAAGCCCGTAAATGGTACGAGCAGGCTGTGAAGCTGGATTCGCAAAGCTTTGTGGCCAATTACTATTTCGCCGCGATCGCCATCAACGGCGGGCCGCTCAATGTCGCAACCAAGTTGCAGGTCGTCAATAGTCTCCGAACTGCCATCAAGCTCAATCCTTCTTTCGCCCCAGCCTACGATCAGCTAGCCGTGTTTTTCGCCATGCAGCGCGAGAATCTGGAGGAAGCTCACACCCTCGCTCTTAACGCGGTGCAGTTGGATCCGGGCAATCTTCGCTATCGCTTGAACACAGCCAATATACTGCTCGAAATGGAGCGCGGCCCAGATGCAATCACCGTACTGCAGAACGCCATGAGCCTGGCTAAGACTCCCGCGGAGGTCGCCTCGGTTCAGAATCTGATGGAGGAAGCCCGGCAGTATCAGGCCGCGCGCGAGCAGAGCGAGCAAGAACGTCAACCCGGTCACGGGATTCAACCTACAGTTCCACAGGGGGAATCCGCGCCCCAAGCGCCACCCTCATCCGAGCAGAACGAACCCTCTGGGACGAACCCCAGCAGACCCGAACCGAGCCAGCCCGACACAGCCAAGGCGGGCAACGGCTGTGACTTGAAGCCAGCAACCGCCTCATATGGACCACTCGAGCTCCTGACGGAAACCAAGGGCGTGGACTTTGGTCCGTATCTGCAACGCGTGGTGCACGATGTCCGCAACAACTGGTACAACCTGATTCCTCAACAAGCGCGAGCACCGCTGATGAAGAAAGGCAAAGTTAGCATCGAATTTGCGATTCTCAAGAATGGCACAGTCTCTGGAATGAAGTTAACCTCGACCTCGGGCGACGTAGCACTCGACCGGGGCGCGTGGGGTAGCATCGCTACATCGAGTCCGTTCCAGCCTTTACCCAGCGCATTCTCGGGCGAGTATCTAGGGGTGCGATTCACGTACTTCTATAACCCCACTGCAGCCGACCTCGGGGATCAGACGACCGCTCGCGGTAAAAAGGCCGCCTTTGGCGACAAAAGGGGTAACGGCGACAACAGCACTCTTCTGCTGCCTTGTGTCACAACTGCAATCCGCATGGTCGGAGAGGTCGGTGTCGCGATGGTTCCTACTGCTCCGCAGGTGGCTAGCGGCGAAAAGCAGCAATTCGTGGCTCTGTTGACGGGCGAGACGAACTCCTGGATATACTGGACCGTCAGTGGCGCCGGTTGCTCCGGTTCGGCTTGCGGTAGCATTTCCCAAGAGGGACTCTACACCGCTCCCTCCGTTATCCCAAATCCTGCCTCCGTCCTCGTGACAGCGACCTTAGCGACTGAAACCGGCGAGACAGCTTCGACCACAGTGACGATCGTGCCGCCGACCGGTTCGCGCTAGATGGAAGTGCGCGCGAGGACGTAAACCCAGTCGTCGCTTTTCGGAATGACATGAAGAGCAGGGAGCGCCAATCAGGACGCCTTGCCAAACACCAGAGCCTGGCGCATGCCTCCAAAATGAATCTCCAGCAGAGTTCGTGATCCGTCGGCGTTTCTTCTGTATACATATGCATCACGCGGGTACTTAGTCTCGCGTTTCACCCATCTTCCGTCGGCGCTTGCGACCACGGAACTGTTGTGCACAAGCTTCACGCTGGCATCCCCAATGTAAGACTCCCACGTGATGGTGTAATCTCCCTGGGGCGTCTGCGAACCGTTGAGCGTGAGCGAAGACAGCAACGTGAAGTTGCGCGATCCCTTTTCGAAAGGTCGCGGCTTGAAACCGCTGGACACCAGAGTTTCTTGCGTCGCTTGGGCTCGCCCTTCATCAGCGTAAGGGCCGACCAGCACATGGTAGGAATTCGTCCAGAGAAAACCTTTCTGAACCCCGGTTACGGGAAGCCCGAGTTGCGTCAGCCTGTCGGTTTCATCTTGGGCCTGCAACGGATTCTTGAATTTGCCCACTTCGAAATACAGCTCCCGAGTTAAGTCCGCGTTGGCCGCATCAGAACCTTCACTGTGAACACCGGGCTGGTTCGCGGTTTCGAGCTTTGCAGGTTCTAGCTTTGCGACCACGACCGGCTTACCAGCACTGGGGCTGGCGCTCGGCGCGAGGGCAGTCGTCGGCGAAGAAATGGCAGGAGCCGTTAACCCAATCGGCGGAGCCGCAGCCGTGGCAGGTTTGGGGGCAGGGTCGAGAGCTGCGGTTGTCGCAACCGGAGCTGGCCTCGCCGGTTCGACCTTCACCGGCTGAGGCGCAACTGGGTTTGCCACGGGCTGCGATGCGACTTTCTCGGGTTTGGGCTGAGCCTTCTGGGGCTGCGGAACCGGAATCGCCGCCGCTGGCGGCACTACTTTTTGGGGTGCAGGCAAAAACGTCTCCGCGCTTGGCGCTGCTGACGGAGCCGCGGCCAATACGGTTGGCACAGCCGATGACGCCGTCAACGTCTCCGCCTGAGGCTTCGACGCAAATCGCTCTCCCAGGCGGATGAGCGACTCTCCAATCTCTCGCCGATAGCTTTGAAATAAGACTCCCGCAACCACGACCACTGAGACCAGAAGCCCGGTAGCCAAACCTCGCGAAAATCCGCTCGAAGGCTTTGCCAGTTTCAACTCGGTCGCAACCACCTCAAGCGGGCCAGAAACAACCGACACAGCCTTTATCTCGGGTCGGCTCTCGCTAAGGGTGGGGAATACGCGTGGCGCCAGGCTCGCAGCAGCGGCCTTCTGCCCAGTCCCCAGCGGCGGGATCGCCTGGCTCATCCAATCGCGAATCTTTTCGCGAGCCTCCACGGGCAGCGCCGTAAAGCGCAAGCCTCCCTTTTGCGTTTCATCCATCCACGCCAGTGCGCCAGCGGCTTCGATTCGATGGTTGTTGTCTAGAAACCAAAAACGGATCGTCCCGTTTCGCTCCACCGGATCGAAAGAGTGAAAACAAAGTCCACTATCTGAGACATTCAGCACGATTCCGCCGTTGTTCGGCTCGATGTTGATGAATGCGTTCCCTATCGTCGTTCGCGGTGTTTGGCGGCGTTCCAAGTCCCTCATGGCTGCACCACTGAGTAGAGATAATTTATTGGATTATTCGTAATGCGCAGCAATCGAGTCCGTTCAATCAGCGGCGAACTGACCTGCAGCAGGTGACCGCACATCGGAAAACTTCGCTTCTGACTTTTTTCGGTTTCCGATAGAGCGGTAATATACACCGGACCGCTTCTTCACACAATACTCTTGCACACTTTTCAGTGCAGCGTGTTCCCAACCGAGACCACCTTCTGTAGTCCAAAGACTCCGTCTAAGCAAGCGCTTTCCTAAGCGGCTCCCAATATCTCGGCTTCCATCCCGTGTTGAGGTTGTCGAATTCGCCCTCCGGAAAACCCGTGTGATCCAGAACCAGCTGGGTTTCGGAATTCTGCGGTCTCAGTGCAAACCTGACGATCGAATAGACGCCGGCATCCCAATGCGTAGGGCGCCACGCCTGCACGATTCGAGCATTAGGAATAAGTTCGACATTCCGCCCAACAATCAATCCCCCGAACGTGGAAAAAGCCCCGCCAGCTTTGGGATCGATCTCGGCCGCCAGCCCCGTCATCGCGGCGAACTGCTTCCCATCAAGCAGCGCCTCATAAATGCGCTGAGGCGTCGCCTTGAAGCTGACCTCCTGGTGGAGAGAAGTGCGCGTCCCGTTGTCTGGGTTGATTGGCACATCCTTTTTCGGCGGCTGCTGCCCTTGTCCCCAAACCCTGGATCCCGCAGCCAGACTGCCAAACCCCATGGCAACACTTGCGATCACTTGCCGGCGCGACCTCGCCTTGGCCAGCGTGCTCAAATTCTCTCTCTCGCACATCATCGTTTATCCTCCCGGATTCCTGACACTTAACGTCCCTGCATGAAAACACGGTCCGCAGCGATCTTCAAGATAATATTCTCTTGGGTCGCACGCGCCACCGAGGCATACTGAAGCCCGCCAGAAAACACGTTCGGCTAGGAGGCCCATGGCAAACACATTTGGCACAGACATTCTGATTCAAGCGAAAGACCCGATGAAGGCCGCGAACTTCTACGTCAAGGAACTCGGCTTCAAGATCACGGACAAGTCACCAAACATGATCAGTCTCCACGGGGACAACATCAATTTCTTCATCGAGCGAGGCCCTGCCCTAGGGCCGGTTTTCGAGGTCACCGTCAAAAGTGTCAAAAAAGCGCGAGCGAGTCTGACCAAGAAGGGCTGCAAGGTAGTGAAAGACGAGCCGGATTTCCCTCGCTGCTACATCAGAGATCCAAATGGCCTGATCTACAATCTCACCGAGTAACGGGCGCGGTAGCGCCGCCCAGCACAGGCACGAAAAGACTTCCATGCCCGATAGGTTGTAATCTTGTTTTCGCATGGACAACAAAGCCATCGCTGGCATTCTCTTCGAAACCGCCGCCCTGCTCGAAATCGACGGCCAGGATTCCTTTCGCATCCGCTCCTACCGCAACGCCGCCGAGGCCATCGAAGCCTTCCCGCAGCAAATCGCAGACCTGATCGCCGAGCCCAAGAAAGTTCTGGCCATCCCCGGCATCGGCAAAGGAATGCTGCAAAACCTGCAGGAGATGTTCAAAGACGGCAAGCTCTCACTGCACGCCGAACTACTCAAGAAATATCACCCGTCGATGCTCGACCTGCTCAAGATTCAAGGCCTCGGTCCCAAGACCATCGCCCTGATCTGGAGCGCCTATCAAGTCTGCGATCCCGAGGGCGTAGAGAGATTAGCGCAGGAAGGCAAAATTCGCATCCTGCCCCGCATGGGCGAAAAGCATGAGCAGAAGCTGCTAAAAGCAATTCAGGATTATCGCCGCATCGCCGGACGCTTTCTCCTCGACACAGCAGAAGCGCAAGCCGATAAAATCATCGAGCATCTGCGCAATTATTCCGGCGGGGACAAAACCAGTATTGACAAAATCACGCCAGCCGGCTCCCTCCGCCGAGGCCGTGAAACCGTCGGCGACCTCGACATCCTGGTAACCGGCAAAGCGTGTTGCGACGATGAAGAGCGGCAAAAGCTGATAGACCATATCATCAAGCTGCCCGGCCTGATGGACATCATCGCCCGCGGCGAAAACAAAGTCAGCTTCCGTATGCGCGGCGGAATGCAGGTGGATGTCCGCCTGCTCTCGCCCGATTCCTTCGGCGCAGCCCTGCAGTACTTCACCGGCAGCAAAGCCCACAACGTGGCCCTGCGCCAGCGCGCGTTAAAGATGGGCTACACTTTAAGCGAATACAGCCTGGCTCAGTTAGACAACGAAAAAGTCGTTGCCGCAAAAACCGAAGAAGAGATTTACGCCAAGCTAAACCTGGATTACATCCCGCCCGAACTGCGCGAAAACCTCGGCGAAATCGACGCCGCCGAAAAACACACCTTGCCTGCGCTCATCTCGCAAGCCGACTTGCTCGGGGATGTCCATATGCACACCGTCGAAACCGACGGCCGCAACACCATCGAAGAAATGGCCGAGGCCGCCCGCACTCACGGGTATCAATACATGGCCATCACCGACCATTCCAAGAACCTTGCCTTCGCCAACGGACTCGACGACCAGCGCGCCGTCGAACACATCAAACGCATTCGCGCCGCAAATAATAAACTCGACGGCATCCGAATCTTCGCCGGAATCGAAGTCGATATCCTCGCCGACGGCACCCTCGACCTCTCCGATTCCGTGCTCGAACAGATGGATCTGGTCATCGCCAGCGTCCACTCCCACTTCAACCAAAGTCCCACCGAGATGACCAACCGCCTGCTCAAGGCCGTGGAAAATCCCAACACCTCGTTCCTCGGCCATCCGACCGGCCGCTTGCTGCTCCGTCGCGACGCCTACCAGTTCGACGTCGACGCAGTCTTGAAAGCCGCAGCTCAACGCAAAGTCGCGATGGAGTTAAATGCCTACCCCGACCGCCTCGACCTCTGCGACCGCCATCTTCGTTTAGCCAAACAATACGGCGTAAAGATCGTGATCAATACCGATTCCCATCACACCTCGCACCTCGACAAAATCCGCTACGGCATCCTGCAAGCCCGCCGCGCCTGGCTAACCAAAGACGATGTCCTCAACACCCTCCCAGCCCAAAAATTCAGCAAAGCCATGAAGAAAATGTAGGCGCAGGCGTCATCGCCCGTGCCCTTCAACGCAGAACCATCTCCGGCACCCCGGTCTCAAGCAACTTGGCAAACTGCTCCGCCGGCACCGGCCGGCTGAAATAGTATCCTTGCGCCTCGTCACACTCGCGCGCCTGAAGAAACGCCAGTTCTTCCCGCGTCTCCACGCCCTCGGCCACAACCCTCAGCTTAAGGCTTCGCCCCATGCTGATCACCGCCGTCACAATCGTAGTCTCATCGGGTGCGGTCGTTATCTGCCGCACGAACGACTGGTCGATCTTCAGTGCATCGATGGGGAACTTTCGCAGATAGCTCAAGCTCGAGTACCCCGTGCCGAAGTCATCGACCGCCACCTGCACTCCCCTCGCTCGCAGTACGTTGAGAATGCCCTGCGTGTCCTCGACATGCTTCATAAGAACGCTTTCCGTCAACTCCAGCTCCAGCGATCTCGGATCCAGACCCGTATCGTCGAGGATGGCAAATACACCCTCCAGAAAGTTTGCCTCCCGGAACTGGATAGCAGAAATGTTCACCGCAATCGACGCCATCGGCAACCCTGCATGGATCCACGCCTGTGCTTGCCGGCAAGCTTCCCGCAGCACCCATGTGCCGATCGGCAGAATCAGGCCACAATCTTCCGCCACCGGAATAAACTGTCCCGGAGGCACCGGCCCGCGCGTAGGATGCGTCCAGCGCAGCAGCGCTTCCGCTCCGGTAATCTCGCCCGTCTTCAAATTAACCTTAGGCTGGTAATGCAGCGCGAATTCCCGCCGCTCCAAACCGCGCCGTAAACTCTCCTCGATGGATTGCCGCTCCACCGCTCGCACGTTCATCGCGGGCTCGAAGAACTGATAGCTCTGGCGCCCATTTTCCTTGGCCTGATACATCGCCGTGTCGGCGTTCTTGATAAGGGTTTCCGCATCTATCCCATCATCCGGACAAACGCTTACCCCAATGCTCGTCGTAACGTGCAAATCATGCTGGTCGACCGCATGGGCTTCGGCCACCGCCTGCAACATTCTTCTCGCCGCTAGCGCGGCATCTTCCGGATGGTCCACTTCGGACAACAACACCACAAATTCATCGCCTCCCTGTCGGCTGACCGTATCCGACGCGCGCACGCAACCCACCAGCCGTTGCGCAATCGATTGCAAGAGCTTGTCGCCGGTCGGATGCCCCAGCGAGTCGTTGATGTGCTTGAAACCATCCAGATCGAGGAATAGCACCGCAACCTTCTTCTCATGACGCGGCGCCAATGCGATGGCGTAGTCCACCCGGTCGTTCAGCAGCAGGCGATTGGGCAAGCCAGTAAGAAAGTCGTGCTGGGCCGAATGGGCCAACTGCAGCGCCATCGCCCGCGCCGCGCTCACATCGCGAAAAACGATGACCGCTCCAGTCACCTTCCCTTCCCGGTCGTGAATCGGCCCGATCGAGTCTTCGATCGGAATTTCCAGCCCATCACGCCGAACAAGGATACAGTTCAACGGAAGATGCACGGTTTCGTTCCGCTCCACCGCCATCTCCATGGGATTCGGGATGGTTTTGCGGCTGGCCCCGTCCAATATTCGTAAAACGTCAGCCAGAGGCCGGTTTGCCGCTTCCTCCCGCGGCCACCCCGTCATTTTTTCCGCCACCAGGTTCAGGAAGGTAATGTTTCCCGCCAGGTCCGTGCAGGCCACCGCTTCCCCAATGCAGTTAAGCGTCACCTGGGCGCGTTCCTTCTCGACGAACAACGCCTCTTCCATCAGCTTGCGCTCGACCGCATAGCGCAGCGACCGCAACAGCCCGCGGGTTTCGATTTCGCCTTTGATGAGATAATCCTGCGCGCCCTCTTGCAAGGCTTGCGTGGCCATCAATTCGTCGTCCAGGCCAGTCAGCACCACCAACGGGATGCGGGGCGCAGCAGCATGAGCCCGCCGTACCGCCCCCACTCCTCGCGCATCCGGCAACCCCAGATCAAGTAGGATGATGTCAACCGCGTGTTTCGCCAGATGCTTCTCGGCATCACTCATCCGCTCCACATGTGTCAGTTGGGTGTCGCGCACGCCTTCCTCGTCCAACATCTCTCGCAAGAGACGAACGTCTCCCGGGTTGTCTTCGACCAGCAGCAAAACCCTAATCGATTTCAGGCTCATCCCTGTCGCCTCTGCCATAAAAACCTAATTTTGCTCAGCTAAACATCGGCTCGTCATCAACGACCAGAACGGTCTGCCCCGCAACCCTCCATCCCGTTGGGTCGCCAAGGATCATATCGGCAGAAAACCAGCAATACTTAATTCTCCTTGTCAGTCGCCTCGGCGCCCGGGCTGGCCGGTGGCCCGGGCCTTAGCCAATAAAACTAGGTTTGGGGTGCCCCGTTCCTTCGCGTTCGTTGCGAAGGGGCGGGTGCTGGCATCACCCCGCTGCCCGCCCGCGCAAACCGTACCAGCGGGGATGGCCACAGATTTTCCTCCGCAAAGCGATTACAATTCAAACCGGCCTATGACTGAGAGCACCCCTTCTCCGACACCCCCCGAGAACCCCGGTACTCCGTTTGACATCGGCGAGGAATTCGGCAATGCCAAGAAAAATTTGCCCCCGCTGAAGATCGTTCTCATCGGCGTAGCCGTCATCGCAGTCATCGCTCTGATCGCCAGCCTGACGCAGCGCCCGCACTCCGCAACCACCGGCTCGATCGACGACGTGGTCTCGGTGGAAATTCCTGATCAACACTCGATCATGGTCGCCATCAACGTCTCTTTCCAGAACAACGGCACCAAGCCCTACTGGATTCACACCATCAACGCCGACCTCGACACCACCACCGGCAGCTTCACCGACGACGCCGCGTCCCCCGCCGACTTCGACCGCTACTTCCAGGCCTTCCCCACCCTGAAACAACATGCCCTCGCCCCGCTAGAGCGCGAAGCCAAAATCAATCCCGGCGGCCACATTCAAGGGACCATCATCGTAGCCTTCCCCGTGACTCCAGAAGCATTCGCCAACCGCAAGTCGCTGAAGGTGACAATCCAACCCTACGACCAACCGGTTCCCTTAGTCCTAACCAAGTAAATCCCCGCCCTGTAGAGACGTAGCTCCGCTACCTCTAGCGCAGTCTACAACTTAGATCGTATATTAGCTAATAGCTATTGACGAGAATGTTCCACGTGGAACACAACGCCCTCACTGATGCTTGCGAAGGATCTTTCGCCGCTGCGCCAAGTGGTTGCTGGCGTTGGGGTTGAGGTCGTCATACTTTAAGCAGCTGATCGAGCCATCGACTTCCAGCACCGCCAGGGCAACGTCGTGAGAGCTTGCGATCCCATGCTCGCGGAACGCGCGCTGCAACTCATCCATGCTGACATGCTCTTTCGCCATGTGTGCGCTGATGACTTCGCCATCGTGCACCAGCAGGCTGGGTTGGCCCTGAACAAATTTTCGGAAGCGTCGGTTCGCGCCAGAGACTTCGGCGACAAAATAATTCATCACCAGCAGAGTGACCGCGGCGACCACGCCGCCGGCGAGCGACGTGTCCGGTCCAGTCATGGCGTTCTGCACTGCGTTGCTGAGGAGCAGCAGGAGGGTGAGATCGAAGGGCGTCATCTGGCCCACCTCGCGTTTGCCGCTTAGTCGCACGCCGACGAGGACGACAGCGTAGATCACTGCCGTGCGCACAAAGATTGCGAGAAGAACGTGTACGCCTGGAAACATCGCCAGCTACTGGCCCGTAGTCGTCGTCACTGGCACGGGCGCGCCCTTGGGCGTGCTCAAGTATCCCACTGCCTGTTTCTTATCCACGGACCAGATCACCATCTCGTAGAGCAGGTGGTCGCGTCCGGTGTAGAACTGGATGGGCTCGGCGATGTTCTTGTCTCTCTTTTCGATGGTCTTGTCATCGGCGGTGACGTTGACCGTGAACTTGCCTTTCTTGACGTCAGTCTTCTTCAACTGCAAGCTGACTGTCGAAACCGGCTGCGGCGAGGCGCCTTTGATCAGCGTGAACTCGTAGTAGTTGCGATCACCTTTGTGCTTCAGCACTTCGAGATCGCCGCGGGTGGTCGCGATCAGACCGCTCTGCACGCCCAGGTCGCCAACGGCGCTTTGCAGCTTGGCTTCGGCGGCGGCGAGTTCAGCTTTAGTCGAGGCCACGTCGGTCTTGACACCGCCGACATCGGTTTTCACGTTGGCGACTTCGCCGTTCACCTGGCTGATCTGTTGTTTCTGCTGCTCGGCGAGTTGTTGTTGCGAGGCGCGTTGCGCGGCTTGCTCGCGCTGTAATTCGGCGGAGCGGGCGGCAAGTTCTTTCTTGGTCATGCCCAGCTGCGTGGCCAGGGTTTCGGAATCGGCTTCGGCAGACTGCATGCGCTTGGTGAGGTCGGCGATCTGGCCGTTGCTGGTGGTTTGATCCTTGCCCAGTTGGTCGATGCGTTCGCGCAGATTAAACAGAAAATACAGTGAGCCCGCGACATAGAGGACTGCCAGCAATAACATTATCCATTTAGCCGCGGTGCCTTCAGACGCAGTGTGGACCTCGGCAAGGTGTTCGCCTTCGTCAGCCATAAGTTGTCTCCGCTCATGATGATTGGGTGTTGGTCTTATTGTTGTGCAGGGGCGGCGAAAGTGTCAATCGCTATGAGGGTGCGGGGGGTGGGCAGGATGATGCGTTCGAAATGTCTTTCGCCCCGCTGGGGCTGGTCTCGCACATACCTTTACCCACGGCTTGCGCCGTGGGCTGCATTCTTGCGCCGCTCCGCGGCTTGCGGGAGGTCCTTTGAATGCGCCAGGGTGTCGTCTAGGCATATGCTAGACTATTGCTAGGAGATAGCAATGGCTACGCTTTATGTGGAGAACGTGCCGGATGAGTTGTACGAGGCGCTGCGGGAGCGGGCTCGGCTGGGACGCAAGTCGATCACGGCGGAAGTGCTTTCGTTGCTGGCGGAAAATGTGGTTACGGCGGCGGAATTGAAGGCTCGACAGCAGTTTCTGAGGCAGGCGCAGCGGCTGCGTTCGCAGCGGACGCGTTCGGCTGCCGGCTTTCCAGCCAGCGAGGAGATGCAGCGCGAGGATCGTGGACGGTGACGACCTATGTTATCGATGCCAGCGTGGCAGCTAAGTGGGTTCTCCCCGCCCGCAGCGAAACGCTTACGCAGGAAGCGCTGGAATTGCTGAAGGGCTATGCTGCTGGCGAGCTGCGCTTTGTGGTGCCGGATTTGTTCTGGGCCGAATTGGGGAATATCTTGTGGAAGGCGGTGCGC
>Ga0116221_1002296_pt1 | contig 12454 bp, 11 predicted proteins | sample Sb_taG_5_FD_88965 | JGI IMG/M metagenome (GOLD analysis project Ga0116221, IMG submission 88965) | Peat soil microbial communities from Weissenstadt, Germany - Sb_50d_8_FC metaG | ecosystem: Environmental > Terrestrial > Soil > Wetlands > Peat | place: Germany: Weissenstadt | collected 2010-09-21 | reverse complement strand
GTCAGGGTTTCGTTGGTCGAGGTTGGATTTCCCAGACTGCCAGTCGCCAAAGCGATGCCGGCGATGAAGTCTTCGTTAAGCTGACCATCGATTCCGAAGCGCACGCGAATGCGCGCCAGGTTGTCGTCGGGAATTCCCTGCTGGAAGTAAGATTCGCCGCGGACTCGGACATCACCGCTGAAGCGGAAACGACCGACTAGGGCTTCCAGCGCACTTAGCTGTTTGCCTTCGTCCTGGGCTTTGGTATCCACGACAGCCAGCGCCGTCTGGACCTGGGCTACGTTGGTGGACGCCTGATTGGCCAGGGATTTCGCTTCTGTGGCCGATTGCTGGGCTTGCGTAGCCGTGCTCTGAGCCTGGTCGACGCCGCTGGCTGCCTTTTGGGCGGCGGCATTGGCCTGCTGGGTGGCGTCCAGCAGTTGCTGGAGTTGCGACTTCAACTGGTCGACCAACTGGTTCTGCTGCCTGATTTGCTGCTGCTGGGCGTACACGGCCTCCTTCAAATCCTGGACTTCTTTGACCGTGACGGTTGTGCTTGCAGGCTTGGTTGCGCGCTTCTTTGCTGTGGCAGACGTAGTGGCCGGCACCGGGGCACCGGCTTGCGCAGAGAGCAAGGTGGATAATGAGATCATTATGATTATCATGATCGACATTATCGAGATATACCGCCGTTTCTTCCCTGTGTTCATGAGTTTCGACGCTCCTATTTGTTTTGGACCCCGCTCGGAGTCCAATTATTTACTCAGAATTTACAACCGATGACTCCAAAGTGTTGGTGAGGCTCTTATTCATCCTTGCCTCGTCCCGGATTCCCATGGACCACCATGGGCAGAACGCTGGACGACTCGCTCTTTTTCTTGCGCCGCTTGCCGGATTTCGAAGCGTCCGCAGCCTTGCCGTTCATGATGTCGGCCAAGGTCGTGTGCTCGAGAATTTTAGCGGCGGCGTCGCGCACCGCGAGGAAGACCTGATAGAGCGCGCGATGTTCGTCATCCCGATTGATCAAAGTACGCAACTGATCGGCGTCTCCGAAGGGCGCCAGTGGACCGTCAATCAGCCGGATAATTTCGCTGAGGTGAATATCGGAGGGCGGCCGCCGCAACTGGTATCCGCCTTTGGCACCGCGCACGCTTTCGACCATGCGCGCGTTCTTGAGTTCCAACAGAATCAGTTCCAGAAACTTTTCCGGCAGCGCTTCTTCGTAGGCAATGTCGCGAATGCGAATCGCGCCCTGGTTATAGTGCCGGGAGAGCATCATCATGGCTTGCAAGCCGTACAAACCTTTTTGCGAGATCTTCATAATATTCGGGATTATGCCATAAACTCTATTGTTATTATAGAGTTTATTGACGTCAAGGACGTTAGCAAACGGGATGCCACTTCCACCTGCGGACAAGAAAAATCGTAACTAGCTTTTTTATTAGAATCTTACCGGCACTTCGTAATGCCACACTGGAGGTTCAGGCGTGCATGGAATTGCAGTTTGGCAGCAGAATCTCGGACGGCCTTGAGGAAAAGTGGGCCTGAATTTCACTCTGGCGCTGACATCAACACTCCATTTCTCTACCACAGGCCTGCGGAGTTTTGCTCCGCCTAGACGGGCGAGGCCATCCCCACACCCACACATGAGAGTGGCTGCTAGAGTTTCGCTTTTCTTAGGCGCAGCGAATTGGTGATTACAGAGACGGAGCTGAAACTCATGGCGGTAGCGGCCAAAATTGGGCTTAGCAGCCAGCCAAAGAACGGATAGAGCACGCCGGCCGCGATGGGCACGCCGAGCAAGTTGTAGATGAAAGCGAAGAAGAGGTTCTGGCGGATGTTGCTCATGGTGGCCTGACTAAGTTTGCGGGCACGCAGGATTCCGGCAAGGTCGCCTTTCACCAACGTGACCCCGGCGCTTTCCATGGCGACGTCGGTTCCTGTGCCCATGGCGATGCCTACGTCGGCCTGAGCCAGGGCGGGAGCGTCGTTGATGCCGTCGCCGGCCATGGCAACAATGCGTCCTTCTTTTTGCAGGCGGAGCACGGCTTCGGATTTCTTGTCGGGCAGGATTTCCGCTTCGAAGTTGTCGATGCCCAGCTTGGCGGCCACGGCCTGGGCTGTACTGCGACTATCACCGGTGAGCATGACGATGCGCAATCCGGCAGCTTTGAGGTCGCGGAGCGCCTGCGCAGTGGAGGACTTGATGGGATCGGCAATGCCGATCAATCCGGCGGGGCGGCCATCGACGGCGGCGAAGATAACGGTTTGCCCTTCGCGGCGGAGGCCTTCGGCTTTTTGTTTCAGCGCGTCCGTCGGCAGCCGCAGATTGTGAAAGAGTTTTTCATTTCCGGCGGTGACAGTCTTTCCGTTTACTTTTCCGCTGATGCCGAGTCCGGTTTGGGATTGGAAATCTGAGACACTGGCTAACGCAATGTTGTTCTGCCGGGCGGCAGCGACGATTGCGGAGCCGAGAGGATGCTCGCTTCCCTGCTCCAGGCTTGCTACCAGGCGAATCAGTTCGGTTTCGTCGATCGCGGCAACTGTGACCACGGATTCGACCGTGGGCTTGCCTTCAGTGAGCGTGCCGGTTTTGTCGAAGACCAGGGTGTCCACTTTCTCGAGAACCTCCAGAGCCTCAGCATTCTTGATGAGGACACCGGCTCGGGCGCCGCGTCCGGTGCCGACCATGATCGACATCGGCGTTGCGAGGCCGAGGGCGCATGGACACGCGATGATGAGCACAGCTATCGCGTTTACCAACGCGTGAGCCAGGCGAGGTTCGGGACCAAAAAGACTCCACGCGAGAAAAGTAAGGACGGCGACGGCAATGACGGCGGGAACGAACCATGCGGCGACGCGGTCGGCAAGCCGCTGGATAGGAGCGCGGCTGCGTTGTGCCTGACTCACCATTTGGACAATTCGAGCCAGCAGGGTTTCGCTGCCCACGTGCTCGGCTTGCATGATGAATGATCCTGTCGCGTTTACGGTTGCCCCGATCACCGGGCTCCCGGACTCTTTCGTCACCGGGATGGATTCCCCGGTGATCATCGATTCGTCAACCGAACTTATGCCTTCGAGGACCATGCCGTCGACTGGGATGGTTTCGCCCGGACGCACCCGCAGGCGATCGCCGGGTTTTACGTTCTCAAGGGGAATGTCACGTTCCGTGCCATCGCGGAGAAGTCGTGCGGTTTTGGGGCTGAGGTTGAGGAGCGCGCGAATGGCGGCTCCGGTACGGCTGCGGGCGCGCAACTCGAGCACCTGCCCCAGCAGGACGAGAGTGACGATGGCGGCTGCGGCTTCAAAGTAGACCGGCGGGGAGCCATTCATGCTTCCGAACGATGGCGGGAATATTCCGGGGAATACGGTCGCAATCAGACTGAAAAGGTAGGCCACCCCTGTGCCCATGGCGATGAGCGTGAACATATTGGTGGAACGGTTGACAACAGAGGTCCAGCCGCGCTGAAAGAATGGCCAACCGCCCCAGAGGACGACGGGGGTGGCGAGGAGCAACTCGATCCAAGGCAGCCAGCCGCCGGGCAGCGTGTGCTCGACTGGCATGCCGGGCAGCATGTCGGCCATGGCGATTGCGAGCAGCGGCACGGTAAGAGCCAGGCTGATCCAGAAGCGGCGGGTCATGTGGCGCAATTCTGGGTTTTCTTCTTCGGTTTGGCTGACGGTGCGAGGCTCGAGTGCCATGCCGCAGATCGGGCACGATCCCGGCCCCGGACGGACAATCTGCGGATGCATGGGGCATGTGTATTCGGTGCGTGCGGCGACTGGCATTTCAGGTTCGAGGGCCATGCCGCAACTGGCGCACGGTCCGGGCTTGCTTGCCCGCACCTGGGGACACATCGGGCAGACGTAATTTCGTTGATTCGCGGAAGACGACGCGACTGGGTGAATGGCCAGCACGGTGGAATGATGCGGCGTCGACCCGGTCAGGTATTTTCCGGGCTCGGCCCTAAATTTTTCGACGCAATCGGCGGAACAAAAATAATAAGACTTCCCGGCGTGCTCGAGTCGGTGCTTCGCTGCCGCGGGGTTTACGTTCATCCCGCACACCGGATCTTTTTCTTTCACAGCGGCTGCGGAATTGGAAATCTCATTTTTCATGAACGCTTTTTGATGCCCTGGCGAGCGCCCGGACGAGGCATCCCGGGCCAGCTAGATCCCGCTTTGATTTCAAGATAGCACTTAGATTCCGCTCCGTAGCGCTTCGATTCTTGCCGGATCCATCCGATCGGCGGCGATTGTTGTATCTTAAGAGAGGAGCGAACGTAGCATGACGCAAATGGAAGTGGCCTACCGTTATGGCGACGCACCCGGAGAAGCGGTGACGCGCGCTCTGGACAGTGTGCGCGAAGTTTATGGCATTCGCCGGATGAGGTTTGACGCGAAAGAGAGAACAGTGCGAGTGGAATACGACGCATCGCGCCTGAAAGAGCCTGTGATTGCGGGACTGTTGCGGCAGGCGGGACTGGACGTTCGAGAGAAGCTTGTGTTGGCCTGAGTTCAGCCGCCGAAGGCAACCTTGGGGAGGGCTGCAGTCGGCCAGTTGAAATTGGGCTGAAGGGAAAATGCAAGGGGCGTCCAAGAAAACCTCTGGCCGAAGTTTATCTTCAAGGGCGCCCCGTTGCGCGCCACTTCGTCTGGCGGTAATTGTAGCACCCGATTTGCCAATTCCAACACCCTGAAAATACGACGTGGTGGGTGGCAAACACCGAGTAGGAATTGCCAGTGCTGAGAAAGATTTACGTTAGACGATGAGGGGAGCACGACCGCTGCCAGAAGGTGTTGAAATCGTAAGAAAGAAAATACTTAGGGCGAGGGCGTGGCTGGTCGCAGGGTACCGAGTTGGGAATGTGGAGCGACCTTCATCCCGGACAAAGTTTCCGCTATAATCAAATCTCCGCAGGCTATACCGTGTCGCGCCCGTAGCTCAGCTGGATAGAGCATCTGGCTACGAACCAGAGGGTCGGGAGTTCGAATCTCTCCGGGCGCACCATTCTCGCCCCAGATCTGTTGCTCCCGGCGCACCATTTTTACCGCTGCTTGATCCCCCGTCTTCCCGGCCGACGCCAAACCAGGCGAGGCCCGGAGACCCAAAATAAGGTTTTCGGATCACGAACATTCTGGATCTTGCTTTGGCTCCCCTCCCATCGTGGTCGGCACCTTTTTGCAAACCATCTGTTACGAAAACGGAACAGCTTTTCGCGGTATAACACGAAATAGCATGGACGCCCCTAAGCTGGGCGGAGATTTTGGAAGTCACTCTCGCGAAGGGGCGAGTTCTTGATGAGCACAGGTCGAAATCAGCAGCCGGAGGCGCGCCGGTATTCTCGGTTCAAACTGGAAGTTGATGTCACGGTGCGATCTCCAACCTTGGGTCTGATTCCCGGCATGTCGATAGAAATGAGTGAAACTGGAATGTCTGCCATATTGCCGGTTGAGTTGCCGCTTGGGGAAACTGTGGGTGTGCACATCAACCTGCCGGGTGGATCGATTGACCAACGAGCCGTGGTGCGAAATATAAACGCATTTCGCCACGGGTTTGAATTCGCGGACCACAGGGCGGCGCGAAAGCAGATCAACGAGTATTGCACTGAAGTCAAGCGTTGGTGTTAGGCGGGGATGAATCCCTGTCTTGCGTCTCGTTGATTTTGTTTCTCTTGGATTTTGTTTCTCTTGGATTTTATTTCTCTTGTGGAAATCATACCCATGCGAGATCGGGAACAAAAATGCCCGCATCCTTTCGGATCACGGGCATTCTGGATGTTGCCAAGGCGTGTTGCTTAGACAGCCTGAACGTTCTCAGCTTGCCAGCCCTTGGGGCCTTTGGTCACGTCGAACTGGACGGCTTGGCCTTCTTGCAGGCTGCGGAAGCCGCCGGCCTGAATCGCGGAGAAATGCACGAAGACGTCTTCGCCATTTTGGCGGCTGATGAAACCATAGCCCTTGGCGTCGTTAAACCACTTTACTGTTCCTGTTTCTGCCATTTGTTGTACCTTTTTCTATTCTTAGATTGTGCTGAGAAGATTCGCTGCTAGTGAGAGGGGTGACGCTGGTTGGCGTGCCGACTTTCAATTGCTTGTGAGTCAAACTTAGCTGCAACCAGTATACATGGCGAATCGCCAAATGCTGCAAAATATTGCAATGCGTTTGTTTTGAGCCTGTTGAGACCTTATTGCTTCGGCTCTGGCATACCGACCACCACGGTGCGCCGGCGCGGCAGCTCTTCGTCGGGGATTTCAGCGATGAATTGCAAGTCCAAGCCGAGACGCCTGCTTTCCTGATAAGCCACATCGTTGAAAAAATAAACGATGTCTCCGCCGAATCGGTCCTTGGCACGCCGGCGTTCCTCGAGGTCAAAGGGACTGGCGGAATATACTTTCAATTCTTTCGACTCGCGGAGAATGGCGCTAAGCTGGCGCTGGAATTCGAGCGCTCCTTGCCGCACTTGCGCCATGGTGAAAGCCACTACGTGGTAGGACATAGCTCGAAACCAAGGACTCACAACCCTCTTCGCAAGCCACTAGCTATGCTTGGTTGCCTGGCCCTGAGCGCGAACTCCAAATTCCGCTGTTATCGAGGGGCACCCGATTGTTTGGGGGAAACCTCACCGCTTGTCGTCGCTGCTGAAGAAATCAACCATGGGCAACGCTTTGTCAGCCCAACCAAGGTTGGACGTAGGCAGCCCAAGCCCTTGCGCCATCAGGCGCAGGATGTCTCCTTCGTCGTAGCTCTTGTTATAGTTGCGTTTGTCGCCGCCAGACGATTGGTAGCCATTCTTGGCAAACGGGCTGACCACGACCAGTTCGACTTGCCCGCCACAGCCTTTTCCGTCAACCAGGGTGTCGCAATTCGGGTTTCCGTCACCAGAGTTCTCGTCGAAAACGATGATCAGCAGCCCCTTCCCACCCTTTTGAAAGTAAGAGCTCGCAACCAGAGGCTGGATCTCCGTTTTCAGCCAGGTGTCGAAAGTCCCGATGGGGCAGTCGTGCGCGTCGTCGCAGCCGTTCGGCACGATCCACGACAGGGTGGGCAGCGCGTGCTTGGCCAAATCTTTGGCGAATCGACTGAAGCACACGTAGTGGCTTTTCTCTTTGTTGATGGTCGTCATGTATTCCAGCGGATCGTGACGCACATAGTAATTTCCCGAATTCAGTCCGCCGCAGTTCTTGATACTGGGAAGGCTTTCCACATAGTCCTTCCAGGTTCCGCCGGCCTTCTGAACCTCAAGGGCGATATTGTTTTTCGAGACCGGAAAGGTCTGAGGTGTCTCGCTGTCATTGTCGGTAAGAATATGGCCAGTGGTTAAGTTGAGATAGTTGCCGATCGAGGGGTGCGTGTCCGAGTAATAGTTAACTCCGAGACCATAAGCATTAGCCAAGGCAGTCAAATAGGGCATGTTTGTAGCGTTGTAGGAGGTGCTGTAATCCGTGTTCTCACCAAGCACGATCACAACATTCCCGAACGACGGCAGCTTCTGACCTAAAGCTGTGGGAATAACGACAGACGTGCCCAGCAGCAGCACCAGGCACATCCCAGACACGTTGTTTAACCGTTTCATGCGCAAAACCTCACGTTGTGATTTTGACACCCCGACGAGAAATTCTCTTGGTTCAAAAGCCAGCCACATCCTACACCCATTTGCCTGCTCTCGACCTGGAGAAACGAAGAATTTTCGTGGAATTTTCATCAGACCCGTCTCCGCACACAAGCCTTCTTTAACCCTCTTCAAATCTGCTACGCTTGTAGCCACAGCGTGGACCCGTAGCTCAACTGGATAGAGCACTGCGCTTCGAACGCAGGGGTTGGGAGTTCAAGTCTCTCCGGGTCCGCCAGTGGTTTGCTTGCAGATCCCTCGCAAAGCTCGGGATTTCGGCTGCGGTCTCCCGCTTCGCTCACGCCCGCAAGACGCCTCAATATCCCCGCTTTCGTGGTGGTAGGATGGCCGCATGCGATTGACCGTTCGCAATATCGTTTCGGCGCTGTTGGCAGTTTTTACTCCTGCGGCCTGCCTGCTCGCGCAAACACCTGCCCAACAGCCGGAACTCCCCGAGTTCATCAAACAAGGTCAGCAGTTGATGCGGGAAGGAAAGCTGAATGATGCGCTAGCCTTGTATCGTCTGAATGTCCAGAGCTCGCCGCATTCGACTCCGGCCAACATTGCGACTGGCATGGTTCTCGACCTGATGGGGCAAGGCGAGGAAGCCCGGAAATATTTTTCCAAGGCGATCGCGGTCGCCGGAAATCCTGAGAGTCAGGCGGCAGCGAACCGCGGGATGGCAATCTCTTATGCATTCGAGGGAAACTGCGACAAGGCCGTGAAGTATGAAAAACGGGTTCTCGACTTCAACAAAAGCACCAAGAATTTTTTTCAGCAGGGAGAAATTGCGGACGAAGCCGCCCGGATTTGCATCGATTCCGGAGACTTTGATGCTGCCTACAAATGGTACAAGATTGGATACGAAACCGGATTGAAGGAACCCGGCATCACTGCCGCCCGTCGGGACTTGTGGAGTTTTCGCTGGGAGCATGCGCAGGCGCGCATCGCGGCGCGACGAGGCAACCAGGCGGAAGCGCAAACCCATGTCACCGCGGCGAAAGCCATTCTCGACAAGGGCACCAATCCGGAGCAAGCCGCTTTTTTTCCTTACCTGCAGGGCTACGTCGCGTTCTATGCGGGAAACTTCAAGGAGGCTCTTGAAGAACTGAATAAGGCAAACCAGAACGATCCCTTCATTCAATGCATGATCGGCCAGACCTACGAGAAGTTGGGCGAGAAAGATCGAGCGTTAGAATACTATCGCAAAGCATCGACGGCGATTTTTCACAATCCCGCGGCCGCGTACGCTGTCCCTTTCTCGAAGAAGAAGCTTTCTTGAAATTATCTGTGATCCTTCCGCCCTCGGCTGAATCGCCGGTGCGGTCTTTTACAATGTGAGCGTGAAGACCTCGGACGTGATCGTCGTTGGCGGCGGCATCATTGGACTCACACTCTCGATTGCTCTGCGCAAGCGTGGCCTGCGTGTTCTGGTGGTTGAGCGTGGAGAACCCGGACGCGAAGCCTCTTATGCCGCGGCCGGAATGCTGGCCGACTGCACGCTCGAGACTCCGCCTGCATTGCAGCTACTGGCAACGGCGAGCGCGCGCATGTATCCCGAGTTTGCGCATGAGTTGCAGGACGAATCGGGGATGAATGTTGATCTGCGCGATGACGGCACGATCCTGTTTCCACATGCCTCGGTTCCGCCGCAGTTTTACGCCGAACATCAGCTTCCCGCGCCTCTGACCGAACTTGAACCGGCATTGGCCGACGCGAAAACTCCGGCAGTCTACCTGCCCGCAGTCTATCTGCCCGCAGTCTATCTGAAAGAGCGCAGCGTCGATCCCCGCGCTCTGGTCGCAGCAGCCCTGAAGGCTGCAAAACATCGCGGAGTAGATATTTCTTCTGGCACGACCGTGACCGATCTGCTGCTCTCGGACGGCCGAGTCACGGGCGTCCGCACCGATAGAACACAGTACGGCACGTCTTGCGTGGTGAATTGCGCCGGCGCGTGGGCGGGAAGTTTCTCCACGCCGCGCTTCCCTACCCGCCCGGTCAAAGGCCAGATGCTCTCTGTGGCCTGCGCCCAGCGCGATGTCATACGCCACGTGATCCGGGCACCCGAAGTGTACATGGTGCCGCGCAGCGATGGACGAATCCTGATCGGCTCCACGCTGGAAGAGGCTGGCTACGACAAGCGCACCGATGCCGAAACCATCCACCGCCTGCACCAAGCCGCAATCCACCTGGTTCCTGCGCTCGAACAGGCGCGGATTTTGGAGGATTGGGCCGGGCTGAGGCCGGGAACTCCGGATGATTTACCAATGCTAGGCGCGACCACCACGCCCGGATATTTTGTGGCCATAGGACACTTTCGCGACGGCATCCTGCTCACTCCGGTAACGGCTCATGTAATGGCGCAGGCGATCACAGGCGAGCGGCCCGACCACGACATTTCAGCGTTCTCGCCAGCGCGATTCTGAGCTTTCAGCATCCGTGAAAAAACCGTCCTGGCAATTAGTCATTTACCCCGGAACCCGATCGTGTGTGTAGTGGCGATTTTGCGACAGTTGATACTGCCATACAGTATTTGTCTACTCAGTCAAAGCCAAACAATTCACCATACGGTTTAAGGTACTCTCTAACTTCGTCGCAAGGACTGAGTCAGCGCACCGCACTTCTTCGAGCAGAGCACCCACGGTGAGCCCAAAAGCGCGTTTGAGCTCAACCGGTTCCAAGGAACGAGCCAGACATTCTGCAGCTCGCGCCTTTTGCTCGTCGGTGAGGTCGTCAAGGCCTCTGCCCTGGACAGCAGCTACACCGTGGCGCTTGCACATCAACTCCAGCACGTTATCTCGCATTCCGCTCAACATATATTCTGCCTGCAACAGTCGCGAGCGCGCGATACTCGAGCGCACGTGCAGCGCATACAGCCACGCCATTCCAATCAAATCCTTTGCATCGGGAACTGGCGCTGGAATCGGCTCTCCAGCTGCACCAAAGATCAGAGCGAATTTTGGGCCAACCGCGCGCAATTCGTTGGAGGGCCAGAATGAGAGGTCAACTTGCAGAGTGTTATCGAGCAGGAATACACGGTACAAAATGTCGCCGCGCCTGACGTCATAGTTCGCAACCGCCGCATGGTCACGATACAAACGTGTGGTCCAATCAACTAATACCTGGTTCAGATCGGCATGGGGAGCCAGACCCAGTGCGAGATCGATGTCAGACCAGCGGTCCAGCTGCCCAAGCGCCGCTGAACCCAAATGTGCGGCGCCACCGATACGTGAATCTGCCTTTGCGGCCGCGACGAGTTCCCCACGAATCTGTTCTCGTTTCTGCGATGTAAAAACCAAAACGTTGTCCATTCGTTCAGCATTGATCCGAGTGTCTACCTATCTAAGCTTCATTTCTAGGATAAATAACATCGAAACGATGCCCCAGCAGCGAGGCAAGTATAGACGAGTCAATTGACGCAATCCGCTACTCCGTAAGCGCTTCACCCTCTTACCCTCGTCTGCAAATCCTGTATTGCTGCGATCCAGTCGTTCAGACCATCCGCTTCGAGCCAAAGGTCTTTCAGTTCAGAGTTTTTCCGCACACGTTCCAAGGCTCGCAGGGCCAGAGCTATGAGTTCTGGAGTGGACGCCGGTCGATTCGTCGTCCATTTGATAACTTCTGCTGGCGCTCTCTCTGTGGGAGAACCTCGCAGAGCAGCGATGACCTCAGCCGCCGCCACCACGACGCTGGCGGCGGGGGCCTCGAGATAGCCGGGATGGTCAGCGGCCTGAACGAATATCTCTGTCAGATCATCGGGTGTTATGGCGCCTAGTTTCTTAAGCCAATCCGTAGCGTATTCGTTCTCAAAACTTCCCGTGCCCCAAGCCATCTTGCAACTCTCCCAGCAGACGATTTCTTGGAGATTATAAAGCTACAGCGATAAAGTCTCGCTGTGGCAAGAGTCATTCGTGTACAGATTTCTACGCGTTTCGGCTGTAACCAGCGCAGCACAGAACCGGCAGTCGCGGATATTTGGCGTAGTTGGCATCGCTGTCCGAGAGTTTACAGCGATAGAACGTCGATCCCCGATCAGACTGAATTCGCTGCGCGTGCAGGCAGTCGAAACACAAGCCGATGCGCCGTCGCCCGTCCTCGGTGACTTCTTTTGTTTGATTGGGTTCTGTCACGCCTGCAGAATAGCGTATCCTCAAGCGCGCCGCGTCCGGCTTAGGCGCGTTGCAGCGAAAAGAACCGTCGCCACCGCTTCAGGTATACTTATCGGTTTAATCGGTACTCCAACCCTTAGACACATCGTCATCGAGAGAAAGGGACACATCTATGGCTTCCCCGGCAGTGGATTACGCTCGTTCGAATCAGCAGCGCTTCTTGAATGAACTCAAAGATCTGCTTCGCATTCCCAGCATCAGCACCGCGCCAGAGCACAAATCCGACGTGCAGAAGGCCGCCGACGTTGTGGCCAGCGAGCTTCGGCGAATTGGCATGGAGAACGCGGAACTGATCGCCACCAAGGGCCATCCGCTGATTTACGCGGACTGGCTGCACGCTCCCGGCAAGCCGACTGTGCTCTGCTACGCCCATTACGATGTGCAGCCGCCCGACCCGCTCGACGAATGGCTTAGCCCACCCTTTGAGCCAACGGAGCGCAACAACAATATTTACGCCCGCGGCGCCGTGGACGACAAAGGCCAGCTCTGGATGGAGATCAAGGCCATCGAAGCCCTGATGAAAGGCCACGGCGGCAAGCTACCGCTGAATGTGAAGTTCATCATCGAGGGCGAAGAGGAAGTCGGCGGCGAGTCCATTGCCGAGTATGTACGCAAGCAGAAAACGAAGCTGAAAGCCGACTTCGCGCTGGTCTGCGACACCGAACTTTTCGCCCCCGATCTTCCGACCTTATGT
>Ga0116221_1002295_pt1 | contig 12454 bp, 11 predicted proteins | sample Sb_taG_5_FD_88965 | JGI IMG/M metagenome (GOLD analysis project Ga0116221, IMG submission 88965) | Peat soil microbial communities from Weissenstadt, Germany - Sb_50d_8_FC metaG | ecosystem: Environmental > Terrestrial > Soil > Wetlands > Peat | place: Germany: Weissenstadt | collected 2010-09-21 | reverse complement strand
TCGAGCGCCCGTCAGCGTAATAAAATGTGTAACCCTTGGACACCACTAGCTGAGCCCAGAGGAATTTTCCGCCAGAATAGGGAGCGGTGTTGTTGTTAAACGTCATGCCAACCGTGTTGGTGCCCGAGGGGCGGATATCACCGAGGCTCAACCACCAACCCTTCGTACCTCCGATCGTATCTTTGAAGACCTGCACGTTGCCTTGAAGGGTCGTCACGCTGGGGTTGGTGGGGCCCTGCACGTTGAAGGTGGTATTTGCCGTAGACGTTTTTCCCTTTGCGAAGACCGTGTAGGTAATATTCTTCGTTCCCTGCGTGGTCCAGAAGAACGTCGTGGAAGGCTGGCTGAAATCAGTGGGCTTGAGCTCACCTGTCGCGTCGTGAATGTAGCCTCCGACCGTCTCATCTAGGTTACCGGTCCAATTCTGCGTCTGTCCTGCCTTGATCGGCGTGGTCGTCAGAGCGATCTTCTGGCCGATCGCGACGTTTGTGGTGCGATTCGTTACATCCTTGCCGTCAAAATAGATATGCACCGGAACGCCTTCGACCGTGAACGTCCCCATGTCACACGGAGAGTAGCTCCCGCAGGTAGGTCCGGTTCCACCAACCACCACGTGGTAGGTGTCGGACGGTGTGGTGGTCATTGTGGAAATCGTGATCACCGTGCCATCGAGGGTTTGGAGGTTGCTGGTCCCCATTTTGGGGGAGAAGGTGGCGCCCTGCGGCAGGTTTGGGATGCTTATCGTGACCGTTTCAGACGGCTGATCAAGGCATTCGTAAAAGACCGAAAACGAAGTCGATTGTCCTGCGGAGATCGACGTCGGCTTGATAGGTAAGCCCGGAGAACAGACACCCGCGGATTGAGCACGAGCCACGTCAATGCTCGGCACGGCGGCAAGAGACACGACCAGCGCCGCCAGACAAACCATTCCACGGCAACTCAATGCAATTTTCATCTGCAGCTCTCACAATGTCGGGCCGACGATTAGCCGTTAGTCGGCGCGCCACCAACCTCAAGGATCGAGATGAATCCGTTCACGTACCTCAGCTTAGGTTATGGTGTCTGTGCGAGGGCTGATCGTCAATCGCAAAACTGCCAAGACATCGGGTTGACTATCCCGCCAAACAAATACCCGCTGCTGGTGATGTTACCCGGCACCGGCCGGTCCCCGCGTGGCGACGCTCGCAAGATGATGGCTTCGTGACCAATGACCGTCACCGGCTAGGAGCTTGCCTGGGTATTTCGAATCGAGGCGACGCGCGAATCTGACCGCTCGTCGGCGCGGGAAGCGAGTTCCAAAACGAGCAATGATGCACCGTGTTGAACGAAGTTTCAGTCGATGGTGTCGGTGGGACCAAGGACAGTATCTCTTGTCCTGTGGCCGTGAACGCCGGCCAATTTGGGACGCTTGAGAGTTTCGGAGTGGGGTTAGGATTTCCCGTCTTTGCGAATGTCGCCCAATAGGTCACCATGGTGGTCGAAAGCGCGGTCTCAGCGCCGCTGAGGAGTTTCTTGGGCAGATTGAACCCTACGCCCGTCGGGTTGGAAACTCGGAACAAAAACTGGAGTTCAGCCCCGTGAAAAGCTCTATAGGGAAAATTCTTGCCATCCTGGGTGGTAATCGTCCCCAGGAGGCTGTTCGGCGCCTTTTCATCGTTGAGCTCATAGGCGAAAACTGGAACACCGGCGGTGCTCACCAAGCGGTCGGCGACAAGCGCGTGGCAAGCGAATGCCTCATCGGTGGCGGCTTGTGCTAGGGCGGCGTTGGCAGACTTGTCGGATGATCCTCCCGGATATTCCAGTTCTACCTGATTGAGGATCAGGGCAGGAGCACCAATGTCGATTAACGCTTGCGTGTAGGTCACGGCGCCGGGGAATTTAGCGGTGTTCGGTGCAACGTTGTCGGTGAAATTGCCCGTCGCGAGGTTGAGGGTCCCGAATCCCGGGATCGTCGGGATGAAAGACCGGAATTCGTTGTGGTTGCTGCCGTCGATCAGCGGAACCTTATTGAACTCCCGGCTTTGCAGAACGCTCTCGATGGTATTGGTCAGCACTACGCCGTCCACATTGGGCGCAGGGCCTTCGAAGTAAGGATTGTACAACGCGTTCTGGTTCGCCAGGATCGTTGCAACGGAGAGTCCTCTAAGACAAGCGGCTTCGGCTGCTCCGGTAAGGGTGCATCCGGCGGCAGTCGCAAAGGCCTCCCCGGCGCTTTCCGCGCTGTCGGCGCCGGTCAGAGGAGGTTCGCCGGTGAGACCGAAGGCGCCGCTTTCTACGATCGCCCTCTGAAACAATCCCTTGGATTTCGGCGACACCATGTGAATCAGCGTGCTAAGTCCGCCGGCGGACTGCCCGAATACCGTCACCCTTTTTGGATCACCGCCGAACGTGGCGATTTCTTGTTTCACAAGCGCGAGCAAAGCCTGCTGATCTTGAATGCCATAATTGCCGGTATTGCCGCTTGATGTGTTGTCCAGGGCGGGATGCGCAAGAAAGCCGAGCGCGCCCAGTCGATAATTGAACGTGACTACGATGATGCCGTGTTTGACGAGCTCGATTGGATTGTAGTCGTCGCTTTCTCCCACCGTCAGAGTGCCGCCATGAATCCAGACCATGACGGGGTAAGTTCCGGCTTCCACCGGTGTGAAGACATTAAAGAACAGACAGTCCTCGTTCTCTGTAGCATTGCCAGCGTCCGACCGAAGCTGGGCGCAGTGCGGAGCAAAGGTGGGAGTAAGAGTATAATTCCCTGCCGCAGGACACGGCGGAGGTTGTGGCGGGTTCCAGCGGTTGGCGCCAGTCGGCGGCGCCGCGTAGGGGAGGCCAAGGAACTGACGCATTTGGCCTGCGGTCGAGCCGGACGCGGGAAAGTCGCCGATGAAGCCCGTCACCGATAGACCGGGACACACCGGGATGTTGACGGTAGTGGAAAATGGTCCAGCCAGTGCCGACGGCGCCGGGATCACCAAGAGAGCAGCGATCGCAGCGATGGCGGCCAGAATCGTTGTTAGACAATGGAGCCTCTTGCCGCCCGCGGCATCCCCGCAGCACCTCTTAGATTTCATTTTCCGTGCCCCAAATGAAATTTAGATTTGCAAAGTTCAAAAGCGCACGTCAAGCTGCCAGCCGGATTGCATAAGTCGCCTTTGCAAGCGCTTGGGGTTAAGGGATGAGATCGTCGCGATAACGAGATCCACTGGCGGCCGACGCCAGGCTAGGCGTGCTGAACATCTGGGCAATTATCGCGAATTTTGGAGGATACGATGTCAGAACGCGTGTTGCTCGTCGTCGTGACGGCATTGATTTTGAGTTCGCCCGAAGTTTTATCGGCTGCGCCGATTATTGCGAGCGGCGCAGCTAAAGCCCCCATCGCCGTGGTCACGGTTTCGGAAAGAAATCACCCTAGTGCCTCGCGCGGCCGCCCCCAGGCCCAGGAGTATTACCGCTACTATCGACCCTACTGGGACTACGGCTTCTATCAATTGTATGGAACTTTCGGGCCAATCGGCTATTGGGGTTACTTTCGACCTTATGAGCACGATCCCTGGTCTTGGTGGAAGCTGCCGTAAGTACTTTTGGAAGTCGCGAATTAGCGACAGGCATTTGCAGTGCTCCGAACTAATTGGACGAAAATTCATTAGAGACTTGGCCCCCGCAGAGCCGGTCACTTTGCCGCTGCTTTCAAGATGACGGTTGAGTGGTCCAGGCGAGAATTCGATAGGGCTCGCTATCATCGGGCAGCCGTATGATGACGGCATGCGCCGCCGCGCCGAATCCGTCTGCGAGCTTTGCCGTGAGATCGACTGACACCGCTCGCTGCCGCTTAATCACTAGGTATTTTTGCGCCGGTCCTAAAAGTCCCGCTAGGCGGCCGGGATCGGTCGGAAAACTTCGGCGCATTTCGAGGATTGCCGCGACCCGTTCGCGATCCATGCCCGGCAATGCCGCAAGGACTTCCGCCGAAGCGGTCATTGGATTTACCGTCGCGCTGCCGAACACCGTGGTCAGCGGCATTAGTGCGGCCACGCGTTCAGTGGTCATTCCCGGGATGCGGGCGAGCAAGCCGACATCGGTAAATGGCGCCGCGACCGCCTCTGGCATCGCTGACTTGGCGCCACCTTGCGCCGGTCCAGCGGCGGCGCTCGGGCGCGAAGCCGCGTCGGGGTCCCGCCACTCGATGATTCGCTGGGCGACGTCTTGCGCGTTGCGTACTCCGGTAAAACTCAGCAACGAGACCAGCACTTCTGCAGGCGCTTTGCCAATATCGATACGGCCGCCCTCGTCGCGAAGGTGCGCCTGCACTGATCCGGCCGACAAAGTGACTGCGGTTCTGACGTCATCGACCGTGGTGTCGGCGGAGGTTACTAGTAGTTCGGCGGCCGTCTCCAGTCCGGCAGTGAGCAGACCGTCTGCTCTTATTCGATCGCGGTCGACGGCGACAATTCCTGCGAAACCACGGAACGTCGTCGATGCGGCCATCGCTAGCGCCGCAAGCAACGTGATGGTCCACAGCACGATCACGAGGACCATGCCCCGGCGCGGATCACCGGGTCCCATTGGTATTCCCCTGAACCTGACCAGCTGCCCCCTGAACTTGACCAGCGGCGCCATTTGCCGCTGCTGTCGGCCCGGCCGATTGAGCGATCAAGCATGTGGCCTTGGCCTCATCCTGAACGCAGGATTGGGGCGAGTTGCTTCGCACAACGAACTCAGTTCCGGCTAACAGGTCGGTGCCGGTGTCGCGGCTGCGCAGGGTCAACCGCACGAAACGCGGCAGGGTAAAATCTTGCGACCAGTTATCCTGCCAGGACAGCGCGCCATCCGGCGTGAGTTTGCCAAACGTGAAGCGGATATCGACATTTCCCTCTATCAGGACGACAGGATCCTTGGCCTCGATTTTCTCCAGCGCCGTTGTTGGTCCAAGCCACCGTGCTCTGCGTCGAACGAGGCGAGTGATGGCTTCGGATTGCTCGACCGTAAGCACGACCACTTCTTCGCCCTGGGAACTGGTCGAGACATTCCCGGCCGATACAAAGGTCACCTTAGCCGGCTGCCCAGCTTGGGCCGATTGACCGAGGAAGGCAGCCGCTAGGTCGCCCGTTGCAGTCATCCGTTGGGCGAAGCGGGCTGAGCCGAAGTCTGCGGCCAGGCGGTTGACCGCCGAGACGAGGCGGTCTGCGTGGCTCACGCCGCGGGTTCCCCGGTCAAAGAAAATCCCGACATTCCACGTCAGCGCCGCGGTGAACACGATGATCACAGAAGCAATCGCAAGCGCGGCGAGAACCTCGATGAGCGTAAAGCCCCGTTCGCGACTGCGCCTCATCGGCGAAAATTCCGACATTACTGTTTTGCTCCGAGCCGCACCGTCTCGGCTGTGATGGTCTGCTCTTGCCCCCAGGACACGCTGGCAACGAGCCGATAAGGGATCCAGCTCGGCTGCTGTTGATCGTCTGAAGCACCGACGTGCAGCGGGAAGGCGGCGATGCGCCAGTGCAGTCCCGCCGTTTCGCCCTCTCGCGCCGTCTTCATGAACGCGGCCCGATCGAGCGGAGCGTCCAGCAGCGAGCGCAACAGCGCTTGCGCAGCAACGCGATTTCCGGCGTCGCTCATGATGCGTTTTGCCTGGAACAGGACAGGGGCGATCGCGGCAGCGAACGCCAACACCAGCGCCAAAGCGACCAGGGCTTCGAGCAGCATGAAGCCCGCACGGCCCCGTTTGAAATCAATCGGGAGCGATCGCGACCGCGCCCGTGTACCAGTTGACGCGAACTTCATATTCCGCCTCTTGACGGGACAATTTGAGGACCGCCCCGGTGGATGTACCGTCGGGCTCGAACCTTATCACCGATAGGCGTCTTGATTGCTGCTCGTCCACTCCGAGAACGTCGAGCACGACGTCGCGAGGAATCAGTACGACATCACCTCCGTCGCCGACCAGCGCGCGCTGGTCGCCATCGATCGAAATCTGACGGGCCCGTCCGGTTATAACAGCACCAAGCCGTTCACGTCGCATCAGCGCTGCCGTCTCAAGCGTCAGCGCCTTCAGCCGGGCCCGGCCGGTGCCCGGCGTAATGGTGACAGCAAGGGAGGCGACCAGCGCGATGATTAACATCACCGCCGTCACCTCGATCAAAGTAAAGCCTGCCTCGCGGTCAGTGCTCGACGTTCGAAATGTCAGCTGCCGTCCCCGTTCCGCCTTCGCGACCGTCGGAACCGAGAGAAACAATCTCATACGGTGCCTTCTCCACTGGCGATCGATAGTGGTAGGGATTGCCCCACGGATCGAGCGGCACCCGGCTGCCCTTGACATAGGGACCATTCCAGATGTCGACGCCAGCTGGCCGCTTCACCAGGGCATCGAGGTTCTCCGAAGTGGTCGGGTAACGCCCGGTGTCGATGTAGAAGAGATCAAGCGCCGAGCCGAGGCTCTCAATCTGCAACCGCGCCGTCTTGCTGCGCGACTCGCCAAGATAGTTCAGTACCCGCGGCCCGACCAAGCCGACAATCAATCCAATGATCGTCAGCACCACCAGCATTTCGACAAGAGTGAACCCGGCGCTGGCGGATGAGGCGATCCGGCGCGCGGCAACAAGCCCCGATAGGGGTTTCACGAGTCTCCCCAGCATCGGTTTATACCTCCCTCTACATTGCGAGTTCCGTGATGCTCAAGAGCGCACTCATTATAGACACAACGAGGGAACCGACAAGAAGGCTGACGAATATTATCGCCAGCGGTCCGATTGCCCCCATCAGGCGGTCAAGGCCCACACCGAGCTTGTGTTCGTAGAATTGCGCGGCATGCGCGGCGATTGTCGGCAGATCGCCAGTCTCGTCGCCAATTCTGAGCATCCGTACGGCCAATGGAGGTAGCAGCTCAGTGTCGGCAAGCGCATCGGCAAAGCGGCGGCCGTTTCGAACCTGATCGTGCAAGCGCTCCATGGCAGCAACGGCGCGCGGATCTGAAACCATGTCACGGAGCATCTTCAGGGCGGTCGGCAGCGCCACGCCATTGGCGACTAAAAGGCCAAGCGTTCGAACAATCCGAGCGGTTCGCCGGTCGCGCATGGGCCCGGCAATGCCGGGAATTGACCCAAGTACAGCACCAATTCTGCCCTTCATGCCAGGCCGCGTCAGCACCAGCCAGCCGCTAAGGACGAGGACGAGGCAGGTGCCGAGCAAAAGATCGAGATTGGCTCGCAGAAAGCCAGAGGCGGCGAGGACAAATGCGGCGCCGGCATTCAACCGACCGCCGAGATCCTTGAACACCGGCTCGAATTGCGGCACCACGTAGATCAGAAAAAAGCACAGGATCAGGATAGCGGACGACACTAAGAACAAGGGGTAGCGGATGGCCGAATTGACACGCTCGGCAAGCATTTCCCGTCGTTCGCGGTCCTCAACGATCGCGCCCAGCACACCGTCAAGCCGGCCCGACGCCTCCCCGGCCCGCACCATGGCGACATAGACCGGTTCGATAACGCTCGGATGGCGCTCCACAGCTTCGGCGAAGCTGTCGCCGGCCGAGATTGATGAGCGCAGCGCGTTGACGAAGCGCGCCAGAGCGCGGCTAGCGTCGTCAGCCAGCGTTTGCAGCGCCGTTTCAAGCGTCATCCCAGCCGCAACCAGAAGGGCTAGCTGGCGCAGAAAGATGGTGACTTCGCGCGCTCGCGGCTTCCCGCCGAAGGTGCCGCCGATTCCAGTGAAGAAGATGCCTTTGGTGGCAACCTCCGCCTCGATCGGCAGGTGTCCCAAATACTCGATGCGCCGCACCACCTCTTCGCGCGAATGGGCGTCGACTTCGCCGACAACGATCTCTCCGGCCTGGGTGACAGCGCGATAGCGGAATTGCGGCATCTTTGTGCCTATAGGCTAGAGGTGACGCGAAATACCTCGTCGACGGTGGTCTGCCCGGCTCGGCACTTTGCCATTCCGTCCTCCATCATCGTGGTCATCCCCTCACTGCGCGCCACTCGTTCGAGGTCGGCGGCATCAGTTTTCGGGCCGATCGCTCGCCGCAGTTGCGGGTTCACCTCTATGACTTCGAAGACGCCCTTGCGGCCGCGGAAACCAGTGAAGTTGCACCACTCGCAACCCTTGGGATGACAAATCTCATCGCCGACAGCAAAGCCGAGCACAGCGTAGCGGTGGTCGGAAGCAAGATCAACGGAGGAGAGCCGGTGCGGCTGCTTGCAATGATCGCACAGTACGCGGACCAAACGCTGACCGATGATGACGCGGAGGCTCGAGGCGATCAGAAAGCTCTCCACACCCATATCAATGAGCCGGGTGACCGCGCCGGCGGCGGTGTTGGTATGCAGTGTAGTCAACACCAGATGACCGGTCAGCGCCGAATGGACTCCAATATGCGCGGTTTCGGCGTCGCGCATTTCGCCGACCATGATCACATCGGGATCCTGTCGCAGGAACGAGCGCAAGGCTGAAGCAAATGTCAGACCGATCGCCGGATGGACTTGGGTCTGATTGACGCCGGGAACCTGATATTCGATTGGATCCTCGATGGTCAGAATCTTCCGGGTCGGGTCGTTGATCGCGGCCAGCGACGCTGCAAGCGTCGTTGTCTTGCCCGATCCTGTCGGTCCGGTGACGATGATCATTCCGAACGGCGCTTGCAGTGTTCTACGAATAATCGTTTCGTCGCGCTCAGAAAGGCCGAGCTGATCGAGCGAGCTCAGGCCGGAGCCTTTTCTCAGGAGTCGGATGACCGCGCTCTCTCCGTGCATCGTCGGCATGGTGGCGACGCGCAGATCAATCTCGGCGCCGTTGACGACGATACGTGCCCGTCCGTCCTGGGGCAGTCGGCGCTCGGTGATATTCAGGCCTGCCATAATCTTGATGCGCGACACGATACCCTTCGCCATGCTGATAGGAGGCGCGGCGATCTCTTTGAGAATGCCGTCGATGCGCAGCCGCACTTGAAGGGCGCCTCCGAACGGCTCGACATGTAGGTCAGTTGCGCGCTGATCGACGGCAAGCTGGAGAAAGTCATCGACCGCTCGCACCACCGGTGCTCCGCGGGCGAGGTCGCGGAGATCGTCCAAATTGTCCTCAGCAGACGCCGCTTCGACCGGCGCGAGGAAGTCGGTCTTTTTCTCGTTCTCAAGCGTGGTTGCCAGAGCCGCATCGATATCATCCGCCGTGGCGACTGCGATCGTCACCGATGCGCCGAGCGCGATCTCGATCGCGCGAAGGGTTTCGGCATCCACCGGTCCCGCGATCACCAGCATCAGGGTCCCAGATGGCGCCTCAAAGGGAAAAAGTCGTCCCTCCTTGAGGAAACGCTTCGAGAGCCGTCCGCCGGCAAAGCGGCCGGCGATTAGCTCTCCTCGCTGCAGGCGACTGCACTGGTAGAAAGCGGCAAGTTCATCGGCAAATGCGGGCTGGGTGAGTTTGGTAAGGCCCAGCCAATCCACATCAATGACCGCATCGGTGCGGCGCGGATTGAGGCGGTCATGAACAGCCGCACCTTCCCGCACTACGCCCTTGCGAGCGAGATGGACCATGAAGTCGGTCTGCAGCATCACGCTAGAAAGTTACATGGGGCCATCGCGCGAAACAAGAACGTTGCTGCTTCGCAGCGACGTTGATCGGCGCTGATGCATCGGCAAGCAAAAGCCATATTTCACTGAGGGTTGTCCCCACCGAGCCGCTTGCGGATCGTTGAGCCATGGTGGTAAGTTTAACAATTGAGGCAAGTGGGGTAAGTGTGCAACTGAACGAGTTGGCATGGGGTAGACTGCTTGCGCGGACCAGTGCCGCGCTCGCTCTAGTTTTGACTTTAACCGCTTGCAGCAGCTTCGAGAACAAGCACGACGCCAGCCTTCCGCAGCACGATCCATTCGATGCGGTTCGCAACGTTGATTGGCGCGCCTCCACTGCGATCGCTGCCGATGATCACGCCGGCGGAACTAATGGTCAGACCGGCTCGGTGAGGCAAGCTTCTGGGCCGTGGATCTTTCCTGGCTCGGAACGCGAGGCTGCCGTTGCCGAATCAAGCATTCGCCGCGCCAACGGCCGCTTGGCAACAGCCGATCCTGGCGCGACCGTGGGCGCATACGGCGTCGAGCTCAATTTTGATAATGCTGAGATTCAGGCGGTCGCGAAGTCAATCCTGGGCGATGTGCTCGGCCTCAATTTCCTGATCGACTCCCGGGTCCAGGGCACCGTGACGTTGGCTTCAGCCGGACCCATTCCGCGCAAGGAGTTGCTGATGGTGTTTGAAAGCGCCTTGCGGGCATCCAATGCCGCAGTGGTGCGCGACGGCAGTATTCTGAAGATCGTACCGCTCAGTGAGACCAACGGGAGTGGAACCGTCGCTGCAGGAGCTGGAGAGCCAGGATTCGGCGTCTCGGTCGTGCCGCTCCGCTACACCTCGGCGGTGACGATGGCTAGGATGGCGGAAAACTTTCTTTCCCGCCCAGGCGCAATGCGGGCCGATGCTGCACACAATTTGGTCATGATACAAGGCACGACTGCCGAGCGCGAGGCGGCTCTCGACATGATCAGTTCATTCGATATCGAATGGCTGCGCAACCAGTCTGTCGGGGTCTACCCGCTCAAGGCCAGCACGCCTGAGCAGATGATACGAGAGCTGCAACCGATCTTCGAGAGCAGTGAAGGCGGTCGTGGGCAAGGGGTTGTCCGATTCGAGCCGGTCACGCGCATGAATGCTTTGATGGCGGTCGCCAAGAGCCCGAGGGTCTTAGAGCAAGCGACCCTCTGGATCGAGCGTCTCGATCGAGCAGACAGCGCCGGGACCGCGCTGCGCACATTCCGGTTGAAGTACGGCGACGCCAAGCAGGCCGTCGCGATCCTCAACAATATTTTCGTCGGGCAGAGCGGTGGCTCCACCACCGACACAGCGCAGAATCAGACCGCACCCGGAACGCGTACGAGTCAGTCTCGGCTCGACGCGTTAGGCGGCGGTTCCCTCGGGGGGGCAGGTGGGCAAAGCGGAGGTACGGCAGCGACAGGAATCGGCGCATCGACGTCTGCGGGGACCCAAGGCGGGGGCGTCGGCCTGGGTATGGGTCAATCACAGAATCAAGGTAGCGGTTCTAGCAAGCTCGCGGCGGCCTTCAACGCGTTCGCAGAGAAGAAGCAGGATGCAGATACAGAGTCCGGATCTGCGGCTTCGAACGGCGCAAGTGGCACCCGCGGGGTGTTGCCGAATGTACGAATCTCGGCCGATGTGCCAAACAACGCGGTCGTGGTCTATTCTAATCAAGAGGATTATCGGATCATCGAGCGGGCACTGAACCAGATCGACCGTCCCAAGCTTCAGGTTGCCATCGAGGCGACGGTCGCCGAAGTTGACTTGACCGACCAACTTCAGTTTGGCGTGCAGTATTTCCTCCAAAGCCAAGGTGGCTCTTCTGCGTCGCTGCTTAATGCCGCACCGGCGAGCACTTCAACCGCCACCGCAACCACGCAAACCTCCGCCACAGGCGCTGCAACCTCAGTCGGAACTGTGGCCGGAACGGTCGCTGCCAGCTTGTTGTCGCGCGTCGTTCCCGGATTCAACCTTCTGCTTGGAAGCGACAGTAACCCGCGCGCCATCCTGAGCGCACTCGCTACCCTGACCACCGTCAAGGTGCTTTCATCGCCATCCATCGTGGCGCTCGACAATCAACCGGCGCTTCTTGAAGTCGGCGACGCGATTCCGGTTACGACCAGCTCGGCGACAATATTGGCAAGCTCATCCACGCCGGTCGTGAACACCATCGAGATGCAGAACACCGGCGTGATTCTGAAGGTTCTGCCGCATGTGCATCCAAACGGCACGATTCAATTGGAGGTCGACCAGGAGATTTCCAACGTCGTCAACCCGAGTGTTCAGACATTGACGCCGACAATATCGGAACGACGCATCCACACCACAGTCGTACTCAACAGCCGCCAGACCGTTCTGCTTGGCGGCCTCATTAGCGAGCAGGACTCAAATACGCGGTCCGGAATACCGGTTCTCCAGAATATCAACTGGCTGGGAAACCTATTCAGCGCGACGAACAACCAAAAGCAACGGACCGAAATTATTATTTTCCTCCGGCCGCAGTTGATCCGCAATGGCTATGACGCTGGGAACGTGGCGTCGGAGTTTCGAGAGCGATTGGACTTCATGCGCCGGACCACCTCAGTGGTCGACGGCCCGAGGCCGCCGATCGCTGCGTCGAAGTGACGGTGGCGTCTGAGCTGGATCTGCGTCCAAACGTGGTGCTTTCTCTGGGGGGCGGTTTTCTTATCGCGCTCATCTCGGTGGCGTCGTTGCCCTGGGCAAGCGCGATTGCGTCGACGACGCTGGGAACGCTGATGATCGCCGGCGCCGACGTCGATGCCAGAACCTATTTGCTGCCCGATACGATCACCATCGGCGCGATACTGCTCGGCATCGTATTTGCCCCTGCGCTGGATCCATCGGAACCCTGGCTGGCTGCCG
>Ga0116221_1002288_pt1 | contig 12472 bp, 11 predicted proteins | sample Sb_taG_5_FD_88965 | JGI IMG/M metagenome (GOLD analysis project Ga0116221, IMG submission 88965) | Peat soil microbial communities from Weissenstadt, Germany - Sb_50d_8_FC metaG | ecosystem: Environmental > Terrestrial > Soil > Wetlands > Peat | place: Germany: Weissenstadt | collected 2010-09-21 | reverse complement strand
CTCGCCGCGATCCTCGGCAGCACCACCTGCGCGAGCGCCAGCACGAGCGCGATCGCGCCCACCATCCCCACCGAGATCCGTCCGGCTCTGCGCACGCGCACAGCTTCGCAGGCCCGCTAGCCTAGAGATCCCCCGACCGAGGGCGCGTAGCTCAGTTGGTCAGAGCACCTCGTTTACACCGAGGGGGTCGCCCGTTCGAGTCGGGCCGCGCCCACTAAGAAAAACCTGCGAAGCTCGCGCGTGCGGCTCGAGCGGGCGTAGAACGCGGCGGCGTGGCGACGCATGTTCGAGGGCTCTTCTCAGCCTGCGCGGACGCGGGCCGGTGCGGGCGCGGCGATCTCCAGGATCCGCGAGGCGCGCTTCTCCACGGTTTCGACGATGCGCGCGAGGACGGGGGCAGACCACCCTTCCTCGGTGAGCGAGGCGTGAGCCTGGTGGGCGGCTGAGGGAGCTGCGTCTGCGAGCGCTCGGATTCGTCGCCGTGCCGCCGCCGGCCCGAGACCGGCCCGCTCTAGGAGCTGGTTGAGGTGGCGTGGCTGGACGTAGTCGGGGCGGTACTCGCCGCCGATGCTCATCGCCATCTTGCGAGACAGGCCCGGGTAGACGACCGTGCTCAAAAGGTCATACGTTGGGGCGAGCGCCGCCTTCGGCGAGTCGGGAAGGTAGAGCAGCGAGTAGTTCTTGCCGTGCGCGTCGTTGTTGCCGATCAGGAAGCTGAGCACGACCACGTCGAGCAGCTTAAGCGCCTCGCGAGCCGGGACAGCGACTGCTTCGCGCAGCAGCGAGAAGCAGTCCTCGAGCCCAGGACCGCCCTCGTTCTGGTACTTGCGCCGGGCCGGGATCCCGAGCGCCTGGCAGAAGTCCTCCTGGTGTAGTCGTCGCACGGCATCCTCGGCGTGCTCGCGGTCGTAGCGCTCGACGAGCAGGAATTCACGGCCCGCGACCCGCCGTGGTGAGGTGCGCACCGTCTCGATCCCGAGGATCCTGCCGATCGCAGGGCACAGCGCCTCGTTGGCGATCGTCCCATCGTGGCCAGCGATCGGGGTCTTGAGTATGTGAGTGGAGGGGATGCGACCCTTCGTGAGGCCGATCTGCCCGTCGGCGCCGAGGACCACGGGCAGCTTGTCCTGTGCGCCGGCCAGCGAGAGGCGATACTCGCCGTCCGCATCGGCATGCAGGGGACGGCTTGGCAGTTCGTCGATCAGCTTCGCGAGCTCGCTCTCGGAGAGCCACTGGACGTCGCGGCCGACGGGCGCTGGCCGCTCGCCTGGTGCGAGCAAGCTGACGGCTCCCGCGGTGTCACCGCCGAGCGCGGCGAGGAGCGCAAAGTCGTTGTCGGCGCTCACCCCGAGGTTGCGAGCCGCCCGCTCTCGGGGAGACCCCTCGGGCAAGAGGCCCCCGAAGAACGCTTGGACCGCGGCGGTGGTGTGGGAGCCGTCGAGCGGCAGCGAATGCGACAGCGGCGGACGCGCGGCCCCCCGCCAGCTCTCGGCGTAGGTAAACCCCATGCCATTGGGCTCGTCTACGACTACTCCGGCGTGCTCGTCGAAGCACCAGACCTCAAGCGTGCGGTCGGCCATCCGGGTCCTCGATCGAGATGCGCAGGCCGAGCGAGGAGGCCACGCGCAATGTCTCCCCGAGTCGGGAGGTCGGCTTGCCGCGCTCTAGCTCGCTGAGGAAGCGCACGCCCACGCCGGCACCGGCGGCGGCGTCCTCCAGCCGCAACCCGCGCAGGCGGCGTGCCTCGCGCAAGACGGCACCTAACTCGGCAGGGTTCGTGATATTTAGCTTCGCAGACATTATCCCGATCGGGATAGATCATAGCAGAAAGCGGGGATTATAGAGCAATATTCCCGTTCGGGATATTCTCCGCTAGATAGCCCTAGCGTTCAGCAGATTATCCCGATCGGGAACTCCGACGCGTCCGCGCTCGCTCAGGCCGACATGCCGGGATCGAACTCGCGCCGTGGGCTCGCCAAACTCGACCGCGCTCCCCCTGCCGAGCCTCGGCTACGCTCGCAGCTTGTGGATCCGATAGCCCCCCGCTCTAAGATGTGCATCGACTGTGCATAGCGTTCCGAGCTCTCAGCCCATACGCACAGAACGGCCTGCCTAACATCTGCTCCAAGGAAAGCCCCCATCCCGATCAGCCGAAGCTAAAACCCGGGCCGGACGGCCTCCCAAGCAACAGTTTCATTCCCGTAGCGTGGCCTAAGACCGTGCATCTGGCGTGTGCGGCGTTTGCGACACGTTTGCGAGCACCCCGAAAACCCCTTGGTAGAGCCAAATTTACCGGATCGCGCCCATACATATATGACCGATGACTTCCCCATTCGGGTTGCCGTGATCGGCTCCGGCCCGGCCGGCTTCTACACGGCCGGGCACCTGCTCAAGGAGTCGACCGAGCGCATTGAGGTCGACATGCTCGAGCGGCTGCCGACGCCCTGGGGCCTGGTCCGCTCCGGTGTCGCCCCCGACCACCCGAAGATCAAGTCGGTCACGCGCGTCTACGAGAAGACCGCCGCGCATCCCCGCTTTCGCTATTTCGGCAACGTCACCTTCGGAGTGCACGTCTCGCGCGAGGAGCTGCTGGCCCACTACCACGCGATCGTCTACGCGACCGGCTCCCCGTCCGACCGACCGCTCGGCATCCCCGGCGAAGACCTCCCCGGCTCGCACGCCGCGACCGAGTTCGTCGGTTGGTACAACGGCCATCCCGACCAGACGCACCTCGAGGTCGACCTGCTCTCGGCCGAGCGCGCCGTGGTCGTCGGCAACGGCAACGTCGCCCTCGACGTCGCCCGCATGCTCGTGCTCGCCCCCGCCGAGCTCGCGCCCACCGACACCGCCGACCATGCGCTCGAGGTTCTTGCCCGCAGCCGCGTCAGCGAGGTCGTCGTGCTCGGCCGGCGCGGACCCGCCCAGGCGGCCTTCACCAACCCCGAGCTGCTCGAGCTCGGTGAGCTCGCGGACGCCGACGTGATCGTCGATCGGGCCGAGCTCGACCGCGCGCTCGCAGTCCACGACGCCGACGCCGAGAAGGACGCGACCGCCCGTCGCAACGTCGAGATCCTGCGCGGCTACGCCGCCCGCGCCCCGGCCGGCCGGCCCAAGCGGATCGTCCTGCGCTTCCTGCTCTCGCCGACCGCGTTCGTCCCCGACGAGCACGGCCGCCTTGGCGCCGTCGAGGTCGTCCGCAACGAGCTCGTCCTTGATCAAACGGATCCCGCCCACCCGGGCCTGCGCGCCCAGCCCATCGACGAGCGAGAGACGATCCCCGCCGGCCTCGCCTTCCGCGCGATCGGCTACCGCGGAATCCCGCTGCCGGGCGTCTCCTTCGACGAGCGCTCCGGTGTAATCCCCAGCGAGTCCGGTCGCGTCCTCGACCCCGAGACGCGCACGCCGCTGCCCGGCGAGTACGTCGTCGGCTGGATCAAGCGCGGCCCCTCCGGCATGATCGGCACCAACAAGAAGGACGCCCAGGAAACGGTCGACGCGATCCTCGCCGATCTCGCCACCCTGCTCGACGGCGACGGACCGCCAACGCGGCACCCCGGCGGCGTCGCCCACCTGCCGAGCGAACCCGACGCCGCCGCGATCGAGGCGTTGCTGAGCGTACGCCAGCCCGAGCTCGTCCCCTACTCCGGCTGGGAAGCGATCGACCGTCACGAGCGCGCCCTCGGCGAGCAGGCCGGCAGACCGCGCGTGAAGATCACCCAGATCGAGGAGATGCTGCGCATCGCCGCATCCGAAAATCCCTAGCCGCTTCTGCCAGACTGTCGGGCCGCGAGCCCCTTTGGCGGGCGCGAGCCCCGTTAGCTCATCTGGTAGAGCGCCGGACTTTTAATCCGGTGGGGCGGGTTCGAGTCCCGCACGGGGCATTTTTTAGTGGCTGGAAATGTGGTGTTTGTTGCCGCTCAGGCCAGACGTCAGACGGGAAGTAGCCTGAGCGGCTACAGCCTTGTTGCCGGGGGTGACGACTGCTTGCAGGTCGCTAAGAGGCGTGCGAGCCTTTGGGCGTCAGCTTGAACTCGCCGACACCGTAGTCCTGGTTGCACGTCATCGTCGTGTTCGTGTCTTCACACGACATGCTCTGTGGAAGCACGAGCTGCTGGTTCGTCGGGAGCGTTTCGCCTCGCCGCGCGAGTTCCAACTTGACCGCTTCCGCCTTGCCAGTCGGGCCGAGTCGGTAGGCGCGCCTGGAAGAGAGCAGCTCGCAGACGACGTTATTCGGCTTCGGCGTCCACAGACAGCGGATGTTGCCGCTGGGTGTGGAGAAGTTGCAAGGCATCGTCGCGCTGTGCGGACCACTGCAGGCGTAGTGGCTCTTCTTGGCGGCATGTGCTCGCGAGGCCGCCGCCCGCGCGGCTGCGGCTGACGCCGGCACAAGGGTCATGGTGGCCGACAGGCCGGCCACGTACACGACAGCACCAACGGCAGTCACGGTTGCGGGCCATCGCGATGTCCCGTGCGGGAGACGGCGGCGGAGTCCGAGCATCAGCGGCATACTACGAGCTGCGCCCGCGCCGCATCCGTCTCATAACCCGGAGGTCGATCGCATGAGCCGTGCATCCATAACCCCTTACGAGGTGAGCGGACGGACCGTCTTCATCACCGGCGCCGCGCGCGGCATCGGCGCCGCCACCGCCGAGCGACTACACGCAAAGGGCGCGAACGTCGCGCTGGTCGGCCTCGAGCCCGAGCGCCTGGAGAAGCTCGCCGCGCGCCTGGGCAATCGGGCTGCGGCTTTCGAGGCTGACGTCACCGACTTCGACGCGCTCCAGCGGGCGGTCGGCGCCACGGTCGAGCGCTTTGGCGCGATCGACGTGGCAATCGCCAACGCCGGGGTCGCGTTCACGGGCGTGCTCGCGACCGCGCCGATCGAGCAGGTCGAGCGCACGTTCGCGGTGAACCTACTCGGGGTGTGGCGTACCGATCGGGCGGTCGCCGAGCAGCTGATCGCGCGCAAGGGCTATCTGCTGAACATCTCCTCGCTGAGCGCCGTATTTCACCCACCGCTGCTCGGCGCCTACGCGACCGCGAAGTCGGGGGTGGACGCGCTCAGCGACTGCCTGCGCGCAGAGCTCGCGCCCAGCGGCGTGCAGGTCGGCTGCGCTTACTTCGGCTTTCTCGACACCGACCTGGTGCGTGGCGGCTACGCCCAGCCATCAGCCCAGCTTGTCAACAGCGGAACGCCCGGCTTCATCCGCAACCCCGCCCCGCTGGGGAAGGCAATCGACGCGATCGAGCGCGGCATCGCGCGGCGCTCAGCGCGTATATGGACGCCGCGCTGGGTCGGCCCGATGCTCGCGCTGCGTGGCGTGCTGCAGCCGCTGATCGAACGGCGTGTGCTCGGCGAACCCGAGCGTGTGGCCGAGGCGATCCACCTGGCCGATCCCGCGTCGGGCTCAGTCTCCGACCAGGACCCCATCCTGGGAGTCGCCGCCCAGGCGATCAAGTCCTGACGGCCGAGGCAAGCGGCCAGGTGACGCCCGGCACGAGCACCCGAGGAGACCGTTTACGGCGAGAGCGAGGCCGGGCGCCGAGATGGATGGATGATTCACTCCTCCTCGGCCACCGTGGCGCTTTCGGAGTCGCCGTCGGCCAGGATGCGGTAGAGATCGCCACGCGTCCCGGCGAGAACCTTGCGGGCGGCCCCGATCTGCGAGTCGCTACCGGTCCGCATCACCTGCGTGAAGGCAAAGGCGACCTCACGCATGAGCTTCCCCAGCTCGTGGATCTGGGGGCTGACGTCGCCGCTCATCTCCTCCCACGGCGCGGGACTGTCCGCCGGACGCTCCGCCACCAGCTTGCTGCCAGCGTCGGTAATCGCGAACACCTTGCGCCCCTCGTCCTCCTGCGACCGGATCAGCCCTTCGTCCTCGAGTTGCTGAAGCGCCGGATAAACCGAACCGGGACTCGGACGCCAGACGTCCTCGCTGCGCTCCTGGACCTCCTGCATGATCTGGTAGCCATTGCGCGGCTCCTCCGCCAGCAGCAGCAGCGCCGCCGTACGGATGTCACCGCGGCGCGCCTTGCGCCCGCGACCTCGTGGTCCGCGTCCGGGACCAAAACCCAGTCCGCCGAACTCGCCCCGCCCTCCGGGCCCGAAGCCGTGGTGGCGATGACGGTGGTGGCCATGACGGCCCTGTCGCTCCTGCTCTGGTTGGTTGTCCGTTGAACATCTATGCATAACTAACTCCTATCGTGAACTAACTTATACACATCACGATATATCGTTATGTTCGTTTCGTCAAGTCCTCTCCGTCGAAATATTTCGACGGGTGATTGAAGCCATGGCAGATCGACCAGGCACGGGGCGGCGGCGGGGGCGGCTACGTAGAGAGTGAACCGCCGCTCAGCTCAGGCCGCGAAGCGCTGGGCCGCGCGGGCGCGGGCCTTGGCAGCCTCGACCTCGCGGTCTTTTGGGGCTGCGTCGGTGACGAGTTCGGAGAGTAGTTCCGCGGAGATCGCGGCGACGGCATCGACAGCGTGCTCGAACGCATGGGTGTTGGCCTGCGATGGCTTGGTGAAGCCGCTGATCTTGCGTACGTACTGAAGGGCGGCCGCGCGAACCTCCTCGTCGGAGGCGCTGGGCTCGAAGTTGTAGAGGGTGCGGATGTTTCGACACATACGCCGATCCTAGCGCCGGCTCAGTGGCGAAAGTGGCGACGGTCGGTGGCGATCATGGCGACGCCCGCCTGCTCGGCGGCGGCCACGACTTCCTCGTCGCGCACGGAGCCACCCGGCTGGATGATCGCAGTGACACCCGCGTCGATCGCCAGCTCGGGACCGTCGGCGAAGGGGAAGTACGCGTCTGAGGCAAGCGAGGAGCCGGCCAGAAGGCCGGGTTGGGTGGCGCGAGCTTTGTCGACGGCGAGGCGGACGGCGTCGACGCGGCTCGTCTGGCCCGCGCCGATGCCAATCGTCGCGCCGCCGGCGGCGATCACGATCGCGTTGGAGCGCACGTGGCGGCAGACGCGCCATGCGAACAGGAGATCATCCCACTGGGCGTCGGTGGGCTTGGCGGCCGTGCCCATCACGCGCATCTGCTCGCGCGTCTCGGAGACGACATCGTGAGTCTGCACGAGCTGCCCGCCGATCACGGGCTTGGATTCGACCTCGTGGCTGGGAGCAGGCCAGTCGGGAAGCTCGAGCAGACGCATATTTTTTTTGGCGGTGAGGATCTCGAGCGCCGCGGGATCGAAGCCGGGGGCGAGCAGCACCTCGATGAACTGCTTGGAGAGCTGCTCCGCGCAGGCTCCGTCGACACGCCTGTTGAGTGCGATCACTCCGCCGTAGGCGCTCATGGGATCGCAGGCGAAGGCCTGCTCGTAGGCCGCCTGGACGGTCTCGCCGATGGCGCATCCGCATGGGTTGTTGTGCTTGACAATCGCGCACGCCGGCGTATCGAACTCCTCTACCAGCTCGCGTGCGGAGCTGAGGTCCAGCAGGTTGTTGAACGACAGCTCCTTACCGTGCAGCTGCCTCACCCCATCGAGCAGGTGTGTGGGAGAGCCCACGCGTGCGTAGAATGCCGCCTGCTGGTGCGGGTTCTCGCCGTAGCGCAAATCGCTCACCTTCTCGTAGGCATCGCGCCAAGTTGGCGGAAAGCCCTCGTAGGTGCGCAGAGCGAACCAGGTCGAGATCGCCGCGTCGTAGCGAGCGGTGCAGGCGAATGCCTTCGCCGCGAGTCCTTTGCGCGTCTGCAGCGACAGCTTGCCCTGAGACTCGCGCAGCTCACCGAGCACGCGCTCGTAGTCGGCGGGGTCGACCACCACAGCGGCGAATGCGTGGTTCTTCGCGGCCGCGCGGATCATCGTTGGGCCACCGATATCGATGTTCTCGATCGCCTCCTCCTCGCTCGCGTCGCCGCGTGCGATCGTACGCTCGAACGGGTAGAGGTTCACGCATACCAAGTCGACCTGCTCAATCCCCTGCTCCTCAGCCGCCTTGAGATGCGCGGCGTCATCGCGTCGGGCCAGCAGTCCGGCATACAGCCGCGGGTGCAATGTCTTCACGCGCCCGTCCATGATCTCTGGGAAGCCGGTGAAGTCCTCGATCGCCCTGACAGCGATCCCCGCACCCGCGAGCTCACGCGACGTCCCTCCGGTGGAGACGATCTCCACGCCCAGCTCACTCAGACCACGTGCGAAGTCGACGACACCCTGCTTCTCGGACACCGACAGGAGCGCCCGGCGCACACGCACCTCGCCGGGTGCGGCCTTCTGCACCTCGCCGGGTGCAGCCTTCTGCACCCGGCTGCTTGCATCCGCGCGCGGCGCGTCATTCCCGGCCGACGGCAGATCCGGACCAGCAGACGCCGTGTCCACGGCCCGTGCCCGCACATCGTCCGTGGTCGTTGAGTCCTGATCGGAAGGCATTGCCCAGAGCCTACCCGTCGCCCGTGATACGGCGCAGGTTCTCAGGATCTGTCCGGAGAGCACCGCGCGCGAACAGCCTGACCGCCTGCGGCAACAGCGCGTGCTCGAGCGGGCGCAGTGCCTCCAGCACCTCGCCGGGGGCGCGCGCGTCGGGCAGCTCGATCGCACGCTGAAGGATCACCGGGCCGCTGTCAACGCCCGCGTCGACGAAGTGGACCGTCACGCCAAACACCTTCACCCCGTAGGCGAGCGCCTGCTCGATCGCGCCAAGCCCCGGGAAGGCCGGCAGCAGCGAGGGGTGCACATTGATCGTCGCGCCGGGGAACCGCGCAAGGAACGGCGCGCCGAGTAGCTCCATGTACCCGGCGAGCACCACCAGGCGCACGCCACGCTCTTCCAGCCAGTCCGCGAGCGCCTCGTCGCGAGCGCCTCGGTCTGAGTACTCGGCGCGCGGAAATACCGCGGTGGGGACTCCACGGTCGGCGGCGCGCTCCAGCGCGGGGGCTCCCGCGACGCTCGAAGCCACTCCCACGATCACCGCCTCGCGCTGGTGCACGGTGTCGAGCAGCGCCTGCAGGTTGGTGCCGGCGCCCGATACGAGCACGGCGATGGGGAAAGGCTCGGACACACGCGCCACGATAGCTGTGACTCAACTCACAGAGAACGCCGCTCCCGCGCGCTTCAATAAGCGGCGAGGGTCGAGAGTGCCCTCCCACCAAACCGATAGGACGAAACCATGCTCGCATCCATAATCGTCGCCCTGGCTATCTTGGGAGCGCTCGGATACGCGTTGAAGACGGGTCGTAGCGGCGACATGATCACCCACCGGCCGTACAACAATCGCTACAGCGACGCCGCCGGCGCACGCGATCACGCCCTCTTTGAGTAGCGGTCTACGCGCGGACCAGCGGGAGTGAAGGACCTGTCGGCTGCTCGAGCGCGTACTTGCCGTTCGCCTCACCGGTGCCGTCGAGCGGATACTCGCCGGTGAAGCACGCGTCACAGTGAGTGGCACGCGTGCCGCGGACGGCCTCGTACACGCCCTCCATCGAGAGATAGTGCAGCGAGTCGCAGCCCAGCTCTCCGGCGACCTCCGCGGTCGTGCGCCCGTGGGCGATCATCTCCTCGCGCGTCGACATATCGATGCCGTAGTGACACGGGTGCTTGATCGGCGGCGCGGAGATCCTCATGTGCACCTCGGCGGCGCCCGAGTCGCGCAGCATCTGCACGATCTGCCGGGTCGTGTTGCCGCGCACGATCGAGTCGTCGACCACCACCAGGCGCTTGCCGGCGATCACCTCTGGCAGCGGGTTGAACTTCAGCCTCAGCCCGTGCTTGCGCAGCTCCTGGCCGGGCTGGATGAACGTGCGCGCGACGTAGCGGTTCTTCACGAAGCCATCGTCTTGGGGCAGGCCCGCCGCGCGTGCCAGACCGCGCGCGGCCGGGTTGCCGGAGTCCGGCACGGCGATCACCAGGTCGGCCTCCACCGGCGCCTCGCGCCAGAGAATCTCGCCCATGCGCCCGCGCGCGACCTGCAGCACCTGATCGTTCATACGCGAGTCCGGGCGCGCGAAGTAAATGTACTCGAACACGCAGAACGCCTTGCGCGCACCCTCCACCACCTGTTTGCTCGAGCAGCCCTCCTCGCTCAGCGTCACCACCTCGCCCGGCTGCACATCACGCAGGAACTTCGCGCCGATGATGTCCAACGCGCACGACTCGCTCGCCACGCAATAGCGCACCGTGTCGTCCCGCGCTTTCGCCGTGGGCTCCAAAGTGCCCAGCGCAAGCGGGCGCAGCCCGTGCGGGTCGCGGAAGGCGACCACACGATCCTTGGTCATCACCACCGTCGAGAACGCGCCCTTCAGCCGCGGCAGCACCTCCGCGATCGCGTCCTCCACGCGCTCGGCCGGATGCGTCGCGATCAGCGCCGCGATGATCTCCGAGTCTGAGGTCGAGCTGAACGTGACCCCCTTCGCCAGCAGCTCATTGTGGAGCTCCACCGCGTTGATCAGGTTGCCGTTGTGGGCCAGCGCCACCTCGCGTTGCGAGCCGCGCGTGCCCACCGAGCGCTGCACCGGCTGGGAGTTCTCCCAAGCATTCGAGCCCGTCGTGGAGTAGCGCACGTGCCCGATCGCGAGCTCGCCGGCGAGCGTGCTCAGATCGTTTTCAGTGAACACCTGGCTGACCAGCCCCAGCTCGCGACGCGTGATGATTTGACCGCCACGATCGGCCGCCGCGATCCCCGCCGACTCCTGCCCGCGGTGCTGCAGCGCAAACAGCGCGAAGAACGACAACTGTGAGACATCGTGGCCGGGCGCATATATGCCAAACACGCCACACTCGTCGCGCGGCCCGTCGCGGTCCTCCAACTCGGGCTCGGTGGGCCGGGTCGGGCGGGTGGGGCCTTTTAAAGCGGGCCCTTCTAAAGAAGCCATCGCTGTTTTCACGCTAGCAGGCCCCCTCACCCGAACAGCTCCGCGAGCGCGCCGTGTGCCCGCGCCAGCTCCGCGAGCGTCACGGAGAGCAGCAAATCGCCGATCCCGATCTGCAGGGAATCGCCGCCAACCGTGCCGATAACGGACACGGGCGTGCGCCGGCCCAGCGAGCTGACGCCGTTGGGCGTGCCGCTGATGAGAAAGCCGCCGGGAGCCTCGCCGAAGAGGTCGGCTAACGGATCGCCGTCACCGGTCGCCGGGAGCCGCACGTCCGCTCCCAGGCCCCCCGCGAGGCAGCACTCTGCGAGGGCGGTGGCGAGGCCCCCCTCGGCGATGTCGTGGGCACTGGAGAGCGCGCCGACGCGCACGGCGCCGCGGATCGCGAACTGCGCGGCGTGAACCGCCCCGATGTCGATGTCAGGCAGTCCATCCGGCAGCCGGTCGCCGCGCAGCTTGGCCAGCTCGCTCGCCGCCAGCGACGGGGCGAAGGGGCCGACGAGCGCAATCGTGTCGCCCGCGCGGGCGAAGCCGAGGCGCCCGGCGCAGCGCGCGTCGGGCAGACGGCCGACCATGCCGATGACGGGCGTGGGGTAGATCGGGCCGGAGGAGGTCTCGTTGTAAAGGGAGACGTTGCCGCCGACGATCGGGGCCTCGAGCGCGCGACAGGCGTCGCCGAGACCGCGAACGGATTCGGTCAGCTGCCAGGCGACGTGAGGTCGCTCGGGATTGCCGAAGTTGAGGTTGTTGGTCGTGCCAAGCGGCTCGGCGCCGACACAGGCGAGGTTGGACGCGCACTCGAGAACCGCCTCGATCGTGCCTCGGTATGGATCGGCCGCGACCCGCCGGCCGTTGCAGTCGATGCTCACGGCCAGCGCCGGGATCGGCCCCTCGCCAGCCGGGGGAGGGTCGCCGGTTGAGTGGGAGTCGCCGGTATGGTGAGGATCGCGGTCAAGCGCCAGCACCGCCGCGTCTGCCTGCTCGGGACGGCGCACCGTGCGCGACTGCACCACCGCGTCGTATTGCTCGAACAGCGGCCGTCGCGAGGCGATGTTAGGCGAGCCCACCAGCGCCAACAGCGTCTCGCGCGGCGAGGTGTCCGCGGCCAGCGACGCCACCGGCGGGCGGTAGATCGGGGCACTCGGCTTGACCGGCTGCAGGTCATACAGCGGGCAGTCGTCCACGAGCGCTCTCACCGGCATGTCCCCGACCAGGCTCTCACCATCAAACACCCGCATCCGGCGCGTATCTGTGACCGTCCCGATCGCAGACCCGTTCACCTCCCACTTCTCGCACAGCTCCATCACCGCATCGACGTTCGCGGGCTCGACAACGCACAGCATCCGCTCCTGGGACTCACTCACCATCACCTCGAACGGCTCCATATCCCCCTCGCGCAGCGGCACCTTCGCGACGTCGAGATCGATCCCAACCTCGCCCTTGGAGGCCATCTCCGCGGCCGATGAGGTGAGGCCCGCCGCGCCGAGATCCTGCAGCGCCACGATCAGCCCCCGCTCCAGCAGCTCGAGCGAGCACTCCAGCAGCTTCTTCTCCTCGAACGGGTCGCCCACCTGGACGGTCGGGCGCTTGGCGGCCAGGTCGCCGCCATCGCCCTCCTGCCCGCCACCGCCTGCGCCGCCGCTCGTCAGCTCG
>Ga0116221_1002282_pt1 | contig 12486 bp, 11 predicted proteins | sample Sb_taG_5_FD_88965 | JGI IMG/M metagenome (GOLD analysis project Ga0116221, IMG submission 88965) | Peat soil microbial communities from Weissenstadt, Germany - Sb_50d_8_FC metaG | ecosystem: Environmental > Terrestrial > Soil > Wetlands > Peat | place: Germany: Weissenstadt | collected 2010-09-21 | reverse complement strand
GGGCGTCGTTTCGCTCGCCGGCTATGCCGATATCTTCCTGCGCAACACCCTCTCGAGCGGCGTCGTTCCCCAGATCTCCGCCATCATGGGTCCGTGCGCCGGCGGCGCCGTCTACTCGCCCGCCATCACCGACTTCGTGTTCATGGTGGAGCGCACCAGCTACATGTTCGTCACCGGCCCGGACGTCATCAAGACAGTCACTCACGAGGATGTGACTAAGGAGAAGCTTGGCGGCTCCATGACCCACAACTCAGTCAGTGGCGTGGGCCACTTCATCGCCCCGGACGACGCCGAGTGCCTGCGCATGATCCGCGAGCTGCTCGGATACCTGCCGCAGAACAACCGCGAAGACCCGCCCCGCCGCGCTACGAACGACCCCATCGACCGCATGGATGCCGCGCTCGACACCATCGTCCCGCAGGAATCCAGCCTCCCCTACGACATGAAGGACGTGATCCACCGCGTGGTGGACGAGGGCCAGCTCTTCGAAGTTCACGAGCATTGGGCCAGGAACATCGTGGTCGGCTTCGCGCGCCTCGACGGCCGGCCGGTCGGCATCGTGGCCAACCAGCCCGCATTCCTGGCGGGTTGCCTGGACATCAATTCTTCGGTGAAGGGGGCGCGCTTCGTGCGATTCTGCGATGCCTTCAATATCCCCCTGCTGACCTTCGAAGATGTGCCCGGATTCCTGCCCGGCACCGAGCAGGAGTTCGGCGGCATCATTCGCCACGGCGCCAAGCTGCTCTACGCCTTTGCCGAGGCCACCGTGCCCAAGATCACGGTGATCACCCGCAAGGCCTACGGCGGGGCATATTGCGTGATGGGGTCGAAGCACATCCGCACCGATATCAACCTGGCGTGGCCTTCGGCGGAGATCGCCGTCATGGGCCCCGAGGGCGCCGTGAACATCGTCTACCGCCGCGAGCTAAGTGGCACAGGCATTCCTGCCTGTGTTCACGACCAGAACGCGGCGCGGCAGCAGAAGATCGAGGAGTTCCGCGAACGCTTCGCCAACCCCTTTGTGGCCGCCGAGCGCGGGTACGTGGACGACGTGATCGAGCCCCACGAGACCCGCCCGCGGGTGATTCGCGCGCTCCGCATGCTGGAGAACAAGGTCGATTCCATGCCGCGCAAGAAGCACGGGAATATCCCGCTCTGAGCAGTATGTGAGTTTACTCACAGTCTCCTCCGAGCGGTAGTACCCCCGCAAAACCCGCACGCGAATAGGCCTCTGTTTCTGCGCCTTCATAGGTGGAGAGGAAATTACTGAAATGAAACGAACAGTTTTGCGTAACAAATGGTTTGCGGGCGCCGTCTCGGCGGCCGCGATGGCAGGGCTTTGGTTCGGAGCGGCGCTCTTCCGGCCGTCGGCCGCCAAAGCCTTTACTCTGACCGCAATGCCGGCCTGGGTCTTTCCGGAGGTGACCGCTCAGACGGGTGAAAACCTCATGCTCTGCACCAATAACCTGACCGGGGACGGCACCACACAGGCTATCATCGCGGTGCTGGATGTCGCCGACTCAGCCCACTATTTAGCCAACACCACGCCCTTAAGTATGCCGATCGGCCCGCAGAAGGGCCAGTGCTCCCTGCTTCTTCCGGCCGTGCGGACAGAAGGGGCCAGGACGGGTATTCCCGTAATCTTCGTAATGCCCGGTGCGAACATCGCCGGCTTTGGTGGGGGTGCGGGCAGAGGCCTGGTGTCATCGCTCCAGTTGGTCGGAGCGGATGGCTCGGTTAAATTGGTCACGACACCAACCTATATGGACGGCCTGCTTGTGGTGATTGCCGACGCCCGGCAGCTTTCCACCGAACACCTGGGGATTTCTGCATCCGCCCGCTCCCTGCGGTTCAGTAGCTCCCGCGGATAGATCGGGGTCAACACCGTGTCACTCATAACAGCCGCCATCTCGGGCGCCGTAGTCATGGCGCTCGAGGTGGTTGCATTTCGACTTTACGCGCCGTACTTCGGCTACTCCATCTACGTCTGGGGCAGCATGATCTCGGTGGTCATGCTGGCCCTGGCGTTGGGATACGGATTCGGCGGGCGCCTGGCCGATCGAAGCACCACCAGCGCCCCGCTCTATACCGTCATCCTGGGGAGCGCGCTCTATCAACTAGTCATCGTCTTTACTGCGCGGCCGCTGCTCGCGGCCTTGTCGGGCTGGGGCGATTTTACGGGGACGGTCATCGCGACTCTGGTGATTTTCGCCCCGCCCATGACGGCCCTGGCGGGTGTCGGGCCGTTTGTCATTCGCCTTCTCGCCCGCGCCGGTGACGTCGGCGCGACCGCGGGGGTGGTCTACGCGGTTTCTACCGGCGGCAGCATGCTGGGCGTGCTGATCGCGAGTTTCTTCCTGCTGCCGCAATTCGGAACGCAGGCCACGCTCGAGGTACTCTGCCTGGCGACCGCCGCAATCGCTGTGGCGGGGCTGGCGGCGCGGAGCCGAAACGCCGTCACCGCGCTCGTGCCTTTCGCGCTGCTGTTAGCGGTCCCGAAATTCTCCTGGTCCACCGACACCATCTGGACCACCGAATCGGCTTACAACCTGATCCGTGTGGCACACCAGGGCAAGCGCCTGGTGCTGCTTCTCAACTCCCGGGACTCCGTGCACACGGTGCGGGTCGAGTCGTCGAACTGGACCGGCTTCTACTACGACGATTTTGCACTGGGGCCGCTGCTGGTGCCGGCCCGGAGTGTCATGGTCCTGGGGATGGGCGGCGGCGGATCGATTCAGGCGACCCGGCTCACGGCGCCCGAAGCCGCCATTGACGCGGTCGAAATCGACGGCAAAGTGGTGGATGCGGCCCAGCGTTTCTTCGGCCTCCACGCCGATCCGCACCTGCGGATTCACGTGGCGGACGCCCGCCCCTGGCTCCAGCGCAATCGCGGCCCGTACGGCATCGTCCACGTGGACCTTTATCATGGCGGCCCCTACGTGCCGTTTTATCTGACCACGGTGGAGTTCTACCGTCTCGTGCGCAGCCGCATGAGCGACGACGGCGTGGCGATGATCAACGTCTTCGATGTGGGCAGCCAACAGGAAGTGCTCGCGTCTGTAGTAGCCACGTTGAAGCAGGTCTACCCGTCGGTGATGGTCGTGCCGGCCGGCTATTTCAGCAACAAGATGGTCCTGGCATTCGCGCGGCCGCAGACGCTGGTCTCCGTCCGCGACCGTCTTGCCGCGGTCGAGGGCAGGAATCCATGGCAGGTATTGGCCCGCAAGTCGGCCACGGAGATCACCGAACCCGCGGTGCGGCCGGGAGCCATCGTGCTCACGGACGATCGTGCGCCAGTGGAAGAGATGACCCGGCGCATGCTCGCCGGACGATGAGGCGCCGGCCGCATTGACGGGGACCAGTCGGCTCAGGCATGATTGCTGACAGAAAGCATATGGACGACCTGGATTCCGGCTGGCAAAACAAGGGATCGACCCTCAGCGACAAGACGGCACGGAAGGAGTTCGGCCTGAAGCAAGAGGAGATCATCGCGGCGATCCGGGCCGGCCAACTCCAATACCGGGAGATGTGGATCTACGGGAACCCTTGGCTACGGCTCCTTCGCAAAGAGGTAGAAGCGCTGGTTAAGAGCCGGCACGGCGCCGGCTACCTGAAACAAAAGCAGGCGAAAACGGAGTTGGCGCACATTAACCGCGACCTGAAGCGTCTGAAGACCGAGATCGCCGAGTTGGAAAAGCGGAAGGCGGAGCTGATCTCCGGCCTCGGGGGTTGACGCGTGCAGGCGGATACCGTTCCCAAGGCCCTTCTGGCCGGCGTTGCCATCGTCTTCATCTGGTCCCTCATCGGATGCCACGATTTCTTCACCTGGCTGCTCGAGGTGCTCCCCGCCATCATCGCGATTCCCGTGCTGATCCGGCTCTATCCGCGGCTGCGCTTCACCAACCTGGTGTACGCGCTGATCGCGGTCCACGCCACGATTCTGATGATCGGCGGACACTACACCTACGCCCTGATGCCGGTCTTCGAGTGGATCAAGCACGCCTTTCACCTGGACCGCAATTACTACGACCGCCTCGGCCATTTCGCGCAAGGCTTCGTGCCCGCGCTGATCGCGCGCGAGGTGCTTCTACGCGAGACCCCGCTCCAGCGCGGAAAGATGCTTACGTACCTGGTGTTCAGCGTCTGCATGGCCATCAGCGCCCTGTACGAGCTTTTCGAATTTGCCGCGGCCAAGATCACCGGCAGCGCCGCAGACGCCTTCCTGGGCGCTCAGGGAGATGTATGGGACACGCAGTGGGACATGACGTGGTGCCTGATCGGCGCCACGTGCGCGCTGCTCTTCTTCACCGGGATTCACGACCGCGCGCTCGAAAAGCTGAAGCTCCGCATCGACAGGTTGCCGTACTGAAATCCCGCGAAGATCGTCTCCACGCGCTCTTCCGGGAACGCCGCCCCCAGGGCGATAAACAGAGGGTCGAAGTGCTCCGTGGCAGGCGCCGAAAGCCTGGCGTGCGGTCCCAGGCTGCGGTACGCGAACAGTTTTTCCAGGTTTCGCGATTCCACTTGCGCGGCAATCCAGGCGTCGAATTCGGCCGCCCAATCGTCTACCGCGGCCTGTTTGTTGTCCAGGTGGACCCGCCGCAGATTGTGCACGATTCCGCCGCTCCCCGCCACCAGGATGCCGTCGTCGCGCAGCGGGCGCAGCGCCTTGCCGAGTTGAAACAGCTCTTCGGGACTCACAAACGGAAACGACAACTCGAGCACCGGGGTCGCCGCCTCCGGCCATGCCAGCCGCAACGGAACCCAGGCGCCGTGATCCAGCCCGCGATCCGTCTGCGGCGTGACGTCATGCCCTTCGGCGCGCAAAACTCCGGCGACCCGCGCCGCCAAAACAGGATTCCCCGGCGCGGGATAAGTGAGCTGGTACAGTTCTTGCGGAAAGCCGCCGAAATCGTAGACCAGCGGCGCTCGGTCCCAGGCCGACAGGCGCAGCGGCTTCGACACCTGCCAATGCGCCGACACGATCAGGATCGCCTTGGCATCCCGGTGTGCCCGTCCGAATGTGTGCAGCGCGGCCGCGTGGTCATCGCCTCCCAGGGCGGACATGGGCGAGCCGTGTGCCAGGAACACTGCCGGTTGTCGATTCACAGTTTAGAGATGCCGAGCGAAGGGCAACGATTCGCACCGGCGCGCCCGCCGGGAGCCATTCTGTCTCCTGGCTCCTGACTCCTGACTCCCATCCGCATCGGATCAAGGGCGGAGCCCCGGGCGGAGCCCTTGCCTGGTTAGGTACACTGGGCGAATAGGGGGACGGGATGGCGCTATCGCCCGGAAAACGTCTGGGCCCCTATCAAATCGAGTCTGCGCTTGGCGCGGGAGGCATGGGCGAGGTCTATCGCGCTCGCGACACCCGGCTGGACCGCACGGTAGTGATCAAGGTCCTGCGGCTGGACTGGGCGGATCGCGCGGACGCGCGCCAGCGTTTTGAACGCGAAGCCCGAGCGATCTCCAGCCTGAATCATCCGCACATCTGCGCGCTCTACGACGTCGGCAATCAGGATGACATCGACTTCCTGGTGATGGAACACCTGGTGGGCGAGACGCTGTCCGAGCGGCTGCGGAAGGGTGGGCTGCCACTGGACCAGGTCCTGCGCTACGCCGTCCAAATCGCGGACGGCCTGGAATGCGCGCATCGCCAGGGGATCACGCATCGCGATCTCAAGCCCGCCAATATCATGTTGACGAAGCAGGGCGCCAAGTTGCTGGATTTCGGCCTGGCGAGAATCGCGCGCCCGGCCGTGCCGGAGGGTACCATCCCCCTCGACTCGAGCTCGCTGGCGACCCGAACGCAGTTGACCACCGAGGGCACCATCATGGGAACCATTCCGTACATGGCGCCCGAGCAACTGGAAGGACAACCGGCCGACGTGCGCAGCGAGATTTTCTCGTTCGGCGCAATTCTTTATGAAATGGCTTCGGGCAAGCCGGCCTTCCACGGCAAGAGCCAGGCGAGCCTGATCGCTGCGATCCTGCATACGGAACCGCCGCCGCTCCCCGATGTAATGCCCACGACATCGAGAGCCTTCGAGCGGACCGTCCGCAAGTGCCTGGCAAAAGACCCGGACCGGAGATGGCAGACTGCTTCCGACCTGAAGGACGAACTCGCATGGATTTCGGAATCGCCGCCGGAGCCGGCGGCGCCGCCCTCGCACTCGCGCTGGGCCTGGATTGCCGTCGTGGCCGGCCTGGCCGTCCTTCTGGCAACAGTAGCCTATACGCTTCGTCCACACGAGTCGGCCGCCCGCCGCACGCCCATCCGCTTTCAGATCCAGCCTCCCGAAAACAACTACTGGGGCTATGCCATCTCGAACCAGCCCGTCGCCATCTCGCCGGAGGGGGGCCACCTGGCATTCATCGGCCGAGCGATGGACCAGGCGCAGATCTGGATCCGCTCGCTCGATTCCTTGAAGCCGCGGCCGCTGGCGGGAACGGAGGGCGTCTTCTCCCTGTTTTGGGCGGCGGACAGCCGCTCGGTAATTTTCTCCGCGGAAGGCAAGTTGAAGAAAGTGCCGATTGCCGGCGGCCCGCCCCAGATCCTGAGCGGGCTCAGCGACCCGGTGTGGCGAGGCACTCCTCTCCCCAATGGCGATTTCCTTGTCAACACTGGAATCGCCACATACCGCGTCTCTCCGGCCGGGACCGCGACTCCGCTCCCGGACAAGATGTTTCTTTGGCCCGAAATCCTTCCCGACGGCGAACATGTCCTCTACCGGCGCCGCCAGTCGCCCATGGCGTGGGTTCAATCAATTCGGACCGGCCCGCCGGCCGAGTTGATCCCCACTGACTCGAAGGTGGAATATGCGCCGCCGCTCGACGCCGGCGACCCGGGTTACCTGCTGTACCTCAAAGGTGGCACGTTGATGGCGCATCCGTTTGACGCCCGCCGTTTGCACATGGAAGGAGAGCCGATCGCCATCGATCAGGGGATTCCGTATTTCGATCCGACCGGCGGCGCGTCGTTCAGTGTTTCACGAGACGGCATTCTGGTGTACCAGACCGGTGAAACGCGCTCCCGCCTGGTCTGGGTGGATCGGGCCGGAAACGAGGTATCCAACATCGCCGAGTCGGCCGATTTCTGGGGGGCGCCGCGTCTTTCGCCCGACGAGCAGAAGGTGGCGATCAGCCGCTGGACATCCGCAACCGGCGGCGCCGACGTGTGGATATTCGAACGGGGACGGAAGGGCGCCAGCCGGTTCACCTTCGAGCCCGGCGTCGAGGCGCAACCCAACTGGTCACCCGACGGCAAGCGAATCGTGTTCTCCAGCGCGCAAAAGGCCGCGCCGAAGCTCTGGTGGAAGGGCATTGCCGAAACGGGCGGCGGCGAAGCTATTTCTACCGGACCTTTTCAGTACGCAACCGACTGGTCGAAAGACGGACGCTTCATCCTGTTTCAGACTTCCGGTGGAGATACCAATTCAGGCCTCTGGGCCTTGCCGATCGGGGCCGCTGACGGCGGCCGGGGCAAGCCGGTCCCGCTGATCGAGGAGCAGTTTCCCGCCATATCAGGCGCTTTCTCTCCCGATGGAAAATGGGTCGCGTTTGCGTCGAATGTGTCGGGAAGATATGAGGTGTATGTGCAGGCCTTCCAGGCAGACGACACCCCCAAGGTGTATGGCGAGCGCCACCGGATCTCGTCAGGTGGAGGCGTGCTTCCCCGCTGGCGGGGCGACGGCAAGGAACTTTTTTTCGTTGCAGGCGACAATCGCTTGATGGCCGTTGCCATAAAGCCCGGGCCGAGCTTTCAAGCCCTCGAACCGGCGGCTCTATTTCGCTTGCGGTCTCCGATGCCGGCGCTGCCGTCCGAGGCTAACGGATTCGATGTGGCGCGCGATGGGCAGCATTTTGTGGTTGCGGTCACGGACGCTTCGGACATCCAGCCGATGACGGTCATCGTGAATTGGCAGGCGGCGCTGAAGCGGTAACCTCGGCCTTCAATTGCCCACCGTGAACTTCTCGTACATTTTCGCGGCGTTCTCGGGAGTCACCATGATCGAGTCGATGGTGTAGTCCTTGTCGGGCTTGAATCCGGGCTCATGCAAAATGCGATTTCCGATCTCCACTGCTTTGTCCACGCAAAGGGGATAGACGAATGTCGCCGCCAGGATGCCGTCCATCACTTTCTTGATCCCGCCGGCCGGCCCGCCCAAGCCGTCCACGCCCACGAAAATCATCTCCTTCTCGCGGTTCAGCTCCTTGGCCGCGAGATACGCGCCGATGGCCATCGGGTCGTTGTGGCCGTATACCACGTCGATCTTGGGCTGCGACCGCAGCACCTCCGTCATGCGGTCTTTGGCCTTGGCCTGAATCCAGTCGGCCACCGGGTCGGCGATGATTTTGATTTCCGGGTACTGGTCGAGAATCTCCTTCGCGCCGCGGTCGCGATTGATCTCGCCTTCCACTCCCAGCAGGCCGCGCATGGCGACTATCTGTCCTCTCGGCTTGCCGTACTTTTTGGTGAGATGGTCGACGATGAACTTGCCCGCCTGCCGCCCGATGGCCACGTTGTCGCTGTGGACATAGCTGGTGTAGTTCGGCTGGAGAATGTCGCGCTCCAGGCAGATCACGGGAATGTGGGCCTCCATCGCCTGGCCCATCACCGCGGTGAGCGCGGCGCGCTCGTTGGGCGCCACGATCAGCAGATCGGGCTTCTGGCGGATGAAAGTTTCCACCTGCGCCACCTGTTTGCTGTTGTCCTGCTGTGCGTCGGAAATCGCCAGCTTTACGTCCGCATCCTGCGAGAACAGTTTCGCCATCAGGGCGTTCTGCGCGGCGCGATACGGCTCCGCGTTGTTTGCCTGGCTGAACGCCACGGCCAGTTGCTTCTTCCCTGCGCTCGCGCAAGAGGTGGCGAGCAGGGCCGCCACCATCCCCGCCGCCATGAGGATTCCGCGAGTCATTTGTCCGAATCTCTCCCCTGCACCGCTACCGCCAGCACGATGATCACCGCCTTGATCATCATCTCCACGTTGCTGTCGACGTTCTTGAGCCGGAGCATGTTGGTCAAGACTCCCATAATCAGGGTCCCCACGATGGTACCTGAAATCGACCCCTTGCCGCCGGTGAGGGGCGTGCCGCCGATTACCACCGCGGCGATCGCGTCCAGCTCGTAGGCCACTCCGGCGTTGGGATTGCCCTGGTGATTCTCGGCGGCGTAGAGCACGCCGGCGAAGCCCGAGAGCAGGCCCGAAAGCGAGTACACCCAGATTTTGGTGCCCCGGATGGGCAGGCCGGCATACTCGGCGGCCTTCTCGTTGTCGCCGATGGCGCGGACGTGGCGGCCGAACACGGTCCGCGCCAGCAGGATCCAGAACAGCGCCGCCGCGCAGGCGTACGATCCGATGACGATAGCCTTCTGACGGAACACGGCGGCAAATTCGGCGGCCACGTCGCGGCCGAATCCGATATCGATGTTCTCGTTGCTCGAAAGCCATTTGGCCAGGCCGCGCACCCCGATCATGGAAGCCAGCGTCACGATGAATGGCTGGATCCGCAAGGCGGAAATGACCGCGCCGTTGACCGCCCCCGCCAGCGTGGAGACGTCCACCGCGGCCAGAATGGCGCGCAGGATGTGGCTGGTGTACGACGCGTGCGGCCAGGCGCGCGTGAGCGCCATCGCGGTGAGCGTGGTGGAGATGGCCAGGAGGCTGCCGACGCTCAGATCGATGCCGCCCGTGAGGATCACGAACGTCATGGCCAGGGCGATGATGCCGATGAGCGAGATCTGGCGCAGGATGTCGGTGAGGTTGCCCGGCTGGAGAAAGATGCGGGAGCCGTCGGACGCCACCGGGCTGATGAGAATGGCCAATACGAGGATGCCCGAGAGCGCTGCCAGGCTCTGGGCCCTGCGCAGCAGGTCGAGCATCAGGGCGCGTCCTTGACAGGTTTTCTCATATGGGGGCCGAAACTGGTAGCCGATGCCATGATCGTTTCCTGGGTCGCTTCCTTTGCATCATAAACCGCGGTGAGGCGGCCGTTCGAGAGCACCAGGATGCGATCGCAGCAGCGGAGGAGATCGGGCAGCTCCGAGCTGACCAGCATCACGCCCTTTCCCGCGGCCGCCAGGCCGTCGATGATGCGGTAGATGTCCTGCTTGGCTCCGACGTCGATGCCGCGCGTCGGGTCGTCGAGAAAAAACACGTCCGGATCGAGCAGAAGCCATCGCGCCAGCAGCACCTTCTGCTGGTTGCCGCCGCTCAGGCTGGCGGCCGGCGACGCGAGCGACGGGCAGTTGAGGGCCAACTGCCGAACCACGGGGCCCAGGGCGGAAATCTCCTGGCGGCGGCGGATGAAGCCCAGCTTCTGCATGCGCGCGAGCACCGCCAGCGTGCTGTTCTCGATGACGCTCATGCGCATCATGAGGCCTTCGAGGCGACGGTCTTCGGGCAGCAGGCCAATGCCGCGGCGGATGGCATCGCGCGGCGAAGCGGGTTGGAGCGGGCTGCCCCGGAGGTGAATCGCGCCGGCGCGTATGCGGTCGAGTCCGAACAGGGCGGCGCCCAACTCGCTGCGGCCGGAGCCGACCAGCCCTGCCACGCCCAGCACCTCCGAGCGGTGCAATTGGAACGATACGTCTTTGAGCTTGCCGCTGGTGAGGCCGTGCGCTTCGAGAACCACTTCGCCCAACGGGCGGCGATAGGGACGGGCGGCAATCTGAAGATTGCGCCCCACCATCAGGCGGATGATTTCGCCGGCGTTCGTGGCGGCGACTTCCACCGTCTCGACGGTCTCCCCGTCGCGCAGCACCGTGGCGCGATCGCAGACGCGGAAGATCTCATCCATCTTGTGGGAGACGTAGACGATGGAGACTCCGCGGTCCTTCAGCTCGCGGATCAGTCCGAAGAGCCTCTCGGCCGCGTCGTCAAACAGCGAGCTGGTCGGCTCGTCCATCAGGATCGCGCGCGCGTTCATGCTGAGCGCGCGGGCGATGTCCAGCAGTTGCCTCTCTCCGATGGAGAGCGAGCCGGCCATGCGCCGCGCGCCGCATTCGAGCCCGGCCTGTTCGAGGAACGGGCGGCAGAAGGCATCCACGTTCCTCGGACTGGTCAGGCGGCCCTCCGGGAAGCAGAGGTTGCCGATGACGATGTTCTCTCCCACGGTCAGGTGCGGAAACAGGTCCAGCTCCTGGTAGATGATGCCGATGCCCAGGCGCTGCGCGTCGAGCGGGCTCGCGATGGCGGCGGGTTGGCCGTCGATCAGGATCCGGCCGGCATCCGGCTTGACGGAGCCGGCGAGGATCTTGGCCAGCGTGCTCTTGCCGGCGCCGTTTTCCCCGATCAACGCATGCACTTCGCCGGGGCGCAAGGAGAATTGCGCGTGGCGCAGCGCGGCAACGCCTCCGAAGCGTTTGCTGACATCGCGGGCTTCGAGAAGGGGAGCGGCCATATCAGAGTGTCCGGAATGCCTTCTCGATGGTGCTCATCGCCATGAACATCTTGCCCGGACGATCCAGCAGCGATAGGAATTCATGGTGCCGATAAAACGCCTGGGCCGCTTCGTCATACGCCTCGACCACCACGCCGATGGAGCCGACTTCGGCTGTGTTCTTCCAGCTTCTCTCGAGAGCATCGATCAATAGCAAACGTCCAAGATGGCGTCCGCGATGCTCTTTGCCGACGGCCAGCCTTCCCACCAGAGTCGCCGGAAGGAGTGGATACCTGGGAAGCTTCTTCGCCCACGGCTCCGGCAGATCTCTCAGCCGGAGACTATAGGCGGACAGCGAATAGTAGCCCAGGATAGCGCCATTGGAATCGATCAGCACAAACGGGGCGGCAACTTTTCGTTTGGCATCCTGGCTGGCCTGATGATGGAGGTACCGGTCCAGTTCGGCTACGCCCGAATGAAAGGCGGCGCGGTCGTGGGAGGGCCCGAGAGGCTCTACGTTCACTTCCTGTCCATCGTCGTTGCGTATTGACGAACCGCCTTGCGCAGGACCGGCCCGGGCTCGCGCGGGTTGAGAATCGCCTTGGCAATCGTCAAGGAGTCGCGGGCGGACAGAACCAGGATGCCACGCTCCTCAATGGTACGTTTCGCCGCGGCCTCGGCACTTTGAAGCACAAAGTCCGTCATGCTTCGGCCTTCCAGGTCGGCGGCCCGCTGGATGAGCAGCTTTTGGTCCCGATTGAGCCGGGCGTCGAAACGGTACATTCTGGCGCGCCGGCTGGGCGGCTTCTTGGGGCTGATGGTTGGGGCGGTACGGCGCATGGCGATCCGATTCCAGTGTACGGTAATTCTCCGTACGCGTCAAACGCGGCCGGCAACCTCTTTTTTGGCAACCTCGGCTTTCGGAACCGGCCGCCCGAATCCCTGCCGCTCCATCACGCCCCAGTGCTTCTTTCCCCGCAGCAGGTCCCAGAACGCCTGCGCGCGCCACACGGTCAGCAACTGCCGGAACCCGAGGTTCTCCAGGATTCCGGCCGCCACCAGCAGCAGCATGTTGCGCACGTGCGGATAGCGGCTGGTGGAGAG
>Ga0116221_1002275_pt1 | contig 12516 bp, 13 predicted proteins | sample Sb_taG_5_FD_88965 | JGI IMG/M metagenome (GOLD analysis project Ga0116221, IMG submission 88965) | Peat soil microbial communities from Weissenstadt, Germany - Sb_50d_8_FC metaG | ecosystem: Environmental > Terrestrial > Soil > Wetlands > Peat | place: Germany: Weissenstadt | collected 2010-09-21 | reverse complement strand
AGAACTCCCAAGATTAACCGCGGAGGCGCGGAGGAGCGGAGACAAGCGCGGAGAAAAAACAAAGCAGCGGGACGAGGGCGTCCCGGCCCAGAGGGCACCCCGACCAGGGGGGTCTGCCCCACCAATGCCCGTTGCGGTGCCAATGCGGTTGAGCTACAGTTTCAAGTACCATGCCTCGCAGCGCACTTGCGTCGGTTCAGTTCGATGTGAGTGAAGAGCCGCTGGAGATGGCAGAGCCCGATCCGGAGATACCGTTTCGGATTCTGGTGGCCGGCAATTTCAGCGGCGGAGCGAGCCGGATTCGCAAGCCGGTAGCCATCGACCGCGATAATTTTGACGATGTGCTGGGGTTGTTTGGTCCCGAACTACACCTGGAGTTCGCCAAAGCGCCGCTCGATATTGGCTTCCGGGAAATCGACGACTTTCATCCGGATCGATTGTTCGAACGGCTGGTTCCCTTTCAATCCCTGCGAAACCTGCGGGAGCAATTGGAAGATGGCGGTGTGCTGTTATCCGCGCCGCCTATGCCGGCGGCTTCCGGGGCGGACCTGCTCAATATGATGATGGGTGAACAGCCGGCCGCGGCGGCAGCACCCTCCACGCGCAGCGCATGGGACGCGATGCTGCACGAAATCGTGGCTCCCTATGCCGAGGCGAAGCCCGACCCGCGCGGACCGGAATGGATCGCGCAGACCGACAAGGCGATTACCGGCGAGATGCGCGGCCTGCTCCATCACGCGGCGTTTCAGACGCTCGAGGCGGCGTGGCGCGGCCTCTATTTTCTGGTGCGGCGCCTGGAGACAGGCGAAAATCTCAAGATCTACGTGTGGGATATGCCGCAGGCCGAGCTGATGAGCGCGGAAGGGCTGGCGACGCTGCGGCGGGTCCTGACGGAAGAAACCGTGGGCACGGCGGGCGGCACTCCGTGGGCGGCGATCGCGGGACTCTACTGCTTCGGACCGGAGCACGCAGCCGCGCTGGCTCAGATCGCAGCCGTGGCGCGGACCGCGAACGCTCCCTTGATCGCCGGTGTGGCGCTGGATGTGGTGGGGCTGACGCGCGAGTTCGACACGCTTCGCCGCTCCTCGGACGCGCGCTGGATCGGGCTGGCCATGCCGCGCTTCCTGCTGCGCCTGCCGTATGGCGAAAAGACGGACGCGACCGAACGCTTCCGGTTCGAAGAGATGCCCGCCCCGCCGGAGCACGAGCGCTACCTATGGGGCCACCCGGCGATCGCGTGCGCCTACCTGCTCGGCGAAGCCTTCACGCGGTACGGGTGGAAAATGCGGCCGGGGCAAGTGCGCGACATCACGGGCCTGCCGGCGCATGTCTACCAGAGCCACGGCGAAGCCGAGTTGAAGCCCTGCGCGGAGGTACTGCTCACGGAAGAGACCGTCGATCTGCTGCTGCGACGGGGCTTGATGCCGCTGATCTCGATCAAGGGCAGCGACCGCGTGCGGCTGGCGCTTTTTCAATCCATTGCAGAACCGGCCACGCCGCTGGGCGGGCGTTGGGTGTAAACGAACGTGGGATGTAAACGAACGTGGGGCGTAACGGAGGAACCATGGAATCGCATGTGAAAATTCTCGGCATTCTGCATATCGTGCTGGGATCCCTGGGCGTCTTGGGCGCCTTGATCGTATTGATGGTCTTCGGCGGGATCGCGGGCATCGTCGGCATGTCCGACCATGTCGGGGATGCGGCTGCTGCCGTGCCCATCCTGGGCGGCATCGGCGGAATCCTGTTCATCGTGATTCTGGCGATCTCGCTGCCGGGTTTGATCGGCGGCATCGGCTTGTTGAAGTTTGCTTCGTGGTCGCGGATCCTGGTGATCGTGATCTCGGTGCTCGACTTGCTGAACGTGCCGTTCGGGACGGCCCTGGGAGTTTATGGGCTGTGGGTGCTCACCAAGCCCGAGACCGAAGCGCTGCTTTCCGGGCGGCGGTACCAGGCGGCGGGTTTCTAGGGCAAGACCGCTGCCTTACGGTCGCGGCTCTGATCGGAGCCACGACCGTGAGGGAGTGGTTTACTGAAGGGCGGCGACGGCCAGGATCGGCATGGTGGGCTGATCGGCGCCGCCTTCGTTCTCCATGGTCACCGCCACCGCGCCGGTAGCGCTCACGTCCACCGCGCCGCGGCGGATGTGCATCGCGGTGCCGTCGCTTTGGGACTGAAACTCGCCCGCGCGCGCCGGCTTGCCGCCTTTGGGAATCACCCACATCTCATAAACCTTGCCCGCGGGCGCCGGCGGAAGGTTCGAGGCAATCAACAGCACGCCCTGCGACGGGTTGACGAAGACCCGGCCCCTGGGGGGTTGCGGCTGGCCGGCGCCGAAGCTGACGACCTTGGTCTCCGGCCCGTTCAAAATGACCATCGCCTCGTGCATCCTGGTCAACTCGATATTCTGCCTGCCGAGTTGATCGCGCAGCCGCGCGGCCATATCCGCAAACTCCCGTTCGCGTCCGCCGAAGTAGACGGCGGCGCACAGGGAGAGCGCGGTGGCGGCGGTCAAAAACGGGGCCCATCCAAAATGTTTTTGCTCGAAACCTACGGAGGCCAAGATGCGGCGGCGCAATCTGGGGGAAGGCGTGGCCTCGGATGGCGTGCCGCCCAAAAACGCCGCGATCGCTCTGGCCCGCTTCATTCCCGCCATACAGACCTCGCATTCGCGATTCAGGTGCTCGCGGATCTCGCTCTTCTCGGGCTCCTCGGCCACTCCCATGGCGTACAGCTCGTAATGATCCTGCAATTCCTGGCAGTTCATGCGGGCACCGCCGTTCCCAGCTCATCGCGCAGGTTCTTCAAGGCCGAGCGCACCCAGGTCTTCACGGTTCCCAGCGGCTGGCCCATCCGCTCGGCCATTTCGGTTTGCGAAAGTCCTTCGAAGTACGCCAGTTCGATCACCTGGCGCAGATTCGGCGCAAGCTTGAGCATGGCGGTCTTGACGCGCCGCGCTTTGTCGGAATTGAGAATGTCCTGTTCCATATCGATATACAGCCCCGGATGATCGGTCTCTTCGAACTCCAGCGCGTTGCGCTCGCGTCCTCCGGCCGACCGGAGGTAGTCGATGGCGCGGTTGCGTGCCACCGCGAGCAGCCACGGCCCTATCGAGCCCTTGTGCGCGTCGAAGCCCTGCGCGCGGTTCCACACGCGCAGGAAAGTTTCCTGCACGAGGTCTTCGGCGATCCCGGTATCGCGCACGATTCGCAGAATCAGCGAGTACACGAGCCGCCCGAAACGGTCGTAAAGATCCGCCAGGGCCTGCGGATCGCGCCTTTGGAGGCGCTCGATCAGTTCAACGTCGCCGGCGGCGACGTGGATGGCGAGCCATATGGGTAGGAACATCATTTTTAGATTCTTCCCGTCTTCGGAACCGCGTTCCCGCAAAACCTTCAGGCGCGTCTATTGTATATACGAGAGAACCGGGGGATCAAGATTTAGCGGATCGGACATTCTCTTCCAATAAAACCTAGGCTCTCCGTCAACTTTCGGCGCGGCGCAACCGGAAACATGCCGAATCGATCGCGGTTTGCATTTTTCTCTTGACTTTCCTCGCGAACAACCTTATATATGAATCACATTGCGATTTTCGAATCGCAAAATTTTGATGTTTAGGGAGAATCAATCGATGAAGAGCGCAACTAAGAAGGCTGCCCCGAAGAAAAAGGCCCCCGCCAAGAAGAAGAAGTAGGCTGGGCGCGCCCTGAAAACGGGCAAGCAAAACAGATTCAATCCAAGGCCCCGGTTTCCGGGGCCTTTTTATTTGTTTCAGGCATTTCCCTCCGGTTCTCCAGTCGCCTTTGTACCAGCACCCGAAAGCTTTCTCCCATCCCGAACAGCAGCGTCTTGAGTTGCATCCGCCTCCGCAACTCCTCCGCGGGATCGCCTGCGCTCAACGCCGCCACGAACTGGTCGGCTTCTCCCGCGCTCAGCAGCGTCTGTGCCAGCGTCTCGAAACGTTCTCTCCGCAACCCGCACGCGCTGCCGCATTCTTCGAGAGCCGTAAAATTGACGTGCGCCGTGATGTCGCGTTCGCCCGGATCCTCCAGCACATTCTCCCGAGCCGTGTGCCGCCGGTATCCCATCAGGGTTCCGGCGGGGAACCGCACCGACTCCGCGCGCGTGTAGCCGTAGTCGATGGTCATCGCATAACCGGCTTCCAGCGAGCGCGCGATTCGCTCTATCCATCCGGCAGCCTCGAGATTCGCCTCGTACCAGCGGCCTTCTTCGGGCGGCGGGAAGGAGCGCCGCAGATAAGCTTCCACTTGGGCGCGCGCCACGGCTCCCGTCTCCCACACGAAGCGCCCGCCTTCGAGCGTGACCAGTTGCTCGCGAAAGGCGCCGTCCATGTAGAGCGCTACCTCCACCGGCAAGGCGTCGAAGAATTCGTTGCAGAACACGACACCGCGAAACTTCTCCGGCAAGGCGCCGCCATCGATATCCACCGGAATGTACGGCCACTCGGAGAACGCATCCGCCATCTCCCGGCGTCCCGCGCCCAACTCCACCACCACGAAATCCCGCGGCTCGCCCATTTCCCAATAGAGCCGCCGGATCGACGCCGCCATCAGGATTCCGAACACGGGCTGGATCTGCTCGGCCGTGAAGAAGTCGCCGGCTTTGCCGAAAGGATCGTGCGGCCGCCGGTAGTAGCCGTGTTCCGGATGGTACAGCGCGACCTCCATGAAGCGGTGGAACGTTGCCGGCCCGTGGTGGCGGATCTCCTCGGCCAGCAACCCCCCGGCCGCCGTCACGCTTGCACGTCCCGGCTCTGCGGAGTGCGGATGAACATCTCCACCAGGTAGTCGTGCATGCAGTCGTAAAGATAGCGCTGGAAGGTCCAAGGAAACTGCGGATGCTCGATATCGCGCGGGTGTATGGGCGCGTAGTAGGTGTGGAGCGCCAGGCCGCGATCTTTCAGTTCGATGACCAGCTCGATCGCGCCGTTGTGCTCCCGCGCCGAAAAGCACAGCAGGGCGTGGTCGTAGCGGCCAATCTCCGCCCGCACCTTTTCGAGAGGCGTCACGGACTTATGCTAGCGTAAAAAAACATGGCGCTGCCCGCGACCGTCCGGGTCAAGCTGAGCTCCGAAGCCGCCGAGTCCATCTCCCTCACCCCGGTGGTGGTACAGGAACTGCCCGTCCGCGAGTTGATCGAGCACATGCTCGGCATTACGGGCAAGGATGAGCCGCGCATCCGCGATCTCCTGCGGCGCGGCAGTCTGGTCGCCGGCGCATCGCGGTTTCGCTGGCAGGGTTGGGCGGCCGACCCGGAAAGCCTTCGCGAAGTCCTGGCCACTTTTCCCGACCCGGATCCGTCGCGGCCCTTTGCCGCCGAGCGGTGCGTGCGCGCGATCCTGCGCGGAGGCCGACAGGCGATCGAGCTTCCGCGCGAAGCGGTGGCGCGCAAAGGCCTGTTCCGCCGCGAAACGTTTTGGGATCTGTTGATGGAGGTGATCGGGCCCGTCGCCGCCTATGCCGGGTACTCCTACCGCGACCGCGCCGACCGGTTCGTGCGCGAGTTCACTTTATCGGAGACCGAGCGGTTGCGCGCCGGCAGCAGCGCAGTCCCGTACAGCACCCTCAAGGATCAGATTCACTCCGTAGCGTTCACGCAAGCGGAATTGTATGTGACCAGGTAACGCCGGCAGTGTTGCCGCCTGTCCTAATCCTCCGGCCCTTCCCCCGTATCCTCGGCCCGATTCTCGAACTTCGTCTGCGAATGCAGGAACACCAGGTTCACCGTCCCCACCGGCCCGTTCCGCTGCTTGGCGACGATCAGCTCGGCCAGCCCGCGCAGGTCTTCGCGGTCGCGATGGTACACCTCCTCGCGGAAGATGAACCCCACCACGTCCGCGACCTGCTCGATGGAACCCGATTCACGAAGATCGCTGAGCTGCGGGCGGTGATCGCCCTGCCGCGTTTCCACCGCACGGCTCAACTGCGAAAGCACCATCATCGGAACATTCAGCTCCTTGGCCAGCAGCTTCATGCCCCGCGACAGCGCGCTCACCTCCTGGTTGCGGTTTTCGAAGCGCCCTTGCCCGCTCATCAACTGGAGGTAGTCCACTACCACGAGCCCGATGTGCTGCCGCTCGCTCTGCAAACGCCGCAGCTTGGCGTGCATGTCCATCAGGTGCAGCCCCGGAGTGTCGTCGATGTAGAGCGGCGACTCCACCAGCTCATGCAGCGCCTGGTTGAGTTTGCGCCGCTCCTCTTGAGTAAGGTAGCCCGCGCGGAAGCGCTGGCTGTCCACGCGCGCAGCCGAGCAGAGCATGCGGGTTAGCAGCGACTCCTTGGACATTTCGAGCGAAAACACCGCCGCCGTCTGCTTCAGCTTGAGCGACACGTGCTGCGCGATGTTCAGCGCCAGGGCGGTTTTGCCCATGGAAGGCCGTCCCGCAACGATCACCAGGTCTCCGCCGTGCAATCCGCCCGTGTACTCATCCAGCTTGGTGAAACCGGTGCTCAGTCCCTTGATGCGCTTGCTGGGATCCAGGAAGGCGTTGATGCCGCCTTCGTAATCCCGCAGAATCTGTTCGGCGTTCAGCAGCCCCGACTTGACCCGCTGTTCGCCCAGCTTGAGCAGCGTCTCCTCGGCGCCCGCCAGGATTTCGTCCGGCTCTTCCGCGTCCAACAGGCAGCGGTTGATCATGTGCTGCGAGGCCAGGATGATGCGCCGCAAGACGGACTTGTCCTTGACGATGCGGATGTAGCTGTCGACGTTGGGCAACTGCGGCAGCCCGTCATCCAGCGAGACCAGGTAGCTCAACCCGTCGCAAGCCTCCAGCTCGTTCGCCTTCATCAGCTCGTTGGCGACGGTAATGCGGTCGATCTTCTCGGAGCGCTCATGCAGATCGCCCATGCGCTTGAAGATGCGCCGGTGTTTCTCCAGGCTGAAGTCCTCCGCTTCCAGGCTGCCGGCCGCCTGGATGTAGAAACTGTCGTCCAGCAGGATCGAGCCGAGCACGAACCGCTCGGCGTCTACATTGGTGGGCAAACCTTTTTCGGTGGTGTGAGTCGCTGACATGGCACGAATGACCTAGCTTAACCCCGCGAACGCTTTGCGCGCGCCTGAGAATTTGCTCTCCATTTTGAGCGGTTTAGCCTTCGGATAAAACGTAACCCCGAGGGCGGGACCAGCCGCGGCCCGAAGTACTTTGGTTTCAGAGTGAACGACATCGATTTCCGGAGGCCTCGAGGACCGTCCACAGTGTTTCCACAGGCCCTCGATCCCCCTTCTGGCCGAAACGCTCGCCACTCTACTTGTTTTACCGGATTATTCGCCCGAAGCCAAGAGTTTTCCGTCCAAGCTCATGGAAACCGGGGATAATCGGCATTGAGGAGACATTCAGGATGGCCGGTTGGCTGGTTTCGAGCAGCATGTGGAAAGACATCTTCCTGGTGGGAGTGCCCGTGGCGGAAAAAATCCTCCGTCCCGTGGTGGTTTATTTCTTCCTGGTCGTGGTTCTCCGCGTCTTCGGCAAACGAGAACTGGCGCAGCTCAACCCCTTCGACCTGGTGGTGCTGCTTTCGCTCTCCAATACCGTGCAAAACGCAATCATCGGGAACGACAATTCCCTCACCGGCGGCCTGATCGGCGCATTTGCACTTCTGGGGATGAACTACCTGGTGGTGCGGTTTCTGTTCCGGCATCGAAGGCTGGACCAGATCTTCGAGGGGAAACCGACCGTGTTGGTCGAACATGGCCACATCGTCAAGCATGCGCTGAGCAGGGAATTGCTTACAAGGGCCGAGTTGATGACGGTCCTGCACCGCCAGGGTTTCGACAGTCTGGACGACGTGCAGCGGTGCGTGCTCGAGCCCGGGGGGGTGTTCTACATCCAGCGCAAGATGCCGCCCATCGAACAAATCGAGCACGACGAAGTCATGCAGGGCCTCAAGGAGGTCAAAGAGCGGCTCGATCTTCTGCTCCAGCAAAAGGGCAGCGTGTGAGTAGGACAGACCATCGGTTTTTCGTGGTCACCTAGCCGCCTCACCCCACCTTTCGCGCCTACCCACTATAATAAGGAAGGCCGGAGGAATGGGTGAGCGGTTGAAACCGGCGGTCTTGAAAACCGTTTGCGGGGCGACTCGCACGGGGGTTCGAATCCCTCTTCCTCCGCCAGTGAGCGGGATCGGGACGACCGGCTCGATATGGAGCCTGTACGGCCAACCGTCACCGTTTTGACCGAGCCCTCTGTCGTAATCGCTCTGCAGCGGCACGGTGATCAGCGCCGCGAGGGGGTTCTGCTGCTTCTTGGCCAGTTCGGCATCGCTGTTCTGCGCCGCCGTGCCCGGCAAGGCGACGGAGAGCGCAGCGACGAGCCAATACGCGGCTATGTTGCGGTTCATGAGCGTCCTCCTTTCGGCCGTGACGGAGACCTGTATCACCGGTGACACAGCTAACATTGCACCCTCCTTTTTGTTTTTGGATTGGCCATCGTTTGCCAGTATGGAGATCGTCAACACTGCATGTGCCCTCGCACCGGCGATAAAGGCAAGGCCCGTGCCAAATGCAAAGAGCTGTAAGCCGAGGAATCTTCAGGAGAAAAATTGACGAGAGGTGTCGGACGTTGAAACTGTTGAAGTTGAAACGGTGTTGAAGCTGTCGAAGCGACTCGGATGGTAAGAAGAACGAGGTAGCCTGCTGACCTTCCTCCCGAGAACTAGATGATCGTTCTCTAAATAACTGTGAGAGTCCTCCGGTCGTATAGGGGAAGGGACCCCTGGGAGGACGCCATGCGACGGAACCGGTTTCACACAGGAACAGATCATCGGTGTGCTGAAGGAGGCGGAGGCTGGGGTGAAGACCTCGGACCTGCTTCGGAAGCACGGATCCAGCGAACAGCCGTTGGGCCTCGGCTTTGGAGAGGCGGACGATCATCCAGGCACAGCGGACGAGGATGTCGACCTGGAAGCGCTCGGGCTGGGTGACGGGGCAATACTCTTGGTTGAATTGGGCGACGAGGGCCTCGAGTTTTTCGCGGCTTTCGGCGCGGATGATCTCGGATTCGGCGTCGATGCCGGTTTGCAAAGCATTTTGGGAGGAGCGGGCCTTGCCCTCGGGAGTGCGGGGCCCGGTGGATTTTTGGGCGTTCTGGTTGGCCGCGGATTGTTTTTCAGTTGCCATATGCAATGATTCCACCCGGCACCGCGGGCTATGTGCTGGTCCTTCGTGAAGGGCAAAAAAAGCCTCGCGGTTGGTTAGCGGAAAGTGGCCTGTGGCGAGCCAAGGTCTTCTCTGTGGGTGGGAACGGCTGGCTGGTGCCCGCGGAGCCCGGCCCCGGTTGTATACTGGCAGCGTCAATGGCTTCCCTGATTCAGAAAGCGGCGATCTTCGGCGCGGCCGGCGCCATCGGACCGCAGGTGGCGGCGGAGCTGGAGCGGCGCGGCATTCCGTTCCGCGTGGTGGGGCGCACGCGCGCCAGGCTGGAGAAGGCGTTCGGCCACATGGCGCACGCCGAAATTTTCGATGCTGACATCGCGGATCTGCGGTCGGCCAGCGCGGCCGCCCGTGGCGCCGATACCATCTTTTACACGGTGGGTCTACCCTACCCTGCCCACAACCTGCATCCGGCGCTGATGCGCACTACCGTGGAGGCCGCGGCTGCCATGGAGGCGAAGCGCCTGGTGCTGGTATCGAGCGTTTATGCGTACGGCGTGCCGCGCACCTCGCGCGTGGCGGAGACACATCCGCGGCAGCCGGACACCCGCAAGGGCCGGTTTCGCAAGGAGCAGGAAGACATCGCGCTCGACGCCGGCCGGAAGGGCATGGCGAGCCTGGTGGTGCGGCTACCCGATTTCTACGGCCCGGGCGCCGATAACAGCCTGGCCAATCCGATTTTTCAGGCGGCGCTCAGCGGCAAGACGGCCAACTGGGTCGGGCCGATCAATACGCCGCACGAGTTTGTGTTCGTCCCCGACACCGGCCCCGTGATTGTGGATCTCGCCTCCTGCGGCGAATGCTACGGGGAGGCGTGGAATTTCGCCGGACCCGGCGAGATCAACACCCTCGACTTCATCACCAAGATCTACCAGGCCGTGGGCCGCTCGCCGAAATACCGCACAGTGGGCCGCGGCCTCCTGAAAATCATGGGCTGGTTCAATCCGCTCTACCGGGAATTGATCGAAATGCTCTACCTCGAAGAGACGCCCGTGATGCTGGACGATCGCAAGCTGCTGGCGAAGTTTGGCAGCGTCAAGAAGACGAGCTACGACGAGGGCATCCGACAGACGTTGGAGTGGATGAAGGCTACTCCGCCCTCAGCACGTTGACAGGGTCGACACGGCAGGCGCGGCGCGCGGGCGCCAGGCTCGCCAGCATCGCGGCCGCAGCCATCAGGGCGGCCACGCCCGCATAGGTTAGCGGATCGGTGGGCTTGATGTCGTAGAGCAGGGTCCCGAGATATCGGCTCGACCCCACGGATCCGGCCACACCGGCGGCGATTCCGGCCGCCACCGGCAGAGCGATATCCCGCAAGATGAGCCGCACCACGCGCGGGGCATCCGCGCCGAGGGCCATCCGGATCCCGATTTCCTTGGTGCGGCTGGCCACCGTGAAGGCCGCCACGCCGTAGATCCCGATCATCGCCAGCAGCAACGCAACGCCCGCGAAGGAGCCGAACATCGCGCTCTGGAAGCGGGGCTGCGACGTCTCGCGCGCGAACTGCTCCCGCATGGTGTGGATGGAGACGAGCATCCGCGGATCCAGATTACGCAATTCCGTGCGCAGCGTGGAGGCGGCCACGCCCGTATCCCCGAGGCTCCGCACAAGCACCTGGATGGAGTCGATCGCGGCCGCGGTTCCCAATGGCACGATCATCTCAGGCATGACATCAGCGCTCAGCCCGTCGTTCTTGACGTCGGCGACAATTCCCACGATGGCCCTGAGCGGCATACCGATCCTGATTCCGATGGGGTCCTCACCGGGGAAAAAGTGCCGCGCCAGGGTCTCGTTGATCACCACCGCGTCACGGCCCGTCGCGGTGAGGAGGTGCCCGCGCTTCAGCGGAATGGCGACCGTTTCGAAGTAGGCCGGGCTCACGCTGCGCACCACGACCAGGTCGGCCCGCGTCTTCCCCGGCACGCGCGGCACGCCTTCGCGGATGAAGACCGACGCGCAGCACCCGCCATTGGGGGGAAGGCCGTCGGCGAACGCCACTGACACGGTGCCCGCATTGCGGAGCACGCGGTCGCGCAGTTCAGGATAGAATGTCGCGACCGGATTCGCGGCGAAGCGCGATCCGCGCAGAGAGATGTCGGCGGCCATAAGGTTGTCGGGCTGGAAGCCCAGGTTCTTGTGCTGCAACCGCCAGAGGCTCTGGAACAGCAGGCACGAGCTCACCAGCAAGGTCAGGGACAGGCCCAGTTGCGCGGCCACCAGGAGGCCGCGCAGTGCGGGGCGGCGGCGCACTCCGCGGATATCGATGCGCGAAGCCGACCAAGCCGGCGCCAGTCCAAACAGCATGGCGGTGCCGAGCGACAGCAGAAACGCGAAGGCGAGCACACGCAAGTCCACCGTCAGCTCGGCGATGCGCGGGAAGCGCACCGCCGCCGACGCGCGGAGTATGCGCACCACGCCGAAGGCAATCGCGGTGCCGGCAGCCCCACCGAATACCGCCAGCACGACACTCTCGGTAAGCAACTGCCGAACCAGCCGCCAACGCCTCGCGCCGAGGGCCACGCGGACGGCAAGCTCTTTTCGCCGCGCGGCGCCGCGCGCCAACAGCAGGTTCGCCACGTTGCCGCAGGCGATCAGTAGCACGCACGCTACCGCGCCGAGCAGCAGCATCAGGACCAGGCGCACTTCGCCGGTGAGGCGGTCGCGATAGGGCACCACGCGAAGGTCCACGCGGTCGTGGTAGAGGCGCGGGAAATCCAGCCTGGCCGCGGCGAACAGCAACTCGAAGTTGGCTCGCGCTTGCGCGAGGGTCACGCCAGGCTTCAGTCGTCCGATGGCCTGCCAGCCACGCATCTGGTTGCGGTCCCAGTAGAAGTCGGGAGAGATTTGGAGGGGAATGAGCGCGTCCGGGACGGTGAGATTGGGCAGATAGACGAAGCCCTTGGGCAGAATTCCGATCACCCGGCAAACGAAGCCATCGATATTCACCGACTTGCCGATGGCGCCGGGTTCGCCGCCGAATCGGCTCTGCCACACCCCGTACGACAGGATTACCACGTCGGGGGCGCCCGTGCGGCCTTCTTCCGGCAGGAAATCGCGGCCCGCCACGGGCGAGACACGCAGCGTTGCCAGGAAGTTCGCGGTCACTCGCGCGGTGGCGATGCGCGCCGACCCGCCGGGGTCGATCAGCGACGACGTTCCGTTGCGGCCGATCGCGGCGAAGCCATCGAACACGTGGTTGGCCCGCTCCCAGTTCAGGTATTCGGTGGAGGCCAGCCGGCGCGTGTCAAGCACTTTGAGACACCCGGCATGGGAATTTAGTGACGTTGCTCCTCTGTCTTTGGGTCGGGTGGCACCGGCTTATTGATCCAAACCTCCTTGGGCAATGGCAGT